>Ga0172372_10010676_pt1 | contig 11740 bp, 7 predicted proteins | sample LakKiv5m_2_FD_114544 | JGI IMG/M metagenome (GOLD analysis project Ga0172372, IMG submission 114544) | Freshwater microbial communities from Kabuno Bay, South-Kivu, Congo - kab_092012_9.5m | ecosystem: Environmental > Aquatic > Freshwater > Lake | place: Democratic Republic of the Congo... | reverse complement strand
GTCGTAGTCGTAATGGCTCAGTTCCGCGAACTCGACCAGTCCCGGATCGACCAGTTCCCAGTACATCCGGCTGTTGCCGTCATCACCGACAATCATCGACAGCAGTTCGGCGGCGAACCGCATCGGGTTCTGCGCTGAGGGAGCGGAAGTGACCAGAACCAGATTCTGCTGCACGCTCGCTTCGCGAAGAATGATCAGTTCTCCCCCTTCGGGCCGGGCTTCGTGGATCGGACGCTGATGAGCGCCGGGCTGCCAGCGTCCGCAGAATTTTTCCGCCAGCTCCAGAACCTGTTTCCAGTCGGTGTTGCCGGCCACGGAGAGAGTGATATTTCCCGCGCGGTAATGCTCCGCGTGATAACCCTTCATCTGTTCGGCGGTCAGCCCGCCCACGCTCTGCTGCGATCCCAGGATCGACACGCCCAGCGGATGACCGGAGAAGTGCTTCAGCATCGCGTTCTCATACGCGACATGCATCGGCTGATCCTGGTACATGCTGATCTCTTCCAGGATGACTTTTTTCTCCATGTCGAAATCATCGTCACGCAGCGCGGGGAAGAGGATATCCGCCAGCAGTTCAAACGTGCGCGGCAGGTACTCCGGCAGAATCGCCGCGTAGAACATCGTGATTTCTTCGCTGGTCGAGGCGTTGTATTCCGCGCCGACCTCATCGAAAACGCGATTGACGTCATGAGCCGAAAAGCGGTCCGTGCCTTTGAAAACCATGTGCTCCAGAAAATGACTGACGCCGTTGATCTCCGGAATTTCGTCACGGGCACCGGTCCGCACCCAGAAACCGACTGCGACGCTGTGAACGGCGGGATTGATTTCCGCAATGACCTTCAGGCCGTTGGCGAGAGTGGCTTCGTGAAACTGCATGATCTCGAAGTGGGCAGGCCCACCCTGTTCTGTCAGAGGATTTCGAAGGATGACCAGCGTTGCCGGACACCGGGCTGCCGGATTACGCCTCGTCCGCCACGCTGTAATCGAGCGGTTTTGGACCGAGGCTGAGAATGGTGAAATCGCGGGCCGGACGGCGGTGGACATGATCCAGAACGGACGCGACCGTCAGGGCATCAATCTGATCCCGGACTTCCTGCAACGTGCGGATCCGGCCGAGGAAGAACCAGTTTCGAGCCAGCGATCCGGCTCGCGCCCGCGTTGATTCCTGCTGCATGACCAGCGCGCTCTTGGCTCGCGCCTTGCAGCGATCCAGCTCCGCATCCTCAATGCCCTCACCCAGCCGCCGCAGTTCGCGGATCGTGACATCCAGCGTTTCCTGCGCGCGCTCGTTACTCGTTCCGGCGTAGCACAGAACCCGGCCTTCGTGTCGCATGGCGGCGTGACTGGCATAAACCGAATAACAAAGCCCGCGTTTCTCGCGGACTTCCGTGAAGAGCCGGCAGCTCATCCCGCCGCTCAGAATGTTCACCGCCGCCCAGGCCGCGTAATAGTCGGGAGAATCCAGCGAGACGCTTTCGTAGGAGATTCCGATATGCGTCTGAGTCGAAGAATGCTCGATGAAGTCCCGGTTCGGACCGCGATTGCCGGGTTCGATCCGCATTTCCGGCTGCGGCTGCCAGTCTCCGAACACGTCCTCGATCACTCGGATCAGCTCCGGGACGTCCACGTTTCCAGCGACTCCAAGAATCGCTCCATTGGGATGAAAGTGACGCCGGAAATGGGCACGGACGCCTTCTGAAGTGATGTTCGGCAGGTCTTCCAGAACTCCATCGGAAGGATGCGACCAGGGCCGGGCGTAACTGCGTTTTCTCAACTCGACCATTGCCTTGCGCTGCGGTTCATCCTCGATCGCCCGTAATCCCTGCTCAGCTCCCAGTTGAACCGCCTCGAACTGTTCTTCGTCCAGGTGCGGCTGCCTCAGCACAACCGAATACTGTCTCAGGCAATCCCGCAGCTTCGACGCGACCGTCGCACCGGAGAACGTGATGTGTTCGGCGCCCGCGCTCTCACCATGCTGCAAGCCGAGATTATCCAGAGCCGCTGTCAGTTCGCGGCTGTCGAGTTCGCCGGCGCCGCGGGAAATCCAGTCCGCCAGCATACTGGCCGTTCCGCAGCATCCCGGGGGGTCATAAATACTTCCGGCGGGAACCATCATGGTGAATGCGGCCGACTGCACATCCTTCATTTCCTCCACAATCAACATCAGTCCATTCGAGAACCGGTGCGTGTGGATCGACTGCGGCTGCATTCGGTGAGGCCTTCCTGGGGAGCGGGCGGAGAGACGTTCTCTGATCGCGGAAAAAGTGCCGGCTCCGGGGTGCGGAACGATCAGACACGGTCTGGAGTATGACGAAGCATCTGCCGTCTGAAAACCAGCAGGAGACAGCCGTTGAAGCCGCCGGTCCGGACGAGGACTGGTTCGGAAGTCACTCCGGAAACGAAGATTCCCGCCCTGTCCAACCGAAGCCGGTGCCACCTGCGGAGAGAAATTTCCGGTGTCATCGGAAAATTTCGCGAACCTCGGCAGGTCAGGTCTGGTCCATGCCCGCAAGAGCCGGTACACCCCGCCCCGCAACTTTTGAAGCTGCTCCGGCTCGCAGTTGTTATGGACAACAGATTGTTCTCTGCCGATGTTCGGCGGAAACAGCTCAAGAGGGCCGGATGTCCGGACGAAATCTGAGAAAGGCTCGTCCGGGTCACAGACCACTTCATCTGGAGGCGAAACCACCGGTTTACCGTATCAGTCGCTCAATCGGGCGCGTCGGCCGGTCTTCAAAGTGAATCGCCAGAGTGGTCAGAAATCTTTCATCGCGGGTCAGACCCGCCACGAGGTGCTCCCATGCTCAACGCTCAGATCAACATCACGAACGTGCCGGCCGTTATCAACGTGGTCGATGGCATTATCGCTGGTGGTATGGTCGTCGCAGTACGCGTTGGGCATCGCGCGAAGCATCGTTGTCGCCTCGGTGTCAAACGATCGGGATATGCGGCGCTCTTTAAGCGCTGGCTGTCGCTACTGTCCGAATCATCCTGTCGACTGTCTCAATGCAGTTCGACAGCCCCGGAACAGGCAGCGGCAGCAACAGCAGAGCCGCAGCGCAGACAGGTTCTCCGCCGGAACTGGCTGCCGTCACCAGGAACCATGCCGAGCTAAGCCTCGGCATGGTTCCCTGCGAGTTTTTCGCAGTAACCCGATCCCGGCAGTTTCAGATGCGCAGCCCTGACCGGCTGCGATTTCGATGAGTTCACTCGTCCACCTGCTCTGCCTGACTGTGCCTGCCACCTGCGCGAGCCTCTGCTGGAACCGTTGACGCGAGTTACGGTTCGTTGCAGCTCCGGCCACCCTTCTCAGAGGAATGGCCGCGCTGCCTCAGAAGCTCCAGTGCTGCCGTCGTCGGTTCCGTCCGTGATGCATCACGTCCACAGGTGTCGCTCACCCTGGTCTCAGATTCCGCCGTGAGGAGTCTGGCGTCAACAGCTTCGCACCGTCCCGCATCGGCGACGGTTGCACATATTCAGGATGTGATGATGGAAGACACTCAAATCTTCGAATTGGTGAGGGAAGCGCAAACCGGAAACCGGGCGGCTTTCGGACGACTGATCGTGGCCTTCGAACCAACCGTCTTCAGTATTGTGTTCCGGCGGTTGCGGGATCACTCAGCGGCCCGGGAACTGACTCAGGACATCTTTATCCGGGCGATGAGGAAGCTGCCGCAACTGCGGGAGCCGGAACGGTTCGCCGGCTGGCTCAAGCAGATTGCCGTCCGGCTGTCGATCAACTGGATCGTGCGACGACCGCGAGAAACCGCTGTCGAAGCCGAGACATTCGATGCCGTGCAGGCCGAACGGCGTACGCCGGTGGATTCCGTCCTTCAGAAGGAAGACGCGGAACAGGTCTGGTCCGGACTGCGGCGGCTGAAGGAACTCGACAGGAACACGCTGATCGCCTTCTACATTGAAGGTCAGTCCCTGGCTGAAATGAGCGAGTCGTTCCGAAGTCCCATCGGAACGATCAAACGGCGTCTGCATACCGCCCGGAACCGGCTGAAGGAAGCGATGAGCGACTTTCAACCGGTCTGAGCGTCACACGTTCCGTGCTTCTGCTGGAATCCCTCGCCGGGTCACACTGACGAGGGATTTTTGTTAAATGATCTCGATGCGGAAGACTCAAGGCATTCGGTCTCTTGCCCGGTCCAGCAGTTCCTTCGTGGTGCCGCCCAGAAGTGTGGCTCCCGCCAGAGCCGCGAACACCACCAGTGCGAGCATGAAGAGATACTCCACGCACGTTGGACCTGAATCGTCACTCAGAAACTTCAGGACGCAGTGGCCGAGACGTTTCATACTGTGAGTCCGGAACATCACGCTGTGGCGATCGGGCAACACGCGATGCCCGAATGCATCAATTCAGGGTGACGTAACAACGCGCGAGTCATCATGCCTGCCACTGGGACAACGAAGCAATTCACATGCCGGACATTACGAGCGTTATGCGGCTGGCTTGGACCGAATCTCGTGATTCGTGCCGTCAAACGAAAGCACAGACAACTTATCGTCCACCAGGCTTTCAATATGAACCGGTCGGCCCCACAGCTTGCACAGATTGACCAGCGTGTCCCTGGCGTAGTCCTGCTTGAGCGGCATGCCCTGATACTGATGCAGGAGATACAGTTCACCGCGATTTCGATAGTTGCCATCCACCACTCGGATGATCGGCCGACCGTGATTGGTGAGACTGTCGAGCAGTTGCGTCTTGATCTTGTAGAACTCGCGCGACGCAATCTCATAATCATCACTGGACTCGTTATAGGCGAACGTGAACAGCTTGTGCTTCCGGCAGAACTCCGGCGTCAGAAATTCGTCGATAAACGTCACATCGTTATGGATGCGGCGAACCTCGAAAATCTTAGCACGGCCCTCTTCCGTTCTCGTGTTCCAGTGTTCTTTCTCTCGAAGGTCGTCGCAGCGTTCCCATTCCAGGCCGTGCTGCCCCTTGTTCCAGCGTTCCTCGATATCGCGGTACAGTTCGATACCGATCTTATATGGATTCAGTCGGTTTGGACTCATCGCCATCGTGCCGCTATGGTGATCCGCATAATCAATGATTTCAGCATCAGTCAGTCCGTAGCGAGTCATGATGGTCGAGTGCCAGTAACTGGCCCAGCCTTCATTCATGATTTTTGTCTGCGCCTGCGGCACGAAATAGTATGCCTCATCTCGAACAATTGACAGAATGTCATGCTGCCACTGCTTCAGCGGCGCGTGCTCCAGAATAAACAGCAGCACATCCCGCTCCGGGTGACCCGGGAAGGAGCGATTGGCTTCCACCTGCTCCTGCTCGCGCTTTTTATCCTGTGCCTGTTTCCTTAACACATCCGGAGGGTTGATGAATGCATCCATATACCCTTTGGATGGAAACCGCCCGGAGCGCCTTTCCGCGTCTTCATCGCTCTGCGACGTCTCATCCGGGCTGAGAGATCCCTTAGCGGAGTCCTGATCCATGCGGCGACGGACGTGAGGCAGGTGCGGGTCGATCAAGTCTTCCAGTGAAAGGCAGGCATCAATAAATTCCTCAACGGCCTCATGACCATAGCGATCGATGTAGCGGTTGATCCGAGCCGCATGATTGGCCATCTGATCCAGCATCTTGCGATTAGTCGGCGTGAACCAGGCATTGTTTTTGAAAAAATCGCAATGCCCATACACGTGCGCAATCACCAGCTTTTGATCGCCAGTGGAGTTTGTGTCGAGGAGATAAGCGTGGCACGGATTGGTATTGATGACCATCTCGTAGATCTTCTGCAATCCGTAGGTATACCCCTTCATCAGCTCATCGTACTGAGCCCCAAACCGCCAGTGAGGATACCGGACGGGAAATCCGGTATAGGCAGCGAACATGCTGAGTTCTTCGTAGTCGACGAACTCGAAGTTTGTCTCAAAGAAATCCAGCCCGTACTCTCTGGCCCGCGATGCCATTTCCTCTTTGATCTCAGACAGATTTGCGGGAAGCGGGCGATGAATGCTGATAGACATAGACGATCACTTCCCCTTACCCAGAAACTTGCGGATTGACTCGTAGATCGCATCCCGACTGGGAATATCGGACAGAATCAGATTGTCGTTCTGATCGACCAGTCTTCGCAATTCGCGAATAAACTCACCGGACCCGTAGGGGCTTTCCACCTGTCCGTAGCAATAGAGATTGCAGTGAGGGAGAATGTCTTCGGACAGCATTCTCAGGCAGGCCGAGTTGTCTTCACCCCAGTTATCCCCATCCGAGAACTGAAAGCAGTAAATATTCCAGTCTGAGACTGGAAATTCCCGCTGAATAACCTCTTTGCAGACTTTGTAGGCGGATGAGATCCGGGTACCTCCGCTCTCCCTGGTGTGGTAAAACGTATCCTCATCCACTTCTTTGGCGACGGCATCGTGAATGATGTAACGGACTTCAACTCCGTCGTAATTCCGCCTCAACCAGGTATCGATCCAGAACGCTTCTGTCCGCACGATTTCCTTCTGCTCGTCCAGCATCGACCCGGACACGTCCATCATGTAAATGAGTGCCGCATTGGATTCCGGCATGGTGATCGACTTCCACGAGCGATACTGGCAGTCGTCACGAGTGGGAACGATGACGGGATTCTCCGGCGTGTAATCGTTTGAGGCGATCGATCGCTTCAACGCTTTCCGGTACGTGCGCCGAAAATGACGCAAGGACTCCGGTCCAGTCTGGGCGATGGTGGTATAGCGATCCTTTACGCTGACCAGAGAGTCCTTCCCGCGCGGTTCAATCCGGGGAAGCTGCAGTTCCTGAGCCAGCAGGTCGGCCAGTTCCTCCAGAGTAATCTCGACTTCACGATAATGCCCGCTGCCTGGATCACTGCCCGCCTGCCCGGAACCATCTCCCTGCTGCTGTCCACCTGGGCCGACTGACTGCCCGACATCACCTTCACCCTGCCCGACACCTCCAGACCCTTTCGGACCATGCCGGAAGTGGGGAATTTCAATGTTCGGGACCGGGATGCTGACCGTATTCTTTCCTTTCCGTCCAATCATTTCGGAATGGTTGATATAGCGACGAAGATTCTGGCGCACCTTCCCGCGAACAATATCTTTGAATCGCGTCAGATCTCGATCGATATTCCGAGTCATCAGTATCACCTCAATGCCTGACGCGAACCGCTCAGCCTGCGTACCGTGAAGTACACCACGAAAGAACGACGACAGAGGCTGTCTGCGAGTTCTCCGCCCTGGTTCAGACAGACGACAACTCGCGGCTGGCGATGCACTCCAGTGAAGTGCGCTCAGACCGGCAACGCAGACAGCCTGCTCCGATTATGCTTTACTGTCACCTCGCGCAAAGATGGAAGCCACGTACTGCAGCACGTCCGCCGCTGACTCATCGTTGTATCCGAAGTCGCGAATCAGCCGGCTCTTGACGATGTCAATCTTGGCTTGAGTGTCTGCATCGACGACGTTAGACACGAGGCTGGTCAGTTTGATGGTATCTTTCTGATCTTCAAACAGTTTCATTTCGAGCGCCTTCTGAAGTCGCTCGTTGGTGCGGAAGTCAAACTTCTTGCCATCCAGCGCCAGGGCACCGATGTAATTCATGATCTCCCGGCGGAAGTCGTCCTTCCGCTGTTCAGGAATATCAATCCGCTCTTCGATCGAACGCATCAATCTCTCGTCCGGTTCTTCGTGGTCACCGGTAAAGCGGTTTCGCACTTTTTCGTGCTGAGTGTACGCTTTGACGTTGTCGATGTAGTTGGCGCAGAGTCTGGTCAGCGCCTCTTCATCGGCGGCTATCGCTCGCTGCACTTCATTCTTCACGACATCGGTGTACTCGTCTTTGACGACGGCTATCAATTCCCGGTAGCGGTTACGGATCGCTTCGTCGCCAACCAGCGAATGATGGCGCAGACCGGATTCGAGTTCTTTCATGACCATGAACGGATTGAGGCAGGTCGCGGCAGGATTGACGACCAGAGCGTTGGAGATCTTGTCCTGCACGTAGCGCGGTGAAATTCCCTCCATTCCTTCGTGCCTGGTTTCCTTGCGGAGCTGCGCAATGTTCTCTGTCGTGAATCCCGGCAGTGATTTTCCGTTGTACAGTTTCAGTTTCTGTAACAGTGTCAGTCCGTGATGGTTTGGCTGCTCGAGTCGAGTCAGGACGGCCCACATGGCTGCTACTTCGAGCGTGTGCGGCGCAATGTGCTTTCCACGGACTCGCTTGTCGTTGTAGTCCTTCTGATAAATGCGGACCTCGTCGCTGAGCCTCGTCACATAAGGAACGTCGATTTTGATCGTTCTATCGCGAAGCGCCTCCATGAATTCGTTGGACTGCAGCTTGCGATACTCCGGTTCGTTGGTGTGGCCGATGATGACCGTGTCGATGTCGGTTTGCGCAAACTTCTTGGGTTTGATCTTATGTTCCTGAGAAGCGCCAAGCAGGTCGTAGAGAAAGGCCACGTCCAGCTTGAGAACTTCAATGAATTCAATCATGCCGCGGTTCGCGACATTGAATTCGCCATCGAAGTTGAACGCCCGCGGATCGGAATCGGACCCGTACTGCGCAATTTTGCGATAGTTGATATCGCCGGTCAGTTCTGTGGAATCCTGATTTTTTTCATCCTTGGGCTGAAAAGTACCAATTCCAACTCGATCCTGTTCCGACAGACTGAGACGTTTCACAACGACATCCTGCAGAACGCGAGTCCAGTCGCCACCGTATTTTTCGAGGCGCTGCTTGAAGACAAATCGGCTCAGCGGACAGACATCGCCGTTGATTTCCACCTGGAAACCATCCAGATCGCGACCGTCATTGAGCCACGCGCAGATTTCAGCTCTGCCGGAAGCGGGAATCAATTGCAGCGGTTCTCCATGCATGGGATCCCACGTGATCGATCCGTCGTCTTCTTTCCAGCCGAATGTGTAGAGCGCGCCGGCTTCCGTGCGGCTGTATTTTTCCAGGCCGCGTTTGAGCAGGCGGGCAATCGTGCTCTTGGAGCTGCCGACAGGGCCATGCAGCAGCAGCACGCGTTTCTCGGCACCGTAGCGCAGTGCAGCGCTTTTGAAGACGCTGACCAGAGCCATCAGCGGTTTTGTCAGGCCGAAAATTCCGTCTTCACCATTGCGGTCCGGATCATCGAAGAACCGGTATCGAGTCAGTTGCTCTTTACCTTCTTCGACAGTGTAGGTTCCGTAGCCGAGAACCATGTCGTACAGCCGCTGATGAGACTTCCGGGTCACTTCCGGATGCTGACGGACGATGTCCAGGTACTCGTCGTACGAACCCTGCCAGTTCTGTTGCTGGAACGCGGTCAGGTTCTGTCGGCTGGCGATTGCTTCGAGGTAGTTGCGGCCGGTCTGCATGGCACCATCCCTTCCTGGAAGTGCAGCCGTCCCGTCAGCGGGGCGGCGGGAGATCCTGAGCCGACAGCCTGTTTTCGACGCGGAAGAAAGATGGTGCCCGAGCCAGTCCGTCTCTCAGCGTCGATTGCAGAGCCGCAGTTGGCTCAGCAGAAATGACGTTCGATCCGTCTGATACGTTCATAGACCACATCAAAGCTGGCTTTGATGCGTCCTCTTGACGGATTCTGCCCTTGCTGCTCGACATTGGTAAATACCAATCGGCACAAGGGAACGTCCGGGCGAGTTGAGATGGAGCAAAGTGCCTCTCGGTCGGATCGTCTTTGCGGGCAGGGCAAAGCTCCTCACGAACGACACTCCGATTGCAGAGTGGGTCGGTTCTCCGGTCACTCACGAATCCTCAGATCAGGCCTGAGGTTCGTCAGTGACGGGTTCGTCCGCATGCGGAGCCGTCGTCGTCTCGCCTTCGGCTGCCGGAGCCGTCTCCACTGGCGGAACAGTCTCCACCGGCTCGTCGATAATGATTTCACCTGGGATGCGGGCCATCGACACCAGTCGGTCGCCTTCATCCAGCCGCATGATTCGTACGCCCTGAGTATTTCGTCCGACGACGCTGATATCGCCCACCCGGATGCGCTGAATCTTGCCGACGGAAGTCACCATCAGAACATGATCGTCCTCGGAGACAGACAGGACATCGACGACAGAACCGTTCCGAGACGTGGTTTTGATATCGCGAACGCCCTTGCCGCCACGTTTCTGCGGCCGGTACTGGAAGGCGCTGCGGACTTCGTCATCAGAAACTTCTGCGCTGTCGTCAATGGAATCACCTTCCTCGACCGGTTCGACCACCGCCACATCGGATTCCGGCACGTCCGCGGCGGAAGGATCGTCCACGATCCCGCTGCCAGGGCCGAATGGCGTTCGCTTTCCGTAACCGTTCTCGCAGGCGCTGAGCAGGCACATGCTCTCGTCAGCAACCACCAGGCCGACAACGGTGTCGCCCTTGCCCAGGCGGATTCCCCGGACTCCTTCAGTGGCCCGGCCCATTCGCCGCGCGTCGGTATGCGAGAAGCGGATCGCCATGCCTGAAGACGTTGCCAGCAGGACGTCATCGGCCGGGCCGACTTTGACGACATCCACCAGTTCATCTCCGTCCTTCAGGCGGATAGCGATGATGCCACCCTGCTTGGGCCGGCTGTATTCCGTCAAGGAAGTCTTCTTGATGACGCCGTTGCGTGTGGCCATCAAGAGGTAGTGCGAGCCATCGAACTCGCGAGTGGCCACGCAGTTTTCGACCTCTTCCCCTTCGGACAGTGCCAGCAGATTGACCAGCGCGCGGCCTTTGGACGTGCGGCTCTGCAAGGGCAGGTCATAGACCTTCTGCCAGTAAACTTTGCCCTTGTTGGTGAAGAACAGCAGCCAGTCATGAGTGCTGGCCACGAATAAGTGCGCGAGCGCGTCTTCATCGTCGTTCTTCGCGCCGGTGATGCCTTTACCGCCGCGGTTCTGAGCCTGATAGGTGCTCAAGGCCGTGCGTTTGATGTAGCCGCGCTGAGACAGCGTCACGACCATCGATTCTTCGGTGATCAGGTCATCGCGATTGACGTCGGTCAGTTCCTCTTCGCTGACCTCTGTCCGGCGCTTGTCGGGATACTTGCGACGCAGCTCCAGCATGTCCTCGCGAACCACGGCCAGAATGTGATCTTCGCTCGACAGCAGGTGACGATACCCTCCGATATCCTCCAGAAGTTTGTGGTATTCGCCTTGAAGCTTTTCCCGTTCGAGATTGGCCAGCGAACCGAGCTGCATGGAGACGATGGCTTCCGACTGATTCTGCGAAAGCGAATAAGCATCCCGCTGGCCGTACTCTTCGGCGAAACTCCGGAAGCCGGCTTCACCCAGGGCACGAGCAACCAGTTCCGCCGGGACTTCGATCTTCTGCAGAGCTTCCTTGGCCTCGGCCCGGCTGCCGGAATTCCGGATCGTCGCGATGACTTTGTCGATATCGACCTGAGCGATGATCAAGCCTTCGACCGTATGCTTCCGCTTGCGGGCTTCGCTCAGGAGGTGCTCCGTGCGCCGCCGGATAACATCGACGCGGTGCCGGATGAATTCGTGAATGAGTTCCTTGAGCGTCAGCAGCTTCGGGCGGTTACCGACCAGCGCCAGCAGGATGACGCTGAAGGTGCCCTGCAGGGGCGAGAACTGGAACAGCTGATTGAGAACAACTTCCTTGTCCGCTTCCTTCTTCAGGACGATGTGCAGACGAACCTGCCACGCGGGAGTTTTGCGATCCGTCAGATCGACGATCCGGCTGATCCCCTTGATTCGCTCATCGCGCACCAGCAGTTCCAGCTTTTCGCGGATGCGGTCGCGCGTTTCCATGTAGGGAATTTCGGTGACGACG
>Ga0172372_10010675_pt1 | contig 11740 bp, 8 predicted proteins | sample LakKiv5m_2_FD_114544 | JGI IMG/M metagenome (GOLD analysis project Ga0172372, IMG submission 114544) | Freshwater microbial communities from Kabuno Bay, South-Kivu, Congo - kab_092012_9.5m | ecosystem: Environmental > Aquatic > Freshwater > Lake | place: Democratic Republic of the Congo... | reverse complement strand
CGGGCAAAAGAGCTTCTTGTCTCCCAGGGAATTGTTTCAAGTGCCGAGATGAAAGGAATCAATGCCGTGCTGAATGCTGCCGCGCTTACCTATGTTGCCGCCGCCGCCCAGGCCATCATGCAGCTTGTCTACTTCATCTCCATCATGAACCGCAGGGACTCGTAGTATTATTTTTTGACTGTTTTCTTATAGGTTATATACGACATATAGGGCCTATAGGACTTATAGAAGAATAAAGAGGCTTTTGCGATGAGAGTTCAGCAAGTTTTTTTCAGAGCAATTTCAATTATAACCCCGTTCATCATTGAAAAACAGTTTTCGTAAAAAACCGCTCTCTCTGCTGCTTGAGGAGATGAAAAGCGAGCACCGGCTGCACAGGGTACTTGGACCGGTTGCCCTTACCAGTCTTGGTGTCGGCGCCATTATCGGGACAGGAATCTTCGTCCTTATCGGGGTTGCTGCTCATGATAAAGCCGGGCCTGCGGTAACGCTCTCATTTGCCCTTGCCGGACTGGCCTGTATATTCGCCGCACTCTGCTATGCCGAGTTTGCTTCCATGGTGCCGGTTGCCGGATCAGCCTACACCTATGCCTATGCAACACTGGGTGAACTGTTTGCCTGGATAATCGGGTGGGATCTGATTCTGGAGTACGGAGTTGCCTCGGCAACCGTTGCTCACGGATGGTCGCACTACTTCCAGGATTTCATCGGTATATTCGGCCTCGGGGTCCCCCTGCTCTTTGCCAAGGCACCGCTTGACTTTGATCCATCAACAGGGGTAATGAGTCTTACCGGTGCCTGGCTGGATCTCCCGGCTGTACTCATCACCTTTATCGTCACTGTTATCCTTGTCAAGGGCATCAGGGAGAGTGCCCGGTTCAATGCCGGGATGGTTATCGTCAAGGTTGCCATCGTACTGCTCGTCATCGTGCTCGGGGCAATGTACGTCCACCCTGAAAACTGGACTCCCTTCGCTCCGTTCGGCTATTCCGGTCTCTCCATCTTCGGCAAGACCATTCTCGGTGATGCGAGCCCTGAAGGCGCACCGGTCGGAGTCCTTGCCGGTGCAGCCATGATTTTCTTTGCCTATATCGGCTTCGACTCCATTTCAACCCATGCCGAGGAGGCGAAAAATCCCCAGCGCGACATCCCGATTGCCCTCATCAGCTCACTGGTGATCTGCACCGTCCTCTATATTGCAGTAGCCGCAGTCATCACCGGAATGGTCCCCTATAACCTTATCAGTATTGATGCTCCTGTTTCAAACGCCTTCAAGCAGGTCGGTATCGGCTGGGCCCAGTTTGTCATCTCCCTTGGAGCGATCACCGGCATCACCTCGGTGCTTCTGGTGATGATGCTCAGCCAGCCGAGAATCTTTCTGGCTATGGCCCGGGACGGACTTCTGCCGAAATCCTTCTTCGGCGCCATTCATGAAAAGTTCAGAACGCCATGGAAATCAACCATCCTGACCGGAGCGTTTGTTGCCATTCTCGGAGCACTGCTCCCCTTGCGGCTTTTGGCTGAACTGGTCAATATCGGTACCCTTTTCGCTTTTGTCGTCGTCTGCAGTGCAGTGCTCATTATGAGAAAAAAACATCCTGAAGCCGAACGCCCATTCAGGGCGCCCCTCGTGCCATTCGTTCCTCTTGCGGGAATTTTCACCTGCCTCACCCTCATGTTCTCTCTGCCAGCCGAGAACTGGATACGACTCATTGTGTGGCTGCTTATCGGCATGGTAATCTACTATTTCTATGGCCGCAAGCACAGCGCCCTGAACAACCTGAACCGATAAACGCAGCAGCATGAACCGCAATGTCTTTCTCATCACCGGAGCATCAACCGGTATCGGCGAAGCGACCGCCCGGCGAGCCGTTGAAGCCGGCTTCAATGTTGTGCTTGCTGCCCGCTCCACCGCAAAGCTTCAGCAGCTTCAGAGCGAACTCGGCTCCGCCCGCTCGCTTGCCGTCACCTGCGATGTCTCCCACTGGCAATCCCAGCAGAAGATGCTGCAAGAGACTCTCGAACGGTTCGGACGACTGGATGTGGTCTTTGCCAACGCCGGATTTTCCAAAGGCTCAACCTTTTTCGGCGGCGAAGATAAGGCTGAAGAGTGGAAGGAGATGGTGCTGGTCAATGTATTCGGTGCCGCTGCCACAGCCCGCCTGACACTGCCGGAACTGGTAAAAACCGGCGGTCACTTTCTTGTTACCGGCTCAGTGGTTGGTCGTACCACCTCCATCAGAAACCTCTACTCTGCCACCAAGTGGGCGGTCACCGGTATGGCCCAGGCTATCCGCAACGAAATGGCGGGAAGAGGAGTCCGCGTAACGCTGGTTGAACCGGGAGTTGTGGACACTCCCTTCTGGGACAACATCCAGAAACCCGATACTCCGGAACTTCAGCCCGACGATATTGCCCGGGCTGTCATCTATGCCGTGAGCCAGCCACCACATGTCGATGTCAATGAAATCCTTATTCGCCCGACCGGTCAGCCGAATTAAATCAAAAACCCAAATCATCATCAACATCAATGCTGATAACCTTTGAAGGGATCGACGGTGCAGGAAAATCAACACAGATAAAAAAACTTGTCAGCTATCTGGCCGACAGTGGCCGGGAGGTGCTGACCCTCAGGGAACCGGGAGGAACCGATGTTGCTGAAAAAATCCGTCTCATCCTTCTCGAAAGCCGCCACGAAATAAGCCCCGTCGGAGAGCTCCTGCTCTTTTCGGCAAGCAGGGCCGAGCTCATACATGAGGTCATCAAACCTGCACTTGCAGAACATAAAATTGTTATTCTCGATCGTTTTTTTGATTCCACAACCGCCTATCAGGGATATGGACGCGGTATCGACCTCGAGCTGCTCCGCTCTATTATTGCGATTTCAACATGCGGTATAACCCCCGATATCACCTTCTATCTTGATATCAAGCCCGAAGAGGCCCTCAGCAGAAAATTTTCCGCAAAATCGATTCCTCTCGCATTCGACAGCAGTGAACTGGACCGCATGGAGCGCTCGGGACTGCAATTCTATCAAAATGTCCGTCAGGGTTACCTCAATATCCTGAAAGAGAGCAACGGACGCATACTCTGCCTGAATGCCCTTGAGGCACCCGAAGAGATTCACCGTCGTATAATCGCACTGCTGCATGAGCGTATGCAAGCCTGAACTCCTCCTTTGGCACCGATCATACGCCTGAGGATTCAATTGTTACCGGAGTGTTATTTATCAAAGTTTTCTGAAGATTTTAAGCGGATTTTTGATTAGATTGCTATACACTTGATTACAAAATCGTCACCTCCTTATACCGGCCGCGCATGCACGAGAGTATTCTTAAAGAGCGTCATCTGAGCACCTATACATCCTCGATTACCTTGCAGGATATCAGAACGCTGAAAGAGCTTTACCAGCTCAAGGCAGAGACTCGCGAACTGCGGGAACCGATTGTCAAAAACATCATCAAGCAGAGGGTTGTCGGGCAGACCTGTTTAGAGTCACTGAAAAATGCGCTCTACTCTCTTGAGACTATCTATATCGATGATGACACCGGACACCGCCTGCTTCGACTTGACGGCATGAAGCAGATAGAGGTTGATCTGACCTATGAGATCAGGGAGCTCCAGAAGGATATCTACTATCTGGAATACGGTGAAGACAAGTTCATCGATTACCTGGCCAAGTTCATGCCGGAATTCCGCTCCTATGTCAACAACGGAGTCAGGACACTCAGGGGAAAACAGTTCAACGCATTCATTACCGATCGGGACGGAACCACCAACAACTACTGCGGACGATACCGATCCTCGGTGCAGCCAATCTATAACTCGGTATTCCTTACCCGTTTTGCCAAAAACTGCTGCCGCTACCCTATCATCATCACCTCAGCTCCGCTTAAAGATTTCGGCATCCTCAACGTCTCGATCAATCCGAGCAATACCTTTGTCTATGCCGGCTCAAAGGGACGCGAATTTATTGATCTCAATGAAGATTTCAACAGCTTCCCCATTGATGAACAGAAGCAGAAACTGATCCGCCTCCTGAACGACCGTATGCTGATACTGCTGCAGGATCCGAATTTCGAAAAATTCAACTTTATCGGTTCCGCCCTGCAGATCAAGTTCGGCCAGACCACGGTCGCACGGCAGGATATCAGCCGTTCAATCAAGGATGATGAATCAGCCGCTTTTCTTGAAAGGGTCAAAGGTGTAGTGCGGGAGATAGATCCAAGCGGCAGAAATTTCAGAATTGAGGATACCGGGCTTGATATAGAGATCATTCTGACCATTGATGGCTCCTCTGCAGAGGCACCGATCAAGGATTTTGACAAGGGAGACGGCCTTGCCTTTATCTGCAGCAAACTGGATATGGCCACCACAAAAGGCCCGCATCTTGTCTGCGGCGATACCCCTTCGGACATTCCCATGCTGAAAAAGGCAATGGAGATGTTTGATGATGTCTGGGCTGTTTTTGTAACCAGGGATGAGAAGCTCAGGCAGACCGTTGCCGATATCTGCCCCAACAGCTTTACCGTCCCCTACCCTGATATTCTTCTGACTATTCTCGGGCTCCTTTCACTATAATCACCTAATTTTTTTCACCGGTATGAGCAACCTCTTCAAAGGCGCGATTTTTGATCTGGATGGAGTGATCACAGGCACCGCAAAAGTACACAGTCTGGCATGGGAGTCCATGTTCAATTTTTTCCTGAAAAATCATGCCGAAATCAACGACGAACCGTACGTTCCATTTGATCCGGCTCACGATTATCACAAATATGTAGATGGCAAACCCCGCATGGAGGGCGTCAAAAGCTTCCTTGCCTCGCGCGACATCGAACTGCCTTTCGGGGAACTGGATGACAATCCGGAAAAAGAGACGGTTTGCGGCCTCGGAAACCGCAAAAACAGCCTCTTCACCGAAATCCTCATCAAGGAGGGACCGGAAGTCTACACCTCATCCGTCGAGCTCATCAACAATCTGATCGCAAAAGGGGTCAGAATCGGCATAGCCTCCTCAAGCCGCAACTGCCAGCTTATCCTGAAGCTCTCAAAACTTGAACATCTTTTTGAAACCCGTGTAGACGGTGAGGTCTCCATTGTGATGGGCCTTAAAGGCAAACCCAACCCTGATATTTTTGTAACCGCAGCCCGTAACCTCGGTCTTGAGCCGCACGAGTGCGTTGTCGTTGAGGATGCCATTTCGGGTGTTCAAGCGGGATCGAGAGGGAATTTCGGCATGGTACTCGGCATTGCCCGCGATATTGAAGGCGGAAAGCTGAAAGAAAACGGCGCCGATATTGTTGTCAGGGATCTGGCTGAAATAACCATTGAGGAGATCGAGCAGTGGTTTACCGAAGGACTTGAACATGAAGGGTGGAACCTGACCTACACCGAGTTCTCTCCCAAGGATGAAAAGCTGCGTGAAACACTCACCTCAACCGGCAACGGCTACCTTGGCGTCAGGGGAACCTACGAAGGTTCATCACTGTCACACCATCACTACCCCGGCACCTATATTGCCGGAATCTTCAATAAACTCCCCTCCGATGTACACGGTCAGACCATTTTCAACAACGACTTTGTCAACACACCGAACTGGCTGCCGATTGAGTTCAGAATCGGCGGAGGCGAGTTCATCGATCCTTTCGAACAGAAAATACTGAGCTATCAGCAGAACCTGTCGCTCTCCGACGGCTCCATGGAGAGAACGCTGGTCATACAGGACAATCTCGGACGACTAACCAAAATCACCAGCAGGCGGTTTGCGAGCATGGACGACCCTCACCGCTGCGCCCTGAAGTTCACCCTGAAACCGGTCAACTACAGTGCAACCGTCGAATTCCGCTCCGCGATTGATGGCAGGATCCAGAACAAGGGAGTTGCCCGTTACAGCGAACTCTCATGTGACCATCTTGATCACGTCGGCTCTGCCGCTGACCAGAAAAGCATGCTGCTGCATGTTCGTACCAATGTCTCTCACTATGAAATTGTTACGGCAGCCAGAACACGGGTTCTGTCGCATGGAAAGCAGATAGAGCCCAAACGCACGGTAATCAGCGAAAACCGCTACATCGGCGAACTGTTCCAGCTTCACTTGACACCCGAAAAAAGCTGCACCATTGAAAAACTGGTCACCATTCATACCTCTCTCGACCACAACAGCCCGGATGCACTGAAAGCCGCCAGAGCAGCCGTTGAAAAAGAGGTCTCGTTCGATGCTCTGCTTGAAGCAAGCACCGTTGCCTGGAAAAAAATCTGGGCAAAGGCTGACATCCAGATTGAAGGCGACCGCTACAGTCAGAAACTGCTCCGTCTGCATACCTATCACATGCTCTGCACCGCATCACCCCACAACCCCTCAATTGATGCCGGTATGCCGGCCCGGGGCCTTAACGGTGAAGCCTATCGCGGCCATATCTTCTGGGATGAGATCTTTATTCTCCCCTTCTTCAACCGCCATTTCCCCGAGATCTCCAAAGCGCTGCTCATGTACCGCTTCAACCGGCTCGATGCCGCAAGGGAGTATGCCCGTGAGAACGGCTACAAGGGAGCCATGTTCCCCTGGCAGACAGCCGATGACGGCCATGAGGATACGCAGATCATCCACTTTAATCCCAAAAGCGGTCACTGGGGACCCGACCTCAGCCGTATGCAGCGCCATGTATCGATTGCAGTGTTCTACAACGTCTGGCGTTACATATACGATACGGGTGATACCGACTTCCTGAATGCCTGCGGTGCCGAACTGATGTTTGAGATTGCTCGGTTCTGGGCCTCCATCGCCCACCACTCTGCCGAGACCGGCAAATACCATATCGAAGGCGTTATGGGACCGGACGAGTTCCATGAAACCCTTCCCGGAAGCGGCAAGGAGGGACTGAAGGATAATGCCTATACCAATATCATGACGGTATGGCTCCTCGGAAAAGCGGTTGAAATCGGTGAAACCATCGACCCTGCAATTCTCCGCCACCTGATTGAGAAAATCCATCTCGGCTTTGACGAACTGCAGCAGTGGCGTGATATCAGCAACAACCTCAATATCCTGATTGATGAAGCGGGGGTTATCGAGCAGTTCGATGGCTACATGGGCCTCAAGGAGCTGGACTGGAAACACTACCGTACCACTTACGGCAACATACACCGTATGGACAGGATCCTGAAAGCCGAGGGCGATTCCCCCGACTTCTACAAGGTTGCAAAACAGCCTGACGTACTGATGACCTTCTACACCCTCTCTCCGGGTGAGGTAGCCGAACTGCTCGGAAAGATCGGTTACCGGCTGCCGGACTCCTTTACGCTGGTCAGAAACAACTACGCCTACTATGAGCCCAGAACAAGTCATGGCTCCACACTGAGCAAGGTTGTCCACAGCATTATCTCCAGCTACCTTGAGGATGGCCATGAGATGGCATGGAAATGGTTTGCCGAAGCCCTGAAGAGCGATATTGAGGATACCCAGGGCGGCACGACCCAGGAGGGTATTCACTGTGGCGTCATGGCAGGAACACTCGATACCGTGACCCGTTACTTTGCCGGTATCTCCTTCTACAACGAGAAGCTCAATGTTCATCCCAACCTGCCTGACCAGTGGAAAAAACTGACCCTGAATGTCTGTTTCCGCAGTAACAGTTATACTATCGCCATTTCAAGAAACAATGTCGAAGTAACCCTGATCGACGCAGCTGAGAGTACAATTCCGGCCTGCATTGCAGGAGAGCATATCACCCTGAAAAAAGGAGTTGCCTACCACTCGGCGAAATGATAACCTTACGGGGGGCGGAAGCACCGCTCCCCGTAATTGTTTTTTTTGCCTCTGAAAAAGCCTTATTTTCTTTTTTTGATTCGTTTCATAATCGACGACATACTGCCTGACCCCTTATGCGCCTCTCCAATTTTCGATATACCCTGCCTAAAACAAAAATAGCCGATCAACCGACCGAGCCCAGAGACAAGTGCAGGCTGATGGTATTGAACCGCAGAAAAAAGGATATTGATCATAAGATGTTCGACGATATCGTATCCTATTTCAAAAAAGGCGACCTGCTGATTCTGAACAACAGCAGGGTATTTCCGGCAAAAATATTCGGACAGAAGGAGAAAACCGATGCCAAGATCGAAGTCTTTCTGCTCAGGGTACTTAACAAGGAGGCCGGACTCTGGGACGTACTCGTTGATCCGGCAAGAAAGGTAAGGGTAGGGAACAAAATCTATTTCGAGGAGGATGTCGTAGCCGAGGTTGTTGACAACACCACCTCCAGGGGAAGAACCATACGGTTTCTCAATCCGGAAATTGATGTATTCAGCCTTGTTGAACGGATCGGCAACATCCCCCTGCCGCCCTACTTCACCCGTCCACCGGTTGAATCGGACAAGGAGAACTATCAGACCGTCTATGCAAGCCAGACAGGAGCCGTTGTAGCACCGATGGCCGGGCTCCATTTCACCATGCCCCTCCTGCAGAAAATCCAGAAAATCGGCGTTAAAATCCTGCCCATCACCCTCCACCCGAGCCTGAGCACCTTCAACGCCATCGAGGTCGAGGATGTATCGAAACACAAGATGGATTCGGAATATTTCAATATTCCCTACCAGACGGCAATGGAGATCAATGAGACCAAGGTCAACAAAACCGGCCGGATCATTGCTGTAGGAACCACAACCTGCCGTGTGCTCGAAGCCAATGCCACGGTTGACGGAAAGATAAAATTCGGCAGAGGATGGACCGACAAATTCATCTACCCGCCCTACCAGTTCAAGGTAACCGATGCGCTCCTTACCAATTTTCAGCAGCCGGAAACAACGCTGCTTATGGCCGTCAGTGCCTTTGCAGAACACCGGTTGCTGATGGAGGCCTATAAAACAGCACTGAAGGGTGATTATCAATTTCTGGCATATGGAGATGCCATGTTCATCCATTAACCGGAAGCACTTCCCTCTTTATCATGAACTCCTTTGCCATTATTGCCGCCAGCGGTATAGGAAAACGAATGCAGCTCAAGGAGGGGCAGAGCAAGCAGCTGCTTTCGATCGGAGGCTATCCGGTTATTCATCATACCATTCGAGCCTTTCAGCAAGCCAAATCCGTCACGGCAATCTATATTGCCACAAAAGAGGAGAACATCCCTACACTTGAAGAGATGGCCGCCACATCAGGATTCACCAAACTGAAAGCGGTGATTGAGGGTGGAAAGGAGCGGCAGGATTCGGTCTACAACTGTATCAAGGCGATTGAAGGTCAAATGCGCACCTCCGGCACTGCTCCGGATACCATTCTGGTTCATGACGGGGCACGGCCGTTCATACAGCCGGAAGAGATCGATGAAATTGCCCGGCACTCCATGCAGTATGGCGCCTGTGTACCGGCAAACCGCCCCAAGGATACCATCAAGTATATCGGAACCGATCCGGAGTTTTTCGGTGCAACGCTTGAGCGCAGCAGGCTGCTCCAGGTGCAGACCCCCCAGGGATTCCACTCATCACTGCTCGTTCAGGCGCATGAGCAGGCGCTGCTTGAAGGGTGGTATGCAACGGATGATGCCGCACTGGTTGAGCGGTTTTTTCCCGAACAGCCCGTCAAAATTTTCGAGACCGGATATCACAACATCAAGATTACAACTCCCGAAGATATCCCGGTTGCCGAAGCGATTTACAGCCAGATTACAAGCGGCAGGTAACAACAGGAAAAAGAACAAATAAAGCACACAGTGCTTGTTTATTGATTACTGCTATTGTATATTTTCAGCCCGGAAAATGGTGAGGTAGCTCAGTTGGTTAGAGCACAGGATTCATAACCCTGAGGTCGAGGGTTCAACTCCCTCTCTCACCACCAAGGTAAAGCGGGTGTAACTCAGTTGGTAGAGTGTTTGCTTCCCAAGCAAAATGTCGCGAGTTCGAATCTCGTCACCCGCTCATCTACCGGAACAACTCTTATTCCCCCTCTCATGACACCATCTTCCATTTTTCAGGGACCTGTCACCATTGAGGAGATCAACTCCACCCAGATCATTGATGGCCAGATGGCCCGTCATCTCGGCATAGAAATGACCGAAATCGGCATAGACTTCATGACCGCCAAGATGCCCGTCGACCACCGCACCATCCAGCGTATCGGCATTCTGCACGGAGGCGCATCCCTTGCCCTGGCTGAAACTGTTGGAAGCATTGCAGCATCCTACGCTGTTGACCGCGAGCAGTTCTACATTGTCGGCCAGGAGATCAATGCCAACCATATCCGTCCGGTCAAAAGCGGCTTTGTCCATGCCAGAGCAACCCCCCTCCATCTCGGCAGAAGCTCGCAGGTCTGGGATATCAGAATAAAGAGTGATGAGGGTAAACTGGTTTGTGTAAGCCGCTTTACCGTTGCTGTTCTGAAAAAAGCACCCACTGCCTGAATCCCGGAGATTGTCGTCTCACCCCCAAACCCCACAGGGCAATGAAATAGCGCTGCCACAGTGATGTTTTTTGGGGTCTGCGGTCAGTTTTATTGAAAAGTTTTCATACCTTGTACCTTTCGTAGTAAAAGTTTTTTACACACCTATTGCAGATTACAGGGTATGCAGACCATACAATCAGATACTGTCGTCTCTCCGCTTCAACCCGCCTCAGATATCTCAGAGGAAGTTCTTCATCAGCTTGCCGCACAGCAGAAATCACGCAAAAAGTGGCTTCTTGTCCAGCCGATAAGCAACACCAGCATGATGGTGGATTCAGGATCGGTGAGCATGCCCTTGAACCTGATCATGGTTGCCACCCTTGTCGGCAAGCTCTTTGATGTCACCTTTATTGATGAGCGGCTCGGCAATAGCGTCCCTGAAGATCTTTCGGGGTTCGATGTTGTTGCCATTACTTCACGCACCCTGAACGCCACCAAGGCCTACCGGATCGGTGACGCCGCACTGCGTCAGGGCAAGACAGTTATCCTTGGAGGGGTTCATCCCACCATGCTGCATGATGAGGCTGCTGCGCACTGCACCAGCGTGGTCTACGGCGAAATAGAGTCGATCTGGACGGAGCTGGCCACCGATGTGCTTACCGGCAAAATGAAACCCATCTACCGGGCCAGGGAGCTCAAGCCGATGGGCAGCATGATCCACCCGGATTTCAGTTACGCCCTCTCTTCCCCTTCGGCAAAAAAATACAGCTCCCTGATTCCCATTTTGGCAACAAAGGGGTGCCCGGTAGGATGCAACTTCTGCACCACGCCTACAATATACGGCAAGAACTACCGATACCGCGAGCTTGACCTGGTGCTTGACGAGATGCGCTATCACCAGCAACGGCTCAACAAGGAGAAGATCAACTTCTCCTTCATGGATGACAACATCAGCTTCCGCCCGCAGTACTTCATGACGCTGCTTGAAGAGATGGCAAAGCTCGGCGTGCACTGGAACGCCAACATCTCCATGAACTTTCTCGACAAGCCTGAAGTTGCCGAACTGGCCGGACGGTCAGGCTGCGATCTATTGAGCATCGGCTTTGAGTCGCTCAACCCCGAAACGCTGAAGAGCGTCCACAAGGGATCCAACCGGCTGGGCAACTATGAGACTGTGGTGAGCAATCTCCACAAGAACGGCATTGCCATCCAGGGCTACTTCATGTTCGGCTTTGACAACGATACCGAAGAGAGCTTCCAGCTCACCCTGGACTTCATCATGAAAAACCGGATCGAGTTCCCGGTCTTCTCTCTGGTAACCCCCTTCCCCGGCACCCCCTATTTCGACGAGATGAAACCCCGCAT
>Ga0172372_10010672_pt1 | contig 11741 bp, 10 predicted proteins | sample LakKiv5m_2_FD_114544 | JGI IMG/M metagenome (GOLD analysis project Ga0172372, IMG submission 114544) | Freshwater microbial communities from Kabuno Bay, South-Kivu, Congo - kab_092012_9.5m | ecosystem: Environmental > Aquatic > Freshwater > Lake | place: Democratic Republic of the Congo... | reverse complement strand
CTGGCAGCAAAAAAATCTTTGCGCCTGTACCATAGCCAATAAATCCCCAGTAACAAGAAAAAGAAACCGGGTATCTCCCCCATAACGCACCTGCCGTTGGCAAAAAATGGGGGCAATGTAGCAACCAGCATTAAAGACCAGGCCGTAACGGCTAGACCAAATATTTTCCGGCCGATAAAAAATATCGATAAAAGCAGCGCCAACATCCAAAAAAGCATATAAAGACGCGCCTGGAATACGCCAAAACCAAAAATTTTAAAAAACAAAGCTAAAGGCAAGGTAATGGGATAGCCGGTGCTTTGCAATAGAAATGGCTGGCCGGAAAAAGTTTCCGGCCTAACGATAACATCCAGTTTGCCAAATAACGAAAAGTTTCTCGCTAATTCTATATTGATCCCCTCGTCAAACCAAAGGCGAGGCTTGGTGGTTAAGGTTTGCAACGAAAAAACCGAAACCCAAAGAACAGCCGCCAAACACAGCAGGTAAAATTTATTTTTCTTTAAAAAATTTATAATCGTAAAATCCATAACCGCTTATTCTTAATTAAATTTTTTTATACCAATTTCATGTAAAAGATAACGGCTCATTACCACTAGAATATTTAAACCATAAGTTATGCTGCGCCGAAAACTAATCATTGACGCCTCGGGAAAGTAACGAGTCAAGATCGGAATTTCCTTTATTTTAAGATCAGCTAATTTCATTTGAACTATAATCTCCGTATCAAAAACAAAATCGTCAGAATTCCTGTCAAAAAATATCGTTTCAAGAGTTTTTTTATTATAGGCCCGGAAGCCGGAATGATATTCTGTCAAATGCATGTTCAAAACTTTGTTTTCTATGAATGTCAAAAATATATTAGCAGTAAATTTCCAATAAGGCATGCCGCCGACCAGCGCATTGCGCGAAATCATCATCCTGGAGCCAAAAACCGCATCAGTTTCTTCTTCAAAAAATTTTTTAATTAATTCCGGAATAGATTTAGGATCGTACTGATGGTCCGGATGAACCATAATAACAATATCGGCCCCCTCAGCCAGCGCTTGCTTATAACAGGTTTTCTGATTAGCGCCGTAGCCTCCATTCTTTTCGTGCACGAAAGTCTTAAGTCCGAAACTCCGCGCCAGCTCCACCGTGTTATCGCGACTGGCATCGTCAACCAAAATAATATCATCCACCCAATCCATGGGCAAATCATCCAAAGTTTTCTTTAAAGTCTTAGCAGCATTATAGGCTGGCAGGACCACAATAACTTTTTTATCGCAGGCTAAACGACTCATAATTTTTTGCTTTTGTTTTCCAGACGTTGCGCTATTATGCCGGCGGCGTAGTGGCGACAAACATTAGAATACCAATGATATCTTATATTAATACGTTTCAGTAAAGTTGATTCCGACAATAATTTGCTGATCAAATAGAATAAAAATAATTGACCGGGGAAAATGTCAAACGGGGCGTACTTTATTTTCAAGCGCCACCCATCCAGCCATTTAGCTTTATGTTTATCGTAAAAATAAATAAAACTCCGCCCGACCAAAAACATCCGATTATAAAAAGATTCCGGCGCATAAAAATGACAGTGGAAGGCCAATGCATCCTTGTTAAATAAAATCTTCACGCCTTTTTTATCAAGTATCAAGCCTAAATCTAAATCCTCAAAAGCCGCATAAATAAAACTATTATCAAATCTTATATTACCGATCGCTTCACGATAAATTGATATATTACATGTATAAAAGTGGTCCCAGCCGGCGTCCGATACATTCTTAATAGTATTAAAGTGAAATTGCGGGCCAGCCGGGGCAATATAACGCATAAATTCATTGACCGGCCGAGATTCGTCCCATTCGAACATCCCGAGAACCCCGATATTCCGCTGCCCCCCTTCCTTCAAATATGTCTCATTATGTTTTTCCAGCAGATTAGCGCTAAAAATTGTATCATCACCGCAAAATAATAATATTTCGCCCGCTGATCGTTCAATTCCCAAATTCCTGGCGCGGCCAGGACCGCCGTGATTCTGCAAAAAATATTTTAAGTTTAAAACTTTCCTACCGATGAACTCTTCTGCTATTTTTTTTGTCTCGTCGGAACTGCCATCATCAATCACCAAAACTTCAAAATCGTCTTTTGCAAAAGTCTGAACTTCTATAGAAGCCAGCATCTTTGCCAAGACTTCCGATCGGTTATAGGTTGGAACAATGATGCTAAACCGCATGCTTATAAATTATAGTTTTAATATAATGATACGGTAATTTAAAAACACTTTTCCAGTCACTGGCTAAACTAGCGTTTATAAAACAGATATGAGTACAGCTACAACGATTCTTTTTTATAAAATCGCGCTGCTGCCTGGCCTTTGAATCATCTAAAACAAGACGCAGATCATGATTATAATTTTTAATATTGCCTACTGTTCCCAACAGCTCGCACTGTCCGACATCACCATTTGGAAAAACCGTTGCTATAGTCCGGCCCGCCGCGCATAAAAACGGCCATTTTTTGCCTCCCAGCACCCTTTCTTTGAGCGATTGTGTGTAGCCAAGTTGCCCCAAGACCGTCGCGCGATTCAGCCAACCGGCAATGCCCCCGGCTGGCGGCCGATTATCCAAATACCAGCGCCTATTAGCTAAAACAAAATCGTGAATTTTTTTTACTGTCTCCAGATCTGCCGGTAACAAAGCCTTATCTCGTTGATCGCCGCGCATAATTTCAAATGCCTGATAATCGATATTAAAACCCCTTAAATATACCGCCAACTTCTTTAAGTCTTCAAAGTTTTCTCGATGAATCACCGAATTGACTATTATTTGAAAATTAGCATATTTTTTCTTCAATAGAGACAAACCCCTTATGGTCCTTATCACCTGGTCAAAGCTGCCTTCAATGTCTCTGGTTTTTTCATGATAATCTTTCGTACCATCAACGGACGGATTAACGGAGACGCTGATCTGGGGAAATTTTTTCAACAGAGATTCAGTCGCGACTAGAATCTTATCGGTCAGAAAACCATTTGTAGGGATATATAGAGTGTCTACTTTATTGCGCTCAATAAACATCGAACAAACTTCCACCAAATCCGGTCTCAAAAACGGCTCACCTCCGGCGATCAATAAAATAGAAATTTTACCTGAATTTTGAGAAATTTTAATAAATTCTTCGAGCGACAAATCATTGCCCTGATTAACGCTCTTATGAAAAAAACAGGTCCGGCACCTAAAATTGCAGCTTGAAGTAACATACAAAATCAAAAAATTCACCCCTCCCCTACTGGTAAGCGAGCTTTTAAAATAGTTGAAATATTTTTTGAATTCCTTAACCATGTATTTTAGATTTCTGCGATCTCTTTGGAATTAAATTTCTTACTAGTCCCTCGCTCACAAATTTAAGCAAAAAAAATCCGCCAACCAGTTCTTGTTTGAGCTGAGCCCAATTCCGAATATTGCTTAGGCGGCGTAAAATAATTTTTGGTCGAAAATAAAATTTCCGATGCGCCAATTCATAATAATATTGCAGTTTGTCGCGAGTTAAGCCCGGGATCTCTAGAACCACGTTAGACATGCTATAGTCATCCCAGTCGAAACTCTTAATATATCCCCCGTCTTTGGCCCAATTAAAAAGTTCGGTTCCGGGATAGGCCGTCGCGATATTGAATTGCACCTCGTCCGGATCTAATTTCACGGCAAAATCAATGGTCTTTTTAATAGTCTCCTCCGTTTCGCCTTGGTTCCCGATCATGAAAGACGCCCTGGTTTCTATGCCGATTTTGCGCGCCGCGCGGACCGCGGCGACAACCTGGTCCAAGGAGATTCTTTTATTTATATTTTTTAAAATTTGCTCATCCGCCGATTCCACTCCGAATAAGATCAGGTGGCACCCCGATTTTTTCATCGAGCGCAAAAGTTCGTCATTGATATGGTCGACTCGCGTGAAGCAAGACCAAGTTATGTCAATTTTTTCTTTTATAATTATATCACAAAACTCCTCAACCACGTCTTTAAACAAAGTAAAAGTATCATCGTAGAATGCGACTTCTTTGATGCCATAATCTCTCTGCAAGATTTTAATCTCATCAATGATATTACGCGCCGAGCGCTTCCGAACGATTCCCCGAAAAGTCCGGTAGCAAAAAGTGCAACGGCCGGGGCAGCCCCGCGTGGCAAACATTATCATAACGGGCAGGCGCTTATAACTGCCAACCGCCGGATAGTATTTATCCATCGGCAATAAGTGATACGCGGGCGGCGGAATTTCGTCTAAATTAGCTATTAACGGCCTCTGAGCGTTAATAATCGTCTGGCCATTTTGTTTATAGGCCAAACCCAAAATTTCCGCCGGATTTTTACCGTTAGCCAGCTCCAGCATCGTCTGCTCGCCTTCGTCTATAGCAACAAAATCAACCACGGGGCTCGACATCGTTTCGGCCGGCATAACGGAAGGATGCACGCCGCCAAAAACTATTTTTGCTTCCGGCCAAATATTTTTAGCTCCCGCAGCAATAGCCAAGGCATTATTTATTAATGGAGTTGTGGCGGTCAAGCCGATAAAATCAAATTTTTCCTTATAGCCAGCCAATCTTTTTTTAGTTTCGCTGACCGTTAATTCCTCTGCAGAGCAATCCAAATATTTAACTTCGTGCCCAGCCTGCTCCAAAACCGCCGCGATATAAGCCAAACCCAAACTAGGCCAGCAGCTGGCGATCCCCTTCCATAAATTTTTATCCTCGCCGATAACCCAGGGAGGATTAATAAGTAAGACTTTGGACATAATACAAATGATCAATTATCAATTTTTCCGCCGAAGGCGGATCCCGCATAGCGGGACAATTTTCAATGAATAACTTTAACTAATGACAAATTTCCAATGACAAATGATAAATTAATAACCAAAAGTTAAATTATTTCTTAAACTTATATTTAAGTAAAGTCCAAACGGCTTCAATGAAATCTCGCCAATTAATTTTCTTGCCTTCATTTTTATGGCGCGGATAATAATTTATTGGCACTTCATAAATTTTTATATTCCGCTTGGCAACCTTGGCCGTAACTTCGGGACAAAATTCAAACCGTTCACATTCTAAATTCAAGCTATTTAATAAATCTGCTCTGAGCATTTTGTAACAGGTCGGCTCATCCGTTAATTTGATATTATAAAGCAAATTAGTAAACCAAGTTAAAAGGATGCCGCCCAGGGCAAAGATATGACCCGAGTGGCGGCTCTTTAGATAGCTATGTTGCAGGCGGCGTGAACCGTAAACGATTTGGGCACCGCTTGAGGTCATCTCGACTAGCATAGCTTTAAAATCATTAGGGTCATATTCTAAATCGGCATCCTGAACCACAACGACATCCCCTGTCGTCTTCGCGAAACCTGTCCGCAAAGCTCGACCCTTACCGCAATTTTTTTCGTGATAGATTATCATATATTTTTCTTCGTAGGATTTTAGCAATTCCCGAGTTCCATCGACAGAGAAATCGTCTACGATAATTATTTCTTTTTCCACGCCTAAATCAACCGCCTCGACTCTTTTTAGAATCTCGGCGATAGTATTTTTTTCATTAAAGACTGGAATGACAATAGATAATTTCATTAGTTTAATTCGAACGGAAAAAATCAAGCAACTTCTGGGACAGAAAAATTAAGCTATGTTTTTTTTGAACAATTTCTCGTAATTGTTTTCCCACTGCTGTTTTTTGCGGTTCGTTTAAAAGACTGACTAACTTATTTTTTAAATCCACGACGTCTCCTTCTTTAAATATTAATGCCTGGCTTAAGTTGGCAGGCAAAATCTCCAAAAAAGACCGGTTGCAGACCAATATTAATTTCTCGCAAGCCATCGCCTCCAGGATGATTTTATCAAAAGAGCCCGATCCTGTTAAGTTAACGATAATTTCGTTCTGGTTATAGATTTTTGGCGTTTTATAATTTGGTATTTTCCCCAAAAATTTTATCTTATTTTTTTGCTCTAGACTTCTGGCTGAATCTTTTAATTTTTTAAAATATTCTCCGCATTTTTCTCCGGCCTCCCCCACGATATTCAGGATAAAATCAATATTTTCTTTATCCAAGCAATTAGCTGCTTCAACCAGAAGATGAGCACCCTTGATCGGAGAAAGGCGGCTAAGGAAAAGGATAGAATTTTTTATCGACTGGATATCTTCATCCCGTTTAAAAATTTCCATATCAATGCCAGCTGGCATAAGAGAAGTTTTCGGCCATTTAGCAAAAAAAAGAAAAAGGCGAAGTGCAAAAAATTTTCTGCGCCAAATGACCGGCCAGAACGGAAAGGATATTACCGACTCCGTGGTTATACCAAAGCGCAGCTTTTTTGCCCCAAATTCGCCAGAATAATCCGCCAAGCAGCATATATTCTCTATTCATGTGAACGAGAACATCGTCATATTCATTTCTGTGGCTCCATACATAATTATAAAACCTAAAAACGTATCCAATCTTTTTTATAATTATGAATGATGAATTATGGATTACGGAGGAATCTTTACCAAGAGAAAAAACTTTTACATTTTCCGGTAGATGATGTTCTCCCACGCTCAAGGCAATGACGATTATGCTTTCAAAATGCTTGGCAAATTCGGTAATCCAGCCATGCATAAAACCAAGCAAATCATCTTCTTTGTCTAATTTTTGAGTAATGACTAAAAGACGCATAGATTATTCCTTATTCGTTGTTTTTATAATGCTCTCCCAGGACTTTTTATATTCCTGCAAATACTGTTCCTTACTCAGTAATTTATTTACCGCCATCAAGCCAGCAGCTTTAAATTTTTCTCGCAATAATGGGCTCTCTATTAAATTATTTATCGCGCCAATCAACGCCGTCTGGTCATTTACCGGGACTACCAATCCGTTTTCGCCATCAACCACCAGCTCGCCAGTGCACCCCACGTCAGTCATTATCACGGGACAGTCGCTAGCCATCGCCTCTATGATAGTCATGCCCCAACCCTCATAATTTGAAGTTAGTAAAAACAGATCAGCGGTTTTATAATAAGCAGACAAGTCGTTAGACCAAGGCTCCAACACGACATTGTCGTATAATTTCCAATTTCTAATTTCTAATCTCAAATGGCTCTCTTCGGGACCAGAGCCAACAATTATCAATCCTGTTTTTGGATGCTTCTTTACGACTTCAACCATAGCCTCGATTGCTAGTCCGATATTTTTTTCCCGACTAAAGCGAGAAGCCATTAAAATTATAAAATTAAACTGCGGATATTTTTGTCTCAGGCTAATTCTTGTCGGCGAGATCTTAAATTTATCTAGGTCAACAAAAATCGGCAAAATGGTAATCTTCGACATTTCGACATTTCGACATTTCGACATTATTGATCTCTTAATTCTGCTTGAGACAACTCGCACACCATCGGCGCTAGGCAATAAAAATTTAGCTAGCAAAACGCGAATTTTGTTCAAAAAAGACCCTTGCCAAAAATATGGGCTTAAAAAATCGGTATGAATCTGGCACTGCCAGGGAATTTTAAATTTCCGCTTTATCAGCCAACCGATATGGCCCGTATCAAAAGGATCTTGAGTCATAACCAAATCCGCCCCACAGCCCGTTATTATTTGCTTCGCCAAACGCAAAGCATCCATTGAATATTTAAAGCGGCGATAAGAGCCGGTGGCGTAGACCGATAAATTTCCGGAAATTATCGGCTCAAAAACTTTCCGCGTTAAAACAACAACTGAAAGCTTCTCGCAAAAACTCGCATATTCTTTAAGCCGTTCAAGGCTCTTTGAGCTGGGCTCAAAAATCGCCTTGTCCAAATTTATAATCAATACTTTCATTTTTATTTTTTTAGAAAATTATAACCACGTCGCAATAGGCGGCCAAACCAATTTCTTTCTTCAATAGCTATCCCCGCTAGCCATTCAATTAAATAAATCTCTGCCGGCCAGGCAAAAAAGCGATGCTTAATCCTAAATTCAAACCATTTATTTACCGGCCCCAATTTAAATTTTAAAATCTTAAAACATTCCCTGATAACCCAAACCTGCCCGCCATCGATCCAAGGTGAAGAAAAGTCTTTTCGAAAACGATCTATTTTTCCCCAATCTTCCGTTTTAGCCGGCGGCTTAAAACCGGCCTCAATGGCCATATCGTACATCAAAGACCCCGGATACGGCATATAGGCGCCGAGCGTGAAAGCAGCCCTGGGATGAATTTTATATATTTGATAGAGCAAATTAATTGTTGCTTCAAACTCTTCTTTGGTTTCGCTAGGTAAACCAACAATCACTGAATAGCAAGCGGGCACATCGAACTTGGCCAAAGACTTTACGGCTGAAAGAATCCGGCCAACTGTAATATTTTTATTAACCATCGACAGAATTCGGTCGCTCCCCGCCTCGGCGCCAATTAATAAATCAAAAACTTGCCGATCCTTTAACTCTTTTGCCAAATTATCATCGATCATATCAATCCTAACTTCCAGATGCGATGGCAAGTCGATTCTTTTTAAAATTTCTAGTGCTCTAACCTTATCAACAAAAAAATTATCATCGTAAAATTTAATAGCATCAATCTGGTATTTTTCTTTCAAAAATTCGATGTCTTTAACAACATGGTCAATTGACCAAGCTCGCCAACGATTCTGATTAAAGGCTCGATTGTAACAAAAAGCACAATTGAATGGACATCCCCGGCTGGCCTTATAGGCAATCACTCGTTTAAATTTATCCAATTTATAAATATATTTTTCCATGTCCAGCAAGGAGAAATCTAAAGGCCATTGATCTAGATCTTTTATCAAAGGGCGCGCCGGATTTAATTTAATTTGTCCATCTTTTTTAAATCCTAAACCAAAAACCGTATCCAGAGGTTCTTTTTTCTCTAATTTTTGAACTAGCTCGATAATTGTTTCCTCTCCTTCGCCGACAGCAATTAAGTCTACGTAATCTTCCGCAAGACATTGCTGAGGCAACAGAGAAGGATGAATTCCGCCCCATAAAATCGGTACACCTGATTTCTCTTTTATTAATTCTGACATCTGGGCGCTATGTTTGGTTTGCCGCCCCGTCATAACCGAAAAACCGATGAGACCGGGATTGCTACTGAGTATTTGGCCTACAGTGGAACCAATCTCTTTTTCGCTAATATTTACCAACTCTACTTCGAAGCCATTCTTTTTCAGAGCACTTCCCACTGACAAAATACCCATCGGTAAAATTTTCTCCGAATGATCTTCTGAATAGTTGATTTGTATTAGAGTTATTTTCATCTTTCAAAAACACCCAATACCACCAATAAATAGACTCATTTATTGGTGATTTTTATAATTATACGATAGCATTATTCTTTACCGATTGCAAAAATTTTGCTACCATAAATTCGAATGAAAATCGTCAAAAATATCCTCATTTGTACTCAAATAATTGATCGCCCAGACTCCACTCTTGGCTTCTTTTGCCGATGGGTTTTGTTACTTTCGGAGAGATTTGACCGCACCCATGTAATCTGCCTGAAAGAAGGTCAACATAATTTTCCAACGAATGTATCCGTGCATAGTCTGGGAAAAGAGAAGGTGGCTGGAAGTGGTTTTATTCAAAAATTGCACTACGCCATTCGTTTTTATCGCCAAGCCTGGCAGCTAAGGAAAGAATATGACATCGTTTTTGTTCACATGAACGAGGAATACGTACTCCTGGGAGGAATACTCTGGTGGTTGCTGGGTAAAAAAGTTTTTATGTGGCGAAATCATTATAAGGGAACTATTTTAACTGATATTGCCAGTATTTTTTGCTACAAAATACTCTGCACCTCAAAATTTTCTTACACCGCCCGATACAAAAAGACTATTTTCATGCCCGTTGGCGTGGACGAAGAATCTTATGAACTAGATGAATCAGTCCCCCGCATTCCGCACTCAGTTTTCTCTCTGGGAAGGATAAGCAAGTCCAAGCGGCCGTATCTGCTAATAGAAGCGCTAGCAAAAGTCGCCCAACAAAATATTGAATTCACCGCTAAATTTGTCGGCGGAGCAATTGAGGCAGAGCCCGACTATCCAAACCAAATGATGGAGTTGGCAAAATCACTCAAGATTGCCGATCGCCTTACTTTTACAGGAGCCGTTCCCAACACAGAAACCTACCGATATTACCGCTCCGGTGATATTTATGTAAATTGCAGTCCATCGGGAATGCTCGATAAAACTATCTTTGAAGCTGCCGTTTGTAAATGTCTAGTTCTTGTTTCCAGCCAGGATTTTGCCGAGCTCGTCGGGCCTGACTATATTTTCGCCGATAATGATTCCAACGACTTAGCCCAAAAACTCGCTAAATTTCTTACAATTTCTCCAGAAGAGCACGATCGCCTGACCAAAAATCTGACTGATAAAATAAAACCTCACCGCCTTTCAGTTTTGATTGATCGCCTTGATGATCTGTTGCATCAATAAAAATTAGCCCGAAAATCTTATCATGTATTAAAAAAGAAGCGTCGCCGCTTCTTTTTTTGATAAAATATTTTTATTGACTGACAAATTTTTTGGCCAATTTAAATTCTATCGGCCAGAACTGCCTGCTACACTCTGCCCCATCGCAGGATAGCGCCTAACGCGGTCTTTATTTTTTTATTTCTTCAAAAGCAAAAGAATAAGCCCGATCATTCGTTCTTTGTCCTTGGGATTACTTTCGGCAACCAGAAGAGTTAAGGCGGTTAGAGCTTCGGGAGTTAAACGCGAAGGATTGAGCTGATACGCTTTTTTGAGAAACCAAATAAAAGCAAATGCGCCGCTACGTTTGTTGCCGTCCACGAAGGGATGATTTTTTACCATAAAATACAAAAGATGAGCCGCTTTTTCTTCCACGCTTGGATATAAATCTTTATCACCTAATGACTGAAAAACATTACCTATAATGCCGGCCACACTTTCTTTTTGCCGCTCTACACCAAAAAACTCTGTGGCTTCTTTTTTAGAAGCTAATATCTGTTTTAATTCCGATAAAACTTCTATCAAATCGTTGGCCGTGAGCCTAACTTGTTTCTTGGTCGCGCCGCCAATGGGCAAGGCTGATTGGTCATAGGCATTAAGAGAAAACCAAGTATCGGCAAAAAGTCTTACAAGCTCAAGAGCGCTTTTGGCATCAACTTCCCCGCCAGCCGGCAAAAGATTTCTTACTTGTTCTACCGCCCTTAAAAAAGCTTCGTAATTTTTAGCGATACGTGGACGATTGATAGTGTAGCCGCTTATGATATGCGTACGCAAAGTTTTAGTCGCCCACTTGCGAAATTCAGTAGCGGTTTTTGAATTGACGCGATATCCCACAGAAAGGATAGCATCCAAATTATAGAATTTAACTTTATATTGTTTACCGTCAGCAGCAGTTGTAAAGAAATCCTTGACAACTGAATCTTGATTTAGCTCCCCTGATCCAAAGATACCCTTTAAGTGCTGGCTAATGTTTTGTTTCGTGGTAAAGAATAGCCCGGCAATTTGATCTTGCGTTGCCCAAATAGTTTCCCTGCTAAAATCTCCCCGAAGCTCAATGGCCCCGGATTTTGCCTGATAAATAACAATCTCTTTTTTTACTAATTTCTTTTCCACAGTTTCTTTGCCTTAATTTTAAAATAATCTTCATTACCGCGCAATAAATCTTTTAGCCAGTTTAAATTCAATCGGCCAAGCAAAAAACTTTAATTTCCAGCGCAGCTGGCAAATTAGAACAAATCCCAGTTTCAATATTTTTTGCGCTTTGACCGAAGAACCCATGGCGCTTTT
>Ga0172372_10010670_pt1 | contig 11741 bp, 13 predicted proteins | sample LakKiv5m_2_FD_114544 | JGI IMG/M metagenome (GOLD analysis project Ga0172372, IMG submission 114544) | Freshwater microbial communities from Kabuno Bay, South-Kivu, Congo - kab_092012_9.5m | ecosystem: Environmental > Aquatic > Freshwater > Lake | place: Democratic Republic of the Congo... | reverse complement strand
GCTGATCACTATTCGCTGATAACTGATCACTTAATAATAATCAATGAGCAAAACCGCTATCATTTTCGGAGCTACAGGCTTAATCGGTTCAGAACTGTTGCCTCAGCTTTTCGCTGATCCGGATTACGATCTGGTGGTGGCGTTCGTTCGGAAACCAACGGGAATTGTTGCCGCAAAACTTGAAGAAGTGATTACCGACTTCAAGGATCTGGATGGTTTGCGAGCGCAGATTAAAGGTGATGTTGTGTATTGCTGTTTGGGAACAACCATCGCAACCGCGGGATCACAGCCTGCATTTCGCAAAGTTGATTACGAATTGGTTCGATGGGCTGCTGTCGCAGCTGCTGAAAATAAAGTTCCGCGTTTCATTGTGGTATCTTCCATAGGCGCTAATGCAGATTCCGGTAATTTCTATTTGCGCACCAAAGGTGAAATGGAGAAAGCGGTTTCTGCACTTAACTTTTCGCTATGCGTGATTGTGCGACCATCCATGCTTCTCGGTCCGCGCAAAGAGTTCCGCTTCGGTGAGAAAGTTGGCAAAATCGCAATGACCGCTTTTTCTTTCTTCATTCCTGCCAAGTACAAAGCCATTCAGGCAAAACAGGTTGCGAAGGCAATGATTACTACTGTGCGTGAAAATCGTAAGAGCGGAATTATTGAGAATGCGGAGTTGCTGAAGTTCTGATTTCAATACAGATTAAATCCGCAAAGCAATTCGCCTGAAATTCCTGTAACTCTTCCTTCCGGTTGTTTGGAGTTTCCTCCATGCAGTCTCAATTGTACATCGATAGCGGAACGTTTCCCTTGCCACACTTCGTAACCGCACGACATCAAAGCTGCGCCTCCGAAATAGAATTTGCGCTCACTTTCATCTTTGATATCATAGAAAGCAGGAGCGTCCATGCCGAGTCCAATGCCAGCGTTTATCCAAAGCCGGTTTGTGGGCCAATATTGAACAGTCGGAACAATTCCTTCGAATCCACGATCGCGTTTACGTCCACTCCGTGAATAGGAATACACACTGCCGGGAAGAAACAACATCAAAGCGGTTCTGTCGTTCAACATCATACCGATTTTCATATTCGGAAATGAACCGGTGATTTGGTTCGAGACATCACGCGTCGGGTATTGCAGCTTAACATAAGAAACACCGGCAGAGAAACCGAAGCAGAATCCGTTTCATGTGATTGCGCTTTTTTCCTGACTGTACAGGAACACGGAAAGGAGCATTAAAATTGTAAAAGTGGAGATCTTCATTGGACTTTGCAGTTTGTTTGATACCACAAAGTTGAGGAGCTGAATTCTGAAAAAAGTTACCACATGGTAATTAATGCACTAGGCAATTCCACGACGAATCCTGCTCAGACTTTGAGTTGTAATTCCCAAATAGGAGGCAATGTGTTTCTGCGGTGTACGTTGTATGATATCGGGATGACGTTCCAATAATTCTTTGTAGCGTTCCTCTCTCTTTGTATTCTTCCGTCCGGATAATAGTGCGTGTGCTTTTTATCGTTGGTACCTTGAGTGTAGTAAGCAGTTACTTTTATCTTCCCGTTCTCATAGTATTCGGTGTACGAACCTGTTTTGGAATCGTAGCTGTTGGGATTATTGGAAACCACATATCTATATTTCTGACGCGATTTCAGTTCTCCTGTAGTGTAGTAATTGAGTTCTTCGTTAATCTGCACCTGAAAATCTGTGTAACCTTCTGAATCGATCAAATGTTCAGGTCGAGGTTCCAAGTTAGCCGCCGCCAATTCTTTGCTGTGTACACTACGCAAATATCGTACCTGATTCAATACGCCGTTGTAATACAGCTCATCCTTCATACAACGATGATTGCCTTTGTCGTAGTAGTATGATACATGTTGTCTGATTCTGTTTTGATTGTCGTACGAGAACATTTCTGCGAAAACAGAATCGTGCTTGGCTCGCTTGAATTCAATCGCCAGTGTGTTGCCGGGATTGTAGTACAGTTTTTCTTCCTGTATAATTCCATCTTTGAAAACATAAAAACGATACGGCTTTCCGTTCAGATATTGTATACATGTGTCCTGAAGCGGTTTGGATTTAGAGTAGTCCTGATAATACGTCGAAAAGTAATGTTGGGATCCTTGTCTGATGTACATGTCGAAAATACAATCCTGTCCCCGTAATTGCGGAAGCACGGTAAACAGTGTGACGAACAGAATGATGTAACGGGTCATATCGCAAAATACTAATAAGCGGAATTCGGACATGATGAATTTGATGAACGCATCTCCGGAGTTTATATCTGTAACCTGTACACTTGAGAAGCGCATAGGTTCAGATGTTTTTTTACATTCCGGCTCTGTATTTATCAGCCAGATTATTCAAAATCTGTTTGTTTCCTTGTTGAATCGCAGTTTCAATGGCGGTGTAATCTTCCTGCTCAATCAAAAACAGCTTATCCCAATAAGCAGCTGAGCGACTATTAAGAACTTCGATGAACAAATCACCGCGCTCTTTGCTCCGCATCAAGATGTAATTCCAATTATCTTTTTCCAGTTCTTCAACTTCAATCTGTCGCTCTTCCCAAACGATCCACTTTCTGTACAATTGGTACAGGTTGTCCGGAACTTCAATGGATCCTGATTGTTTCAGCACAGACAACACGCTCAACAGTAAATCAATTCCTTCCTGATGTGTTACTGATTCACCGACGAAACGGTAAGACATTTCTTTGGATTGGTAGATACCAAGATGATACGAAACATCAAGCATTTTATTGCGGACAAGTCCGTTAATCGGGACGCTTTCGTATTGTGCGATAGTTGTCATCAACGAATTGCACATATCTTCTTTTGTTGAACCTGAAGCAAGAATAGACAGCACATCATCGATATACTGAATGTCGTTCTCCGAAGGTTTAAAATTTGCGACGTGCATAATTGCATTATTGCGCGAGAATAAAATCGCTTCCTTCAGTAAAGTTACGATCAAGAAGCATTTGTCGAATAGATTCTCTCGCACCACGATTTCCCACAGTACTGAGAATGAATTGCAGCTGCGGATTCGTAATGTGTTCAATTCCGTAAACGGGAATGTTGTTGTACGCTTTCCCGACTTTCGACGGATCCACATCGATGTAGCCGCTGATCTCAATTCCTCCGGAAAGCAGAAGATCGCTGCGCTGTCGTGTTACACGACCTGCACCGCAAACATACACGACGCGAGACTTCTGAAACTTTTTGATCTCTTCTATCAGATAAGGAAGTTTGGCTCTTTCAAATGCATCGTTTGAATAACGCTCATCATTGCGTGTGATGCGTTGCGGAGGATCATTCCAGATGTGAAGCTCTTGTTCCACTTTTGCAAAACGCACACCGCCTTGCATCCAGCGCAACCACATTTCATAATCCTCGGGAAAATTTCCTTGTCGTGCTGCACCGTGAATTTCAATCATACTTTTACGGAACATTACACTCGGATTGCAAACAGGAGATTCTACAAAGCGATTCAGAAAGATATCTTCATGTGCAATTAGTGTGTTGATCCAATCCACATGCAAAGCATAACCTTGCTTTGTTTCACGATCTCCTCCGAATCTCACCAGCGAACTTACAACGCCGATGTCGCTGCGCTGATCGAGAAAAGATTTCTGTTTCTCTAATCTTTCCGTATGCATTTCATCGTCTGCATCCATTCGGGCAATGTATTCTGAATTCGCCCTTTGTATTCCTGCATTGAAAGCAAGGGCAACGCCGGAATGCGGAATGGTAATAAGTTTCACGCGTTGATCGGAATAAGCAAATTGATTCGCGATACTTCCCGTTTCATCAGATGAACCATCATTCACGATGATCAGTTCGAAATTCTGAAGCGTTTGATTCAAAATACTCTTCACACAGGTCTGAAGAAATTCAGCACAATTGTAAACCGGAAGAATTACAGAAACAGTAGGACCGCCCATTGTGTAAAGTTACACTACGGACGGAACCTGCAGGGGGTATCGCGAAAAATGTGTTGAGCGGTTGCGATACTTTATCTCGAAATCACGAAGCGTTCGGATTTCAGATAGCGTTCTTCATCCATAACGCGCAGAAAGTAAACGCCGTTTGGCAGTTGATCCGTTGGAACTTCAATGCGATTGCCTCGGACAGCATTCATTGATTGTACTGTACGACCATCCAGCGTGATGATTTCTACTGTGGCGGAATTCAGATCGCTTTGCGTGTTGATCGTGATAAGATCCGTTGCAGGATTCGGACTCAATTGAAATGATTCTTCTTTTTCAATTTTCGGAGTGGAAGACATCGGACATGGATAAGGCAGGTAACACGTATCGTTGTCGAAAACGAATACTACTGTTCCAACGAAGTTGTTCCAATTCGTATTGGTGCTTGTTGCAGGATAAATCTGCGTTGTTGTGCCGAACTGTCCGAAGAAAAACATGCTTCCTGTTCCGATAACGTTGTTCGATTGATCAAGAATCTGATGAACATACGGATAATTGATGAAGCCGGAATCAGCGATGCTTACGGAAACTGCCACACCGTTATTGATCGAATCGTTTGCAATCAATGTCACGCATAGTGAACTGCAGGTTATTGTTTGTGCCTTTTGCGATAATGGTGCGAAAAGAAGCGCAAGAAGAATGACGATTGTGTTGAGGCTTGTTTTCATGACTGTTGAGTTTAATTGTTTAGTCAAATGTACAGGCACGCAAGAAAGTCTGAAAGGTGTATTGCACGGCAGGAACGGTAAATTATTTACCCTGCACCGTGCGGTAATGTACGGGCGTATAACCGGTTTTGGTTTTAAACCACTTTGTGAAGTTGGTACTGTCGGAAAATCCGAGAGTGAACGCAATTTCTTTAATCGGCAGATCAGTGTGAAACAACATACGTTTTGATTCGGTGAGCACTTGATCGTGTATCAATTGCAAAGGTGTTCTTCCTGATTGTTGCTTGATCACATCAATCAAATGTTTCGGAGTTACATGCAGCAAATCTGCGAAGGCTTCCACACTTCTCAACTCTACAGCTTTCGGCAGTAAATCTTCGAAACGTCTGTACAATTCGGGAACGAGGTTATTGCCATTCACTGAAGACTCATTCACATATCGAGATAATTTTCTCAGGAAAGCCTGAAAATAATTTCGAAGTATATGCAGATAGCCGGGGGCTTTCTCATTGTACTCCTGAACAATGAAATTCAACAGTTGACGCAACTCATCGAAAACATCTTTGCTCACACCCACAATCGGATTTTCTTTTCCGAAAGGCAATGCAGTCAACAATTCGGGATCTGCGAAATCAGATGTAAACATCAAACTGATTCCTTCTGCCTGTTCTTCACGAACCATCATGTGTACGCTGTTGGCTTGCACGCAATGAAATTCACATCCATGACTTTCGTAACTCTTGAAATCGATATCATGAACGAAAACACCTTCAATGAAACACATGATTTCATGATACTCGTGACGATGCGGATGAAGCGAATCGAGGTCCTGTTTTGTTTTACCCCAGGATTCCAACTTGAAGCTGTCTTCAGAATATGTATTCTGCGTCCAGCGATGAACGGGTATGTTGGGCGTATTCGACACATCACGAATATAGTGAAGTCGCGCGTGTTAAGTATCTTCGCGCCATGTCTGCAATTACCGGTACGGATATTCAAAGAGCGGCTCAAGCCTTGATAAACGGCGATTTGGTGGGAATTCCTACCGAAACCGTTTACGGACTTGCTGCTAACGCGCTCAATCCGGATGCAGTTCTGCGTATTTACGAAGCAAAAGGTCGACCTGCATTTAACCCTTTGATTGTGCACGTGCATGATGCGAATGAATTTGCAAAGTACGCCCTGGAAGTTCCGGCAATTGTAAAAGAACTCGCATTGGAGTTTTGTCCCGGACCGCTGACGTTTGTGTTACCGAAGAAATCCATCGTTCCGGATATCGTAACCGGCGGAGGAGAAACAGTAGCACTTCGAGTGCCCGGACATCCGTTGACATTGAAGTTGCTTGCGCAATTGGATTTTCCACTGGCCGCGCCGAGTGCAAATCCTTTCGGATATATTTCTCCTGTTACGGCAATGCATGTTGCGGAACAACTCGAAGAAAAAGTGAGTTATATTCTTGATGGAGGTCCGTGCATGATAGGAGTGGAGTCGACTGTTGTGATGCCGGAGAACGGAAAGATTGTGGTGTTGCGTGTTGGCGGTGTTCCGATTGAAGATTTAGAACGCGTAGCAGGAAAAGTTGAACTGCGCGTGAACATGTCTACCGATCCGAAATCTCCGGGTCAATTGAAGTCGCATTACGCACCGCGAATTCCGTTGGTACTGGGTAATGTTCAGGAACTCGCTGCGCAACATGCAGGAAAGAAAATCGCATTACTTACACTCGGAGAAGAACAGGTGAGCGGGAATGTAGTTGCACAGGAAATACTCTCGCATAAACACGATCTCAAAGAAGCCGCTTCGAATCTTTTCGCAGCCATGCGCCGTCTCGATAAATCAGACGCCGACATCATCGTTGCGCAACTCATGCCGGATTATGGATTCGGGATGGCGATGAATGATCGATTATTAAGAGCTGCACTTTAAGAGACGTTAGACTGTGGACTTTAGACGGTAGTGGGCGCTTCTTCAGAAAATATTCTTGCATCGATTTTTCCAGCCCGCGCCTCCTGGCCTCCGAAGGAGGAACCGCCTGCGCTGAAAAGACATTAGACGGTAGACGATAGACGGGATTGTGTGCTTCTGGCATGTTGAATTCGGGCTCGAATATCAATGAACATATTGCACGCATTAAACCTGTTTACACAAATCCTCTAACGTCTAACGTCTAAAGTCTAAAGTCTAGACTTCATACTTGTCTCTAGTAAAATCTGAGCTCCACCCGTCTGTTCTGCGCCGCATCATTCCCCAACGGTTTCGTAAATCCATAACCGTTCCAGGTGATTCGCGATTTATCAATTCCTTCTCCGATTAAATAATCTGCAACTGATTTCCCACGTGCTTTAGACAACTCCATATTGTGCGCGGCGGTTCCTGTGCTGTCGGTGTGACCGCTGATTTCCACTTTCAGCTCGGGCTTGCGTTTGAGCTCAGCGAGAATGGCGTGCAATTGCAAATACGATTCCGGTCGTAACGTGGCCTTGTCAACATCAAACAGAATTCCGCGCGCGGTGAATGTATTGCCTGCAACAATTTGTGATGCAAGCGGTGTAGATTCCGGAATGCTGTTCACTGCAGGATAGTATTTGCTGCCCACAGGAACAATTTCAATATCATCGGCATAGTAATACGCGTAAGGACAAAGAAACTGTTGTTTCATTTTGTCAATGTGGACTGCAGTTTTTTTGTCGTTGTTGAAATTTCCGAATGTGAAATACCGTTCCGTTCCATCAGCGGTGAACGTTTGTTCTACTGTGATCCAGCTGGTACCGGCGGTTCGCAATGCCGAAATATCAATAACGGCATCAGGAATGGAGTCTACCGTTTTTTCAGTAGTCTTCATCAGGAACGGTTTCGCAGTAAACATCACACCGATTTCCTTCACAAAAAACGGACAAAGATTTCCGGTACTGATTTTCATCCGGAAGACATATTTCTTTCCTTTCTCCAATGGAGAAACAATACTTCCGCAGAGATATTCGCGGTACTCCCGATCCGGCAGCCACGTGATAAATCCTGCATACGCAGATCCTGAAGCCGCTTTCTGTTCACCCGCATACGGATTGATGTTCATGGCGCCGTTCTGCATGAAGAAGTAATCCGAACTCCCTGTCGTCGGTTGCGTCCATGATCTCACTCCATACATCTGAAAGATATCGTTCATGAACAAATAGTTCGCATTCGGTTTCGCGGCTCGCTGCTCAAATCCGGGATTATCCACCGCGTTCTGTGCAGGAAAAGCAGAAAAAATCCGCACTATAGCAAGGATAGACAATAGCTTTTTCATGCTGGTTGTTTCCTGTATAATGCGGATGGTCTGATTAAGTCACATGCCGACGAAAAAAATCTGTGTGGATCGGGGCGCTTCGCGCTGATCGGGCACACTACGGGTGGATCGGGATTGCTTCGCAATGATCGGGGCACTGCGTGCTGATCGGTATGCTTCGCATGATCGGAAGATCCTTTGCCTCCCGATCGACGCGAATGCGTCACCGATCAGCAGCATTGCTGCCCCGATCGCGGCTCAGCCGCACCGATCCTTTTTCCTCGCGGACTTTAGTCCGGATTTTTCTCCCCGAGCATCAAAATATCCGACGCCACAATTTCCGTGTAGAACTGTTTCTGTCCGTTTTTGTCTTCGTAGTTGCGGGTGGAGAGTTTACCCACGAGTGCAATCTGTTTGCCTTTGTGCAGGTATTTCTCTGCAACGGATGCAAGTCCGTCCCACGCCACGATGTTTACCCATGTGGTGTTTTCCACACGTTTTCCTTCAGCGTTGCGATACGATTCAGAAGAAGCGATAGAAAATTTCGCTTTCTTTTTTCCGGTTTGAGTTGTAGAGATAGTTGGTTCGTTGCCAAGGCGACCGATGAATTGGCAGTTGTTTGAGAGATTAGTCATTTTGTTTTGTGTTTAGAATTTAAATTGGTGATTGATTTGCGCTTCGCGCTGATCGGGGCACTGCGTGCTGATCGGGATGCTTCGCATTGATCGGGCACACTTCGTGTGGATCGATATGCTTCACATTATCGGTGCACTATGTGCTGTTGGGGTTACAGGATTTCATTTTGATGATTTGGTTACAGGATTTGTTTTGTTCGCTGACGGCGACTTCAGTGCTGCAATCAGGTTGTTGAGCATGCGACTCATTACAAGCAAGTCTGTACGAAGCGCGTTTGATTCTTCAGAAGAGATGTATTTGAGTCGCTGCGCAACGGTAATACAAACAATACATTCCAACAATGAACGTCGGCTTATACTGAGAAATCGAATGTTCTCTTTTTTCGTACAGCCTTGTCCTTCGCCAATGTTCAGTGAAACGGAAAGCGCCGCACGTCTGAATTGCGAGGTCAATCCGAATTTTTCCTCTGCAGGAAATTTTCTGCTGACAGCGTAGCTCTTGTCAATGAAGGCCAGTGAGCACTGATAAACACGTAGCGATTCGAAGTTGAAATGAATGTTTGGCATGGATGAATAGTTATTGATTTTGTAGGTGGGCGCTTTGCGCTGATCGGGATGCTTCGCATTGATCGGGGCACTTCGTGCTGATCGGGCACACTTCGTGTGGATCGGTATTCCTTCGGAGTGATCGGGGCGCTTTGCGCTGATCGGTATGCTTCGCATGATCGGAAGATACTTTGTCTCCCGATCGACGCGAATGCGTCTCCGATCAGCAACTCTGTTGCACCGATCGCGGCTCTGCCGCACCGATCCATTTTCATTCTCCCGATCGACGCGAATGCGTCACCGATCAGCAGCTTTGCTGCTCCGATCGCAGCTCTGCTGCGCCGATCCATTAAGCAGCAAGTCTCAACGAACTCACCACCACAACTTCCTTCGTCCTCAATTCTCCTTTCTTCGTCCGGTATTCTTCCTTCTGAATTGTGCCGCTGATGAATGCTCTCTTTCCTTTGGCGAGATGTTGTTGCGCCACGTCGGCGTTCTTGCCCCACGAGATCACACGGAACCATTTGCACAGAGGAGCGTTTTCTTTTTCCGATCCTACGTTCATGGCGTAGAAGTTGGCCATGCGTCCACCGTTGGAAGTGGATTTAACAACGGGTTGTGTTCCGAGACATACATACATGTTTACGCGGTTGGTGTTCTGATTTGCTTTCATAAATAAACTCTTCTTTAAAAATTGAAACGCTTTGTGAAAAATACTTTTGCTACGTGTTCATGTGTTGTGCAACACACTTCGCTTGCAGATCTATTGAGAAACCGGATAAGCGACGGGTGTGTAAACCATGACGTGATTGTATCCCGCGCTTTCCGGCAAAAAAGTTATTGTGCAATTACGCGGCCATCGGATCGTCCATCATCACGATGTCGTTCACAACAATTTCAGTGGTGTTGCGCTTCTGTCCGTTTTTGTCGGTCCACATGCGGGAGATGAGACGGCCTTTCACGTGAACTTTTCTTCCTTTGAAAAGGTATTGTTCAGCCACGTCTGCCTGTTCTTCCCATGCTACGAGGTTGAACCAGTTTACGCTTGCAGGTTTTTTATTTTCCGGTTCATCGTTGTTCTTTTTTGAGAACGCAAGGTGTGCCAGTGTAAAGCGTGCTACTTTTTTTCCTGTGCTTGTTGCTTTCACTTCAGGATTCATTCCGAGTTTCCCGATGAGTTCTACGTTGTTTGCTTTCATTGCTGTGTTCATTTTGTTTTGGTTTTATTGTTAGTTATTGATTTTACATGTTGGGGCGCTGCGCTGATCGGGGCTTCGCTGATCGGGCACACTTCGTGTGGATCGGTATGCTTCGCATGATCGGGTGCTTTGCGCTGTATTGTTATTCGTGTATTCATCTTTCTCATTTACTTTCCACCCAATCCGTAATCCGCAATTCGTAATCCGTAATTTTAATTCGCAATCCGAAATCCGTAATCCGAAATTGATGGTGCAAAGATTCACCCCTCATTTCCGATTAGTCGTATGTTAACCGTTTGTATTCGGATGTAGTCGTTTGTAAACGTTTGTAAACGGATAATGTTCAAAATCTGTTCAATTTTGATGGTTCGGAAAATTGGGAAGGAGGAAAGAGAAGGGTTCAGCGCGGAGAGCAGTCCGTCCAGTTGCTTGATTTTACTTTCAATATGCATAGGCGATAGACAGAAGTCAAGTATAAGTTTCGACTGACAATTACGTGAAGTATGATTAATATTTGATTCACATCCGTGAAGGGGCATCTTCGATCTAAGGTTCGAAACCTGGTTCATACCCGTGGAGGATTCGCGACTTGTTCTTGGAATTGATATTGCGGTTGTCGGAATTATCATCGGCTGCTTTTGGGCAACACGCGTTATGAAAAGTCGTAACGGAACAGTTTGGTTTATGTCAAGCATTACGGCAACTCCTGAATTGGATGATAATAAAAAAGAACATTGATTGAATGATTCAACCCTTTTTACGTTTTGCTTCAAGCTCAATGTAGTCACTTCATATTACCCCACTTTCATACTTTCATACTTTCCAACTTTTATACGTACCCACTTTCATACTTTCATACTTTCATACTTTCCCACTTTCATACTTTTCCACTTTCATACTTTCCCCGGGGTATCGAAGCAATTGAAGATTGAATACGTAACTTCGGTGAGCATGAAAAGTGTGATGTCGATTGTTAACGGTTACGGCAATTCCAACAGGAATATTATCGCACGCATTTTCTTTTTGCTTTTGGTTCTTGTGACTTTATCGTTCACCGGCTTTATACCTTCTGAAATGAAAACAACTCAACCTTTGCAAACCGTTTCGTATGTTGATCTGAACAGGTACGCAGGAAAATGGTACGAAATAGCTTCTTATCCTCAGAGTTTTCAGAAAGGTTGTCATTGTACCACCGCAGAATATACTTTGCACGAAAAGGGTTACGTGATAGTTGAGAATCGTTGCAACCGCGACAGTATTAACGGACCGCAATCATACATCAAAGGAAAAGCGTTTGCCCAAAAAGAAACAGGCAATGCGAAATTAAAAGTGCAGTTCTTCTGGCCGTTTCGTGCCAAATATTGGATCATTGATTTGGCTGACGATTACAGCTATGCGGTTGTCGGACACCCGAACAGAAAGTACTTGTGGATTTTATCACGTACTCCG
>Ga0172372_10010669_pt1 | contig 11742 bp, 21 predicted proteins | sample LakKiv5m_2_FD_114544 | JGI IMG/M metagenome (GOLD analysis project Ga0172372, IMG submission 114544) | Freshwater microbial communities from Kabuno Bay, South-Kivu, Congo - kab_092012_9.5m | ecosystem: Environmental > Aquatic > Freshwater > Lake | place: Democratic Republic of the Congo... | reverse complement strand
GCGCGGACTCAACCGGAGCCTCTGGGGCTTCTGCTACTGGTGCGTCGTTGAGAACTTCTTCTTCTGCCATGATCTCTTAGCCTTGGGGGGGGAAGGGCTTCTAAGAGATCAATGGGAGGGATATGGCCAAATTGTTACACCTACTGCGATAGCAGGCCCTGAAGCACATGCTGCACTGTCGGCACGCTCCAAGAGTTTCCCATCATTCGGTATCGCTCTGTGTCCGACGCGCCGGCCGTATGGCCGCGAGGAAATCCAAAAAGCCCCTCAACCTCTTCCGGCGACATCATGCGGAATGAGCCGTCATCAAGTCGGACCATGTTGAACGGCATGCCCTTACTCAGGCCCGCCGTCAGCGTTCGCACTTTGGGGTCATTGATGTCCTTGCCGTGCCGCTGCCACGGGGTCTTGCCGTCCGCATGCGTGCGATACATGTAGTCCGCAGCGTTTGGCTTGTAGAACCGCGCATCTACCACTGGGTCCAGTGCATCGCGGAACAATGCCGTGGACTGAGTGTGCAGGGACTGCGGAAGGTTTGTCCAGAACGCACGCTTGCGGCGCATTGGCCCAAATTCTGCCGCGTCGTACACCACTGGATCGACACCGATCATGCGGGAGATTTGCCGCATGTCATCGTCCTTGCCGACCACATTTTCAAACATCCAATATCGCGGATCGAACTCGTCCCTGATCCGCAGAGCCTCCTGCAAGCCAGGCCCTGAACGCTCTCCACTCAGCCCCTTGCTGGCAGGGTTGGCCCTGCTCAAGTCTTGGCACGGGAACCCCGCGCACATAAGGTCTGGCCGCTCGCCATCCACGTTTCTCAGGTTCCGAACGTCGCCGTACTGGACAACGTCTGGGAACTGTCTCTCCAGCACTCCCTGCGCTGCCTTGTTGAATTCCGCCGACCAGTGGCGGTTTACTGGAATCCCCATGCCCTCCAAGGCGACCCGCGCGCCGCCAGCGCCGTCAAAGGGAGCCAGCAGCGTAACGCCTTCTGAGGCGTAACGCGGCGGCGTAGCCTGGTCGGCAAGCCGAGCCAGCACCTTGGCTGCCCGCGTGTATTTGTCTGCCATGCATTGGTCCTGCGCCTACAGGACTAATGCCGTGGATGCCGAAGTTCCGTTCTGTTACGGGGAGTCGTCTTGTTGCATCATCCCAGCAGCGGCCGGGCCAAGGAGCCCGTACTTGCGAAGGATGCGAATGGAGTCTTCGGTGCCGGGGAACATGACGTAGTTGCGGGTGCCAGCAGACGAACCGCGCGAGTATTCGTCTAGGTATCGCAGCCCTGGTATGCCAGCGTCAGCAAAAGTCTTGGACGCCGCTGCCTCTCGCTGCCCAAACTCGGCCCCTCGGTGCGCCATTTCCCATCGCCTCAGAGCGCCTTGTATTTCGCGCCCCGTAATGTTGTCCGGTTTCTCAAACCCATAGACCATTTTTAGCGTGCGTGCGGTAGCGTCCTCTAGTGGCAAGTTCAGAGACGGCAAAATTGATCGCACGTATTCCGGCTGATCGGGCAGTGTGGCGTCATAGTCCAGCAACGCCTCTTCTGGGTAACCAATCTCCAGCTCGTATGTCTTGCCTTTTCGCGGCCCGAACGTCACGCCGTCGCTTTTAAATCGCATCAGCGAATCGATAATCGGCTGAACGTCCCTGCCGCCAAATCTGTCGCTGGCTTCCAGCGCGGCCTCTCGCAATGCCTGGACCGGGTTGTCGTAGTATGGGATGGACATTTTTTGCAACAACAGAAGCGCGCGCTCGCGCGGCGTATTTGATAGCGCTGCCGATGGCGGAAGTGGCTCACCGCCAATCAGTATCTCCGGAGGGCCGCTCAACTCTCTCCGATACCATTCCGCAACCGGCTCCGCTTGCGAAGCGTAGAACCCGTGGCCGTACGCCTGAGCCCCCTCGCCTGTGCCAACCTTAGACATGTCCACGCGGTTCCAGTCATACGGGCTCCCATGATACGCCCTGATGTACTGCGGCGGCGGAGCCTGCCCGGCCAGCCGAGCCAGCACCCTGGCTGCCCGCGTGTATTTGTCTGCCATGCCTTAGTCCTGTGCCTACAGGACTAATGGCCGCCTACTGCACTTCTACGGGAGCCTCAGTCTCAATCCACACCCGGGCGCCACAGGAGAGAGGGGCGTCCGGTTCGTACCTGATCACGCACGGGCCGTCGATCCGTACCGAATGGCCGTACTGGTTGGACTTGTAGGTCTTCACCGTGAGGACTGGGTTTCTTTCCCCAGTCTTCTGGTTCTTGCGGATGACGTGCTGGTTGATGTGGATGATGTGTTTCATCGCATCTGCGGCCGGGGGGCTTCTTTGTCCAGCCTGTCCAACAAAGCGTCCGTGCCAATGCCAATGGCTACGGCTGCGGGGATTCCTTCTTGGAGGATGCGGCGAAACATCTCTTCGGACATGTCGTAAGCGCGGCCTGGCGGAGGGGCCTGTTTTGGAAGCTGCGCCCTGAAATCGCTGGCGTTCATTTGCGCGTCCAGCGTCTGCCGCCTGCGGTGCGCGAGATGCATAAGTCGCGGCATGGCGCTGGGGTCCGTAATGCCTGCGGCAGCCACGGCATCCGCCACCTGCTGGGCTCGCCAGTTAACCCGGGAGGCGTCTCCGACGCCCAGCTCTACCACAAGGTTGTCAAAGTAATTCCTGGCGCGGGCCGGCACCTCGTTGGCCATGTCGCGCGCAACGCCAAGCACTTCCTCGCGCAAACCTTCTACCGCCGTCACCGGGCCAAGGCCGCGACGTGCCGGGGATGCAGCGAGCCCGCCCATCTTGCGGCCAAGTCGCTCCCAATGGCTTGGCAAGACCTTGTCATAGACATGACGGGCCCGGTCCAGGTCCATGTTCAGCGCGTCAGCGATTGACTGCGGGCTGGCGATTTCGATCCGCCGTAGATTGTTCTGCGCCGCGTACAGAGCCAGCCGCTTGGTCAGCAGCTCCATGCTGGTGTCTTCTAGGGGAAAGGGGAGAGATGTGTCTTCTTGAACAAACAGCAGCCGATTATTTTCGCCGCCAAACCAATGAGGCACGCCGCGCGCCTCCAAATCTTCGACAACTTCCGGAGTCCAAGAACCCGTTCCGACTGGCTGTGCCTCCCTTTGCTTTCGGTTGTGTATCCCCAAGTCCGACTGGACCTCATTGATCCGCAGCGCTCCATCATGCTCATCAAAGCGAGCGTGGGCGACCCCTTCGTTGGTCAGGCCGCTGCGCACTTCCGGCGACATCATCCGGCCATGCATCGACGGATAGTCTTTGTGGAAGTGGTGGACGTTCTGCCCCCAGCCATCCCGGCGGGCCTCCGGGCTCAAAACAACAAGCTCGCCGTAGTTTTCCCCGCCTTGGCCGAATCGCTCAAACGCCGCCTCGCCGTGGGAAACTCCGCGACCTAGCGGCGATGGGTCGGGCTGATAGACCAGCGCCTTGCCGGCTGGAGTCGGGGCCAAGCCAAACCCTTCGTCATCCGGGCCACGCACCTGATACCGGACAACCTCTTCCTGCTGCGGCCTTCCGCCCAACACCACCTCCCGATGCGTATACACCGGGCTGCGTTCTTTGACAGCCGCCAGGATTTCCTGTCGGGGGATCACATCCCGACCGGCAGCGAGGGAGTCCAGATCGACGGCCTTCAGCTCCCAACCAGGGACGCCGTCCTTGTATCGCTTAATGAGCCCGGGGAGTTCTTGGACGCGGACGTTCTCTGGCATGGCCTCCACGGCTCGCTCAAGGCGAGAGTAGATGCCCGGGCCAGGGTTGTACGTGAGATACCCAGCAACCGGCGGCGTAGCCTGGTCGGCAAGCCTGGCTACGAGGTCCGCGTCACCAAACGCCCTGGCAATTCGCCCTGCACCAGACATTAGTACCTTCCAGGCAAGAGGTCGCGAATCTGCTGGGCAGCGTCTTGGCCTGACTGAATAGCCTGACGCACAAGCTCGGGGCTTGATGCAACACCCTCAATTGCCAGCGGTGGAACCCAGTCACCAGCCAAGGTCTTCCATGACGCAAGCCGCTTGCCCTGCCTTGCGAGCTTGGCCGCCTGAAACATCCCGTTCAACGGGTCGGTTGTGATGTTCATCACAGTCCCAAGCAGAAGAGGGACAGGCGCGGGGAGCCCAGCCTGCTCTAGCGTGTCAATGTGGTCTGTTTGATCCGAGGCGTAGCCATGCTGCTTGATGTAGTTTATGGGGCGCTGATCAATGGTGCTTATGGGGGTGCTTTCCATATCCTGCCGCATTTCACGCAGCTCGTCCCATCGCGTCCCATTGTTGTAAGCCTCCCACTTGCCGTCTTTGCCCACGCGGCCCGCGTACAAGCCGGGGCCCGGAGGGCCAGGGAAGCCAGCGGCTAGGTCACCAACATCCCTGATGGCGTTGCTCCACGCATTCGGGTACGGCTCAACACCCTCTCGGCCGTAGGCATAGCTCACGGCACGGTCGGCTTGGTTGGCAAGTTCCCTGCTCGCGTTTGCCACGGCACTGACGGGCGTGCCCATCCATGTCAGAGTCTTCCAGATTGGGCTGTCTTCACCAAGGTACTGGCCGGGGACATGAACCATCCGGCCCTGCTCTTTATTGAACACAGAGAACCCAGGCTGGGCGTAGGGCTCAACCGGCGATACAAGCTGGCGGCGCAGGGGGCCCGGGTCCAGGACATTAGGCGCGCCGCGCTGGACCTCCTTCAGCCGATCCAGGATGTACAGCCTGCGCTGGTCCTTGTCGTATTCCTCATCGCTCTTGCGCCGCTTGGTGATCGGGTTATAGAACTGCCAGCTCGGCGGCTTGAACGCAGGGAGAGCATCGGCCTCCGCGACAAGATTGTCGTATGTCTCGTAAGGCATCACCAGCTCCAGTTACATGACCAGTAGCCGGGCTTCAGCTTGTCGGTCTTCTCGTCGCAGTTGTGGCGAGCCTTGAAGTTCGCCCGCCTCCCCTCATCGCCGTGGCCGGGCTTGGAGCCTTCCTTGTAGTGGCCCATCGACGCATCCCCAAACCTAACCAGTCGCTCCTCGTCACCAACCTTGGCCCGGACGACAAACTTCTTGCCACCCTGCACATCCCGGACGGGACGGTTGGGGATCAGCTTGCGGATCTTGTCGCCGTCTTCATCCATGCTGGCCACCCATCCCCTGGAAGCTCATCGTCGTAGTCGTACCACCACTCAAACCAGAGTAGGTCAAAGGTCATCGCTGGTAGGAGTAGTTGGGGGAGTACGTAGCACTGCCGCCAGCCTGCAAGTCAAGCCATGGCGCCGGGTTCACGCCCATGTTCCTGGCGGCATTGCGATTAAGCTCGGCCAGAAGCGCTCGGATCAGACCACCGCCATCCTCATAGTTGGCGCGGTTCATCATCTCCTGATGCACGGCCTTGGTGGCTGCGTTCTCTCTGGGACCGGAGTACATCATTCCCGGACCAGAATAGACAGTTCGCCCAGCAGCGTCATACCCGGCGCCAGCGCGGGCCTCCCAATCAGCCAAGTTTTGCCATGCGGCCATTACATACCCCTCCTACCGGAAGTTCGCCAATTGCGGACACGTTGACGCATCGCATCTACCTGGGCTCCGTCGCCCATCGCATACATGCTTGCGCCACCTGAAAATGGAACCCCAAATCGCTGCTCGTAAGACTGCCGCGCCCGCTCTTGCCGCAGCTTGCGAATGTCATCCTCAACCATCTGGTCAGGAGTCTGCGTCGGCATGCCCTGAACGGCTGAAGGAAACATCCCGGCCGCCTGGCCAAGGGCCCAGCTCCCGGCATTCCATGCAGACGGAATCCATGACAGATTCATCGGCTGCACGCCAGCGGGCTCTTCGTTCCATTCCGTGTTGATATTCATCTACTCACCAATGCCCCGTCTAGCCCGTTTGATTGCCAGATTGATAATCCACTTACCAGCCGTGGGTATGTACGGTAACCCACGCCTCTCCGCCTCCTCCTGCAACCATGCGGAGATTAGGTCGATATTCTCCGCACACCAATCACACCCCTTCTCGTCCATGGTCTGGGCACGCTTGTTACATTTGCACCCAGGCTTGGCTTCGATGCCGATGGTCTTGAGGAGCTTCTTGAGTTCTGTGCCGGGGCCTTGGGTTGGTGTGTACTTGGCCCGGAGTTCCTTGTAGCGATCCTCTGGTATCAAGGCGTGAGTGTCAGTGACAGTCCTGGCGGCCGACAGAACATCCTGCTCGTAGCCCTCGGCCTTCCACTCAGCCCGCTGCTTGATCGCATCCAGCCTGACCTTGGCGTATCTCATGGCGGCGGCGCCTCGCACTCGCCGTAGGTGTAGCTGAACGTGCAGTCCGCAGGATCGCCAAAGGTATTCCCAAAGATTGGCGTAGACACGCCAGTCACGCAGTCCGTTTCGTATGCAGGCACACTGCTGATGTCGAACGAGTAGCATGTCACATCCACGCCATCGTCGCAGCAACAGCAGATGTAGCACTCACCCGCCTGGCAGACGTTGTCGCAACAAAAACCCTTTGATCCAGGACCGGCCACTACGCCACCCGCAGGGTCGCAGTCGTCTACGCAGTTCCCAGAGCGGGCATCGCCCATGTCGTCAACCCATCCGACGCTTCCTTCTGGGCAACACTTGGTTTCCCCAGAGCCGGAACACGGCGGGACCGGGGACCACCCCTCGTCGAAGCAGCAGTCTTCGTCAGTCTCGCACTCCTCCTCCTCGCAGGGATTGGGAGTGCATGTAGACCCAGCACCCTGCCAGACACCGCCCTCAGCTTCACAGTCGAAACAGTTCAAGCCCTCCGCACATGATCCATCTGTGCAGCAGGCACCGTGACAACAGGAGCAGGGATCGGTACACGCCATGATTTATGCCTCTAGATACCAATGCGACACACGGGGATGCGGGGGTGCGACACGCGGGAAACAGGGGAGAAAACACATGGGGGTAGAGGGGGTGAAAAAATCTCGGGGTGGATATGACCTGATATGCTTGAAGCGCTGGGGGGCCATGGGGGGGTGTGTTTCCACTCTCTGGCATCGATCGCAAGTCTATACGTGGCAAGGGGTTACGATTGTCCACAAGGTACCATGCGAAAATCGCCCATTTCTTTACGATCTTTACAAATTCTTTTACGATATATCGATATGTCGGGATGCATCGACATATCCTCCAGCCTTCCCTCGTCTTCCGTTTCACGTTTTCCTATTCCCGACTCCCGATTCCCGAATTCCATGTCGCATATCGGCGCATGAAAAAGCCTCCCCGGAGTCTATTCCCCGGGGAGGCTTCACACTGGCCTACTCGGCAGAGAAGCCGCAAGCCTCCCGCACCAACTCCCGCACCCCTGGCAGACCCAGGGCCTTGGCAAGCCTATAGGCTTTCCCGCCATGCTTCGGAGTCTTGGCGATACGCTCCACGGCTATAGCGACACTCTCCGGAGTTGGGTTGCTTCGCTCCCGCATACGCTCCCGCATGGCCAACATTCCCTCAGTTATCGTCCTACGCTTCGCTCTACGCTGCCCGTTGAAGCCTTGCCAGTTTGAAAGTCTGGCATAGCGTCGAATGGCATAATAGGCCCGGGCATGCTCGCCCCTTGCTATGTCGCACCTGGAGTAGTCTCGCGTCCGCCAGTGAAGGAAAAACACACTGGCGGCTTCTTCTGCGGCTTCGTCCCCCATGCCATCGTACAAAGCCTGAAGCCTGAAAAGCCGCAGTAACGCTTCCTGCTGCTCGCCCGTTAGATCGTCTGGCCTATAGGTTTGCTTAGGATAGTGGCAGACGTTCGCGGAAACTCTGTTGACAGCCTTCATGGTAACTCTCCGGGTTTGTCCCCGGGGATCGAACGTCCCCGGCGGTGCATAGTTTGTACCACATTACTATCGGTCTTACAACCCACTAAACATAGGCTGAAAAATTTTTCCAAGAATTTTTCCCGCCAAGTGTGCTTAGGTAAGTGTGAAGCGTTCGACAATGTAGACGCGAGGGTAAAGCATCGCGTTGAACGTCAAACGCTTCGCCACACTGGCGACCCATGCCGAATGGCGTGAGTTGCGAACACACACTGGCCTGAAATATGCGGTCAGTTGTGGTGGGGAAAAATCCGCAAAAGTCTTCCGGAATTTTTCCCGCCAAGTGTGCTTAGGTAAGTGTGAAGCGTTCACGCTCACAATGTGGGGAGTAACGTATGACTCTATCCGCATGCGGGCAGCGTAGGGGGGGTCAATATGGATAACTATGATTTCCAGCGTTCCTATGGCTACTTCCGCCAGGCGTATGACCACTGGGATGCCCTGTGGATCACGCTCTGTCTTGCGAAAAGGTTCTAGGCCGAAACCACCTTCGGGTGGTCTACCCGTGATGCGGGTACTGATGAGGCCAACAATTACCTCGGAGGTTTACTATGACCGCTACTGAGCGGGTTGACTCCGTCATGGAGTCTCTCGCTGGCCCTATGCAAAGGCTTAGAGAGGCAGGCAATGTTGCTGTGCCGACCGATGAGCTGATGCGGGCCGCGATTGCGGGGTGCGTCAAGCGTGACGGATCCTGGCGGAAGACTCGCCCCAAGGGTGATGATGCCGTCGAAACGCTGTGGTCACTGGTCAAATTCCACCGCTCGGGTGGATCGCTCTATGGGTGGCCGTGGTTTGCCCCCAAGGAACTCACCGACCAGTTGGATACGGTCGCGCAAGTGCTGATCCTGGTGAACGGGCAGCAGTTGACGGCGATTGGTGCATGGCAGAAAGCCCTGCACGGTTGACACTCCGGTAGCCGGGCAGGGGGAACCCCTGGTTTCTCGCCCCCTGCTCGGCATCCGAGTCTCGGCTGGTGGATGCGGCGACGGGCGATTGCCCAATAAGTCCGAATGCTGCCTGCCCGGGTTCGGCTGCCGTTTGACGGTGTCCGAATAGCCCCCTCTGGGCTGACTGTGCTGCGATCCGACAGGCGCATGCGTCTGCGGCGAGCGGCTGTGTGGATTACGGACGGCGAGAGGCCATGGCCATGCCTTCAGCGGCGTGGGTGCGATTCCTCTCAACAACGCCGCCGGATAGTTCGGCCCGGTGGGCCACGCAGCAAACGCACAGCAGAGGGGGCTATTCGGCTATCGCTCTGGTAGTCGGTTCTTCCAGGAGGTGCGTATGGTCACAAGATCACGCATCGCCCGGCCCCTCGGTGTGATTCTGCACCGAGGTGTCTCTCCATTCGACGGCTCGCCCTATGTGGTCATCATGCCACTGGGCAAGTCGTCCAATGCGAAGACGGGTTCCATGCTCCAGACCTACATCATTAGGTCGCATGTGCATCCGGTCGCGGCTGTGCAATCAGGTGGTGATTCTGCCATCTGCGGTAACTGCCCCATGCGGGGACTGGTTGCCGAGCGGAAACGTCGGCGGAAGGGTAAAAACTTCCGGGCGTGTTATGTCAACGTAGGCCAGGGTCCGTCCATGGTCTACGGTGCGTTCAGGCGTGGTCGATATGTGGAGTACAACTCCATCGACCATGACCAGTTCATCCGTGGTCGCAAGATTCGGTTCGGCACATACGGTGAGCCGATCCTCATGCCGCTTGCGTTGATGGAGCATCTTGCGTCCATCTCTGGTGGCTGGACGGGTTATACTCACCAGTGGGCAAACGTCCACTATCGGCCGTACCAGCGGTTTCTCATGGCCTCAGTTCACGGTCTGACCGGGCCGTGGTCACGCGAGCATGCGAAGTCGCAGGGCTGGCGGACCTTCCGCACTATGCGGGGAGGCGAGCCTGCCCCCGGTGAGGCTTTGTGTCCTGCCTCTGCGGAGGCTGGTCATCGATTGTCCTGCCTGACCTGCAACCTCTGCGACGGTGAGGGCAGGCGCAAGATCGGTCTGAATTGTTCCGATGTGTACATCCCCGGGCATGGTGGCAAGGCAGTGATGACTGCCATCAAGCACCTGCCCATCCTTCAGATGTGAGGTGTGCGATGCAGTTCGTTGTCCATGACGGCGGGCGTTCGACCGCTGGCTACAAGGGCAAGGCCGGCGACTGTGTGTGCCGGGCGATCAGCATTGCCACCGGCCTGCCGTACCAACAGGTGTACGACCGGCTGGCTGAAGGGAATGCCACCCAGCGCAGGCGGCGCTCAGTGCGTACCGTGTTCGGCGTGCGGGCGACCGGCGACAAGAAGCCACGCTCTGCATCGCAGGGCATCAGCACCAAGCGCAAGTGGTTCAACGACTACATGGAATCCCTTGGGTTTACCTGGGTGCCAACCATGCTTGTCGGGCAGGGGTGCAAGGTGCATCTGCGTGACGGCGAGCTACCGATGGGCAGGCTGGTTGTGTCTGTCAGCAAGCACATGTGCGCAGTGATCGACGGGGTTCTGCATGACACGCATGACTGCTCCCGTGGTGGGACGCGGTGCGTGTATGGGTACTACGTTCAGAAGGAGAGTGTGTGATGGTGTCCGTTCAGATGGGCATAGATGAGCTTCATTTCCTGCTGCGGTTTCTGCCGCGGGAGTTGGACGATATTGGCGAGCGCATGGAGCAGGCAATCGCCAACGATGAAGAAAACTTGGAGCGACTGCTGACCACCGAAGAGAACGCCTGCAAGCGACTGTTGCGGCGGTGTCAATTTGCCTATGAAAAACTTGGGAGCCGCGCCACATGATAACCCTATCCCTCACCCCCCGGCAGTTCTTCTACCTCCAGGCTGCGGTCAAACGTGACCAAGAATTCCTGGAGGAGATGGCACCGTGGGATATCGATGACCAGACCGCCGAGCATGCGGCGGATGTTCGGATGTGCAAGGCTATGCAGCGCGTGCTGCATGGAGTGGAACAGACGCAGGTTATTACACACTAGGAGGTGACGATGGGACATACGCCGGGACCGTGGGAGTGCGCTGCCGATGGTGCCGAAATATGGCCGACCACTGGCGACTGCGCGCAGGTTGAACTTGCTCGCGTTGTCGGGCCTTGGTGCGAGAGCAGTTGGTATTCCAAGGAGACGGCTCTCGCTAACGCCCGCCTCATTGCGGCAGCACCGGAGTTGCTGGCAGCGCTCAAAAGATTGGTTGATTACTGCAACAACCACAGTGATTACGACGCCATCGGTGCCGCCGATGGGGCCATCCGCAAAGCAGAAGGGAGGGATGAGTGATGGGACATACACCGGGACCGTGGTACGCCAACCAAGATTGCATTGAGATCGACGGGCCGGAGGGTCCGCGTGATGTGACGCTGGCCGTTGTGATGCAGCCTACCAACGCTGCCGCAGATGCCCGGCTGATTGCTTTAGCACCGGAGCTGCTGGCCATGCTTCGGCGCGGCAGTGACGCAGTGAGTGCGTTGGAGGCTGACTGCGATATGGCCGGGCTGGACTGCTACCCAGCGCGTCACTGGTGGCAGGACGCTGACCGACTGATTGCCAAAGCAGAAGGGAGGGAGTGATGGCTGGCGTAGAGGACAAGAAGCGCCGCCTGGCCTGCGCAAAGTCCGCATTGCGGGCGTACCTGACCAACGACGGTGTCGATAGTTCGGAAACCAACCAGTTCGTTGACCTGTTTGCAGACCTACTGCACCTCGCCCGGTCTATGGGCGTGGACGGCGAGGACTGCTATCGGATTGGGCAGGGCCATTACCTAGTCGAAGTTATGGAGGAAACTCAGTGATGGGACATACACCGGGACCGTGGAAAGTCGTTGATCGTCTGTACGTTTGGACTGACGACGATGTCGGGTGCGAGGTCGCCAAGGTTTGCGATGAGAACTTGGATGATGACATGGTGGGGCAGGCCG
>Ga0172372_10010668_pt1 | contig 11742 bp, 3 predicted proteins | sample LakKiv5m_2_FD_114544 | JGI IMG/M metagenome (GOLD analysis project Ga0172372, IMG submission 114544) | Freshwater microbial communities from Kabuno Bay, South-Kivu, Congo - kab_092012_9.5m | ecosystem: Environmental > Aquatic > Freshwater > Lake | place: Democratic Republic of the Congo... | reverse complement strand
GCCCGAGCCGATGCGCGCGTTGATTTCGTCGCGGGTAAATTTCAGCTCCGCGTCCGCCTGCTCTCCCTTGAAAAAACGGCAGACGGCCATGAACACCTCGACGAGTTCGAGTTGCCGCGTGCGAACACTCTTTTGCGCCTCGTCCTGTCTGGCTTTGCTGAGTTCGAGCTGCTCTTCCACGTCCTTGAGCGTGGTGCGCGCTTCATCGAGCCGTCGTTGGCTGAACACAGTGTCCTCCGCCCGGATGCGCCAGCTTGCTGCCTCCTGATCAAGCGCGACGATCTCCTCGCGCAGCGTCGTCCGGCGTTCGCTCATCTCATTCCGATGCCGACGCGCCACAGCTTCTTTGGCGCGGCAGGTGTCGAAATGCTGGGAAAACTGCTGAAGGTTTCGCTTCAGTCCCGCGAGCTGCTTGGCGACGTGTTTCCGCTTCTGCTCGGCCAGCCTGGGCACGTTTCCCCCGGCTGCTGCCGGAGCTTCTTCGGAGAGCCTTTTCTCTTGGAGCAGCGGGCACTGGAACAACGCGATGTTCACCGGAATCTCACAGAACGCCCGGTCTGGCTTTAGTTTCGCGATGATCACATCCAACGCATCCACATCCTGCTGCGTCGGCTGCTCGTTCTCCGTGAAGCGTGCGAGGGCGTCCTCGGTCTCCTCGACCAGCGGGAACAACTCGTCATACCGGCCTTTCGCCAGGGCCGTCGCGCCGATGGCGGCTTCGAGTGTGGATTCAAGGTCGTCCAGCTTGAGCGTGGCGAGTTGCGTTTCCAGCTTGGCGCGCTTCTCGGCGACCAACAGCTTCGCATGCTTGACCACGACATCAACGAACAGCGCCTCTCCGACCTCGGGCAAACTCTCGCCGTTGGGCAATTCGGCCCGTGCGCGCCGCAACGCGTCTGTGACCCGGCGCTCGTAATAGCGCGCGTTGTCCGTCTGCGTTCCCTTGTCCCGCATCAACGCATTGCGTCGCTCGATTTGGCGACGCTCTTCGACATCGGTCACACCGAGAATGCACCGGGCCAGAAACTGCGCCTCGTTGGCGGAGAGTTCAGGCGAGCCGTGATCGGAACTCGCGTCCCGCCACTTGAAGAGGCCCGCCAGATGCGACTCTTGATCCCGTGCCAGCCATTGCAGGATATGCAGCCAGCGAATTGGTTTCTGACCGTCGTCATCAAACGTCTGCACGGCGAGATTCCCCACCACGCAGCGGTCGATGGCTTTGACGAAATCCTCATGTGGCCGCCGGTCCTTCGCCGGGGCAACGATGAGCTGGTCCAGCGTGATGCCCTGGATCGCGAAGTGATGGGCACCAGTGTAGAGCGGGCGTGCCACGGCCCACGGCTCACCGTTCAGGACAACTTCTCCCAGCGCCCAGGCGCGGTTCAGCGATTCTTTCGCGGCGACGGCTAGGCGGAGTTCCTCGTTGCCGTAATGCTCCTCGCCGAGCAGGTAACGGAGCAGCCGGCAGAACGAGGTCTTGCCAACGTCATGCCCCCGCCCGCGCTCCGCCGGATTCGCCTCATTTGGGTCCGCCGGTCTGGCCCAGATGATGTTGACCCCGGGATGGAGCTGCACCCGGCGAATCTCCGCCGCCGCACCCGGCTCAAGCCGGTAGAGCAGCCGGATCTCCCGCACCCACAGCATCGGCACCCGCGTGGGGCTGGGCTTCAACCAGTCGCGCTTTGGGAGAATGTTCAGCTCGGGGTTCATGGGGGGATCTCGTCAGCCGGCCTTTTGCATCGAGAACGCCTGCGACGCCAACGGCGTGTCCGGCTGGGCCAGGACGAGCCGGACCACCTCGGGCCGTTGGGTGATGACCCGCAGCGCGGCGCTGATGTCGTAGTTGCGCCAGACGTCGAACGGCATCGCCGGGAACTTCTCGGTGAAGCGCAGTCGTCCGGTGTGGCGGTCGGCGGTAATCCACTCGTCGGCCTCCAGCCGCTTGAGGAATGTCAGGAAGTCCCCGTTGGGCAATCGGTCGTTGAACGAAGCCAGCCACGGCTTCGCATCGTCACCCAGCGCGGCGGCGAACTCGTCGGCATGGCGGGCGCGCTGGCGCAGCAGATGGAACACTGAGTCCAGCAGGTCAAAGGTCGCCTCCTCTCCCGTCTGGCGGAGGAAGGCGTGAACGAAGCTGAGCAGGAACTTTGGCGCAGAATCCAATGCAATGCGCTGTTCGCTCGGCAACCGTGGCGCATGAGTGCAACGGAAACTGGCCGGGGCAACCTTCAGTGGGCTGACGAAGGCGTGCTGTGCGCCGGCGCAGGTGGCGAGGTGGTCGTAGAGGGCGAGGATGGTGTCTTTGGTGCGGTAGGTGCCGTGGGCGGCTTCGTCTTTGCGGCGGACGATGGGGAAGGTGTCGAGGATGTAGGCGGCGTCTTCGCGGCTCAGGCCGTAGAGGTGGAGGAAGGCGGCGTCGAGTTCGCAGCGGAGCTGGAAGCGGCGCGCTTCGTCCCACACGAAGGGCGGGCCGAACCAGCCGCAGTCCCGCGCGAAGGGCTCCAGGTCCCACGCGGTGTAGGTCAGTTCGAGCACCCGCGGCAGCAGCCAGTCGCGCAGCGTCTCGCCCGCTCCGCCCGCCCACGCGCACGGCTCGGCGTAGGTCGCGGGCGGGAGCACGGGGAGCTGGTTGAAAATGGTGACGTTGACGTGCATTCCCGGGGTCTTCATCCGGGTTGCGAAATCAAAGACGAACGAGTTCAAACACGCGACGAGCAGCGCCGCTTCATGCGCATGCGTCACCGAAATTCCATTGAGCGGTTGTATCGCTCCAGCGAACGGCAGGATTGTCGCAATCATCGTCCGCAAAGCGCGGTTGTCCGCGAGGTCACGATACACAAGGAGCGCACCTCGGTATTCCGACTTGCGCGAGAGGAACTCCACCGCGTCGTCCGCCGGAATCAGAAACCTTGTCTTCGCGAAAAAGCTCGCGTCGAGATGTTGGTTCTCAACCGCGTCGGGCGCGGCCTGTTGACGTAGCCCGCTCGCATCCGACTCGAACGACGCAAAGCGATGGTCGAATTGATGCATGAGCTTGGCCTCATAAAGTGGAAGGAGATTTGTGGTGAGTTGCGGCGGCACATCGTCACGACCTATCCACTGCTCGCTACTCCCCGCTGATGTGAACGCGACCCACGCCGGATTCCTTTTGCCGGCTGACTGGCCTACGTCGTGAAGCTTTAGCAGCAATTCAAAGTCTTTCCGACTCCTGCAAACCGGCAGCAGTCCAGTATCGGGATTCACCTTTTGAATTTCTTCCGGGGTCAGTTCCAGCAGCGAACTCGGATTTCTGACATCATCCAGCGAATCGAGGAAGAATCCATACGTCGCCTTCGAAACTGCGCTTCCTAAAGTCAGAAGAGAGAACTTGTAGCTCCCATGAACATTCGGGAAGAAGCGCCCTCGGTTCTCGAAATCGAGCAAACTGGAAATCCGTTTGGCAACGACGAGGCTGTTCCAAAAATCCTTCATTGGTGTGTCAGTCGCGATTGCGGTCGGAATCACGACGCCTACACGCCCGGCCATACCAACGATTTGCGACATGAGGTCAGCGAAGAGTGCGAAGGTGTTGGTTCTTCCGCGTGCCGATAGAGCGAACGAACCGCTGGCTGTGTAGAAAGTGTCTTCGCATTCCGCCTTTCGATGCTCAGCTTCATACTCCGCGAACAAAGCTGGGTTCGTGTCGCGGAGTTCACGAATCTTTTTCTGACGAGCGGCGGTCGTCGGAGCATTCGCAATCTCCTCGGAGCGCGTGATGAAGAACGGCACTTCCTCGAATGCGGTTCGCTCCCACGGCGGGTTGCCGAGCATCACGTCAAAGCCGCCATTCCAGCCGGCGTGCTCATTCTCGGGGCGTTCGCCTTTCCCCGGCACGGGGAAGACTTCGGGGAAGGCGAGCTGCCAGTGGAAGAATTGGTAGCGGTCGCGCAGGCGCTCGATTTCCGCGCGCATCCACGGGGCGCAGTCGTGCGGGTTGCGCTCGATTTTGCGCAGCACGTCGTTGGTGATGGGATACGGGAGGTCGCGCGTCTTTTTCCACACGAAGGCGGCGCACCAGGCATCGGCGAGGAAGCGGCTGCCGAGGTAGCCGGTGGAGCGGACGAGTTCGGCGTAGCGCTGCTCCTTGGCGTGGAGGGCGGCGGCGGTGTCGTCGCTCATGGTGCCGAGGGCGAGCATGGCGGCGGGGAGATTGCCGAGGTGCTGCCACGGGGCGGTCTCGGTGCCGTGAAAGAGGGCGAGCTGCTGGCGCTCGCTTTTGTTGCGCTTTTTGGCCTCGGTGCAGATGGTTTTGTCGTCGCCCTCGATGGGCTTGAAGGCGTCGTCGGGCAGGCCGTCGCGGAGGACGCGCGGGGTGGCGCCGAGGAGGCTGTTGCCGCACTGGATGTGGTGGTCGAGGAAGGAGAGCGGTTTGCCGGGCTCGGTGGCTTCGAGCCAGAGGGTGACTTTGCACAGCTCGACGGACATGGGGTTCACGTCCACGCCGTAGAGGCAGTGGCCGATGACTTCGCGCAGGGCGTGGCGGAGCTGGGCCATGGAGGGCTGCTCGCTCTCTGCCTGCACGGCGGCGAGGCGGCGGGCCAGCCGGTGCGCGGCGGCGATGAGGAAGTGGCCGGAGCCGCACGCGGGGTCGCAGACTTTCAGGGAGAGGATGGCCTGCTCGGCGGCGGGTCCGAACTTCCCGGCCAGCCGTTGGTCCACGACGGGGTCGAGGGCGGAATCAAGCAGGCATTCAACGAGGGACGACGGGGTGTAGTAGCTGCCGGTGGTTTTGCGTTCGTTGCCGGCGGCGGTGATGAAGCCGAACTGGCGGCCCTGGTCGGTGATGCGGGGAATCAGTTCGAGGAGGCTTTCATAGACGGAGCCAAGTTCCTCGGAGCCCATGTCGCGCCAGTTGACGCGGGCGAGCGCGCCGTCCTCGCGGAGCCAGGCGAGCTTGAAGAGGGCGAGGAGGAGGGCGCGGTTTTCGAGTTTGGCGGCGTCGAGGGCGGGGCATTGGTGCCGGGCGAAGAGGCCGGCGAGGGCGGGCAGGCCGAGGCGGGGTTCGCCGTCAGCGAGGCCGCGCAGGACGATGCCGAGGGATTCCCAGAGGTCGGAGAAGCGGTCGTGGGCACCGCGTTTGACGGCCTTGGCGCAGAGGCGGCGGAGGGCGTAGCCGCGGGCGTAGAGGGTGCGGGTGGCTTCGGGCGTGCCGGGCGGGTGCAGGAGGTCGCGCTCCTCGACGGTGAGGAGGAAAATGAGGCGATAGACGAGGCGGAGGAGCTGGCTGAAGTAATCGCGGGTGGTGAGGGTGCCGGATTGGAGGGCGGCGCGGAGGGTCTGGTTCTCGGGATGGGTGAGGAAGCCCTGGCCGAGGGCGACGAGGGCTTCCTCGACGCCGCGTCGGAGGTGTTCGCGGGCGCGGGTGCCCTGTTCGCGGCCGGCTTCACGCCAGCTTTCCAAAGCACATTCGGCAGCGGGCTGGTCCGCGCGGCCGAAGCGGGTTTCGTGGAGGAGCAGCCAGAGGGCGGCGAAGTCGGCGTAGCGTTCCTCGGTGAAGATGCGGGCGAGGTCGGCCTCCATCCACGCGGGGCGCGTGAGGCTGGCGTTGTCGCGCAGAACGCGGAGCGTGAGGCCGTCGGTGGCGAGCCCCCAGAGCGCGCCGTCGGCGGCGTTGAGATACTCCTGCACGAGGCCGAAGGGGCTGCGGCGGCGCGTGCCATCGCCGAACGCGGGCGAGAGGGTGTCGAGCCCGCTGCCGGCCGGGGCGATGACGATGGGGACGCGAGTGCCGAGGGCGGCGTGGCCGAGCGGGTAGTTGCGCTCGGCGAGGACGATGGGCGGCACGGCGGCGAGCGTGGTGAAGCCGAAGCTTTCGCGGAGCAGGCCGAGGAGGAAGCGTTCGGCAAGTTGAGCCGGTAGGTGCCGACGTGAGGAGGCTCTGACTTCGGCGGAAGAATGGAGACTCGTCACCTCGTCACCTACGGCCGAGGAGGCTTTGAGGCTGAGGGCAAAGTCCTTCCAGTGCGCTTGGGCGATGCGCCAGTAGCGGCCGATTTCATCGCGAAGGTTGAGGCCCTTGGGGATGCGGTAGTCGGCCTCGGTCTGATGCCCGGCGGCGAGTTGCGCGACCTTGGACAGCCATTCGGGCGAGAGCAGGCCACCCTCGATGGAGATGGCCTCGAAGGCGAGCTGAGGTTGAGTGCGACGACGGGGCATCCGGTGGGAGTGAGTGGTGAGTGGTAAGGAGTGAGGAGTGGCTAGTTCGGGCGGCGTTTGCCTAGGGAGGCGTGAAGAGCGTGAAGTTGCTTACTGAGGACAGTGGCGGTGTCGAGCAGAGGCCCGATTTCTTCCTCGCGGACCAAGCCAACGCGCTGGCTCAAGAGCAGGTGGGTTTCTAGTTCCTTGAGACTGCCGCGTGCGATGTCCAGAAACCGTCCGAAGTCCCCCGGGTTATTCCGTCCCCAGCCTTCGGCGATGTTCGCCGGGATGGAAACGGCTGCCCGACGGATTTGTGATGTCAGCCCGAACAACTCATCTTTGGGAAAGCATTTGGTCAGGCGGTAAGCCGCTGCCGCGAGGTCCATCCCCCGCTGCCACACCTGCAATTCCCGGTAAGAGTCTATTTTCATTTTGGTTTCCACTCACCACTCACACTCTCGGCAGAAGGACGAAGAGGCCGATGACGTCCACGGGCAGGAGCGATTTCACGGTGTAGCTGCCGCGTGCATCGGCGGCCTCGCGGACGCGGCGATGGTCGGCGAGGAGGGCTTGGGCGCGGGCTTCGGCGAAGGCATCGAGGTCGGCTTGCCGGGCGGTCAGTTGGGCGAGCGCTTGCGTGACGGCGCGCTCGCGGACGTGCGGCGGCGGGTCGGCGAGCGGGGCGGGTTGCAGGAGGGCGAGGGCAGCGGAGCCTTCCAGCGGGGAGCCTTCACCGGGCCACGCGAGGGCGGTGGCTTCCTCGACGAGGGTGGTCGTGGCGTGCGGGCCGCGTTGCGTGCCCAACTGGTGGCGCAGCCGCACCACGGCGACGAGCGTGCGGCTGGTGATGCCGCTGGCGACCCAGCAACCGACGCGGCCCAGGATGGCGGGGTCAGTCTCGGCGTCCTGCGCACCGGCTCCCAAGGTGCGTTCGAGCAACGTCTCAGCGAGCACGGAGACCAGCGGGTGACTGCGCTGCACCGGCCGGCAGCGCGGGGCGGGTGGGTAGTCGAAGTCCACGAACAGCGTGCCTTCCAAACCTTCGGCCTCAAGCCGTTCCCGGACATCCGCAGGCAGGGCGGTGAGCGGCGTCTTGAACCCGCGCTTGAGCGGCTCCAGCGCGCCTCCGAGTCGGGCCAGCGCGCGGCCCGTAAAGCGTTGCACGTCCTCCCGGCCGCCCAGCGCGGCGAGGGATTTGCGCCACTCGGGGAGGACGTCCTCGGGCTTCAGGCGGCGCTGGGCAAAGACGGTGCGGTTGCGGATGGCCTGCTCGCGGGTGTCGTTCCAGCGGGCTTCGATGGCCTTGGCTTCCTCCAGTTCGAGGAAGGAGAAGGTGGCTTGACGGCGCACGTCGCCGTTCCGGCGCAGGAGGACGGCCTTCATCAGCGCCTGACTTAGCGTGTGGCCGTCATCGGGCAGTGGCACGGGCACACCGAGTTCCTCACGGATTTTCTCGGCCTTGCGGAGGATCACTTCCAGCACCGCGCCATCCACGGGATTGTTGGAGCCGTAAATCAACGTGGCCCGGACGACGGGGCGCTGCTGGCCGAAGCGGTCCACACGGCCTTCGCGCTGCTCGTGGCGAGTGGGATTCCAGGACAGGTCGTAGTGGACGACCGCATCGAAGTGGTCCTGCAAGTTCACGCCTTCGGAGAGGCAGTCCGTGGCGACGAGCAGGCGGCGCTCGGCCTCGCCGAGTTGGGCGACCTTCTCCTTGCGTTCCTCGGAGTTGAGTTCGCCAGTGACGACGCCGACGGTCACGTCCTTGAGCCGCGCCGCGAGGTGCGCGGCCAGGTAGTGCGCGGTGGCAATGTAGCGGCAGAACACGACGGGGTTGAAACCATCCCGGACCTGCTCGACGAGATGGTCAGCGAGGAGTTTCAGCTTCGGGTCACCGGCCTGCCCGGCGAGCTGCTCGGCCTGTTCAATCAAGCCGGCGAGCACGGCGGCGTCACTGGCGGCGGGCGGTTCCACGTCGTCGTCCGGGAGCGTGTCGGCAGCGCCGTCAAAGACACGGGCCTCCAACTCCTCGTCGGCGTCGGCATTCTCCACACCCGCGCGCGTGCGGAGGGCTTGGGCCGCAGCGGCCGGGCTGGAAGCCACGCAGCGCATGAGCGCGAGCGTGCCCCAGAAACTCAGGCGCTGGGCGCGTTCGTCACCGCCGGCGGATTCAACCACGGTGGCGCAGTAGTCGAGCACGGCGTCGAAGAACTTCTCCCACGCGCCGGTGAGCCGATAGGTCAGTTCCTTGGTTTCGCGGCGGGGGAAGAGATTGCCTTCTTGCCACTCGGTGATGTCGGGGCGGCGGCGTTGGACGAAATGCCGGGACAGGCGGTCACGCAGGCGGGTGCGCTCCTCGCCAGCGGCCTCGGCGAGGCGTTCAAACGCCGGTTGCAACAGGCCCAGCAGGCGGAAGAAGGCCGGTTCATCGCCGCTGTGCGGCGTGGCGGTGAGCATCACGAGATGGCGCGCGGGGTCCTCCACCAGCCCCTTGAGCAACTCGAAGCGCTGGTGTCGCCCTTGGCCGGTGGCCGCACAGGTGTGCGCTTCATCCACGATGACCAGCTCCGGGCAGGCGCGCAGAAATTCGGCGCGGCGCTTCTCGCTCTTGATGTAATCGAGGCTGACGACGGTATGCGGGTGCGTGGTGAAGATGCTTTCACTGGGCGGCAGGTTGCGTTCCAGCCGCGCGGCACCGGCGGCGGTGACGGCGACGGGACGCAGGTGGAAGCGGCTTTCCAACTCCGTCACCCATTGGTCCACGAGGTGCGGCGGGCAGAGCACGGCGAAGCGCTCGATGTCGCCCCGGTCAATCATTTCGCGGGCGATGAGCGCCGCCTCGATGGTCTTGCCGATGCCGACATCGTCCGCGATGAGCAGGCGGACCGTCTCCAACTTGAGGGCCATCAGCAGCGGCACCAACTGGTAAGCGCGCGGCTCGACGGCAATTTGGCCGAAGCTGCGGAACGGGCCGGCCCCGCGACGAAGAGCGAGCACCAGTGCATCGCGCAACAGCAGCGCGGCATCGTGACCGGCGCGCTGGTCCGGCTCGGGCTTGGGAAACGCGGCATCGGTGACGGGCACGGCCTCCAGTGAGAGGTGGATGACGGTCTGGTCTTCCTCGGTGCCGGAGACGGGGCGGACGCGGAGGATTTCCGGCTCGCAGCCGGGCAGCACAATCCACTCACGGCCCCGGGCGCGCACGAGGCTGCCGGGAGACCAGCGGGAGCTTCGCCCCATGGGCGGGATGGCGACAGCGGGGCTCATGCTGGTCGCCCGAGGAGTTGCGCCAACGTGGTGAGGGACGCGCTCCACGCGGAAGCATCCGCACCGAGCACGACACACTCGAAGCCCTTGCTGGCGAGGGCGGCGGCGACGGTGGCGCTGGGTGGCTCGAACACGGCGGCAACGTAGTGAGCGCGCCAGACCAGGGGCAAGCTCTGGCCGGCGAGGTTCAGCGGTTCGGCATCCGGGCTGGGGAGATTCCGGGAGTGGGCCAACGCCAGCCAGTTGGAGAGCGGCGTGCTGGGAGTGGCGGAGGAAGCCGGGATTTCCGCGCTGGCGGGCGCGGCAATCTCCAACCCGATGATTTGGGACCGAGCCAACCGGAGCAGCAACGTGCGGGCGGCTTCATCCCGGCGGTCGAGCAGCTCGTGGTCGGGCTGGTTGTAGTAAGACATGAGGCACCGGTAACAGGCGGCGACGCAGGTGGTGCCGACGATGTCCGTCAAGGTGCTCTGCGTGGTGGGCAGCGGCGGCGCCACGACGAAGTGCATGATGGCCAGCGCTTCGCGCGCGACCTCCGCCAGCAGCGTTGGCTCGGCAACCAGGCGGGTCAGCACGCCGGCACCGCCCTCGGTGGCTTCGTAGAGGAGGAAGCCCGTGCGCTCATCGCGTGCCGGCATGGGTTCGGCAAGGATTTCGCCCTGCTCCAGTTGGAACACGGCTTCGATTCCACGCAGCAGCGCGTGCTGCACGGTGGCGACTGCCTGCTGGGACAACTCGGCTGCCATCGGTTGGAACAGCAGGGCGTTCTTGCGGTCCTGAACCGTGGGCACAATCCACTGCCGGGGCGAGGCCGTCGGGTCGCTGGCCTCGTCGTCCTCCTCCTCGTTCTTCGCCCAGTAGCCGGACACGGGGTCCATCTTGAAACCAAGTTGGGTGCGATTGCGGCGACGGCGCAGGCCTTTGTTGAGGCGCGTGATGGTGGCCCCGGGTCCGTAGGCCAACCGGGCAATCTCGCCTTCGCCATCGGTGGCAGCGCCTCGCCGCACATCGAGCTGATGGTCCCGGATGGCCCACTCGAACGTCGTTTGCAGCTCGAAGCCTTGGCGCTGTCGTTCCTCGTCGTTGGCGGTGATGCGTTCCGCCGGCTGGGTCGCGACGTTCTCGATGCGGAAGGTGTGCCGGACGATTTCGGCGTCGCCCAGAGACACATTGCACGCATGGCACAAGGAAGCCGCGTCCTCCCAGTGCCCCGCGCCGCAGTTCCGGCAAACGCGCACGGTCTTGGTGGGCAGCAGCACATCGGGGGCGGCCCCGGACTGCTTGTTCAGCGTGAGCATCGCCCGCACCACGCGATACGCGCGCCCCTCGTGGTATATCAAACTGCGGGGACCGAACTCGGACAACGCGAGGAAGCGTGGCCGCTGAAGATAAGTCTGGCGGCCACGCCCATCGCTGGTGGCCGGCACATAGGCCATCAGCGGGAGCCGGGGGAAATTATAGCCCGGAAGGAAGCCTTCGGTGGCGAGATAGCGGTAGGTGTAAAAGTCACTGGAGAGGCTGCTGGTGCCCCGTTGCAGCAGGTTGATTTGGTCCATCGCCTGCGCATGGCGGACCTGGGCGGCGCGCTTCTCATGCGGCGGCGCGGAGTAGTCGTCCATCGTGCGACGGGCGGCGTCGCGCTGTTGTTCCGCCGCCACGAACAGGTCGCGCCAGCGGTTGAACGCCTCGTGGAAGCGGCGCAGCGCGGTGTTCACCACTTCGGCGGCGAAAGCGTCGGAACCGGTGAACCACGGGGCGAGCGTCGGGGTCAGTTCCTCCTTCAGTAACTCCAGCACGCGGCCGATGCGGCGACGCGCCTCGGTGGCAACCGGCGCGCGACCCATGGCTTCGAGCAGCTCCGATTTCAGCGGCCGGTTCGCCTCCGGCAGGACGAGCAATTCGGCGATGGAGGAATTCAGCGGCAGTTCCGTGCAGGCGAGCCAGGTGGCGGAGAGGTGGCTCTCCACGAGATCGCGGTTGGCGAGATCGAGCAACGGGGGACGCACCTCGCCGTGAACCATCGCCTTCGGGTGCCGGAAGAAATACTGGTCGTGCGGACTCTGCGACGAGCTGTAGGTCAGCACCAGCGCGGCCTGTCCGCTGCGGCCGGCCCGACCGCTGCGCTGCGCGTAGTTGGCGGGGGTGGGCGGGATATTGCGGAGGTAAACGGCGTTCAGCGCCGAGATGTCCACGCCCAGTTCCATCGTGGGCGAGCAGAACAGCACCGGCAGGAAACGGTTGGCTTCGCCGAGTTCGCGCAGGCGTTTGTCGTCAGCAGCGAGTTCGCTCTGCTCCTTT
>Ga0172372_10010667_pt1 | contig 11742 bp, 9 predicted proteins | sample LakKiv5m_2_FD_114544 | JGI IMG/M metagenome (GOLD analysis project Ga0172372, IMG submission 114544) | Freshwater microbial communities from Kabuno Bay, South-Kivu, Congo - kab_092012_9.5m | ecosystem: Environmental > Aquatic > Freshwater > Lake | place: Democratic Republic of the Congo... | reverse complement strand
CCCCCTTTAAAAAAGGGGGAAAACAATAGAAATAAAAAAAGGAGGATCTTTAAATGATTATCGCTATATGGGGTAATTCTGTTCTTAACATGGTTTTAGTTTCGTAATCTAGTTGATTCCAACCAAGATCTAACCTTTGTAACTCTGTTAACAATCTCAAAGTACCCGACAACGCTCTAACTCCGGCAGCGCCTATTTGATTGTCACCAAGATTTAAACTTTGTAGCCTTGTTAAACCACTCAAAACACCCGCCAACGAACTAGCTCCGGCAGCGCCTATGTGATTATTACCAAGGTTTAATGTTTGTAACCCTATTAAAACACTCAAAACACCCGCCAACGCTCTAACTCCGGCAGCGCCTATTTGATTTCTATAAAGATATAAACTTTGTAACGCGCTTAAGCATGTTAAACCACCCGCCAACGCGGCAGCTCCGGCATCGCCTAGTTGATTCCAACTAAGATCTAAACTTTGTAGATTTGTTAAAGAAGATAAACCACCCGCCAACGCTCTAGCTCCGTCAGCGTCTAGGTAATTATTTCCAAGGTTTAAACTTTGTAGCCTTGTTAAACCACTCAAAACACCCGCCAACGCGCTAGCTCCGTCAGCGCTTAGTTGATTCCAATAAAGATTTAAACTTTGTAACCTTGTTAAACCACTCAAAACACCCGCCAACGCACTAGCTCCGGCATCGCCTATTCCATTACGAAAAAGATTTAAACCCGTTAACCCTGTTAAAACACTCAAACTACCCGCCAACGAACTAGCTCCGTCATCTCGTATTTGATTAAAAGCAAGATTTAAACTTTCTAACGCGGTTAAGCATGTTAAAGCACCCGCCAACGCACTAGCTCCGGCAGCGCCTAGTGAGTTACAACCAAGATTTAAACTTTTTAACGCGGTTAAGCATGTCAAAGTACCCGCCAACGCCCTAGCTCCGTCAGGGTATAGGTCATTCGAACAAAGATCTAAACTTTGTAGATTTGTTAAAGAAGATAAACCACCCGCCAACGCTCTAGCTCCGGCAGCGGCTAGGTGATTTTCTTTAAGGTTTAATTCTTGTAAATCGCTTAGACCACCCAAGGCAGGCGCCAACGCGGTAGCTCCGGCAGCGTCTAGTTGATTTTCTTTAAGGTTTAATTCTTGTAAATCGCTTAGACCACCCAAGGCAGGCGCCAACGCGGTAGCTCCGGCAGCGAATATTCTATTCCCCTCAAGATTTAATGTTTGTAACCTTGTTAAACCACCCAAACAAACCGCCAACGCTCTAGCTCCGGCAGCGACTAGTTGATTTTCTTTAAGGTTTAATTCTTGTAAATCGCTTAGACCACCCAAGGCAGGCGCCAACGCGGTAGCTCCGTCAGCGAATATTCTATTCCCCTCAAGATTTAATGTTTGTAACCTTGTTAAACCACTCAAAACACCCGCCAACGCTCTAGCTCCGTCAACGCCTAGTTGATTGTAATTAAGATCTAAACTTTGTAACTCTGTTAACAATCTCAAAACATCCGCCAACGCTGTCGCTCCGGCAGCGCCTATTTTGTTCTCACCAAGATTTAAACTTTGTAGCCTTGTTAAACCACTCAAAACACCCGACAACGCTCTAGCTCCGGCATCGCCTATTCCATTCAAACCAAGATTTAAACTTTGTAGCCTTGTTAAACCACTCAAAACACCCAACAACGCTCTAGCTCCGGCATCGCGTATTACAGTCTTAGCAAGATCTAAACTTTTTAACAAAATTAAACCACTCAAACCACCCGCCAACGCACTAGCTCCGGCATCGCCTATTTCATTCAAAGAAAGATCTAAACTTTGTAACGCGCTTAAGAATTTTAAACCCCACGTCAACGCGGTAACTCCCTCGCTGCCTATTTTGTTCTCACCAAGATCTAAACTTTTTAACCCTATTAACAATCTCAAAGCAGGCGCCAACGCACTAGCTCCGGCAGCGCCTAGTTCATTATCAGAAAGCACTAAAGTTTGCAGATTTGTTAAAGCTTTTAAAGCACCCGACAACGCGCTAGCTCCGTCAGCGCCTAGTTTATTCTTTTTAAGATCTAAACCAACCAATATATTAGGGAATAACCCTAAACCATGGTTAATTTCTTTAACAAATTGACCCTCATACTTCATTTCTACCTGGTCTACTATTCCTTTTAAGTCTTCAATAAAAAGAGGTAATTCCTTTGACCTTAAAGACCCTGAACCTGTTATTTTCAATGAGGCCTTATCAGCAGATAAGGTTATTTCTGTTCCTTTAAATAATTTCAATCCTTGAAAGGCTTCAACCTGACTATAGCCAAAGTAATGAAGCGCTTTATATACATCAGCTATTAAAGAGGGTGAACTTAAATTCTCAGAAACATATGTTTTTAATTGCTTTTTAAACTCAAGGGCCATATTCCCAGAATATAATTTTTTAAACCTCACTGCTTTACTATCACTTCTATTGGAAGTAGCAACTACGTTTTCAATTTCTTGCCTTACAGCTATTTTCTTTTTCATTTTTTATTCCTTTTCCTTTGAAATTTTTTGAAACTTTTGATGTACAGGAGTCATGATTGCTCAGCCTGAAAACATATTAAAATTTCCAGCCGGTTTTTGAAGTCCCTATGATTAATTTTTTTTGAAAATATTTCATAAAATTTGAAAATACATTTTTAAAACATTTTAAAAATGTACCAAATTTCTTTAGAAAGACTTTTTTTTAGAGAAAAGAGTTTTAGAAAATAATTTAAATGTTTATTTAAAGCAAGTTCATTTTGATTCTCAAAAAAATATATAAAGACCTCTTTAAAAATTAAAAATGTCTATCTTTTTGTTTCAAATTCATCAATTTGTGGCATATAAGCTTATGCCCTTCTTTTAAAAAAGGAAGGAATTCATGGGGTGAGCAAATGTTAGACCAGTCTATTCAACGCTTTCTTTACAAGGAATTAGATTCTTTTTCTTTTGTATCATTGAATATGATGTCCTATATTTTGCTGTTCGGAGATGTTGCCGCACAATGTGACATCAGCCTCAACTAATCAATTGCCAATTTTTACCATAAGCCATTTCTATTTTTAAAGGCACCCTTAATTGGTCAACCTCTTCCATTTTTTCTCTCACCAACGCTTGCACTTCTGCTAAATAGTGGGTGGGCAACTCCACCACCAATTCATCATGGACTTGAAGCAGCAATAGGCCTTGGTATTCTGCCAAAGGACGATGCAAGTGAATCATGGCCATTTTAATCATGTCCGCCGCTGTGCCTTGAACCACTGTATTCACGGCCGCTCTTTCGGCAAACAAACGACGAGAAGGTTCTGCCAAACCCTCGATATACCTTCTCCTGCCATAAAGGGTTTCAACGTACCCTTTTTCTCTGGCAAAAGACAGGGTTTTTTCAATAAAAGAGTGAATACCTGGAAAAGAATTAAAATAATGGTCAATTAATGCCTTGGCTTCCGGAATAGAACTGTTTAAATTTTCAGATAAACCAAAAGCTGAAATGCCATATAAAATACCGAAATTAACCGCTTTTGCTTTATGCCGTTGAGAAGGCGTAACCTCTTCATGAGGCACTTGGAAAATACGACTTGCTGTAGATTGATGAATGTCAGCGCCCTGCTTAAAGGCCTCAATCATGGCTGTATCTTGAGAAAGATGGGCCACCAATCTTAATTCAATTTGAGAATAATCCGCCGATAACAAAAGCCGCTCAGCTGATTGAGGAATAAAGGCCTTTCTAATTTTTAACCCTTGCTCTGTTTTAATGGGAATATTTTGTAAATTCGGATGCGAAGAGGACAAACGGCCTGTTTGTGTTCCACTTTGATGAAAAGAAGTATGAATTTTTTTCTGATAAATCAAGTTGGGAAGCACTTGAATATAGGTGGATAGAAGCTTTGAAATGGTTCTAAACTCTATCAATTTTTCAATCACAGGATGCTTCCCTTTTAAGGCTTCCAACACAGACGCATCTGTTGACATCCCCTGCTTCGTTTTTTTCACCATGGGCAATTTAAGCTGATTAAACAAAACATCTGACAATTGTTTTGGAGATTGTATATTAAACGATTGTTCTGAAAGTAAGAAAATTTCTTCTTCCAATTGAAGCTGCTGTTTTGAAAAAAGGGCTTCTAATTCTTGAAGGTAGCCTAAATCAACCGTAATCCCCGTATATTCCATGTCCGCCAAGACCTCTTGCAGGGGCAATTCAATTTCCTTTAAAACAAGGGCTAATTTAGGCTCTGTTTCTAACTGCTTTAAAAAAACAGGATGTAACTTTTGAATGGCCCTGGCTTGATCAACAAGGCTTCTCATGGGGTCTGAATCGTCTAAGGTCTCATTCAAATGACGCTGAGACAAGGCCTGAACGCTGTATTGGGCAGATTTTTGTAATACATAAGCTGCTAGTAAGGTATCGAATGCCAAGCCCTTTAAAACAATGCCATGATGCCTTAAAACCTGTATGTCAATTTTGGCTTCATGGCCTATTTTTGGAATGTTTTCGTTTTCAAAAAAGGGCTTTAACTGTGTCAGTAACACAGACTCTTCTTGGAACAAGGCCAGTTGGTCTTTGCTTCCTAGTTTTACATAATAAGCCTTCTGATCCGCTGTGCATAAGGCCATGCCATGAATGCTTGTGTTTTTTAAGGGGAATCCTGTTTTGTCCAAGAGAAAAGAAAAGCCTGATGTGAGGGTGTTCAATACAGGCCGTAAGTCCTGTTCAGTTTGAATAATCACGAGTTCTTCTTTTTTGACGTTGGCACTTTGTAAGGAAGCTGGGGCATATTTTTTAATCAAAGATTGAAATTGATAGGGGGCAAGTACTTTTGCCATGTCAGACCAATTGGCGTTAAATTGCAAGGCCTCCAAAGTTTGTAAGATGGGCACGTCGCAATTGATGGTGGCCAATTCATAAGATAAAAAAGCCTGCTCTTTTCCTTTTTTTAGTTTTTCCTGAAGAGAATCTGGTTTGATCTCATTTAAATGCTGGTAAACGTTTTCCAGCGTTTCATACTCATGCAACAGCTTTAAAGCCGTTTTTTCTCCTATCCCAGACACACCAGGAATAAAATCTGAGGCATCGCCTTTTAAGGCCTTCATGTCAATCAGTTGTTTGGGGCTTAAGTTGTACTGCTCATGAATTTGCTGAGGCCCTGTAAGATGTAATTCACTTTTTTTTGTTAAGGCAATTTGGGTATGGTCAGAAGCCAACTGTAACGCGTCCTGATCTCCCGTCACCACACAGGTGGTATAGCCATTTTGATCTGCATTTTTGCTTAAAGTGCCTATCAAGTCATCCGCTTCATACCCTGGATAACGAATGAGAGGAATGGTTAAGTCATTGAGTAAACGGTCTAACAATTGCATTTGTTGAATAAAATCATCAGGGGCTTTTGACCGATGAGATTTATACTCCGGGAATAAAACATGACGAAATGTTTTTTCTTTTGCATCCATGCAAATGGCCAAATGGGTGGGTTGCCATTGGTGAATGGCTTTAAACAATAAGCTGAGAAAGCCATAAACAGCATGAATGGGTTCACCAGAACTTAAGGTGAGGCTGGCTGGGAAAGCGTAATACGCCCTAAAAGCCAGAGAGTAGCCATCAATGAGTACAAGATGGCTCATCTTTTTATAAAAGAAAATTTTATAAAAGAAAAATATTGGTTATTAAAAATTGACTCTTAACCCTATCGCAGGTGCCACGGATTGCATCACATACACTACTTTTGTGCCATCCAATGCCACACTTAGCAATACCATATTGACACCCAATTGAATTTTATCTGTTAACGGATACAAAATAGATTTACTTAAGGACAAAGACTTGCAATAAAAATCTCCCCCAGGTCTGGTATTGGGGGTCATGCCATTGGCATTTTCAAAAGACAAATACCAATCTGCTATTCCAATTAAAGGTACTGGGGTACTTACCCCAATCAGCACTTGTGCATCTAATTCTTTGTCTTTGTCCGCAGGAATAGCCGCGCTTAATCCGGCCACCAAAGACACCTCTTCAAAGGCCTTTCCTGGTAAAGGCACATAAATTTTTCCCGCAGGCCTTGATTGCCCTATTAGTTCTGTCACAAGATTAACCCCAAACCCATACACCTGGGTTGACAAGAAAATACCGAATAAAACACCGCATATTTTTTTCATAAAATCTCCTAAAAAAAGATGTGAACGCCCACGCTTGCACCCGTAAATAACTCATTTTTATTCGTGCTTTTTATCATATAGCCACTGCTAATTTCAGCCGATAGAAAAACAGGGTTTACAGGCGCCCATTCTATGCCTAATCCAACCCCAATCACATCTGCATCATAAGCATTCGGCCCTGTTTGACTATGACGGGTATAGCCTGGCGCCAAATACCCACTTAATACAGATTGCCACAATACCCTCTTTCCTAACGGGACAATGAACCTTGCGCCATATTGTGAAACCGTGTCTTGGTCTAACTTGATATTCGCAATGCCAGACAGCTGAAACCCCAACCAATTTAAAGGTATCCACTTCAAGCTAACCCCTGATGCTGGAAAAGAAATGCCCCCAAGAACCCCTACGCCTACTGTGCCTTTGACTTCTTGTAAGCGTCGGGCTTCCCTGTCCATGGCCCCCCTGTTGGCCACAGATGTTTTTAAGTCTACAAAATGCTCTGATGTAATTAATTTTAACTGCTCTGGTTCTATGGACACTTTTTCAGAGTACATTAATTTGTCGTTATAGGTGATGCGAACATAATGCTCTCCCGGTTCAACGGGGTACTTTTGTACAAAGTCTTTTCCCACTATTTTTCCATCAATTGAAATCTCTGCTTTTGCTTCCCCTGTGGTCACTGAAATAAACCCGTATTCTGCTGCATAAAGCGTTGTACAAAAGAACATAAAAAAAGCCATGATAACCGTTTTCATAAATACTCCTTTTTTATTAAAAATAAACATGTAATCCAACATTAAACTCTGTTTGAATTTGATTCTTTTGATTAAAAAAATTAACATCAATACTGGTATAAAAAAGATTAAGTACCCCTAAAATAAACAAGTCTCTCAAAAAATCATTGTTCTTATCTAACACATACGTGGTATTGGGCCTTAACAATAATTTATTGGCAAGCTCACCTAATTTTGCTTCTACGCCCAAACCAAAATCATAATAATTTTGCCATTTGGCTTCACTATTTAACATTCCTCCACCCCCCATGTAAAAATACCCCTGCAACACATCTTCCTGAAACACCCGATCCCCCAACGCATACATGACCCTTGCCCCCACATTACCGTAATGTTGCTTGTCTTTTAAATCTCCCAAAAACAATCCTTGAATACCCCAACGTTGATGCCACCATTTAATGGAGGCTGCAGGATAAGCCATGGAAAACCGCATCCCTATTCCCAAATTCCCACGAGAGTCTTTTAAACGCCTGGCTTCCCTGTCTATGGCCCCTCTGGAGGGGGTTTTGGTAAGCATATTAACAAATGGATCTGCCACCACAGAGGTGGTTTTCCCCAAGGTAATCAGCGCCAATGTTGAATAAACCACTTTGCCATTTTGTTTTAACTGAACCTGATGTTCTCCAGGATCCAAAAGCTTTTTGATTAGAATATTTTTACACTCATATTGGCCATCAATGTAAATATCAATGTTTTCTTCATCCGAAAAAACATTCAAATATCCCTGAGTCACATTATTTTTTGTGGTACTGACAGAAACGATAGAGATGTCATTGTTTTTTGTAGCAGGAAGTACCTGAATATTTTCAGTTGCCGCTTTCAACGAAGAACCGTTTTTTTCTGTTTGCGCCATCACATCGTTTGCCAAAACACAATGCGCCCATATCATCATCCATAAAACACATATTTTTTTTATCATCAGAAAAAGAGGTTATCATTCTTTTTTATTAAAAAAAACATCCTTTCATTTTCATCGAAAAGATATTTTTCAAAGTTAATCTTCTTTAAAATCAAGAGTCTGTTCACCACATTGATTTGATTTGATTTGAAAAAAGTAAACTTGTTGTTTTTTAAACCCGTTTTCAAGAGTTTTACTTTATTCAGTGGTTTTCGTTTTTTGGGGAAAAGATGAGGTTCAAAAGATGAGGTGCATAGGCCCTACAAGCAGCAAGGGGAGACCATCTTGTAAGACCTATATTATAGTTATCGAAACAAAGGTCCAAAAAGTTTCATCTATTTTTCTTGATATATTAAATAGTGTTTTTTTTAAAGGTGTTTTTTAATACAGACCTGGTGCTGAACACGTATGTTTTGTACACTTTTTTTATGAAAGCAGAACGATCTGGAATTATTTTATATGCTTGTCCAATTTTTGAAAAAGACAAGCGCATTGAATTGTTCACCAAAGACTTCGGCAAATTGTCTTGTATTGCCAAATATGCACAAAGTCGCAGGTCTTGTTTGGTCTTGGACCCGGGATGCTATATTGCAGCCCAATGCTATATTGGAAAATCTTGTGGTATTTTCCAAGCAGATTTAAAAGAAGGGTTTGCCTACACCAGACAACACTTTAATACCATTAGCATGTCTTTGTATTTACTCAATTTAATTCGTTTTTCAACAGATTACGAACAAGAAAACCCAGCTTTGTTTGACTTACTTTTCAATTGCTTGTCTTTAATTAATTCAGGACATTGTATAGGAGAAATTAAATTGTTTTTTGAAAAAGAATTTCTAAAAATTGAAGGATTGTCCAATGAAGATGCCTTTCATACCGCATTTGAAGACTACACCGGATCAAAAGTGCCGCAATTACTTTTGATATAAAAAAGCCAGCCAGTTTTTTTTAGTCTTTATCTTTTCTTTTTTAAAAAAGGGGGAATAAGTGTCTTGAATCTCTTTTTGCCATTGCTTTCCTATGCCACTTAAAATTAAAAAACCACCCTCATTCACGCAGGGCACAATGTGGCTATACGCCTTTAATAACACCTCTGTTAAAAGGTTGGCCACCACCATGTCATATGTGTCTGAAATGCCTTGTGACAGAATGTCTTGCGTGTGGCATTGAATACGACAGCTATTTAATTTGGCATTTTTTTTGCTCTGATGGACCCCGTGAGGATCAATATCACACGCCACCACCTTCCTCATCCCTTTTTTGCAGGCCAAAATAGACAAAATCCCTGTCCCGCAGCCAATGTCTAAAAAAGAATGGGTCTTGTTGCCATAAGCCTCTATCAAAGAGGCACACAATTGTGTTGTGGGATGGGCCCCATCTCCAAAAGCATACTGGGTCTCTAATTGAATATGGTTTTTTGAAAACACATGTCTGTTTTTCGTTAATTTTGCATGAGAAAACGTGTCTTTGGGGGCCCACTCTTTGGGATGGAGCACCCTAATAGGGCTGTGAATACCTTGGGTTAAAAACCACTCTTTTGTTAAGGAATGAATGGTCAATTCAAAGTCATTGTCTTTGACAGATTGTATAGAAACGCTACTGGCGCCAGCCTCTATCAAGGCCTGACTTAGGGGCTCTGCTTCAGTAGCGGGGACCCTAAGTACTGCTTGATAAATTTTCAAGGAGAAACCTTGTTTTTTAAAAACTCATACGCTTGGTTAATTTTTTTAATTTTTTCTTCTGAAACCCGCCTTAATTCTTCTCCCAAATGCTGTACTTTATCTGGATGAAATTTTTTACAGGCTTGCTTGTAGGCTTTTTTTAATTCGTCTAACCCACACCCTTTTTTGACCCCCAACACTTCATAATAATCTTCTTCTGGATTAGAAGAAGGGGGTGAATAAAAGCGTTGAAAATCAGCGGGATTAACGTGTAGCCATTCCGCAATCTGATTGAGCAAGGCTTTTTCAGACTCTGTCACCACATAATCAGAAGAGGCGATTAAAAAGAGCAACTCTAATAACAGCAACCTGTATTCATAAGGGAATTTATCTTTAAAGGTATGACACAAGACCTCTAAAGATTGAGGATGTTGCAAAGCCTCTTGAATAAGGGCATCCACAATGGCTTCTTCAGGAAAGCGCAATCTTATTTTAAAAAACCCTTTAATGGCTTCTATTTCTTGAGGATCTATTTTCTGGTCATGGCGAACCATGTGAATAGCAATTTGAACCAACAAAGACATAAACAATTGCTTGTCTTGGGTTTGCTTTTTTGAAATGGCATGAATGAGGTAAAACAAGGAAAATCCGGTTAAAAGCAAAGGCAATCCAGACAAGCCCAAATGACCAAAAGAGGCCAAGGTTTTCATCCCTCCAAACCCAAAAAAAATAAGAAAAGCAATTAAAAAATAAAAAGAGCCGGATGGGTTCATGACAAAAGTCCTTTTAACACATGCGCCAAGTCTTGCACAGAGTGCACCACATAATCTGGGTTCAAATCATGAATGTTTTGTTCATAGCCCCAAGTGACACCCATGGAATGCACCTGGGCCAATTTTGCCGCTTTGATGTCATTTTGAGTGTCCCCTATCATGAGGGTTTCTTGATTTGAAAACCCCAATTCTTCATTTAAACGAATAATCCCTTGAGGGTCTGGTTTGTGAGATTGGTAAGTATCTGGACCTGCTATTTTTTTAAAAAAATGATCCGCTTGTAATTGCTTGAGCAATAAAATGGCAGACTCTTCTGCCTTATTGGTGAGCACGCTCATCACCACTTTTTCAGATAGTTCCGTCAACAAAGATCGAAATCCCTCATACAATCGGGTATGCTCTGTCAGTTGTTTTCGATAATGCTCTCTAAATTTTTCTCTGTATAAATCTGCTGTCACACAAGATCCTGAAACCACATAATCAATTAAAAAGGGCAAGCCAGGGCCTATAAAAGATTTTAATTGGTCATACGTTAAATTCTGGGAAAGCTTGTAATAATCCATGGTTTTTAAATGGGCTTGATAAATGTCTGTGATGGAATCCACCAAGGTGCCATCCAAATCAAAAATAAGATGCGAAATCATTTTGGCAATACCTGGTCCAAGGCTTGCCAGTCCGTTATGTTTTCTTTTGGGACAATAGGCCATGCCAATTCTTCTAAAACCTCTTTGACATAAGCTGGCTTTCTCATGCCCATCAAAATGCTGGAAATGCCCTTGGTTTCTCTTAAAGCACGAATAGCGGTGTGCTGAAGTGTTGGGGTATGCCAAGACGGCACTTGGTTTTGAACTTTAATTTTTAAGGAACGATGATGATTTAATGAGATGGATTGATAATAAGAAGAAATAGAGGTTAACACGTTTTTAAGCAAGGTCATGTAAGACACAAACCAGCCTTGCTCATCAAACTGAGAAGACGACGACACAATGTCCATCACGGCTTCTAATTTCGGCAAAATATAAGACTGAAGAACTTCTCTCCAATTGATATAGCCTGAAAAATTCATCCAGGTTTCTTGTAATTCTTGGGTGAAGGCCAATAATTCCTGAATTTTTGTTTCTTCTTGTGTGGACAAACCCAAAGCCGTAATCCCTGATGCCCATATTTGTTTTTCAAATTCTGCAAACTGCTCCAAAAGCTGCCTGACATCATGCTCGTCGACTTGGTCTAAAAGCACCCCGATATCTGTTAATCGAATCACAGTGTCTTTCTGAATCGCATTTAAAGGCCTGTTGGTTAGCACACCCAGATCATACTGTTGACAAAGGGTCATCAGGGTTTGATTTTGACTTGAATGTTCTTCTAAAAGGGCAGACCTTTCTAAAAGGTTTAATGGAAATTCAATCACCCCAAAATGGGGTCCCGCAATGGACATGATTTTTTCTAAAGACAGGTATCT
>Ga0172372_10010666_pt1 | contig 11743 bp, 12 predicted proteins | sample LakKiv5m_2_FD_114544 | JGI IMG/M metagenome (GOLD analysis project Ga0172372, IMG submission 114544) | Freshwater microbial communities from Kabuno Bay, South-Kivu, Congo - kab_092012_9.5m | ecosystem: Environmental > Aquatic > Freshwater > Lake | place: Democratic Republic of the Congo... | reverse complement strand
GGGCATTGCCCGCGTGGCCGAAGCCCAGGATCCGGCAGGTCTCCGACTCGAAAAATTCCACGGAGCGGCGCGAGGGGTCGTGATCGCACAGGTGGCCGAGGGCGCGGCGCAGCAGGTCGAAAAGTTCCGGCGCGGCGTGGGCGGGTTCGGACAGCAGGTCGCACAACTCGGCGAAATACGAGGCGGCCAGCAGGCGCGCGTAGTTGCCGCGCAGACCCTCCCAGGTCCCGAGCAATTTCAACTCGCGCAAGGCGTGCAGGTCGGATTTGCGGCCCGCGGCGAACTGGATTTCCGCGTGGTAGAACAAATCCAGCCGGCCGCGCAGTTTGCTGTCGCGCCGCGCGGTGCCGCGCGCCGTCGTGCGGATTTTGCCGTGGGCCGGCGAAAGCCAGACGAGCACGTAGCTCGATTCGCCGAAGCGCGCCCGCCGCAGCAGGATGGCCTCGCTGGTTTCGGCCGCGGACATGGCCGTTCAACCCGCCGCCTCGACCAGCAGTTCCTGCAAGTGCGCGTAGAAATGCACCTTGAGCAGGGAAAGCCCGCGGCGCGTGGCCAGGTCCGGCGGCTCGCGATGGTCGAGGTCGGACTCGGCGAGTTGGTTTTCCTCGACGATGATCAGGCGCGCCTGGTTGAGCGCGTTGAGCCATGCATCGAGGTGGCTGTCGGGAATGACAACTTTGTTCCCCTGCCCGTGCGGTCCGAGACTTTGCAGGTCGCGCGCCACAATGTCGCGGCTGCCGGCGAACAGACGCTCCAACCCGGGGCGCACGTGCTCCTTCCAGTCCCGGCGCAATTGCGCATCCCCCGCGTCGCCGGTCGGGTCGGGGTAAAGCCGGGCCTGTGCTTTCTTGTGGCGCGAAGCCACCTTGGGCAGCTCGGCCAGCAGCGAGGCGAAAAGCGGATGGATGTCGCGGAGTTCCCACGAACCGGAGGCGGCGCGGCGGAAACGCATGGCCGGTCAGAGTTCCGCCTGCTCGATCGTGGCCAGCAGGAGGTAGCCGTGGAGTTGCTCGACGATGGCCTCGGCGCGTTCGCGTTCGCCGGACCACACCAGCGAGCGCCCCTTGTGGTGCACTTCGAGCATGTGCCGCGTGGCGCGGTCGCGCGGAAAACCGAGCACGCGCTGGAAGACCATGGTGACATAGGACATGAGGTTGACCGGGTCGTTGTGCACCACGACATTCCACGGCACGGAAAGCGCATCTTCGTCGCGCGTTTCGGTTCCGGTGATGACGGCCGCCCCGCTCATACGGCCAGCAACTGCGCGGGCGGCAACGCCGCCATGCGGTCGAGCGCGCCTTGCAGCAGCGCGGTCGTGCGCGGCGCGGGCAGGGTCAGGCCCGCGGCGTCCGCCCCGAGAACGCACTCGGCCAGCAGCAGAGCCCCGGCCACCTGCAGGAAAGGCAGATGGAAGGTCCGGCCCCGCACCGCGAAGACCGCGGTCACCTGCCCGACCGTCGGATCCGTGGCGGCGGCCGCGCGCAGGCGGTCCAGCAACCTGGCCGACTGCGGGGGCTGGAAAGCCAGCAGCAGATGGCGTCCCGCCGCGAGGCTGGACCGGGCGGCGGCGGGCGGCAATGAACGGCCCAGCGCCGCGTCCGCCGACAGCACCCGCGCCGCATCCTGCGCGGCGGCGGCCGACTGCAAGTCGGCCAGCGCGGGATGGATCACGGGGAGGAAAAGACCGGCCAGCCATTGCTCCCAGTCGGCCTCCAGCGTTTCCGCGCCGGCCGGCGCGAAAGTCAACGCCCCGCAGGCCTCGTGCGAGGGCAGGCAAAGTTCCACGAGGCGCCACCACGCGGCGATTTCCGCGGCGGGACCGGCGATGGGGACAGGTTGCAACACGCGCTGAAATTACCACAACCCGCGCAGGGCGCGGCGCAAAATTTTCTCCTGCACGGCGCGCATCGCGGAGGCGTCGCCGGCCGCGGCGTCCGACCAGCCCGCGAGGTGGAGCAACCCGTGCACGGCATAGCGGGCGATTTCCGCGGGCAACGCCAGACCGCGCGCCCGCGCCTCGCGGCGGGCGGTTTCCGCGCTGATCACGATCTCGCCGTGATGGAAGGTGATGACATCGGTCGGCGCCGGGTCGCCGAGGAATTCATCATGCAGCGCGGCGAGGCGGGTGTCGGAAACCAGGACGAAGGAAATTTCCGGCAACCGGCGCAGGACGGAGCCCCGGCGCTTGGCGGCCGCGATGTCAGGCCACGCCCGCTGCGCAGCTTCCGCCACGACCGGCAGCCGCAGTTGCCGGGCCGAAACCGCACGCTGGCGGTTCAACCAGACCAACTCGGGCGCGGCGCTCATGCGCCTTGCTTAGGCCGAAGCCCGCAGCGGTCCAAGCTCGAAGAAGGATCGCGAGGCGACCGCTGTAGCGTCGCCGTCCCCGGCGACGGTCGTTTCGACCATCTCAATGCAACGGCGCTCGGTGACCGTGGGTGCCTTGGCAATTCCGGGTCCCGGCGGTCACCGACCGCCGCGACACACCATCCCTCTCAAGCCGTCGCCTTGCTCTCGGCTTCCGGCTTCTCCGCCTTCTCCTCGTCCTGCGTATAGGCGATGCGGCTGTGCAGCATGTTGAGGAGGGTGAAGCGGAAGCTGGCGGACAGCTTCTTCACGTCGGACAGGGTCAGCGGGCATTCATCGAGCAGGCCTTCGTCCATCTTGCGTTCGATGACTTCATCGACGAGGTCCTCGATGCGCTGCGGGGTCGGGCGCTTGAGGCTGCGCGAGGCGCTTTCCACGGCGTCGGCCAGACAGACGATACCGCTTTCCTTGGTCTGCGGGTTGGGGCCGGGGTAGCGGAAATTTTCCTCCTGCACGGCCGGCACGTCCTCCGCGCGGAGGTTCATGATTTTGCCGCCGAGCCGCGCGTCCTCGGCCTGGCGCCGCGCGCGCTCGTGGAAGAACCGCACCAGCGAATTGCCGTGGTGCTCGCGAATGACGTCGATGACCAGGTCGTTGAGTTTGCTTTTCAGCCCGAGGTCGACGCCCTCTTTGACGTGCGAAATGATGATGAGCGCGCTCATGGACGGCGCGAGGTCGTCGTGCGGATTGACCCCGCCGGCCATGTTCTCGGTGAAATATTCCGGCTTCACCAGTTTGCCGATGTCGTGGAAATACGCGCAGACGCGGCAAATCGTGGGGTGGGCGCCGATGGCTTCGGCGCCGGCTTCGGCAAGGTTGGCCACGGCGAGGCTGTGGTGGTAGGTGCCCGGCGCCTCGAGCGTCATGCGCTTGAGCAACGGGTGGTTGAGGTCGGCCGACTCGAGCCAGGAGATGTCCGTGGTGATGCCGAAAATGTGCTCGAGCACGGGCAGGATGCCGCTGACGAGGATGGCCGTGCCGACGCCCACCCCGAAGGCGGCCAGCGTCTGCCATCCGACCATGGCCCAATCGGTCAACTCGGGTGCGGTGACGAGGCGCGGGCCGATCTGCCCGAAAATCGCCGCGAGCAACCAGACGGCGATGCCGACATAAAGTCCGGCGCGGATGAGCTGGCTGCGGCGGCGGACTTGCAGGGTGAAGAGAACCGCGACCACGCCGGAGATGAGCGAGATGACGAGGAAAACCGTGTCGATGACCGGCATGAGGAACGCGCCCCAGAGACTGGCGACGACCGCGCCGAAGAGTCCGAGGTGGCGTCCGAGCAACACGGAAAAGACCAGCGGCGCGAACGCGTAGGGGATGAGCAGCGGCAGCATCTGCAGGTCGATACGCCCGTTGTCGGCCAGCACGAGGAGGCCTTTGATCGTGGCCAGCTGCGTGAGCAGGATGCCGTAGATGAGCGCGAGGCTCGAATTGCGGTAAAACGCCTGCGGGTGGTTGACCCAGAGCTGCGCGATCGAGATGGCGAAGACGAGCAGGCAGATGAGGTATTTCTTGAGCGGCTCCTCCTGCGGTCCGCCGGTGAAAATGAGAAACCCGAGACCGACGGCGAAAAGCGCGAAGACGACGAGGCGCGGCAGCCAGCCGCAGGCGAGCGCTTCGCGCCAGCGACTTTCCTCGACCGTGCGGCGGGACTTGCCGCAGGCCAGGCCTTTTTTCACCAACTGTTGCCGATGAAGGAATTTGCGCATCTCGTGGACAGCCCCGCGGGGAGGCCGGCGATCTGGACGTTCAAGCGTAGGGTCGCATGGAGGAGCCGGCAAGAGGCCGGTCAGGCGGCCAGAGCGGCCACCCCCGGAAGCACCTTGCCCTCAAGGAATTCCAGACTGGCACCGCCGCCCGTCGAGCAGTGGCTGACCTTGTCCGCCACGCCGAATTTCTTCGCCGCGGTGGCCGTGTCCCCCCCGCCGACCACGGTGGTTGCCCCCTTGGCCGTCGCCTCGGCCACGGCTTCGGCCATGGCTTTGGTCGCGCCGCTGAATTTCCCGAATTCAAAGACCCCCGGAGGGCCGTTCCAGATGATGGTCTTGGCCCGGAGGATGGCCTCGCGGTAAAGGGCGATGGACTTCGGGCCCGCATCGAGGCCCTCCCAACCGGCGGGGATGCCGGAGGCATCGTCGGCCGGTTGCGTGTTGGCGTCCGCCGAAAACGCGTCGCCGCACACGTAATCGACCGGGAAGATGAGCTTCACACCGCGCTCCTTGGCCTTGGCCACGAGGTCGCCGACGATTTTGGCACCTTCCGGATCAAACAAACTGCCGCCGATTTCCATGCCATCGAGCACCTTCTTGAACGTGTAAGCCATGCCGCCGCCGATGATGATTTCGTCGGCCTTCTCGATAAGATTGGTGATGAGCGGAATTTTGTCGGCGATCTTCGCGCCGCCGAGAATGGCGAGGAGCGGGCGTTGCGGATGCTCGAGCACCGCGGCGAAGGCGTTGAGTTCCTTCTCCATGAGAAAGCCGGCGGCTTTTTGCGGCAGGTCGACGCCGACCATCGACGAATGCGCGCGGTGCGCGGTGCCGAAGGCGTCATTGACATAAACATCGCCGAGTTTGCTCAGGCTGGCGCGGAACGCGGCGACTTTGGCGGGGTCGGCTTTGACCGGGGATCCGTCCTCTTTCTTCGCCTTGCCCTCCTCCTCGATATGGAAGCGGAGGTTCTCCAGCAGAACGACATCGCCGGGTTTGAGATGCGTGCAGGCTTCTTCGGCCACCGGGCCGCTGCACTCGGGAACGAATTCGACCGGCTTGCCGAGCAATTTCTCCAACTCCGCAGCCACGGGCTTGAGCGTGTATTTATCCACCTTCTCGCCATTGGGGCGGCCGAGGTGGCTCATCAGCACGACCGAGCCGCCGTGGTCGAGCACGTGCTTGATCGTCGGCAGCGCGGCGACGATGCGCTGGTTGTTGGTGATCGCGCCGGTCGCTTTGTCCTGCGGGACATTGAAGTCCACGCGGACGAGCGCGCGCCGGCCGGCGAAGTCGAGGTCGCGGAGAGAGGAGAATTTGGCCATGGCTTGGGTGGCAGATGGAAACGGCGCCCGGGTTGCCCCGGGCGCCGTCGCAAGTTCGCTTTTAGAGTTTGGCGGCGACTTTTTTGAGGAGGTCGACACAGCGGTTGCTGTAACCCCACTCGTTGTCATACCAGCTGACCAGCTTGAAGAACTTGCTGTTCAACTCGATGCCCGAGCCGGCGTCGAAAATGCTCGAGGCGGTGTCGTGGATGAAGTCGGACGACACCACTTCGTCGTCGGTGTATTTGAGGACGCCTTTGAGGTAGGTCTCGCTGGCTTTCTTCATGGCCGCGCAAATTTCCTTGTAGCTCGTTTCCTTGACCGTCTTGACCGTGAGGTCGACGACGGAAACGGTCGGCGTCGGGACGCGGAAGGACATGCCGGTGAGCTTGCCCTTGATCTCCGGGATGGCGAGGCCGACGGCCTTGGCGGCCCCGGTGGTCGACGGGATGATGTTGATCGCGGCGGCGCGTCCGCCTTTCCAGTCCTTCTTGGACGGACCGTCGACGGTCTTCTGCGTGGCCGTATAGCTGTGCACCGTGGTCATGAGACCTTCCTCGATACCGAAGCCCTCTTTGAGGAGGACGTAAACAACCGGCGCGAGGCAGTTCGTGGTGCAGCTGGCGTTGGAAATGATGTGGTGTTTGGCCGCGTCGTATTTGTCGTCGTTGACGCCCATGACCACCGTGATGTCCTCCTCCTTGGCCGGCGCGGAAATGATGACCTTTTTGGCACCCGCGTCGAGGTGGCCTTTGGCCTTGGCGGCTTCGGTGAAGAGGCCGGTGCACTCGAGAACGATGTCCACGCCGAGGTCTTTCCACGGCAGCGCGGCGGGGCCTTCTTTGACCGCGAGGCATTTGATCTTCTGGCCGTCGACCACAAGGACGTCGTCCTCGGCGGCGGACGGCGTGGATTTCTCGCTCGAAACGGTGCCTTTGAAAGCGCCTTGGGTGGAGTCGTATTTGACGAGGTAAGCGAGGTTGTCGGCCGGCACGAGGTCGTTGACCGCCACCACCTGGAAGTCCTTGCCCAGCAATCCCTGCTCCGCGATCGCGCGGAAAACGAGGCGCCCGATGCGCCCAAAGCCATTGATACCGATTTTAGTCATGTTTTTGTTTTTTTCTCTGTGTTGGATGCAATTCCGGGAGGACCGCCTATTTAAGAAGCCCGGCGCCCGGAGGTCAACCTTTTGGGCCGTTTGTGGACAACGACCGGCGGCGGGGACGTCGCCGCCACGACAGGATCTCAATCCAACTCGAAATTGATATTCACCGTGTAGGACCCGCCTTTGAGCAGATCCTTCGGCGGGGCATCGATGCGTCCGACCCGGCGGGCGGCGGCCATCACGCTTTCGTCCATGACCACATTGCCGGAGGAGCGGAGGACCGAGAAACCGCTGATCCGTCCGTCGGCGGCAATGGTGATTTTCAGAGTGGTGGTGAACTTGGCCGAACCGACGATGCTGGTCGGTTGCTCCCACACGCCGAAGAAACGGTCATGGATCATTTCGTGATACCAGCCGAAGTTCGAGGTTCCGGACGCGCCGGTTTTGCTGCCGACCGCTTCCGCTTTGGGCACGGTGGACTCGCCGGCTTTTTCCGCCTTCGGGGTCGCTTTGGGCGAGGCCTTGGGGGAAGCCTTGGGCGACGCCTTCGGAGAGGCTTTGGGACTCGGCTTGGGACTGGCCTTCGGGGAGGGCTTGGGTGACGGCTTCGGACTCTTCTTCGGCGACGGCTTGGGGCTGGGCTTGGGCGTCGCCTTGGGTGACGGCTTCGGCGTGGGCGTTGGTTTGGGGGTGGGCGTCGGAGTCGGGGTCGGGGTCGGAGTTGGTTCCGGCGTGGGAGTCGGGGTCGGTGTGGGCAAAGGAATTTCGCTCTTGGCCGTGAGCGGGGTCTCGGCGGGCGCGGGTTCGTCGCGCGGTTTGGTCGGATCGGGCGTCGGGGTCGGCTGCGGATCATCCTCCTCTTCCTCCGGCGGCAGAAAATCCGCCGGACTCATCCACGTGACCTGCGGTTTCCGGATTTCGCGCAGGCTCCACCAGACCAGCAGGCCGATCAATACGGCGTGGAGCAACGCCACGCCGGCGACGGTCCACCGGAAGCGGGGTTCCCCCATGGCGTCTCAGGTCCCCTCGGGACGCGTCATCACGCCGACTTTGGTGATCCCCGCCCGCGCGATCACGTCCATCACCGAAATGAAACGCTGCACCGGCAGGTCGCGGTGCGGACGCACCACCACGGCGGTCTGCGAGTCGGACGCGCGCAGCGCGGCGAGCTTCTCCTCGAGTTGCGCGAAGGTGATTTCCTCCTCGTCGAGCTTCAACACATCGTTCTTGTCGACCGAAACGGTCAGCACCTTCGAGGGATCGACCGCGCCCTCGGCCGCCTCGCTGGTCGGCACGACGAGGTCCATGCTGTTCTCGAGGAGCGGGGTCGTGATCATGAAGATGATCAGCAGCACGAACGCCAGGTCGAGCAGCGGCGTGACGTTGATCTCCGAGAGCGTGGAGAGCGCCTGTTTGTCCGAGTAGCGGCGCATGGTTCAGTTGTGCCGGTCGTAGTTGACGTAGCGGTGCTCGAAATCCGAGGCCAACTCCGCCGCGAAATTGTCCGTCTGCACGATGAGCGCACGCAGGCTGGTGACGAGGAAATTGTAGCCGAACATGGCGGGAATGGCGACGAGCAGACCGACCACCGTGGTCAGCAGCGCCGCCGAGACACCCGGCGCCATGGCCGTGAGGTTCGGCGTGCCGGCCATGGCCACGCCGCTGAAGGTGTCCATCACACCCCAGACCGTGCCGAGCAGGCCGAGGAAGGGCGAACCGCTGACCGCGGTGGCGAGGATGATCATCTGCGACTCCATGCGCAGGCCCGACTCGCCGACGGCGCGTTCCATGGCCACGGAAACGGCGCGCATTTGCGCCGGACTGATCCGGTCGGCCACCTCGACGCGCGCCCCGAACGTGTCGTCCACTTCGGTCGAACCGAGCATCTGGAAAGTCAGTTCCTCGCACCCGGCGCGGTAAACGGCGTAGGCCGGCGAACCCTCGAAGGACAGTCCGGTCTCGTAAATATGCAGCGGCTGGCGGTTCTTGCGGAAAATGGCGAAAAATCGCTCGGTTTGCTTGCGGGCAAAGCGGATCATGCGGAACTTCGTGATCATGACCGACCAGCTGAAAATCGACGCGATGAACAAAGCCGCGATGATGGCCAGTCCGGAAAGGCTGGTTTCCTGGAAGGCGAACAGCAGGCCGCCGGAGGCGAGGAAACCGGGCGCGACGGGCAGAGGCATGTCCGAGCATAGTAGAAGCCGGCGGCACGCAGGCAAGATCGCGGGAAGTCTCGCGGCCTTCTTTCTCGCGGCGGCTCCGGCGCAGGCCGCCGAGGGGGAAATCTACGATGTCTTCGCCAAGGCCCTGGCGCCGGTCGCCTCGTCCGTGTTCGGCGGCGCGGCCGGACAACCCGGCGCGATGGTCGTCGAATGCTCGGTCGGTGAAGCCGCCGGACGCCTGGCGGCCGCGCGCGGGATGAAATTGCGCCTGGCCGTCCAGGCGCCCGATCACCTCCGCGTCGATCTGGCCTACAACGGCATGGTTCTCACGGCCTGCCGCGCCGGCAAAGAACTCTGGGCCGCACCGGCCGAACCCATGCGATCGCTCGCCCGCCAGGCCGGCCTCGAGGTGGACCGGCCCGCGCCCGATGCAGTTTCACCCCCGCTCCTCCCGCTGGCCCTGGATCCGCAGATGCTGGTCTTTTTGCCGGTGGTCTTCGACGTGCAGGACTTGGGCACGGCCGACATCGCGGGCGCGCCGCACCGCGGCATGAAGTTCGGACTGATGCCCGAGCTGAAAAAATCGATCAAGGCCGAAGACTTCGACGCCCGCGCGTGGATCAACGGGGACTACCAGCCGCGGCGGGTGACGGTGGCCGGCGAAGACTACTCGTTGGAGGTCGAGGTGGACAAAATGAACTTTGCCCCCCGGTTGCCGGCCAGTGCCTGGGAACCGCCGGTTGACCAGCAGGTGCTCCGCCTGCCGGCCGGCGCGCTCAACGAGTTGTTCGAGAAAATGCTCGCCGAAAAACTCCCCGCCGGATTCCCCGGCCAAGGCCCGGACGGCAACTGAAGCGCTTCCCGGGGGTCACGCCGCGAGGGCCGCGGCCAGGCGCCGCTCGACCAAGCTCTCGATGTGGCCGCGGAGTTTTGCATCCGGCAGGCGGTCGAGGACGGTGTTGAAGAATCCCATGACGAGCAACTGTTGGGCGGCTTCGGGGCGGATGCCACGGGCCAGCAAGTAGAACAACTCGCGGTCGTCGACTTGGGCCGTGGTCGCGCCGTGGGTGCAGCGGACGTCGTCGGCTTCGATCTCCAGTCCGGGCATGCTGTTGGCTTCCGCGTCGTCGCTCAACACGATGTTGCGGACTTTCTGATACGCGTCCGTTTTGTGCGCGCCGGGTTCGACACGGATCACACCGCTGAACACGGTGCGGCCTTTGCCGGTCAGCGCGTTCTGGTAGAGCAGGTCGCTCGTCGCATTGGGCCTGGCGTGGTCTTGGAAAGTGCGCTGGTCGATCATCTGCTCGCCGCCGGCGATGTTGACCGAAAGCATGTCGCTGCGCGCGCCTTCCGCGACCATGCGGCTGTAGCTCTCGCCGCGGACAAATTTTCCGCCGAGGTTGACCTGCATGCCAAGGCAGGACGCGTCGCGTCCGACCGTGGTGGAATTCAAATGGAACGCGGTCGTGCCGAGGCTCCATTGCTGGACGGCGACGTAATCGAGTTTCGCGCCTTCTTCGACCACGAGGTCGTTGACCCCGCACGCGAAAGCAGGCGCGTCATCGGCGCTGCGGAAGCAATCGACGACGGTCGCTTTGCTGTGGCGTTCGCAGACAACGAGGGTGTGCGGGAAAACGGCGGAGCTTTCGCCTTCGACCCAGTGGAAAATTTCGATCGGTTTTCCGACGACGAGATCTTTCGGCACGCGGATAAAGACACCGTTGACCGGTCCCGAGCGGTGCAGGGCGGCGAATTTGGCCGAACCGAGCTTGGCCTCCTGCGCCATGAAGTGTTTTTGCACGAGATCGGCGTGTTGGGTGGACGCTTCCTCCAAAGTCATGACCACGAGACCGGCTTTGACCAGGTCCGCGGCCGGCGCGGTGGCGGAGAGAAGGCGGTTGTTGCCGAAGACGAAGCGGGCGGCCGATTCGCCGAGGCCGGTGGAGCGTTCGACCAGCGCCGCGGCATCGGTCACCGCGCCGGGATAGCGGAAGCCGTCGAGCGCGAGGGCTTTGACGTTGGAGAAGCGCCATTTTTCGTCCTTCGCGACGGGGGCGGGAAGTTTTTGGAAATCCTCCCAGCCGCGCTGACGCGAGGTGACGAACCATTCGGGCCATGAGCCTTCGACGAGGGCGCCTTCCATCAGGGGGACGCCGGAAACGGGTGATGCTGCCATAATCATGTTCGGACCTCCCGTCCGCTCAACCGACCGAGCCTTCCATCTCGAGGTCGATGAGGCGTTTCAACTCTACGCTGTATTCCATGGGGAATTGGCGGACGAGGTCGTTGACGAATCCGTTCACGCTCAGGCTCATGGCCTGCGCCTCGGTGAGGCCGCGTTGCTGCATGTAGAAGATCTGTTCTTCGCTGACCTGGCTGACGCTGGCCTCGTGCTGGCAGGCGTTGCCGGTGCCGCGCACGGTGATGGCCGGATAAGTGTCGGTGCGGCTGTTTGTGTTGATGAGCAACGCGTCGCACTCGGTGTTGTTTTTGCAGCCTTTGAGGTGACGCGGGACATTGACCAGTCCGCGGTAAGTGGCGCGGCCGGTGCCGATGCTGATCGACTTCGAGACGATGTTACTCGTCGTCTCGTCAGCGGCATGGATCATCTTCGCGCCGGTGTCTTGGTGCTGTCCGTCGCCGGCCAGCGCGATGGAAATCACTTCGCCGCGGGCGCGGCGGCCTTTCATGACCACGCCGGGGTATTTCATGGTCAGACGCGAACCGATGTTGCAGTCGATCCACTTGACCTCGGCATCCTCCATGGCCAAGCCGCGCTTGGTCACGAGGTTGAATACGTTGTTCGACCAGTTTTGCACGGTGATGTATTGGATCTTCGCGCCCTTGAGCGCGACCAGTTCCACGACCGCGCTGTGCAGCGTGGCGGTGTCGAACTTCGGCGCGGTGCAGCCTTCCATGTAAGTGACCTCCGAACCCTCGTCGGCAATGATGAGGGTGCGCTCGAATTGTCCGAAGTTTTCCGCATTGATGCGGAAGTAGGCCTGCAACGGGTGCGAGACTTTCACGCCGGGCGGGACGTAGATGAAGGATCCGCCGCTGAACGTC
>Ga0172372_10010661_pt1 | contig 11745 bp, 12 predicted proteins | sample LakKiv5m_2_FD_114544 | JGI IMG/M metagenome (GOLD analysis project Ga0172372, IMG submission 114544) | Freshwater microbial communities from Kabuno Bay, South-Kivu, Congo - kab_092012_9.5m | ecosystem: Environmental > Aquatic > Freshwater > Lake | place: Democratic Republic of the Congo... | reverse complement strand
TTCTGAATTGAGAGGTAAATGAAGTTTATCCCCTAAGGAAGCAACACCTTCTATAAACTTCTTTGAAATATTCCAAAGCTTGGCTTTTCTATTCTGGGATTGTGAAATTAACTGAATCAATTCATTGGTAGAAATTGATTCATCATCAGCCAAATTGTAAATTCCAGAAGGGATATCTTCTCTCTCGATTAATTCTTTTATAATAAACAATAAATTATCGATACTACAGAAAGAACGTTTATTCTCGAAAGCACCAAGTGGCCAAGGAATCCCTCTTGAGACTAAATTAAACAACTGTCTTAAATTCCCTCTATCTCCTGGCCCATGAATCAAACATGGTCTTAGTATAAACAACTTTTTTTCAAAAGGAAATTCAATATCCTGAATCAAATTTTCTGCAAGTAATTTTGATTTACCGTACTCAGTCATAGGTTTCATTTTTGTAGTTTCCGCTATTGGATCAATTGAAGAATCTAAAACTGCTTTACAGCTACTAAAAAAAATAAATTTTCTTGCATCTGAATTTAGAAAAGCTTGAAAAAATTCCAGGGTTAAATGCGAATTGATTTTTAAATATTCATGATTGTCTGATACTTTTTTTGTATCTTTTTCAATTCCAGCCAAATGTATATAAACATCATGATTAAGATCAGCCCTCCAATTACCCCGCAAAGATATTGATGAAACAATGTACTCCTTATTATTAAAAAAACTAGATAAATTGGATCCTACAAATCCTGAAGCGCCGGAAATAAGAATTCTATGCATTTTTATGTTTCAATAACAAATCCTCAAATCTGACAAAATCAAAATTATTCTCTTGAAGTAGTAGGACCAATTTAGAAAATTTCTTTTCCAAACTTCGCCTACCCAAATTAAATCTCATTTTTGTCAATATACTCGTGCCCGCAGGCAGTGTTATCTTATAATTCTTTGAAAATTCGAAGGGATGGATATAAAAAAAGTAGTTCTTGTCCGTTTTAAATAAATTTTCTAATAGAAACTTTGTTAAAACCCATGGGAAAATTCTTAGATAACCACCTCCTGAAACTGGCCAAGATTTACCAATAAAATTTACAGTAGTTGTCTCAAATTCAAAAAAATTCTCTTTTCTGAATATATCAGCTTACACTTTATGAAAATAGGATAGATCAATGCTGCCATATAATTCATGATTTGTAAACGTTATTCTTGATGCATCATATTCTAAACCTAGTTTAATTAGCACATCTAATCTAATCCGATCCATACTAAAACACGGAGCACGAAACCCTTTGGGTTGATAATTAAATTTTTCCTTTAGCAGTTTAATACATCTTGCCGTGTCTATTTCAAACTCATTAATTTGCATTGTTAATGGGCGCTGATGATCGTATGAGTGTAATGCAATCTCATGTCCTTTGGCTAAGATATCATTTATTACTTGCGGATAATTTTCAACTAATTCACCAACAACGAAAAAAGTTGTTTTAATGCTATACTTTTCTAATACTTGTAAGAAAATTGAAAAACCATCTAAAGTACTTTGACTTTTATCACAATTTTTGTCTAAAAAGTAGTCCAAATGGAACCAATCTTCTAAATCCATAGCAAGAACAGCATACTTTTTCATATCAGTCTTCCTCCGTTTTTTCTAAAATCTTTAAAATCTTTCACCGTTGGCCAGCTGAAATAAGACCCCTTTTCTATTCTATTCTCCTTGTAACTAATTTCTCCTGTCATCATCTCGGTAATAGCTTGACAGATCAAATCTCCTCCAATTTCCTTAGTTTTTAATATAAGTGAAAAGATCGTCTCGTCATTTTTTATTTCTACTTCACATTGCTTCAATATTAAACCATTATCAATCTTTGAATCCATTTTATGAACTGTTACACCTGTTGTTGATTGTTTCTTGTATAAAGTCCAAAAGCTGGGCATTACGCCTGCAAAATTTGGAAGAAAAGAACAGTGTAGATTGATGCAGCCATTTTTTGGAAGAGAGAGGAGTTTTTCTTTAAATACAACAGGTGCTGAGAAAGAAACTATTAAGTCTGGGTTAAGTTTATTCATTTCAATTAAAAACTCCTCTTGATTGGGATTAGAAATTTCAGAATACCTTATTTTTAGTTTTTTCGAAACAGATTTTAAACTACTCGGATTTTGGGATACATTCAACCCAATATTTATTTCAAAAAAGTTCATTAATTTACGGATAATTGATATGATACCTATTTTAATAACTTGTAAAACACCAAATCCTTGTAAGAATATTTTCTTATTATTTTCAAGACTATATTTAGATTTTATATTTACAATCATCAAAATTTCCACACCTGATATCAAAAATATTTTCTCAATATTCCTTGGTATTGTAAATGCGTCCTCTTGTGTTAGAATAATAATACGCATAAATTAATATCCCGTATAGGTTTAAAATTTATTAATCGTTTTGAAAGTCTCTAGAATTCCATCTCTTAATTGAATTGATGCTACCCAACCCAATTCTCTGAGCCTTGATACATCCATCAATTTTCTTGGTGTGCCATCAGGTTTGGAATTATCCAGGATTATTTCACCATTAAATCCAACAATTTCCTTCACCATTTTTGCTAAATCAATGATTGAAATATCATAACCAACACCAATATTTAAAAATTCCTTTTCGTTATAATTTTGCATCAAGAAAAGACATGCATCTGCCAGATCGTCCACATGTAAAAACTCCCTAAGTGGTGTACCTGAGCCCCAAATAGTAACTGTTTTATCACCATTTGCCTTAGCTTCAATAAACTTTCTTAGTAACGCAGGGAGTACATGTGAGTTATTTAAATCATAGTTATCATTAGGGCCATACAAGTTTGTTGGCATTACAGATATAAAATTACACCCGTACTGATCTCTATAAGCTTCACACATTTTAATTCCCGCAATTTTTGCAATGGCATATGGCTCATTTGTAGGTTCAAGCAAATCTGTTAATAGATACACTTCTTTTAGTGGTTGAGGTGCATTTTTTGGATAGATGCATGAAGAGCCTAAGAACATAAGTTTTGTAACTCTATTTTCATAGGCGGCGTGGATTACATTATTCTGAATCATTAGATTCTGATAAATGAAATCTGCTCTGTAAGTATTATTGGCTATAATTCCACCAACTTTTGCCGCCGCAAGAAATACAAACTCAGGTTTCTCATTTTCAAAAAAAGATTGAACCTGAGTCTGATCGGTAAGATCTAACTCTTTTGATGTCTTGTATATTAGGTTAGTATAACCAAGTTTCTCGAGAGCTTGGACTATCGCAGAACCGACCATTCCTCGGTGTCCCGCTACATATATTTTTGAGTCTAACTTCATGATTACAAACGATAACCTGCATCAGTTAATAATTTTCCCCTTTTCGTATGCTCAACATCGGATAAAATCATTTCCTGAACTAAAGATTTTAAAGTGTATTTCGGTTTCCAACCTAATTTGGTTTTTGATTTTGTAGGGTCACCTATTAAAATATCTACTTCTGTCGGTCTAAAATACTTTGGGTCAACTGCTACTACTTGTTTACCAATTTCAATTTGAAACTCAGGGTTAGAACATTCAGCTACAAAGCCTTTTTCATTGATACCATCACCAATGAACTCAATTTTAATACCTAATTCTTGAAATGCCATTTGGACAAAATCACGCACATAGGTTGTCTCGCCCATTGCAATGACGTAATCCTCAGGAGAATCTTGCTGTAGGATACGCCACATAGCTTCTACATAATCTTTTGCGTGTCCCCAGTCACGTTGTGCATCTAGATTACCTAAATACAAACAGTCTTGCTGTCCCAAAGCTATTGCTGCCGCAGCCATCGTGATTTTACGTGTGACAAAGGTTTCACCTCGACGAGGCGATTCATGGTTGAACAATATGCCATTACAAGCAAACATACCGTAAGCTTCTCTATAATTTTTGGTAATCCAAAAACCATAAATTTTGGCAGCACCATAGGGCGACCGAGGGTAAAATGGAGATTTCTCGTCATATAATCCTTTCTCATTTTTATTATCCACCATACCACCATACAATTCAGACGTGGAAGCTTGGTAGATTCGAGTTTTTTTTACCAAACCTAAAATAAGCACCGCCTCAAGGATCCGCAATGTCCCTAAACCATCAACGTTCGCAACATACTCAGGTGAATCAAAGGAGACCTTAACATGACTCATAGCTCCTAGATTATAAATTTCATCTGGCTGCACTTCTTGAATAATTCGAATGATATTAGTCGAATCTGTCAAATCGCCATAATGCAAACTAAAATTAATATTTTCTTGATATTGATCTTGATAAATGTGGTCAATTCTTTGAGTGTTGAAAGAAGATGCCCGCCTTTTTATTCCGTGTACCAGATACCCCTTTTCCAATAATAATTCGGCAAGATAAGATCCATCTTGCCCCGTTATTCCAGTGATTAAAGCTGTTTTCATAATATAGTTAATATAACAATTATTAAATAAAATTTTTTCTAAGTTAAAGAATCCATTCGCCAAAAAGAAAATTCTAATTGGTGAAGAACACTTATTAACATCACATGTCGATCGTCAACCACAAAAATGATCTACATTTTTTTTCTTTCAAGAATCTCTGTAAAAACAATTTTCGGCACCATACAAATAAATTTGAAATGTCTGCGCAACATTTTTCTTGGCTCATTTAACAAACGATTAAACCACAAAAATTTAAGACCAAAGATGCTAAAGTCATTAGTTGGGATATTTCCTACATAAAAATTTATTCCAGCACCAATGCCCACCAGTAGGCCCCTTTTCAAAAAAGGTTCAATCTTTTGCATAAAGATCTCTTGTTTAGGGGCGCCCAAAGATACCCAAACAAAATCCGGGGAAATATCATTTAAGTATTCAGAAATCGCAATGTAATCAAAATCACTCACGTCCAAAAACGGTAAAGGATAAAAATGAAATTTTTCTATGTCCAAACCTGTACTTTCAATTTTTTTCTTAACCAATTCATGAATTTCAATAGAATTACCTAAGATCACATGTCTTTTACCAGGGAATGATAATAATGATTTAAACAAATCAGGGCCATTAAAAACATTATATTTATGACCATAAATTAACCTGATAAAAAAGACAATAGAGCTCCCATCACAGACACAAAACAATGAATTATTTAAGATAGAACAATAACTCTCGGACTTAAACGCCATAGTCAGCACATTTGAATCAACAACACAAATGTATCTCGCTCGACCACGATTTAATGAATGTTCAATTTTTTCTTTAACAATGTCTTTATCAAATTCAAAATATATTTTAAAGTAATCTATCATATTTTAAGAACTATAAATTATTAAAATAATTTAATTTTTCATGAGTATACACCTTAAGAATTCTGTTCATATTCAAAGAAACTAATTCATAGTTATAGGTTTTGAAACCACGATAATATTCTAAAAAACATTGGGTAAAATCTTCCGTATTGTTGTAAATCATCAATCCTTTTTCTGGAAAATTCTCAATACCGAAAAAATTTGACGATAAACAAGGAGTTCCACATAACATAGCTTCCACAATGATACCTGGAAATCCTTCGTACAACAAACTGGTAAAAAGCAACAAATTCGCAGATGCTAGAATTTTCAAGACTTCGTTGTTTGAAATTATACCAAGAAATTCAATCTTTATACAATAACCAATCTCCATTTTTAACTCATCTTTGAACGACTCATCCAATTCACCTGCAATTTTCAGTACGAAAGGCAAATGAGAAACCGATTTTAAATTTAATAATTCTCTATACCCCTTTTGGAAATGTTGTCGCCCCGCCCAAAATATAATAAATTCATCTGTACTTTTTGAAATACGAGCTTTTTCATCGCTGTTTGGAAATAGATTCGGAAAAAAAACAATATTCTTAGACGGACAAACACTTTTCATCGTTCTGAACATGAAATTATTTAATACTATACTATGCAGATTCGTTTTCCTAGAAACAATACGATACGGCAAAGTATACAACACAAAATAAAATAAAGAATCACTACTTCTACAGTCCCTATTTAAAAACGAAAACGAATTGTTCGCACAATTAATGCATATCTTTTGATTTCTTATTGGAATACCAACTGGACATACAAACCTCATATTGTGATGCACAAATACAACTTTAGTCTTTCTCAAAAAAAGTATAAACCATAGTGAAGGTACTGGGATGGGATTGTGCAAATAAACAATATCAGGACGAAAGCGACAAAATTCTAGTATAAAATTAATATAATTAGAAGTCATTTTCAAAGGTTTGAAAACTCTCTCTATTGACATCAATTTAATATCGAATAATTCAGAATCTGAAAGGATTTTATACTCATTAATGAAGGAAATATTCTCACCACTAATTCCTCTAACATACAAGTTAGCAATCATTAATATTTTTTTCTTCATTTCCTTCACAAGAATGTAAAAAATTAATTTTTATAAAATAAAAATTCTCTGCACGAATTACTTGCATGACAGAGATTGAAATCCGCGGATTTCAACAATGTTATAATTCTTTCAGTCATTCTAGCATCCAAATTATCGTATATGCCATGGTGGAATTCTACAATGATTTGCGTTATATCAATTCTTTTGTTTAATATATCTGTAATTACATCATACTCTATTCCCTCAATATCAAGCTTTAAAAGATCTATTTTTTTATGGTTGAATTCAGACATGAAACTATCTAATGATCGCATTTCCACTGACACGTAATGATCATTTTGACAATTTTTATTTTGAAATACAGAAAATGAAACTCCATCCTCAATTAGGGGACTATAAAATTTTACAATCCCATTTCTATTTGATATTCCTCTGGGTATAAATTCCAATTTACTATCCAATTTTAAATCATTAATAAAGCTTATGGAATCTGGGGTTGGATCAAACATTAAAATCCTACATCTATATTTATCGAATAAACTTACTTCGAAATCCACATTTTTTCCTACGCCAAAAGAATACACAACGCTTCTATCGGATAATGAATTCTCAACAATACTCCAAGCTCCATAACCGTAGCCGTGCGTTTCTATTTTAACTCGCCTATTAATTTTAAATTTTGGATACACTCTCAAAAATTGCGCGACTAATGTTTTTAATATACTCATGATATTAATTAATTTTATGTGTTTTACTGATATAACCGAAGCGAAAACAAGCACCTTCATAAAGATGCTCGTGAGGTATTTCATGAAATCTATAAGTCTCTGTAGTGTATTGATCAACAACTTGAGAGAATCTTCCTTTATTAGTAATAAAAACTATTCTTGATTTAAACGAACTCAATAGACAATTTATTTCAAATTCCTCAGCTGCCTTGGAACGTTCTCCATCAGAAAAGTATAATATCAATTTGGGCATTTTCTTTGTATTTATGTTCCTGAGTTCAAGAACTGAAATCGGCTGAATAAATAAATTAAACCCCAAGTTGGATAGTGAATTAAATTTTTCAACCCTACGAACATCGAAAGAATAAAAATTCATATACTTTCCATCTATGATGGAAGCAAAATAAGAATGCAACATAGAAGCACCATTTCCTGTACCCGATTCAATATAGATATCGGGTTTCAAAAAGTACGTTAAAGCATAAATAATAAACCTACCGTTTATACATAATTCATCATTTGTATAATTTCTATATAACTCACGATTTTCTATAGAATAAAACCTTTCTTTTAATTCAAGTAACTTCTCCAAATCCACTTTACAAAAAGAAGCCAATTCCATTAATAGATCTTCCTCATTAAATAATTTGTAATTAAATGAATGGCCATTACTATTGGTCAATAAAAAATGCCAAACATTCTTTTCGAAAATAAAACGTCTGATAACAAAATAACATCGACTAAAAAAACGCTTCATAACCTGTAAGGAGTAATGGGCAGATAAAAATGCTTGTTAAAGGTCATCAATTTTAAATTGTTTTCAAAACTAATGCTATCAACCCAATTATACCTGTTGATAAATTGACTGTTGGTATACTTCAACATGCCTGGTTCAGCTAAAACTATATTAATATTCTTTTGACGTAAATATTTCACAAAATAAGGGTTTAAAAACCTACGCATGCCATAATTTATTGCATACTGATTTACAACATTACATATCCCAATTTTTCTAAAAAATAATTCTTGAGTTTCAAAATCATTTACTAGAATTGACCTGTCTGTTCTTGAGTGCTTATGGTGTTTCGTCCCATGGAACCCAATATTGTGTCTGGAACCCAAATCACATAGATCTTTCAGGGGTAGAAATTTGTAATCTGAAACATGTCCAATTGATCGCACATATGCTGTTTCATCAAAATTTACGTTGTATTGGCAAGTATTAAGATAAAAAGTCAATTTGTGATCAAAATTTGAGAGACCTTTCCAGCTCATATAATTATCGTCAAAGGAAAATGAAAACGTTTTGCTTTCATTTGTAGGTATTTCCGAATATCTCAATCCAATGTCCAAAAAAAAAGTATATAATTTATACATTATTTCTGGCTGAAATTCTGAATGCCAATAAATGTTATTCGCCTGTACTAAAAACTTATCAAAATTAGGCTCCAATGTTAATAAGTAATTAAAATAACCTCTTCTGATCATTTATAAATTTTATATAGAAATAGAAAATATAGAAAATCAACTCCTGTTTGATTAGGTAGATATAATTTCTTGAGCAAACCACTAAAAAATTCCGGCAGCACCCTATTACCTTTTTTCCCAGATATCGTATGTGTACCTTTACCGACAAACCCGGTATTCATAATTAGGGATTTACCTGGATATCGTATTTGTGTATTTTCGTTAAGACAGTAAATAGCAAAACACAAAGCCCATGAATTAATCTTACCCTTATTCGCTGCTCTGATTTGCCTATTGAGATCAGGCCATCTTGTATTTTTTGAACAATCCTTAGCTGAAGACAAATAATTTAACCAATAATCTCGACCAACAAACCAGCCCCAACTCGAGAAACGTCTTGATACGTAATCCTTTTTCCCTAGAACAAACGAATGTCTATATAGACAAGTTAATGGTATTTCTTTTGCGATCGATTCAATTAAAAATTCTTCTACACCAGAGTTTAAGATTAAATCGTCTTCCAAAACTAGAATATATTGAGATATTTCACTAACCAATGTAACCGATCGCATAACATTTCGTCGACAACCAAGGTTCACCTCACTAGGAATTAGAACCAACCTAGGATTACTTTCCGCCTCAGAAATTAGCAATTCTTTGAGCATAAAATATTCCCTGTCATCTGGGTCTCTGACACCATCCTGGCTAACATAAATGTAAGCACCCGGTAAATGGGTTTTAACAGAGGCTAAAACGCGCTTTGTAGACTCAAAACGATTAAATGCCACTATTAAGACTACAATCCTATCTAACATATTTCCCGAAAATTAACCTTATAATAAACTTGAAACTTAACAAAACAGCTATAAACTTATTACGATATTTAGAATTGATATAAAAAAAATCACTATGGTTAAAATAAAGTGGATTAAAACTCTTTTTGAATCGATCAAGCATATTGCCACTTTTTAGCCAATTAAACTTTTCTTGATTTAACAATGATCTTCCAACTACAAATGGCACCGATCTTATCACAACATTCATTTTAAGTGCCCTAAAACCAAATTCAGTGTCCCCGAAAACATGCAAAAACCGAGAATCAAGGAAGCCCATTTTAAGGATAATAGAATTGCTAATTAAAAGAAAATTTCCGTTTAAAAACAAAAGACCGTCTTGACCAATTGAGTTATCAACTAGGTTTCCAGATTCATTACGCAACCCGTAGATAATTTTGCCTGTGTAGTCCGCAACTTTACCATAATACAGATATTCATTATTTAGAGAAGCTAAATTAGAAAACCAATTTTTTAACTGAAAAGTATCCAGTTCTAAATCATCATTTATCAAACAATAATATGTAAAATCATTCGATTTCGTAAAGGTCTCATAAAAAAGATTTACATTACCTCTATTCCAATAATTTGTGCCACTTCCCAACATTAGATTCAAATTTGGAAATTCATTTTTTAGGATGATTCCAGTATTATCATTTCCATCATCAAACAACCAAATTTCTAAATCTATATCAAAACCTAATCCATATATATCTTTAACACATTTTCTTGTTAATTCAAATCGATTATAACAAACCACTAAAAAACAAATTTTACTCATTCAAATAATTACTATATTGGAGAAATAAAAATACCCAAAAAATCCAAAAATTATGTATTGGTTCTGAGAACACTAAAACGTTCAACAATACAAAAAGGAAAAAAGACTCACCTAAATCATTAAGAATTGATATTTTTTTAAATAGAACAATAAAATAAAGTAGGTAGAATACGAGACCAAATGAAACTATAAAATCCATTAAACCATTACCTATTCCAATAAAACCAGCATCAACTACGTTTAAAAAATTTCTATATTTTATACTTAAGTACAAACCATTGCCAAATAAAGGGCTTTCAAAGAATGCATCTTTAAGTAACAAAATATTACCAAAACGTGAACTGTATGCCGTTGATTTACGAGTAAGGTCAAAATCTATGTCCTTGAGTTCCGAGTATTGAGAAAAGAGTTTGTCTACATTAAATACAATTAAGTCCCATCCAAAAAACAAAAATAAATAAACAAAAAAGACAAAGGGGATTAAAAACCTAGAATTTAAATAAGATCTCAACCAATATAAGACGAATAAAACCAAACCAAAGTAAGCCATTGTACTTTGTGTCGAAATTATTCCTAATATTAGAATTACACTTTGGGTGATCGCATTTTTTGAGTTGTTGTAACGATTAAAATATAATGCCAGTAACAAAATAGCACCAAACGCACCCGGTTCCCAAAAAAATGAAGAATTTCGCGGGAGATTTTCAGAAAATCGATATTCTCCATTCTCTACCGCAAAATTGTGAAGAATTAAATGTCGGGGTTGATTGACATCTAGACCAGTTAAATTTGTTGAATAATGCAGAAACAAATCACTAAAATAAAAAACAAAAGATATAACCACTATAAGGCTCATTACTCGAACGAAATAATAATATAGATTATTTCTTTCCCTCGCTATAAAATATGCTATTAAAATCTTAATAAACAAACCTAAAAATGGCCAAAACTGATTACTATTAAATTTAACAATTAAAAATATATATTCAAAACACAAACAAATCAAAATTATTGCAATGCTTCGAATTATTTTTTTGCTTAATTTGAGATACAAAAAAAGTAAAAAAATCAAAGTAAATTCCCCAATTTTACCTCCTGAAAATAATGGATTAAAAACTAGAAATATACTAAGGAATATCTTAATAAAATTCACTATAGTGTATGTCTTCAAATTAAAGTGTACTAATTGTTAGATAGTGTTTCAGTTTCTAAATTTAGAAATTTTTCTTTAAAATAAATCTGTTTTCTTTTCTTTAAGGTTGCTTTTTTTATTTCCTCCCTTTGTTTAATTAGTTGTTCGCTTCTTCCAAAATATACATCGGCTGGGGTTACATTGTTTAGTGATTCATGGTAGCGTTGATGATTATAGTAGTCCACAAATTCCCTTATTGCATTTTTTAGTTGCTGCGGATGGTAATAATTTTCAAGCTTTACTACGTTTTTCATAGACCTATGATACCTTTCTATCTTACCCTGGGTCTGTGGATGGCCAACACGACCATGGATTGATTTTACTTTAACCGTAG
>Ga0172372_10010660_pt1 | contig 11746 bp, 12 predicted proteins | sample LakKiv5m_2_FD_114544 | JGI IMG/M metagenome (GOLD analysis project Ga0172372, IMG submission 114544) | Freshwater microbial communities from Kabuno Bay, South-Kivu, Congo - kab_092012_9.5m | ecosystem: Environmental > Aquatic > Freshwater > Lake | place: Democratic Republic of the Congo... | reverse complement strand
GGTTCTTTTTGCTGGACACGAACGCAATTTTTGGTTCGCTCGGTGCGGTCTTCATCTTGCTGTGGTGGACGTACATCTTCTCCTGCGGCGTGGTGTTCGGTGCCATCTGGAACGCCTGGCGTGATGGTTGAGGCTATCGCCGGACCCCGGGGCTTAGTCCTCGATGGACCAGCTCGCCTCGATCGAAACCCGGATTTTCGTTACGCCAGGGTCGATCGCGGTTCCCGATTCTTTGTCGGCCATGGCCACCCGGCCATCGAAAGCCGGACCTATCGGTGCCGAGGTCTCCTGCACGTAGCGCAACTCCCCGATCTCCACGCCGAACAGATCGGCGTAAGATTCGGCCTTAGCTTGCGCTTTGGCCACCGCATCCTTGCGCGCGGACTCGGCCGCCTTGCCGGTGTCGCTGACTTCGAGACTGGTCCCGTTGACGCTCACTGCGTTGTCCCCGTTCGCAACGATCTCGTCAATCAGGGAGCCGGCCTTCTCCAAGTCGCGAAACACGACCTCGAAAGCCTGGGTGGCGCGGTACCCGATGAGTTCTTGGCCGTTTTGGGTGTAGTTGTACTCAGGGTTGACGTACAAACCCGGGGTTGAGTAGTCCTTCTCGGGGATTTTTGCGTCTTTTAGTACTTTCCGGACGGCGTCTGCTCCAACGTTTGCGATCTTTAGGGCTTCCTCGCTGGTTTTGGCGCTCCCGGTTACCGAAAAGTTAGCCCGCATCATGTCCGGTACCGCTTCGGCTTCCCCTGTGGCGCTGATCGTTATGCCGTCTCGGCTATTGTCTCCGGCTTCTATTCGCGTCTCCCCGCAAGCGGTCAAGAGCAATAGGGAGAACCCCAAGGTGACAGGAAGCCAGATTGGGGATTTTTTCGTGTGGATACCCATGCTTGCTATGGTGTTGCCCGCCCACAAACTGCGCAAGCAGGATTTTTTGCGGATTTCTGGACAGGGCCCTCCCCACTATGGTATATCCTATCTAAGGAGCTTTGGAAACTGACTAAACCCTCGGTCTTGTGACCGGGTGGTGGTGTGCTCGATCCCCGAGCCGCAGTATATCCAAAGATCAAACAATGAACAGAAAGAAGAAACGGATCGTCTCGTCGACGATCACAGGAATCACCGCGACGGCCCTGGCTGTTGTTTCGTTTGTCTACGGGGAGCTCTGGCTCCGCACGGACATCTGGAACGGCATCAAGGCATCGACGCCCGCATGGGTGCTCTTCGTGTGGCCAGTATTAGCGACTCTCGTCATAGGGATCTCGCTTCTCGTGTCCATGAATTTCTCGATACCCCATTACAGGCTGACCGAGGAAGAATTGAGGGCATACAAGAAGAAGCGTCAGCATCTGATTGTCCTGGGCGCCGTGATGGCCGCCTTCGGCGCAGTCAACCTGCTGGTGCCGGGCATCGGTTTGCTCGGGAGCCGGACTTGGAGAAACGGCCACGAAAGCTTGCGCGAAATCGCAGCCACCGTGTCCGAATCGAACGAGTCCCACCCCGAATACCAGGTGCGGCCGAACTCCGTGCAGGCCAACAAGATTGCTCTCGAGTTGCTGAACGATGTCTCGATTTCCTCGACGACGCCGGCTCAGTACACGAAAGCCAACGGTAAGCCGGCATGGTGCCTCGGTGGCATGGGTCGAAGCGACCGCTTCGGACGCAAGTACACCACGCAAGTGGTGTGCATCGACGGGGAGAACAAGTTGACGAAGGCGGCCTTCAACGGCCTGGTTCCTTCGATTGACGGAAACTTTTCGACCAATTTGCGCAAGAAGATCGCCGAAGCCCAACCGGGCCTCTCGGTCGCCCTCGAGGACGTTCGCTTCATGATCAAAGACGGCTCCCCGTCGATGGTCGTGCCAGCAACGTTCCGCAGGGGTGGGATGAATCCGATCACGCTTCCAGGCGGCATCTTTACGTACGACGTCGACGGCAAGTTGACGTACGACAAAGATGCGGTTTCCGGTGAGTACGACATTGCGGTTCTGCCCTACAAAGTGGCCCGTGATCTCCGCGAATCGTTGAACCACCGCGCCGGGTATTGGTGCGTCGGGAACCTCAACAAGGAGAAGTGCCTAAAGCGCAACACTCCTCTCGAGGCGACCAACGTCATCAACGGCGAAGAGCAGAGCGACGTCAATTCGGAGAACTTTTCCGAATTCGTCCTCTACCGCGCCGACGGCACGATCGCGATGGTGACGCCCCTGACCAATTACGGAAAGGGACGCAACATCACCGCGTACTTCGAGGTAACCGCCGATTCCGTCGCTTACGGGAAACTGCCCAAGGCGGTCTTGTACAAAGGCGTCAACGAGGTCTCCCACCGTGTGGTGGTCCAGGCCCTGACTCCGGCATACACTTCCGACTTGACGTGGCTCACGGAAATCGATGCTTCAGCCGATCAGGCGACCGCGTCGAGAATCTATGAGATCACGCCCACGAAACCCGGATTTATGCGTTTGACGATCGGCACCTCGACGAACCCACAGTACATCGTGGACGTCTCGGCCGCATTGGCGAACGACTCAACCGAGTTCTCATGGTGCATATACGCCGCACCCTCAGGCAGCAATGCCGCAAGGAAAATCGAGTGCCGCAAGGCATCCGACGGTGAAGCGCCAATTGGGACGCTGAGAGGCCTCAATCTCTCCGGTCAAACCCAAGCACCCGCACCTGTACAAGACGACCCTTCGAGCGATCTTGCCAACCTAAGCAACGAAGAGTTGCTGCAGTTGATCAAGGAAGCCTCCGAAGAGTTGGCACGCAGGTAGCCAATTCCATCCAACCAACGAACCCGCACCCGCTCCTGGCAGAAATTCTGTCCGGGGCGGGTGCGGTAAGTTACCGGTTCCCCAGGTTTCCGTTTCCCGGGTTTTTCTTGCGCCATACCGCCGCCGTGGTGCGCACGGTTTCTCGGTAAGATCCGGTCGGCCCGCTCCTGCGCCAGGGGTTCCACAAAGAAAGGGCCCCGCGCAACATGTCCACGTCCTCTTCACGGAAATGTCCGGGCACTTGTTCGCAGTGCGAAACCTCTTCCAAGGTTTCCGCCCAAGACCCGAACCACTCCGGAGCTCGCAGTACGATCTTTCTCCGACCGCTGTCGACCGCAACCGCGCACTGCCGGATGACCCGGACTCCAAGCTCGCCTCCGGCCTGCTCCCAAGATCCCTCGTCCAAGACGACAGCGAACCATGCCTGGTCAGAGTTTGCCACCGCCCCCGCCGCCTTCGAGGCGGCCGCAAGCGCCGAGGCCTTGATTGTATCATCTAGTTCGGCCACAAGGATGCAGCCTTGCACTGCCTCGGCAGTTTCTCTCATCTCTTCGACGAGTTTTTCGTCGACGACGCGCCGCAGTTTCTGGTCCTTGTTCACGAAGCGTAGAACTTCGCACCAGTCGAGGCAACGAACCGCGAACGCTGCAACCGCTTCCAGTTGTTCAAGGTTTTCAAATCCGTGCTCCCCACCTGCCCAGTGCCGCAACGTAGCCACCGCTTCGACTACATTCTGCCTCAACTCGGCAGATTCCCCCGAAACCGGGCCGACGTTGCCCGCCTCGGTGGCTGGATTGGTCAAAAGCTGCATCTCAGCCATGTCCGATCAGCTGGCCGCCATGGCGAAAAAGAACCACCCGACCGCCGCACAACCGGGGTTGGGGACGGCGACCTTGACGTCATATTTGAGGCGCCGCTCTACAAGTTCGATTCCCACCTTCGTCAACTTACCGGCCTTGGTGCGCACCGGTGTGATGGTGATCTGCTCCTCGTCCCGCAAGAATCCGCGTTCGGCTTCGCGTTCAAGCAGGGCCACGGCCGCGGCCACGGCCTCACGCTCACTACCGTACGCGGTGCCGTCCGTCCGCAATGCTCGCGATTCGAGACGGTACTCGACTCGGGCCTTCCCCTGGGCCCGTGCCACGCGCTTTTTGGTGCGCGACTGGTCGACCAAGTTTCCCGGGCTCTCGATCCAGGTTCCTTGTGGGACTTGCAGCACTTGGTGGGCCAACTCTATCAACTCTGCGTCACCCAAGACGCTCATACTGGCGACCTTGGTTCGCACCGTGCGCTTGCTCAACTGCGCGCGCTCCGCGTCGAGTACTGGTATCGCCAGGGCCGGGCCCCATTTCTCCACCCTCTGCCGTACGACTTTTCCGTGCAAACGTACCGGCAGGTCCGTATCCGCAAACAATGCGTTCGCGGCCGCCTCGGCATCGCTCCGCCCCATGGCCTCCCCTACTAGTCGGACACCACGACAGGTCGCAAAGGTACCCGAGTAGGAATTGGTGCCGTACTCGCGCCGCTCGTCGTCCACCAGCTTTGCAAACGCCGTTTCGAGAGGCTCGTTGGTGTGGACGTATCGGGTAAGACTATGTGCTCCCATGGTTGATGTTCCTTTCGCTTAGGGGTACAGGTTGTATCTATTTATTCCAATACACAAGGTGACTTCCGCCCGGTCCGCAGGCACACCCCGCCCCCGCCGTGTGCACCAGTCCACGCCGCTTGCACGGTCGATTCCATGCAGGAAAACCCCCCACCCCCAGGCCGCTGGTTCGTGCTCAACACGCTCAGCGGTCACGAACAGAAGGCGAAACGGGCCCTCGAGACCCGTATCACGAGATTGGGGCTATCCGAGCGAATTTTCGAGGTTCGGCTCCCGCTCGACGAGGGGCTCGAGATGCGTGACGGTCGCAAACAGAAGGTGGCCAAGAAACGCTACCCGGGGTATCTCTTCGTGAGGTGCCTGCTTGATGAGGAAATCTGGACCGCTATTAGACACACCCCCGGCATCTCCGGTTTTGCCGGGGTTAGCGAGCCCGGGCGCCTTCCGGCCGCCATGTCCGACCGGGATGCAGAGTCGATGCTCTCGGCTCCGCCCACCCAGGAAAAACACCCCCACGGGTTGTCGTACCATCCGGGCGAACAGGTGCGGGTAACTGTCGGCCCGTTCACCGATTTTCTCGGCACAATCAGCGAGGTCTTCCCGGAAAAACTTCGGTTGCGGCTGGTCCTCAACATCTTCGGGCGCGAAACCCCCACCGAGTTGGGGTTCGATGAGGTGAGGCGACCCTGACTGCTCCGTTGTCGCGCCCGGCTCCGCGAACAATGGTGTAGTTGTATTCATTCCAACAACCAGCCCCCAAGAAAGGAGGCCGAAGTGAATTTCAAACAGCGTTTTGTGGATGTTTTTCGCATCCTCTATATCGACTTGGAGAGGTCCTCCAAACTGATCGTCGGCTCTCTCTACCCGGTGTTGACCGGTTTGACCTATGCCGTGCTCGTGTTCATACCTCAAGAAGACGGGAAAGCCCCGGCGCTCGCTCCCGAAGGTTGGCTCCAACACGCCTTGGCGCTCGTCGCGTCTGGTGTGTTCATCCTAACTTTCGCAGTGTCCGTCGTAGCTATCGTCGTCTTCTTCGAAACTCCCAAGGTTATGGGATCAATTTTGGCTTTCGGTTCCCTCGTCGGTATCTCGTCCAGCCCACGTGGTCTCCGTCAGGCAAAGGCAACCTTGCGCTCACTGGGCAAGGGGAAACCCTCGCTGGATTCGGCCCTAAACCGGTTCAAGCAGGCGGTAACTCTCCAGAAAAGCGTCGCCCATTTTGCCCCAGAGCCGCCAAGAACCTTGGCTCGGGTGCGCATGGATCGGCTGCAAGCTGGGATTGATGCGGTCCTAACCGAGTCGAGGACGTACATCGGTGGGGACGAATCTTTCGCCGAGATACGAGCCCGCGCAGGAGAATCACAGGGTTTACCCCTGGTGGAGGATTTGTGCTACGTCTCAGTGGCCGGGTGCGTCAAGCACCCCCGCTCACTGGCCATCGTCGCTCGTTTCCAGGTAACCGGAGTCCCGGCACTTGAAGTATCCAGCCGCTCATGGGATAACGATGTCGCCGCCGAGGGATACGATTTCTCGGCCCTACTCTGCCTCCCACTTTGGGCGGTGGATGCCATCAACGCCGCCGAGTCTGAAGATTCTAGAGGTTCGCTTCTTCGGATCAGCGCCCCGGCTCTCTCTGCCGGTACGTTCACCGATACGGTAGCCGCATTGTGGCGTCCGGACCGATGGAGTTCATATCATCAACCCGAACGTCTCGTCAATGCCGCCAAACGGCTGGACTCGAGGCGCAAAGGTGGGGAAAACTTCAAAATCTCCTGATTTCAAGACTCTACCCTATTGCCAAACATCGAAAACGATCCCAGGTACTTTGTGTACCTGGGATCGTTCGTTTTTCTCAGGCGACGAAATTTAGGATCACGGCGGGAGGCTTCCCTAGGTTCTCCGTGGGATGCAGAACGGCCCTACCGAAGATGGCGGGCACGCCGCCTCCGACGATCCCCGCCACGGCACTCGCCGCCGACGAGGGGTTGAGAAGGCGGAAGAGGCCGAGACAGGGTTGATGGGACGATGGATGCCCCGTCAGTCTGCCGGTCGGCCCCTCTGGTTTTCATGTGGCCCGCTGACACGGTTGGTGCAACACCATCGGGTATACCAAAACCCAATCTCCTTGAAAGGAAACAAAACATGGCTACAAAACGCAAGCAGGCAAACAGACCGGCCAAGATGACCGGGAAAAAAGCCGCGAAAAACACCGCGAAAAAGATCAGCAAGGGTACAACCCATGTTTCCCTGACCGGTTCTCTTCGCGCTGCTAGGGCAGAATTCTTCGAGGAACTCTCCAAACAGCCGAACGTCACATTTTTGACCGAGGCTGAATCCGCGGCCCTTATCGCCGACACCGACCTAGACGGCTGCATAGCGCGCCCGAAGAACTGGAAGTACGAAGGCCCCGAATCTGAAGGTGACGGGACCCCTCAAGTCTGACCTCAGTTCGCCCCCCAGGCAAATTGGTCCAAATAAACGGCCCCATCGTTCGCAATCTATCGCTCCGACGAGCCCAGAACCGCCAGCGCACTTGTGTGCGTTGTCGGTTCTCGTCGTTACCGGGCGCACCCAGTCTCCCCGGTTTAAAACCAGCACACCGCCCGGCAGTCCGAAGGGACCTGGGCGGTGTGCTTGTAGCTATGGCTACGTTGGTTGGGTGTACGGTTTGTACCAAATACAACTGCATCCCAGCGGATGTTCGAGTGCTTCTCGAACCTGCACGCTGGAGCGTTGTGTAGCGTTGCCACGACAGAATTTTCTTGTGAAATCTTCACAAGGCGATGTCTATCCGGATGTCGAAGCTGCAGACTTCGTTCATTCGACGCGCTCTGGCAGGGTTTGGGGCATACAGCTCAATGCGGAAGCAACCGCTTGTGAATGTATCCTCAAAAAACCGTACAAGTGGCTTGCGGGGGGTTGAACCCGGATTCTACTGTTGCGGCATCCGCCTTGTTGCCAAAATCCCCGACCTCAGGGGCTCGCAAGGGTGAAGTTTGCAACCTCTCCCCGGCAGATCAAGTCACCGCCGTACACCGCTTGGCATTTTTGGTTCGCCCTCACCGCCGCCGATCTTGCGCTACTCCTAACCTTCAAGGAGTTTTTCGATCGGTCGTGCATGTCCGCGTACGTCGCCGATGACGTCGACCCGCGGCAAGGTCACGTTCCGGCCAAATCCTGCCAGTAGTCTGCGCCGTAGTCGATGAGTATCTCCTCACCGCGTTTGATGTCGCGCAGCGCCAACAATCGGTAAGTACGCCGCTCTTCGTCTATCTCTATTTCGGCGTTTGCGTCGTCGCTGTGGTTGCACAGGCTCGCAATGCCGAGCACCGTGCAGACCTGCACCCCGTCAAAGTCGAAAGCATAGCGCTCGACGAACTTAGATTTGGTGTCGTTGTTGTCCAAAAATTCCACGACGTACCCTCGATCAAGGACCGTTCCCCGGGCTAAGCGTCCGCCGGCGAACGTCCCCCGACCGTGTACCGGTGAACGCTTGATGTGCAACAAGTTGGGGGTTTTTCGTTGGGTGGGCACGCAAAATAGCGTGTGGCGAACCCCCGCCACCGCACACGTCGCGACCTCACGGCGCGGACCGATTGGTTTCTGACGGTAAGGTTTCGTGCGCCCCAACCTTCCTGCCCCCCGACTGGTGCAACTTCCCGGCCGCGGTTGGCTTCCGGTGAGGTTCCATGAATCTCCCTCTACACGGCCACCGGTATTGTTACTGCATGGCTGGTCGGTGGGTGGGGATTTGAACTGGTTTCCCGCCCTCCCTGCGCTCGAAAGTTTCGGTTCTTTCGCCTGGTTCGACCACCGCAGTCATGCCTCCGGTTTGCGTGGCGCCCGCTCGCTCGAGCAACTATCCCTCGACGCGCTTGCCGTCGCCGACGCGCTGGGGTTTTCCAAGTTCATCGTGGCAGGGTACTCGATGGGTGGCGCCGTCGCCCAGATCCTAGCCCGTGATCACCCAGACCGGGTTTCGGGTTTGGTTCTCGCCTCGACCGCCGCCCGGTTCACCTTCGACGGTTTCCGCTTTTCCGTGTTTGAATCTCCCTTCGCCCTGGCGCGCCTGGGGGCTAGGCTTGCCGGTCTCTCCCCTTCAATACTGCACCGCCTCACTGCCGATGTTATTTACGGACGAAAACTACCGAAACATTTAGGGCCTTGGGTGCGTTCCCAGTTGCTCGAACACGAGTGGCGGGGAATTTTGTACCTGGCCTCCGATCTTGGTCGGTTCGATTCCCGCCCCTGGTTGGGCAAGGTTTCCCAACCAGCCGCCTTGGTCTGTTCGACCGGGGATCATTTGGTGCTTCCCGCCTTGCAGCGAGAACTGGCTGCCGCTCTACCCGGTCTGGTCTCCAGTTTTGATCTCGCTTCAGGTCATGATGCCATATTCACCGATCAAGAAGCATTCAACCGGGCTCTCTCCGGGGCTCTCGCTGCGGTTTCACCGCCAAAATCCGTCTAAGTTTCGCCCAAATCCCCGCGGGCGGCGTCGCGAGGTGGGACTAGTTCACCTACGGCCTGTACCGGCTCTTTTGCCTATGACCGTTTCGGGGTTTTTCAAACCTCGCCGCGCCATCCCCCGCCCCGGACGGTAGAGATGGTGGTTGCAAAAAAACCTGCCCGTAGCCAAGCCCATCCCCATGTCCCGTTTGTGTGCAACGTCGTCGAGGCGGACGAAACCGCCCACTTGTTCGATGCGGTCGTTTCTCTAGTGGTAGCCGATTCCGAGAATCTGCAGACCCATAAAAACCGTCTGCTCCGCCCGTTTGCCGACGTATCCAATGCCTCCCACCCCAACGCCATCACCGCCGCCGACGTAGAGACCATCCTTGGGTTCACGTCCCGCCATACCGGTACGCTCATGATCCACTGCCTCGCCGGACAGTCTCGCTCCACGGCCGTCGCCTTGGCGGTCATGGTCCAGAAAGGTTTCGATCCGGTGGAGGCTTGCGACCTGCTCGACATCAATCACCCCCAAGGGCGGCCGTTTACACCCAACTTGCTGGTACTGGCCCGGTTCGATGTCGCCCTCGGGCAGGATGCGCGTTTGTTTACGGCCGGTTCACGTTGGTGTAGTTGAGTCTTGGTGCCGGGTTCACCCGACCGGCTTGGGCCAGTAGCTCAAGCCGAAGTACGCTTCACGTTCGCAGGTGGTTTCAACTATACATCCGCCGCGCATCCCCCAAGAATGCTGCCGCCATAGTCCGTCCAGGCTGAGGGCGTACCCGGTGCACACGTAAGAATCCACCCCGTCTTGCCGCAAGAACCACTCCGCAACGTTTTCATGACAAGCCGAGGGTCTCATCGTCACATACTCGACGCTATCTGCCTTGGTGTATCTCCCGTGCTCAAGGAGCAAGTCGAGCATACAGTCCGCTTCGAACATGGGCACCACGGCCCAGCCCCCAAATTGGAGGAGGCGCTGCTCGAATGCCGCGAACGATAGAGCATACCCCGGCTTCAAGTCGTCGAGGTTCTCTACCCTCTCGGTGAACATCTCCCGGCGCCGCAACCTGTCTTCTGTTTCTGCCAAGGTCCCCATACGAATATCCATGATGACGCCGCCCGCCCGCTACGGCATTCACCCCCGTTCCGGTTGCTGTGGCCCTGTACGACCACATTCGGGCGCATGGGCGAGATCCGCCCCCCCGTCCCTTTTAGCGTAGGGCATCTACGATTGCAAGGATCATACGGTCGACCCGCTCGTCGACCCCACCGGGGATGCGCATCGCGAGGACTAGATCGAGGGCCGGGTAGTACCGCACTGTCGCCTCCGCCCCGTTGGCGCCGATGGCAGACCATTGGACGTCACGCGAATCCCCCCGGCACGGGCACCATGCGAAACTGCCGTACCCCATCATCGCCGCCGGGTCGATGTTGCGCATCAAGTCGTTTCCTCTGGGGCCGAGTACGCTCGAGTCGCGCCAGAGAGCCATACCCCAGCGAGCCAAATCCGATACTGAGGAGCGCATGTTTCCGGTCCCCGTACCGGGACTCCCCCGCGTCGGTCCACCGACTACGGTTTGCCGCAAGCCGAGTGGTTCGAGGAGGGATTTTTCGATGACTTCTTCGATGGGCTTGCCGTAGATTTGGGCGGCGAGCAATCCGGCTACGATGTAGTTGCTGCTCGAGTAGCGCACCACCGTTCCCGGTGTCGAAACAAAACCTTCGTCCATTACCGCCTCAAGGGCCGGTTTCCATCCGTCGATGGCCTGCCAGTTTTCCAGCCAGGCCCCCGTCTCGGTGTAGTTGGCGAGCCCGCTCCGGTGGGTCAAAAGCTGTGAGGCGGTTAGCCCCTCCGCCATGGTGAACCATGGGGCTGCCTCAAGCTGGCCGATAGGTGCATACAGGTCCAAAATCCCCTCATCGACGGCGCGCAGCAACAAGGCTGCGGTGAACGTCTTGGTTATGCTAGCGAGTGGGATAGTGTCGCGGGTGTCGACCCGACTACCGTCTCCGTCGACACCGAATTCGAAGCGCCAGACGCCGGGTTTCAGCGCTGCGATCTCGATCCCGCCGACCCCGCCCTGACTCATCCAGTCGTTCAGCACCGATTCCGCTTTTGCGGCCGCCTCGTTGTCTTCGCCGGCGAGGTTTTTGAAATTGGGTATGGGCTCAAGTTTTGGGGCCCCTACAGCACCAGGTTCTTGGAGGCTGCCACCCCCTCCGCCCGCCGAACCCTCCGTAGGGACGGTTGTTTCGGATGTTTCGTTTTCGGCCCCTCCCGATGTTTCTTGTTTTGCGCCGCCGGCAAAGTTCCCATGTCGTACCCCGCCGACGCCCCAACTTAGCAAGCTGTCGGCGAGTTGATCCGCACCTTCCGCCGCAAACTCCGGCCCTGATGGGGCCTTAGATGGCGTCGGGGGGAGGATCTGGTGTGCCGGTGCGGCGGTGGAGAGGAAAAGTACGGCTGTCCCGGCGATGGTCAACGCCGACTTGGGTAGAGCCTCACGCCAGACGTTCCAGCGAATATCTTTTGCGGCGGAGTAGTCTTCGACGACACCTAGGATGGAGGTTGCCACATAGGTGAGCGCGATCGAAACCGCGATGGCGACCGGCACAAGAAAGGACCCAAGCCCAACCCGGCCCGCCAACACGAACGATACCCCGATGAGCGCCGGATGCCAGAGGTAGATCGATAAGCTGCGGGTGTTGATGTGTGAAACCACCCGCCACCAAGCACTACGGCCCAGGTCAACCACCCGTCTGCGTGCGGGTAGGGTGGTGGGTTTTGCGGCTTCAAGGACTCTTCGCCCAGATTCGATCCCAGAGACCAGTAAGAATCCGAGGGATAGTTGGAGGGCATGGTCATGGTTCACCGCCCCTACCGGTACCCCCTCGAGGAGGATGGAGCCAAGGG
>Ga0172372_10010658_pt1 | contig 11747 bp, 24 predicted proteins | sample LakKiv5m_2_FD_114544 | JGI IMG/M metagenome (GOLD analysis project Ga0172372, IMG submission 114544) | Freshwater microbial communities from Kabuno Bay, South-Kivu, Congo - kab_092012_9.5m | ecosystem: Environmental > Aquatic > Freshwater > Lake | place: Democratic Republic of the Congo... | reverse complement strand
TTGGGGTGTAACTTAATGAACCTATATTTCCTGTTCCACACCAAATAAAAATTGAATTGTTTGGAGAACCGTTTGTATAAACGGTAGGTCTAACACCTGAATTTCCGTTTGGAGTTATTTGAGCTAAACTAACTGTTGATAGTAACAAAAGTAGATATAAAATAAAACGTTTCATATAAAATAAATATATTTTATGAGAATAAAAATTTTGAGACTTTTTTATAATGTTTAAAGTTTTTTTTATCTTCGATGGTATGTCCGTTTCTAACTATATTTTCTTTTTTATGTTCAGTCCTAGAAACTTTAATGGTCATCCACAACCAAAGGTTTTCGAATAACCATTCATTGACCATGTAGTCTAAATTATAATTAGATTTTTCAAACTCTTGGTGAATGTATTTTCCAATTTCAACAACACCGAAAACGTGATCATCTGTGTTATTATTTGTTTTAGAATCTTCGGTTATAATACCCGAAGGAATTCCACTTTGTTTGCCTATACCGTAATAACCAAGACCTAATCTATACATAAAAGAATTTAATTCTCTTTCATTAGAACCTTCTTCAATTTCTAATAACAAATGTTTTAATTGCTTTCTAAACCATTTTTTATAAGATTCTTGATTTCTTTGCCAATAAAGAATTCTGTTATTTTCTTTGAAATATTCTATAGGATTTACTTGTCCCATGTTTCGATATTGTTTAACCAAACAGTAAATGAAATGGTTAAAACTATTATGATTGTTGTTAACATTTATTTTTTAACTTCTATATAAACACCTTTGTACCATCCAAAAATAACATCATCAAATTCTTGTTCAGGTTTAAATTCATCCAAATCCAATTCAATTTCAACATAATAATCTTCGTTTGGGAATCTAATTTGTGTTGTTTTTGTATTACTCATAAAAAATATTAAGTATTATTTTTCAGATTGTAAAATATGGTTGTAAAATAAATTAAACCATAAATTCCATATTAAACCGTATACCACAAAAATAATTAGATAACCATACCAAGATGAGGTTATAGTGTTATCAAAAGTAATAACCGATAAAGCTAAAAAAACTATCATTAAAGTTTTGAAAAAATGCCAAGCATCAGTCAGTTGGACGGGATAATTAATCTTTGAGTTTGGAAATAACTTTCTAAATCCCATATTAGGATCTCCCTCAACATATTTGTTTCGCCAAGATATCTCACCGTTCCACCACAAAGGATTTAGTTTTTTAAAAATAGATTTATAAAAGTGGTGATCACTTTTATCCATAATTGCGTTACATATTGAAGCTAACGACCAAAATATAAAACTACTTACGACCATTTTTCCATTCACTATAAACTTGGTAGTTACCGATTACCAATAAAGTTAGTAAAAATAATTCGGTGAAAACAAAAAATGATACCGAATTTTCCATTATAAAATCTTCTCGCATTATAAAAACTGTAGTACCTAAAATTAAAGTAAACAATGTTACACCCAAAGCAAAAAGTAATCTAGACGGTGTTTTAATTAAATATTTTAAATATTCTAACATAATTTTATTTCTTTTTTTATTAATTTATTAGATTCTATGGTGTTTAGTAATGTATCAAAAACCAATTTTTTAGAACCTTCTAATGTTTCATGTTCTTCTATTTCAGGAACAATTTTTTGGATGTTGTAGTTTTTATCATCCCACATTAAATAAATACCAGTAACTTTTTCTTCTTTATTTAATCTAACCCAAACTTTACCTAAAATACTATATCCCAATACGTGGTTATCTTTAATTTCACCCCAAGTTATTATATTTTCCATTTATTTATCTTATATCTATTTTCCAACAAGATACGAATTTTTTTAAAATCTTTGACACGATTTAGTTTTAAATTATTTTCTTGAGCCACAATTTTTAATAAAGGTAAAACATGACTCATTTTTGAGTTTTTTAAAATTTCTTTCATTAGTTACTATTTAAATCTTTAAACATTTTTTTTGAAGCTATATCTATTAAATTTTCTTTAAAATCCGGATTTTCATTCATATATGGAAGTATTTTAGACAAAACTTCTAGTTTATTAATCTCTTTAGAGTTTTTTTCTAATTCAAAAGTCAAGTTCTCACACTCAACACAATAAGTAGATTCCGTCAATTCAGAACTTAATGTTTGCCAATCTTTTTCTGTAAAATCCTTTGCGGTTCTAACAACCTTAGAACAATTGGTACATAAAAGATTCATTGTACCATTACTAAAATTAAATAAACTTTTTCCCATAATAATTAAATTACATTTCCTTTAGAATCTATTTTTCTAAAACCATATTCATTCATGATAAATTCACCATCATCACTAATTCTCATAATTTGTAAAGGTTAACACCGTGCATTTTAATCGGTCCCGACATTATATAACATTCATCACCAATTTCAGGTGTAACCAAAATTGGTAGTTTTTCACGTAAAAATGATAACATGGGGTCCGATTGCTCTATACTGAGAGTCTGATTTAACGGTTTTAATTTCCCGTGTTCAACCCATTGCTGGTAATCAAGACCATTCCAATAGTAAAGACTGTATTTATTTACAAAATCTTTAAAACCAGTAACCTCCAAAACTTCCATAGCAAAAGTATTGGTTGGGTAATAACTACCTGGTTCTGTTACTACTGCCTTTTCAATTTCAATATCTTCTGCCCATCCCAAACCATCATCAGAACTTTCTTTTAAGGTATGGTACATATTGTAATTTTGAAACGCTTCATCCGCACTTTCTTTTGTAATCGGAACCCAATACCCAGTTTCAATTAAATGATTAGCCCAAGAAAGTTCAACATCAGAAGGGAGTTGCCATTTACCTAAATTAGCTTCATTAAAAGTAGAAAATCCAACTCTAATAGAATCAGGATCTTCATTTGAATCCCCCCATCTATCAAAAATTCTATCAATACGAACTAAAATATCATGACTTAATGTTGCCTGTTTTCTATCTACCAAAAAAAGTGCACCCTCAAGAATATTCGGGTTCATGTCATAAGAAGGGATGCTTTCAAACCATTCTTCAAAATCCTCTTTTACAATTCTTTTAATGTTTTTCATTAACAATAAATATCTTCTTAATCGTAAAGTGGTACATATGCTTCCATATGATTTTTAGAAACAAAAACATTTATTTCATCAAGATTCTTTGTTGCTATAACAAGAGTGTTACCAGACATTCTATAGGTATAGTGTTCTTCAGGATTTTCTAAAAGATAATCAACAGCCTCATTAACCCAACTTTGAGTTAATTCGTCTTCAATTTCAACACCGTCTTTATAAGAAAAAAAATCTTTATAACCCTCATCATCGTCACCTTCATTTAAGTAAACAGATTTAATGTCGGGATATTTTTCAATTTCTATTTTTTTAGGTTCTACGAAATTAAATTTTTTCATAAAACAAAGATACTAAAAAAATATTAAGATTTCAACCAACTATAATATTTTAACGTTAAAGCTTTACGATGGTCTAAACCGTTCGTACCACCATTGATTCTTTTGGTTAATGATAGAATCGTTTCATCATTAATACCTTTATCAGTTATAGCCCAAAGTTTATTATTATCAAAGAAAAACATTGCTGATTCGAATGCGTATTCAGTTGCGACCAAATCAGGGTTGGTCATAATCTCAGGTTTTTTAAGATAATCCGCAAACTTTTGATAATTTGCTTTTCCTGTTAATTGTAAAGCACCACGACCTCTATATTTCCAACCATCACCCGAAGTTTCATCACCATTACCCATACGATTTCCATAAACACGATTTGCTATTTTTTCGGGGTTCTTTGCATAAGATTCAACTAAAACACCGGCACCAAAATACTTTGAAAAGGTTTTTGATAACCCTTCTTTTGAGTAATTTAAGTTTTCGGAAAATAATTTATACTCACCAGTCTCATGAGCTGTCTGAGCAAAGAAATGTGCGGCACGTTCAGGTGTCAATTTGTAATAATTCATTGCCGCTTTTAAAGTTCCAGGTCCGAAAGAATTGTCGGCCGCAACACCAATCTTTGTTTGTAATCTTTTAAGACTCATTTTTAATCTTTTTCTTTGTATAATTCCTGTTTTTCTTCAGTCGTCTTTTCAATAATTATTTTTTGGTCAACTAATTCATGCCATAAACTTTCATACTCAGGTTTTAAAGATTTCATGAGATGACAGTTTTCAGTTACATAATATTTAATTTCACTATCTGAAAGACCATCCAATTCAGGATAATCGGAAACATTTAACTCTATTTTATCGTGAACTGTCGATTGTATTTTTTTTTCAATCAGTCCGAATAATAAGGTTTTTGAATTTTCCATTTTTATTTTTTTGTTTATAAATATCACCGTATAGACTCAGATATTGAAATCCAAGTTTTAATAACTATTAAATAAGATCTTATTGATAATGATTTATGTGGGTTTTTGCTAGATCTAAACCAAAGTCCTAACCGTAATTCATTCCATTTGTCTTTTTCCCATCTATCTTGATTTTTTTGCCAACGATGTTTTAAAATCAAACAAATTCTTACTTTCCCAATGGTGAACACTTTTTTAATCATAATACAAATACAAATATAATAAAAAAACCCCTAGTTAGGGGTTTTTTTTACATATAAGTTTGTTCAAAATAAAGAACTTGGAATTTATCGTTTTTGTCTATTAAATCTAACGCGTTAATTAAATCATTATATTCAATAACCGATTCTTTTTGACCTTCTCTATATTTGGTTAAGAAGTCAAAGGTTGTAATATCTTCAGTAAATAAAATTTGAGAATCTCTGTTATAAGATTTCATCAAATCAAATTCTAGTTCATAAGCACCGTAAATAATATCAACCAAACTTTTAAAATTAAATTCAGTTTCAACCGAAGGTATTTGGGGGATAATATTAAAATCTGTTAAGTATTTTTGTAAACCAACAGCGTGTTCTAATTCGTTGTTAGCCTCTTTTGTAAAAAATTCAGTTGCTTTCTTATAGTTCATGTCAGCACACCAGTTGGCCGCGTTTCTATAAAAATAATGTGCAATATATTCATCAGCTAATCTATCAGTTAGAATGTGAACAACTTTGTCACTTAATCGATATAATTTTGGGCCTCTGTTTGGAGGTAAGTTTTCGTTTTTCATTTCATTAAAAATTCTGTTTGCCATAACTTTTTAATAATAAATATCTTTTTCTTATTAATAAAGTTTAAATTCAAATCTATCTCGCATTTGTTTAAGTTTATCATCAGGAACACCATGGATATTTTTACCATTGTGATAGTTCTCAATAATAGTCACAAAGACAGTATAACCATACTTTTCAGCTAATTCAAAATAAGGTTTCATCTCCCATTCTTGGGTGAAAGTATTAGACACAGCAATCTCACGATAAAATTGGTCGTTAACCAAACTGTCTTTCATATAAGTCTCAACCAAATCATGACAATACTTGTGTGCATCTTTTATCTTAGAACCATCGAATTTATATTCACCCGTTTCTTTATCAATAAAGTATTTGTCTGCCTCACAAACTAGAAAATCTGAACCTACTAGTTTTTTCGCGAACGTTGACTTACCACTTCCCAGTCAAGGAAGCCCTCTAACAAGGTATAAAACCTTATCGGAGGGCTTCGTATTATTTTTTTCCATAATTAATATATTTATATATTGTTTGGGGTATACCAGAACTAACACACAAATATAAATAAAAAAATTAGATATGGGAACAAATTACGAAAGAAATTGCCCAACTTGTGGTTGCACTATGAAATATACAAACAAGTATAACTTAAAAAATGCTGAAAATAAAAAAAGTAATTGTAAAAGTTGTGGTATGAAAAAAATATTATTACAAAACCATTCTGGATGGAATTCTGATTTATTTTCAAATTGTTTTTTTATTATTCTAAATTCCATAATTTTTATTGAACATCATTAATTATAAGAGTAAGATTATAAAAAGTGTTTTTCCCATTTTATATAAAATTAAATCTTTTAATACCACTTATTAAAACAAAACCCGGTTCTTCAACTTTTATCAAATATTTTGGGTTGTAATAATTTACACATTCTCTATTAAGAGAATCCATATAATACTCACCTTCAATTCTAAACCAAGAGTCTTCAGTATTATTTTCAAACTCTACAATTCTTCCGTAAAATTGGTTTGTTGACCTAAAGGGTGTACCATCATATCTCTCAACTATATCACCTATTTCAAATTTCATAATTTTTTAAATTCAGGTTTAATAAGTTTCCAAATATAAGAAAAATATTCTTTTTTATCAAACATTTTAAATAATATCGGTTGTAAATGCTGTGGTTGTTTTAAAACCCACATTGCGTATTCTTTTTTATTAGTTATCGGTTCTTTATCATTGTATTTACCATACATAAAATAATCAAATCTTTTACCAGCATCTTCTCTAACACTTGTGAAAGAATATCTTAAACTTTTAACATATTCTTGTATTTTGTCATAAAATTCATCAGGTACGTCTTTTAATAAATCTTCAAAATCACCACCATTACTTAATACTTCCCATACCGCGGTGGTTGATAAGTTGGTCATTATTTTATGTAAACGAAGATATTCTTCTCCTTTGATTTTTATTCGATCTCCATTTGAAAATTTAACAACATAACCTTCTTCATTGTCTTTTATAAAATCCTTTAATTTGTTATAGTCAGATATACCGTCAAATTTCTCAACAACTTTAAGACCGATGTTTTTTATCATATTTTGATGTCTAATATCTTCATAACCATCGTGGATATTGACCTCATAACCAGTTTCAGTATTTATCATACCTAATAAAACAACATCTTCAAAAGGGTATTGTACCACAATTCTATTGTCTTGATATAAAATCTCAAATAAATAAGTGAATTTTTTATTTAAAGATTTGTAATCATATTTTTGTAACATCTCAAAACCTTTGATTGCTTGGTCTGAAGTAAAAGAACCACGAGTTGCCATAACCCATTGGTTTTGGTAATAAAATAATATACCCAAAGAACCGTCTAACTTTGCATAAACCTCAAAATTTTGAGTTGGTGTGTGTTTGTTTTCCGATAAGTTAAAGAATTTTTTAAAAGGTCTTGCAACTATATTACCTTTATCGTCAGTTACTAAACCACGAGTCATTTTAGTTACCTCATCAAACAAATTTTCATACTGAACTTTTTCAGTATAATTCCATATGATTAATTGGAGGGTTGGGTGTACCTGTTTGTAGGTTAAACCTTGTTCATAATATTTGTTTAAAACATCAATCATTATACAAAGATAACGATTTTATTTAGAATAAAAAATTACTATCAAAGATAAAGTTATAATTAAACCAATAAAACCGTAGTAATTTAGTTTTTCAGAAAACTCTTTTTGTTCTTGTTTCCTCACGTTGATATTTTTTTGATAGTTCGTCAATCCATTTTTTTATAATGGCAGCAAATTCGTATTGCTCTTTTTCAACAAGATATTTTAATCTTTTTTTTAAAAACCTAATATCTGGATGTTCCATATTAAAAATTACTTCTATTTTTAATTCTTGTGTAAATATACAATTTTATCCAATACAATGGATTAAGTTTTTTCATTTCATCAAATACTTTTCAATACGATAATTTAAAGATTGATTTAAATCTTTGGTTTTGGCTAAATTAACAATTTTTTCTAAATCATTAATAGAATAACAAGCTTTACCTATATAGATTAAGGTTTCAGAATTGTTTTTTTCAATATAAACTTCTTCGTCAGTGAATGTATTTCTATTCAAAATTTCCATGATAAAAATATAAATATAAAATTTTTGTTTTTCAATTACTTTTTGTATTTTTGTTTTATGAAATGTAATAAATGTCAAAAAGACATCCCACAAAAACGTGTTGATTTAGGTTTTAAAAAATGTGTTGATTGTTCTGACACTGAGAAATATGGTGTTGTCGATGTTGTCTATCACAAAACCGGCAACACGGTTGAAATAACCGATGCCAAAACTGCAGATGCAATCAACAAGGCATCTAGACGTTCAGGTTATGGTGTAATGCGTGGTATGACTAAAGGTGGTTCTAAATCAGTTTCTTTATATAAACCAACGGGTAAAAGTACGGGTAAAGCTGTTAGTACAAGTTTTGTTGGTAGTGAAACTACTTTTAATAAAGTTGGTGAGAAAGCTATGTTATATTTTAACGTTGAAGGTTTTGAATCAGCGATTAACATAATTGAGAAGGCTTTCCAAGATATGGAAATTAATAACTATCAATTACATAAATTAAAAAAAGTTTTCGAATCTTTAGATTCTATCTAAAACACTTTCTGAAAAATATTTTTCAATATCTTCATCGTCAGGCCACTCTTGATACCTTGGGTTTAGTAAATCATTAGTATTACTTAATTCATATAAAATGTGTCTATATAAATCAACAAAATCATAATCACCACTAGGGTCTAAACAATCAGGACATTCATCTTGTAGTTCTTCATAATTTTCTTGGTCGACACGGGCATCAGATGCTGAGGAAGAGTAACTAAGACAACTTTCCCAACAAGAACTAAAATAAGTATCAAGTACACTCCAAAATGTTTTTGTAATTTCAAATTTTAAATAATCACGACTCCAAGTACTTTCACCAAAAATGCTAGTTAATTCATCTTTGATTGCCATCCAAATTTGGTCTTTCGCGGCCGTGTTGTAAGCGTCTACATAAGCCCATTTAAGTTCATTTTTCAAATCTTCAAAAACATCTTCCTCATCTATTAGTTCACCTAGAAGTTCAACATTTTGACTTAATTCGTTAAAAAATTCAGTATCTAAAACACGGTCACCAATTTTAACAATTTTCATTTTTTTAGGTAACTCACCAAAAATATCCAACTGATTTGGGTTGTAGTTACTAGGTACAACATATTTTCCTTTAATGTGTTCTAAAATTGCTTTAACAACTTTTTCATCATTTTCAACTAGTTCCCAAATAACTTCTTGCCAACTTTTTCCATAAGTAATATCATGATAACTATAATCCAACCAATAATCATCATCAGATAAAAAAGATTCAGCAAGATATCTGTTGACATAACCTTGAGTATTACCTTCGTAAAATAATTTAGTGAGGTCATAATAATCATTAATAGCCAATATAACTTTAGTACCTTCAACTCTAATATCTCTAAAACCTTTAGCAGTTGTTTTTAAAATAAAATTTTTGGCAGCATCTGTTAAACCAAATTTATAATAAACCAATCCTGGTGATAACTCAAAATCAATATCATTATCGTCAAGACTATCTGCCCATTCAAGGCCATCTTGGTCAAGATTTTCTTTTAATATTTTACGAATTAAATTTTTCAAATTACTTAATTTGTCTGGCTTTTTGAGCCATCATCATCATAACATCTTGTGGGATGGCTTCTCTGTCTGTACCCATATAAGGATCCAATAAATCTTTTTCAGTTACAATACCATATAAATTCATATTTTTCATTTTGGCATTTAACTTCATTAATTTAATTGCGTGATGATCTTTTGGATTAAATCTATCACCTTTGTGAATATTTTCAACTTCCATTCTACCGTCACCTAAGTCTCTTGTAATAAAGAAGTAATTAGATGTACTTTGATATTTTTCCCAATCTTCAGGTGTCATTGTCCATTTATCTAAAAACATTCTAACCTCAGCACCAATTTCTGAAGCTGACATTTTAACATTTAGATTTTTTAGTTTGGTTAACATAATGCTAGCTAATTCTCTATTTTTTTCATCAGGAAATTCTTTAGCATAATTTGTGATAAACTCTTGGTCGTTAATTTCTTTTAAGTATGCTGTCAAATCTTCAGCCGAATTTGGTTCCATAATAATTTCTCTCAACAACGCGAAAACAACTGACTGACCTAGTGTCTTACGGATATTTTTACCTAAATCTGAGTTTTCATATAAAGCTAACCAGTTACCATTTCTAATAATAGAAACTAATTGGTCTTTATTATAAACTTCTGACCTAACAAAAGCGGTAAAATCACCTTTTAAACTATTATCACCACCAGATCTTTTATAAAAACCAGGAGCCAATAAAACACGTTCAATTTCTCTTTGTTTACGAGTTTCAATTGCCATTTTATTATGAGCCAAAACTCTTTGACCGATTTCAGGTGTTAAGAAAGGTAATAAAGGATCACCAACCCAACCATCGGTATAGTTTGAATCACCTTTTGACCACCAACTAATTTCACCGTTATCTCTTAATAATAAAGCGGTTTTATAAGGTGGTTGTCCATTATCTTTATCCTTCCAATATTGATTATAAGGTTTATCTATTTTACTAACAAAGAAATATAATGTACCATTTTTAGTATAGTTAGCGAAATGACCTGTGTTCGCTGTTGCAACACACCATGCACTATGTTTACCATAATGACATGAAGACCTGTGAGTTCTTGGTGATACAACTAATAATTCTTTATCTTCATAAATTCTATCAGCCTCACTTTTAAGTACTTCTAATTCTTTTCTTTTAGAAACTAAATTATTTAAAAATTGGGTGAAAATGCTTAAATCAGGTAAATTAAAAGAATTAATATCTTTTGGTTTATTAACTATTAACTCTATATTACTAACATCATCACCATGTTCTTCAGCAAATTCTTTAAGATTGTTGGCGTTAGCTAAATTTAATTTTTCATGATATATTTTAACAGCGTTAATTATACCTGTTTCATCATGACCTTTTTGAACTTTGCTGACCATCCAATTAAGGTATTTGTTGTTTCCTGAAGGATCATTTTCCGACATTGATTTAACAATTTCTTCCGATACTTCGGGATATTTTGCCATAACCGTTTTTAAACGGCTTTCCAATAATATGTTTTCTTCAAATAATTTATATAATTCCATGTGCATATGTTTTATCAATATATAAATATAAAAAAAGGGGTAAAAATTCACCCCTTACTTTAAAATTTTTTATTACAACATAACCTCAACGTCTTTGACTAAAACTGATTTAATTCTATCGTCTTCTTTGATGTAATAATCTCTAACCGAACCTGAAACTATTTCATAAGTCTGACCTATCTTATCACTATACCAAGATTGTTTGTTATCACAATTTGTGATTTTAATTTTAATTTTAGATTTCCAAAAATCTATTCTTTCATAATCGTTTGCCATGTTTTAATTTTATAAAAATTATTTTAAACTTTCAATCATTTTTTTTACCTTGTCTATAACCAACATCTTTGTTCTAACCATCTCTATTTTATCTTTTAAAATTTCTGTAAATTCAGGATTTTTTTTAGATACATTTTTTAATGAAGATAAAAGATATAAACCGTTTTTGTAATGAATATCCATAATTTTGGCATAATCTTTTTGGTCGATAGACGTGGCTAGTTTATCATTCCAACTATTATACCATTCAAGAAGACGAAGAATTAAATTTTCACTCATAATCTCTTCTTTTATTATTTTACGTATTATCTCACTATGCGAGTCCATAACAATTATCAACAATAAATATTACAAAAAAAGGGACTTTTTAGTCCTTTTAATATTTTTTTTTGATCAATCCCACCAACGTTCAATATTATTTTCCATTAGTTTGAATAACAGTTTTTTAACTCTTTCTTGATTTTCGTGAGCAATTTCCATTGCGATTAGTTTTTTTTCTTTATTACCATCACGTTGAAATCTATTTACTTCTCCATTTAATACCCTTTTGTATTGTCTTGGGTATTTTTTGAAGTATTCATCG
>Ga0172372_10010657_pt1 | contig 11748 bp, 8 predicted proteins | sample LakKiv5m_2_FD_114544 | JGI IMG/M metagenome (GOLD analysis project Ga0172372, IMG submission 114544) | Freshwater microbial communities from Kabuno Bay, South-Kivu, Congo - kab_092012_9.5m | ecosystem: Environmental > Aquatic > Freshwater > Lake | place: Democratic Republic of the Congo... | reverse complement strand
GGCGGGGCCCGCGGCGGAGCTGGAGGCGCGTGTGCGGGAATTCACGGCGGCGGTGGCCGCGAACAGCCGGGCCGCGGTGCGCGAGACGAAGGCCATCCTCGCCGCGTGCGCGGAGGGAACCGTGGCGGAAAGCGCGGGCATCGAGGCGGCGGCCTCGGAACGCTGCCTCCGCGACGGCGACGCCCCCGCCCGCCTCGCCCAATTCTTCGCCGCGCGCCGCCCCTCGCCGCCCCCGCCAGCCTGAGGCCGAGCGTGCCCGCGCAGCCCGGCCCGCGCCACCGTGGGACGCGCCACGCTCCGTTTACCCTGATTTGCGACTGAAACTTCGATTTTGTTAACAATCCTGGCCAGGACCCTGGCGCGGACCCCGCCCCGCCGCCGCCGGTCGCCCCGCCCGATCGCCCTTGAGCGTGGGCAGCGCCCGTGTTCGCTCCCGCCCTCCCGCCCCTTATGTCCCATCCGGCTCCCTTCCCCTTCCCCGCCAGCCCGCGGCCCGAACCCGGCACGGTGCGCTGGGGCATCCTCGGCTGCGGCGACGTCACCGAGGTCAAGAGCGGCCCGGGGTTCCGGCTCGCGGCCGGCTCCCGCCTCGTCGCGGTGATGCGCCGCAACGGCGCCCTCGCCGCCGACTACGCCCGGCGCCACGGCGTCCCCCGCTGGTACGACCAGGCCGAGGCCCTGATCGCCGACCCCGAGGTGGATGCGGTCTACATCGCCACGCCACCCGACGCGCACGAGAGCTACGCCCGGCAGGTCGCGGCCGCCGGCAAGCCGGCCTACGTCGAGAAGCCGATGGCCCGCTCCGTCGCGGAATGCGACCGGATGATCGCCGCCTTCGCCGCGCGCGGCCTCCCGCTGCACGTGGCCTACTACCGCCGCACCCTCCCCCGCTTCCAGCAGGTGAAACGCTGGCTCGACGAGGGCGCGATCGGGCGGATCACCGGCGTGGACTGCCATCTCGCCTCCCCCGCCCACCGCGCCGCCGCCGGCTGGCGCACGGACGTCCGCACCGCCGGCGCGGGGCTGTTCCTCGATCTCGGCTCCCACGCGCTCGACCTGCTGGACTTCCTGCTCGGGCCCCTCACCGACGTGTCCGGCCGCGCGCGCCACGCGGGCGGGCCACAGGAAGCGGAGGACTCGGTCGTGCTGCACTTCACCGCCGGCGGGGTGGATGGCGTGGCCTCGTGGAACTTCGCCACCGACGCCGCGCGCGACATCTGCCGGATCAGCGGCACCGACGGGTGCGTGGAATACTCGGTATTCGACGCGGCGCCCGTGCGCTTGACGCGTGGCCGCGAGACGCAGGCGCTGGACATCCCGCACCCGCCCCACGTGCAGCAGCCGCTGATCCAGACCGTGGTGGACGAACTGCTCGGCCGGGGCACCTGCCCGAGCACGGCCCAGTCCGCGCGGCGCACCTCCGCCGTGATGGACGCGGCGCTCACCTCCTTCTACGGGGACCGGAGCGGCGACTTCTGGGCGCATCCCGGCGCCTGGCCCGGGCGGCGGCGCTGACCCGCCGTCAGGCGAACGGCCGCGCGCGCTGGCAGAGCTGGAGCGACACGCCCCACGGGTCGCGCAGCATTACGAGGCAGGTGCCGTCGGGGAACGTGTCCTCCGACTGGAACGTGGCGCCGGCGGCCTCGAGGCGGCGGCGCTCGGCGCGGGCGTCGGGGGCGACCACGGCGACGTGGAAGCTGAGGGCGGGCAGGTCGGCCAGGGGCCAGCGGGGCACCGCCGGGTTCGAGTAGAGCTCGAGCACCACGCGGCCCGTGTCATCGCCGAGGAAGTGCGTGAAGGGTGCCTCCTCCTTGCGCCACACGACGCGGAAACCGACGTGTTCCGTCCACCAGCGGGCGTGGGCCAGGACGTCGGGGACATTGAGGGCAAAGTGCTCGAACTTCATCGCGGTGCGGGGGTGTGTTCACGACCGTGGCCGAGCCGCGCAGGCAGGCAATCCCGCCGTGCGGCGTGTCGGCGGAATCGGCTGGTTTTCCCGCCGAAAATCCCGCTCGCTCGCGCGATGCTGCACCAGCTGCTCCAGCAACCCCTGGCCGCCGCCCCGGACCGGCCGATCCTCGAGGCAGATGGCGTCTGGCTCACCGCCGCGGAACTGGAGCAACGCACCGCCCGCCTCGCCTCGGGCCTGCTGGCCGCCGGGCTGGAGGAGGGCGACCGCCTCGCCGTGTTGGTGCCCAACGGCATCGAGGGCGTGCTTTGTTACCTCGCGGGTTTCCGGCTGGGGCTCGTGGTCGTGCCGCTGGATTACCAGTACCACGCGCTGCAGATCGGCTACGCGCTCGCCCACAGCGGCGCAGCGATGCTGGTCGTGCATCAGGAACGCATTCCCGGTCTCGGGGAAGCGGGGGTGCTCGGCGCGGTGCCGCGCGTCTTTGTCGTGGGCGCGCCAGCGACCGGCGGCCATCGCCCCTTCGAGTCGCTGCTCGGCGCCGAACGCGGACTCGCGTTGGAGGTCCCGCCCCCGGACGCGCCGGCGGTGATGATCTACACTTCCGGAACCACTTCCCGGCCCAAAGGCGTCGTGCTCTCCCACGGGGCGCTGGCCACCGGAATGCTCAAGTACCTGGCGCGGGTTACCCTCACGCCGGACGACGTCGCCCTGGTCGCAACGTCCGTCTCGCGCCCCCTCGCCCTCCGTTGCCAGATCCTGCCCACGCTCCGGACCGGGGGACGGGTCAGTTTGCTGCGGAAGTTCACCGTCGACGATTACGTCTCGGCGCTGCGGCGAGCGCCCGCCAAGACGTTCCTCACGCTCACCCCCGCGGCGCTGGGGCAGCTGCTGGCGAGCGCCGAGTTCCGAGCCTGCGATTTCAGCCCCTTGCGCCTCTGCCTCGCCGGGGGTGACCGGGTGCCCCCGAGGCTCCTCGAAGCCTTCGCGCGGCTGACGGGCGTCGAGGTCACCGAGCAATGCGGCTCCACCGAAACGGGGCCCTACGCGATGAATCCCCCGTTCGGCCGCAAGAAACCCGGATCGGTGGGCCCGCCCGCGGCCGGCGCGCAGGTGGCCGTGGTGGATGAGCACGGCGGCGACGTGCCCACCGGGGTGGTCGGAGAGATGCGGGTGAGCGGTCCGGGGATAATGGACGGCTACTGGAACGAATCGGCGATGACGCGGAAGACTCTACGGCAGGGCTGGGTCCTGACTGGCGACCTCGGCCGCTACGACGAGGACGGCTACCTATGGTTCGCAGGGCGGCGGAAGGATATCATCGTGCGCTCCGGCAACAAGGTCGCCCCGCTCGAGGTGGAGGCGGCGCTCGCCGATCATCCGGCGGTACGGGAGGCCTGCGTGATCGGCGTGCCCGACGCCGCGAGCGGCGAAGTGCCCCACGCCTACGTCATCCTCCAGCCCGGGGTCGCCACCCTTCCGGGGGAACTGCGGGACTTCGTCGCGGGGCGGCTGGCGGCGTTTATGGTGCCCGCCGAGGTCCACCTGATCTCCGAGATGCCCGCCAAGGGACCGGGCAAGGTCGACCGCGAGCTGCTGCGGATGCGGGCGATCACGGCCGGGCTGATCGAGCGCGTGCCCTTCTTTCGGGAAGCCGGCGCCGGGCTGCTGCGGGACCTCATCCCGCGCCTCGATGCGCGCACGCACGCGGCGGGCACGGGCCTCGTGCACGAGGGCGACACTGGCGACGAGATGTATTTCCTGACCAAGGGGCAGGTGGAGGTCCTGCAGGGCAACCCGCCGCGGCGGATGCAGGTGCTCCGGGAAGGCGCATATTTCGGAGAACTGGCCATCCTCCGGGATGCCCCGCGGGCGGCGACCATCCGGACGTTGACCGAAGTCGAAGTGTACGCGCTGGGCCGGGCCGCGGTCCGACAACTCGCGGCGGCGCATCCCGACTTCGACCGTTACCTGCGGGCCGCGGCGGCAGCGTACGCGCCGGCCAGCGCGCGCCCGAGCTGAGCCGTTTCCGCCGGTTCAGGCGACCGGGCGGATCCGGGCGGCCACCGCCAGGCTCGCCAACGTGGCGCCCGCGGCGAGGATCCCCACGGTCCCGAACGACCGCAGCGGCTCGCCGGACCCACCCTGAAGGACCAATCCGGCCAGCAGGGTGCCAGCCCCGCTCGCAAGGTGTTGCACCGCGGCGTTCGCCGCCAGGAAACCGGCGCGGCGCGCCGGCTCGACGCTCGCCGTGATGAGCGAGAGCGCGCTCACCATCCGAGCCGCGTTGGCCGCCATCAGGGCGGCGGCGACCGGCGTGGCGACCGCGAAGCCGACGGCGGGCAAGTGCGTGACCGCGACCAGAAGCAGGGCCGCGCCCCCGGCCGCGAACGGAAACACCCGCCCCGCGCCAAAGCGGTCGACGCACCGGCCGGTGAGCGGCGCGACCCCGAGGGTGAGGAGCCCCCCCACGATGTAGACGACCGGCAACTGCGCCACGCCGACGCCGGCATTCGCGACCAGGGCGGTGCCGAGGAACGGGATCACGGCAAAGGCGCCGGCCATCAGCAGGGCCGTCAGCCCAAGGGCGCGCCGATGCGCGGGAACGGTGAACGTGCCGCGCAGCCGCGCGAACCAGGATTGCGCCGGACCGGGCGCGGGGCGGTTGGGGGCCGGGAGAATCCGGGCGGCGAGAAGGATGAGGGGCAGGCCGAGCGCCGCGAGGAGGAGGAAGGGCGCGCGCCAGCCGGAGTGGTTGGCGAGGGCAAGGCTGAGTGGCACCCCGGCGACGGAGGCGACGGCGAAGGCCAGCATCAGCCGGCCGGTCGCGCGGCCGCGCCACGCGGGCGGGAACACATCCGCCACCATCGCGAGGGTGAGCCCCCCGTGGATTCCGGCGCAGGCCCCCGCGAGGCAGCGCGCGCCCAGAAGGAAAGCGTAGTCGCGGGCGCAAGCAGAAGCCACCGCGCCGGCGACGAGGCCAAGCGAGACCGCGAGGTAAGTGGGTTTCCGGGGCCAGCGGTCGAGCCAGGGGCTGGCGAGGAGACCAGCGAGTCCCGCCGCGAGCGTGTAGCCGGCGACGAGCCAGCCGAAGTCCCGGGCGTCGAGGTGGAGGGAGGCGAGCAGGTGGGGCCCGAGCGGCATCACGACCATAAAGTCGACGGCCGCGATGAACTGCAGGGCGGTGAGCGCGAAGAGGATCTTCCCCGCCCCGCGCGGCGGCTCGGCAGCGAGGGGCTTCAGAGGGGCGTCGGCTGGCGTCAGGGAGGCCACAAGAGAGGGACCGGCAGCAAAGCCAGGGTGCCGACCGCGGGCAAGGCCGGGGCGCGGGTGGAAGGGATTTGGCTGGCCTCGTACTTGGTTCGGCGCGATCACGCCCGCATTACCCTCCCCGCCCCGTGACCGACCCTTCCGCCGCCGCCTCAACCGCCGCCGCCCCCTCCCTCCCCCCTCTGCCCGCGGCGGAACGCTGGTTCGCGGAAGAGGTCCGGCCCCTCGAGCCGGCGCTCCGCGCCTATCTCCACCGGCGGTACCCGACGCTGGCGGACGCGGACGACGTCGTGCAGGAATCGTTCCTCAGGACGTTCCTCGCTTGGCAGCGCGGCCGCCTCACCTCGGTGCGCGGATTCCTTTTCACCGTGGCCGGCAACGCGACCGTCAGCCTCTTCCGGCGACGCCGGCCCTTCGTCGCCCTTCCGTCCGGCGACCTGCCGGCAGTGCCGGCGCTGGCGGACCCCGCGGACGTGGTCGCGGAGGTCTGCGGCCGGGAGGAACTGGAGCTCCTCGCGGAAGCAATCGCCACCCTGCCCGGGCGCTGCCGTCAAGTGGCGGTGCTCCGGTTGCTCCACGGCCGCGACTGCCGCGGGATCGCCGCGGAACTGGGCATCACCGAGCAGACCGTGCGCGTGCAGCTCTCACGGGCGATGCGCCGCTGCGCCCGCCACCTGCGGGAGCGGCACGCGACTAGGGAGGGCAGGCGATGAACGGCCGCGGGCCCGCGCGGCCACGCGCCGCCTCCACGCGGATCGAGGCCGCGGCCGCGGACTGGTTGGCGCGGCGCGAGGCGGGCCTGAGCCCGGACGAACAGGCGGACTTCAGCCGCTGGCTCCTCGCGAACGGGCGCCACGCGGCGGCGGTCGCGGAACTCGAGTCGGCGTGGCGACGCCTGCACCAGCCGCGGCTGGCCGGACAGGCGGCGACCCTCGCCCGCGCGGTGGAGGCGCGCGTGCGGCGGCGAAACCGGACTTCCCGGCGCCTCACCCTGGCGCTCGGCGCGGCCCTGGCCGCGGCCGCGGCGGTGATCCTAGCTTTCCGGCTAGGCAACCCGGGGGGCGCGACGGACACCGCCACGCAAGCCCTCGTCCTGCGGCCCGAGCGCAGATCCCTTCCGGACGGTTCGGTGGTGGAGCTCGACGCCGGGGCGGGAATCGAGGTCGCGTACTCCGCGGAAAAGCGGAGCGTGCGCCTGATCCGCGGCGAGGCCCACTTCTCCGTGGCCCGCGATCCCCGACGGCCCTTCGTCGTCGCCGCCGGCCTCATCGCGGTGCGGGCGGTCGGGACCGAGTTCGCCGTCCAGCTCCACCCGGGCTCCGTCGGCGTGCTTGTGACCGAGGGACGGGTGGCGGTGGAGCACGGCCCGGCGCCGGACCCGGTCGCCGCGCCGGCGGTGACCTATCTTGAGGCGGGAGACCGGCTCACGGTGCCCACGCGCACCTCCACGCCACCGGCCGTGGTCCGTTACACGCCCGCCGAGCGGCAGGCGGCGCTGGCGTGGCGCGGGCTCCGGGTGGAGTTCAGCGACACCCCGTTGAGTGAGGCGATCGCGCTGTTTAACCGGCACAACCGGGTGCAGCTCTCCCTCGCGCACGAGGACCTCGCACGGATCCGGATCAGCGGCTCCTTCCCGGCGGATGATCCGGAGGGATTCTCCCGCCTTCTGGAGGCGAGCGCCGGTCTGCGGGCGGACCGCGCCACGCCGGGCCGCATCGGGTTCACCCGTTGAGTTGCCGCCCGGGCCGGACCCGGGGGGCGCCGGGCCAGAGCCACCTTTTTTCGGGACCAGGTAAACAAACCGCCCGGTCCGTGCGTTTAGAGACTTTCCCCTCCCCCGGGAACCATCCCGGCCGCCCTGCTATGACCCCTGCCCGAAACCCGATCGTCCCCTTCCTCTCCCGCCGACGGATCCTTCCCGCCTTGCTGCTGATCCTCAGCGCGCTCCCGCCGCCGGCCGTGGCCGCGGACGCGGCCGCCCGCCACTTTTCCCTCCCGGCGGGGCCGGCGGAGCAGACGCTGCGGGATTTCTCCGGGCAGGCCGGCCGCGGCGTGGTCTTCGTGACCGAGGTGGTGCGCGACGTGCGCACCAACCCTGTGGAGGGCGAACTGCCCCCGGCGACGGCCCTGCGCCGCCTGCTCGCGGGGACGGCCCTCGTCGCGGAGGAGGACACGGGCACGGGTGCCTTCGCGGTCCGGCGGGCGCCGGCCGAGGTGGACCTGGCGCCGGCTCCCCGCGCGGGCCAGGCCGGCGCCGTCCCCGCGGGCGGCCGGCCGGGCGAGGTCATCGAGCTCTCCCCCTTCCAGGTGGACGCTTCGCGGGACACGGGTTACGCGGCCCGCAGCACCCTCGCGGGCACCCGCTTCAACACCGCCCTCCGCGACGTCGCCGCGCCGCTCACCGTGCTCACCCCCGAGTTTCTCGCGGACATCGGCGCGCACACGATGATCGAGGCGATCTCGTTCACGGTCAGCGGCGAGCGCGACCCCTCCCCCTTCGACAGCAGCAGCAACGCGCCCGCGTCGGCGCGGATCCGGGGCATCTTCATCCGCGCGAACTCGCAGGATTTCTTCAACACCAACTTCCCGCTCGACGACTACAACCTCGAGCAGATCAGCGTGAACCGCGGCGCCAACTCCCTGCTCTTCGGCGTCGGGAGCCCCGGTGGCCTGATCACGGGCGTCACCAAGCGCGCCCACTTCCGCCACGCGGGCGCGGTGAGCCTTGAGGCGGGCAGCCACGACAGTTTCCGCTCCAGCCTGGACTACAACCGGGTGTTGATCCCCGAGCGGCTCGCGGTGCGGTTCGCCTGGCTCCACCGCGACACGCACACCTCGCGCGAGCCGACCGAGTGGCGGGACCGCCGCCTCTACGCGGCCTTCACGTGGCGCGTCTCCCGCCGCGCGGACTGGCAGACGACGCTGCGCGGTAACTTCGAGGTGGGCTCCGCGGACCGGGTCACCGGCAACCTCAACACCCCGACGGACGCGATCTCGGGCTGGCTGGCGGCCGGGCGGCCGACGCTGGACGGCCTGCGTCCCGCCACCGCGGGCCCGGTGCCCGCCGGGCTGGTCAACGCCGCCGGCACCCCGAATCTGGTCGTGATCGACCGGCCGGGCTCCGCGCTGCCGATCCTCAACTGGCAGGGCACGGTGCGCGGCAGCAACCCCACCCCCGCACTCGGCCTGGGCCCGGACAGTCCGGTGCCGCTGGGCTTCAATTATCTCGGGGCGATGCGCAGCACGGATTACTCGGGCAACAGCCACACCGTCTTCCTCGAGCAGCAGTTCGGCCGCAGCGTCTCCGCCGAACTGGGGTGGTTCCAGAACCACCTCGACAACACCTGGGTCCGCGATCCGAGCGGCGGGCAGGTCCTCACCGTGGACGCGAACCGGCTGCTGCCCAACGGCCAGCCCAATCCCAATGTCGGCCGCTATTACACCGAGGGTGCGATCCGTCCGCAGGTGCAGGAGCGGCTCGCGCGGGAACTCCGGCTCACGCTGTCCTGGAAAATCGAGCTGGCCCGCCGCTCGCGCTGGCTCGGGGACCATCAGCTGGGGGTGCTGCTCAGCCGCCGCCGGGATGACTTCGCGTTCGACGATATGCAGGAGGTGAACACGACGCCGCTCCCGGGCTACGCCACGCGCCTCGACAGCCCCCAGAACCTGATCGTGCGCCGCACTTACCTCGGGGGAGGCGGCGGCCAGGTCTGGCTCAGCGGCGCACCGCGCTGGAACGAGATCCCGTTGATCAACGAGGGGGGCATCCGCTCCGCGTTCCTGCCCGTGCAGCGAATCCGGCGCGACAAGGTGCTGGTCGACTCGAACGTCGTCGGCGTCCAGAGCCACCTGCTCGACCGCCGCCTGGTCCTGACCGGCGGCGTGCGCCGCGACTGGAACCGCAGTTACGTGCCGGAACCGGCCCGGGCGGTGAAGGACGCGCGCGGCGTCTTCCCCTCGTGGAAGGAGCTGCCGTTCGCCGCCACCCCCACGAGCGACCAGCGGGGCAACACGCACACCTTCGGTGCCGTCGCGCACCTTTTCGCCGGCTGGAGCGCCTTCCTCAGCCGCTCGGAATCCCAGGACATCGCCGATCCGAGCCCCAGCTGGTTCGGCGATTCCCTCCCCGTGCCTCAGGGTTTCGGCCAGGATTTCGGGCTCCGCTTCCAGGGCCTCGGTGACCGGCTGACGGTATCCCTGTCCCGCTTCCACAGCGGGCAGCGCAACCAGCAGAACAACTCGATGAACGCGCTGCTCCCGCGCGTGAACGACATCGCGAGCACCCTCGGCCGGCCCGAGCTGGTCGTCCCCTCCACCGCGCGCGACACCCAGGATCTCGAGTCGCGGGGCTGGGAGCTCGAGGGCGTCTACAACCCCACCCCGGACTGGCGGATCGCCCTCAACGCGAGCCGCAACTCCTCGGTCACCACCAACCTTGTGCCCCGCACCGCGCGCTTCCTGCTGGAGCGGCTCTTCCCGCTCGAGGCTCGCTTCGCCACCACCCTGATGCCCAACGGCCAGACCTTCGCGCAGGAGGTGGCCACCCTCCGGAATTCCCTGCTCAACAACCGGGACGCGCTGGATGGCGCGCAGACCTCGGAGCTGCGGGAATGGACGGGCAACGTCGTGACCAACTACGCCTTCCCCGCGGGTCCCCTGCGGAACTTCTCGGTGGGCGGTTACGTGCAGTACCGCGGGCCTGCCGATCTCGGCGCCCGCGTGAATCCCGCGACCGGCCGCGTCGACCAGACGCTCCGGATCCAGGGCAACGCCTTCTGGCTGACGGGGCTCCATCTCGGTTACCAGCGGCGACTGGCGGAAGGCCGCCGGCTGTCGCTGCGCCTCGGCGTCGCCAATCTCCTCGACGAGCGCGATCTGATCGAGAAAGCCGCCAACGCGGCTAACGGACGCATCACCACCTATTTCATCCAGGAGCCGCGGAGCTACACCCTGCGGGCCGGGGTCACCTTCTGATGAGCGCCCCCTGCGCCGTCCTCGCCCGCGGCGCCCTGCTCGGGCTCGGCCTCCTCGCCGCGCGCGCCGCCGAGCGCCCCAACTTCGTCCTGTTCCTCGCGGACGACCTTACCTGGCACGACGTGGCCTGCTTCGGTGGCCCGACCGACGCGCGCACGCCCCACCTCGACCGCCTCGCGCGGGAGGGCGCCCGCCTCACCCGCTTCTACGCCTCCGGCGCCGTGTGCGCCCCTGTGCGCCAGGAACTGCTCACCGGTCTTCATCCGGTCCGCAGCGGCGCCTACCCCAACCATTCGGTCGTCCGCCCCGGCACCCGCACCCTGCCGGACTACTTCCGCGCCGCCGGCTACCGCACGGGCCGCTTCGGCAAGCAGCACTTCGGGCCGGACGAGGCGTACCCGTTTGATCAGGCGGTGGGCACGCTCCCCGAGGCCCACCCGGCCGGCCCGCGCCCCGCGATCGGATCCGTCGACAGCGAGGACGACGGCGACCTCGACTTCGCCGCGATCGGCGCGTTTTTCACCGCCGGGCCGGAACCGTTCGTGGCGCTGGTCGCCCCCCACGAGCCGCACGCGGCGTGGACCAAGGGCGACCGCACGCCCTTCCCGCCCGCGCGACTGCAGGTGCCGCCCTACCTCGTGGACACCCCGGAAATGCGCGCGGCGCTTTCGGCCTACTATGCCGAGGTCGCCGTCCTCGACGCCGCCGTCGGGCGTGTGCTGCGGCTGCTGGAGGCGAGCGGCCGGGCGGGCACGACGCTCTTCCTGTTCTGCAGTGAGCAGGGCAGTGGCGTGCCCTTCGCGAAATGGACGCTCTACGACCCGGGCATCCGCGTCGCCGCGATCGCCCGCTGGCCCGGCCGCATCGCGCCGGGCACCGAGATCGGCGCCCTGATGCAGTACGCCGACGTCCTCCCCACGCTGCTGGCGGCGGCGGGCCTCGCCACCGAGGTCGACACCGGCTGCCCCGATGCCACCGGAAACCGCGGGTTTGACGGCCGGAGCTTCCTGCCCGCGCTGCTCGGGCAAACCGCCCGGGGCCGCGACTACGCCTTCGCGCAGCATACCACCCGCGGGATCATCCGCGGCCCGGAAGCCTACGCCTCACGGGCCGTCCTCGACGGCCGCTGGAAACTGATCCTCAACCTGAACGCGGATGCGGAATTCAGCAACGGCCTGATCGGCGGCGCCTTGTTTGAGTCGTGGCGCCGGGAACGGGGCCCATTCGCGCGGTCGCGGGTGGAGCGCTACGTGCGCCGGCCGCGGACGGAGCTGTACGACCTGGTCACGGATCCCTGGGAGCTGCGCGACCTGGCGGAGGAACCCGGCGCCGCCGGCGTCCGGGACCGGCTGGCGACCCGACTAGCGGCTTGGATGGTTCAGCAGGGAGACCGGGGCGACGCCACCGAGCGGGAGGCGGAGCGGCATCAGTCTCGGCGCCCCGCGCCCCGCTGACCCGTCATCCGCCACCCCCCCCGGCGATCCGTCTCGCGCGCCGCGGGCGCGCGGCGCACCGTGCGCGATGCACCCGACCCTCCGCCGTCTGATCGAGCTCCACGGCCTGAGGCCCCTGCCGGTCGAGGGCACCCTCTTCGC
>Ga0172372_10010656_pt1 | contig 11749 bp, 11 predicted proteins | sample LakKiv5m_2_FD_114544 | JGI IMG/M metagenome (GOLD analysis project Ga0172372, IMG submission 114544) | Freshwater microbial communities from Kabuno Bay, South-Kivu, Congo - kab_092012_9.5m | ecosystem: Environmental > Aquatic > Freshwater > Lake | place: Democratic Republic of the Congo... | reverse complement strand
GGTCGCCGCCTGGGCCTGGGGCGCCTACCTGGGCGACGAAGGCCTCAAGCGCGGCATCCGCGTCAAGACCAGCAGCTACACCCGCCATCACGTCAACATCACCATGACGCAGGCCAAGGCGGTGAGCAACTACACCAACTCCATCCTGGCCAATATGGAAGCCACGGACGAGGGTTACGACGAAGCCCTGCTGCTCGACAGCGCGGGCTTCGTGTCCGAAGGCGCGGGTGAGAACATCTTCGTGATCAAGAACGGCGTGATCTACACGCCCGACCTGTCGGCCGGCGCGCTCAACGGCATCACCCGCAACACGGTGTTCCACATCGCCAAGGACCTGGGCCTGGAGATCGTGCAGAAGCGCATCACGCGCGACGAGGTCTACATCGCCGACGAGGCCTTCTTCACCGGCACCGCCGCCGAAGTGACACCGATCCGCGAGCTCGACCGCATCGAGCTGGGCAAGGACGATTACGTGGGCAGCCGCGGCCCGATCACCGAGAAGGTCCAGAGCGCCTTCTTCGACATCGTCAACGGCCGCAACCCGAAATACGCCCACTGGCTCACGAAGGTGTAACCCCCCCGCGCCGCAGAACCTGACCCATCCCCGCCGCGCTTGGCGCGTCCCCCTCCAGGGGGCGGCACCAGCGGCCTTGCCAAGCCAGTTCCGCGGCGCCACTGGACCGAGCCACGGCACATCACCACATTCGAGGATTCTCATGAGCACTGCTTCCACCATCGAACTGGCCGCCAAGGACCTGAACCCGCAGGGCGGGGTGTTCTGCCCCAGCCCCAAAGCCGACATGAAGCTGTGGAACGGGCACCCCAAGGTGTTTCTGGACGTGGCGCGCACCGGCCAGGCCCGCTGCCCCTACTGCGGCACCGTGTACCAGCTCAAGGCCGGCGAGACCGTGGGCCACGGCCACTGAACGGTCCGCTTGCGGCAGGCTGCAGGGCGCCTTCGGGCGCCCTTTTTGTTCTGCCCGGACCGCCACAAGGCAAAAAAAAGCCACCCCGTGAGAGGCGGCTTGAGAAGTCCTTGGAAGGACGTCGTTGGGAGACCAGATTCAAACGTTGGTATTAACGTATTTGTTTGCCGGGTCCATTTTGTAGGACTGTTGTGACAGCAACGGTCGTTATTGTGCGATGCCGCATCGAACTCGAACATCCCCTGTTTGGGGGAGACCCCCGTTTTCGGCCAGTGAACCCGCCACGGATCGCCAGACGGCCGCTTTTCAAGCCTGAACGGCAGGCCGGACGGCCAGACCCGCCCCCGCCCGGCGGCTCAGACCGGCAGTTCGAGCACGAACCGCGCCCCACCGCCTGGCCGCTCTTCACACCGCACCTGTCCCCCGTGCCGCTCGGCAATCGAGCGCACCAGCGACAGCCCCAGCCCCACCCCGCCTTCGCGCTCGCTGGCGCCGGGCAGGCGGTAGAAGGGTTCAAAGATGCGCTCGCGCAGTTCGGCGGGCACCCCCGGCCCCCGGTCTTCCACCGCCACCACGGCCAGCGCGCGCCCCGCAGCCCCCGGCTGCACCGCCATCTGCAGGCGCACCGGCGGCCCGTCGACAGCCGCCCCCTGCGGGGCTTGCCCGTAACGGCGGGCGTTTTCCAGCAGGTTGCGCAGCACCCGACGAAGCAGTCGGGCATGGCCCTGCACCACCACGGGCGGTGAACCCTCGGCCACGTCCAGCTCGGCGCCGGTGCGCGCGCACTCCTCGGCCGCCAGCCCGACGAGATCGACCTCTTCCATCGGCCCCAGGGCACCGGCATCGTGCGCGTCGCGCAGGTCCAGCCGGCTGGCCAGCAGGATCTCGTCGATCAGCTGGTCCAGCTCGGCAATGTTGCGGCCGATTTCAGCCCGCGCACTGGCGGTGCCCGGGTCGCGCCCCAGCAACTCCAGCCCCATGCGGATGCGCGCCAGCGGCGAGCGCAGTTCGTGCGAGGCGTTGGCCAGCAAGGTTTTGTGCGCCAGCAGCAGCGACTGCACCCGCTCGGCCGAGGCGTTGAAACGCTCGGCCAGAAAGGCCACTTCGTCCTGCCCCTGCACCGGCAGGCGGGTGCTCAGGTCGCCCTGCCCCCAGCGCTCCACGCCTTTCTGCAGGCCTTCGAGCCGTTTGGTCAGGCGCCGCACGATGGGGTAGGCCCCCAGCGCCACCGCCAGCCCCACCAGCGCCAGCAGCCACACGAAGCCGAACGGCGCCTGCAGCCAGAAGGCGGTCGAGGCGTTGCGGCCGGTGTTGGGCGCGGCGCCCGGCGGCCGGCCCGGGCGCGGCAACTGTACGTAAAGGGTCTGCCCGTCGTTGAGCGTGACCTGGAATTCGAGCGACTGGCCGGGCACCCGCACGGCCCGCGCGGGCGAGCGGCCCACCACCTCGCCGGCCGCGTTGCGCAGCACCAGCTCGCGCGCCATGCGGGCATCGCGCTCGGCGCGGTCGTGGTCCAGCGCCATCTGCCAGAGCCAGCCCACCACCAGCGTCAGCACCGCCACCGCCGCCACGATGGCCAGCCAGATGCGCAGGTACAGCTTCTGACCCAGCCGGCTTTTCACGACCCAAACCTCTTCCAGAACGCGGCCAGCGCACAGACCCGTACCGAACAGCGTGCCGGGACCAGGAACACCGTGGAACCGGCTTCGCCGGGCCACAGGTGTTGCCCCCCCTCAGGGGGGGAGACGCGAAGCGGCGCAGGGGGGGACATGGCTAGTCCTGCTGCTTGGCAAACACGTAGCCCACCCCGCGCACGGTGAGGATGCGCTTGGGGTCCTTGCTGTCGGCCTCGATGGCGTTGCGGATGCGGCCGATGTGCACGTCGATGCTGCGGTCAAAGGCCTCGAGTTCGCGGCCGCGCACGGCTTCCATGATCTGGTCGCGCGTGAGCACGCGGCCGGCGCGCTCGGCCATGGCCACCAGCAGATCGAACTGGTAGGAGGTCAGCTCGCAGGCCTGGCCGGCCACCTGCACGCTGCGGGCATCGCGGTCGATTTCGAGCGAGCCAAAGCGCAACACCGGCGTGCTGCGGCTGGCGGCGTTGTTGCCAGGCTCGCCCCGACGGCGCAGCACCGCGCGGATGCGCGCCAGCAGCTCGCGCGGCTCGAACGGCTTGGGCAGGTAATCGTCGGCGCCCAGCTCCAGGCCGATGATGCGGTCCATCGGATCGCCCTTGGCGGTCAGCATCAGCACCGGCGTGCGGGCCAGATCACCCGGCAGTGCGCGGATGCGCCGGCACACCTCCAGGCCATCGATGCCGGGCATCATCAGGTCCAGGATCACCAGCTCGGGCTGCAGCAGCGGCAGCTGTTCCAGGCCGCTCTCGCCGTCGCCGGCGTGCGCCACCTCAAAGCCGGACTGGCCCAGGTACTCGCACACCATCTGCGCCAGGCGGGCGTCGTCTTCGATCATCAACAGTCGGGAGGTCATGGGTTCAGTGTAGCGGTGGCCTTGTCTACTGCCCATGTTCGCGCGCATGCGTGAAGCGGCTGTGCGCCTCACGTAAAGTTGCGCAAATGTCCGACCTGACCCCCTGGCCTTCTGCCGCTCCGCCTCTGCCTCTGCCCGCCCCTGGCTTCAGCGCGCTGCTGGCGCAGCTGGTTTCGCAGGCCCCGCACGCCCCGGCCCTGCGCTGGCGCGACCCGGCTGCGCCCGACACACCCTGGCAGACACTCGACCGCGCCACGCTGGCCGAGCAAGCGCATGCGGGGGCGATGGCACTGCAGGCGCTGGGGGTGCGGGCTGGCGACCGCGTCGCCTGGCTGGGCCTGAACCACCCGGCGGTGCTGGTGCTGCTGTTTGCGCTGGCGCGGCTGGGCGCGGTGCTGGTGCCGCTGAACCACCGCCTGGCACCGGCCGAATGGCAGGCGGTGCTGGCCGACTGCTCACCCCGCCTGCTGCTGCACGACGCGCCCTGGGCCGCTGCAGCGCTGGCGCTGGCGGAAACCGGCGGCACCACGGCCCTGGCCTGGGATGCCCTGGTGCCACAGGCACCGACCGCCCCCCCCACCGCGCCAGAGCACCCCGATGCGCCGCTGCTGCTGGTCTACACCTCGGGCACCACCGGCCGCCCCAAGGCAGCGGTGCACACCCAGGCCAACCTGCTGGCCAACATGGCGATCGCGGCGCAGGTGCAGGGCCTCACCGCCGCCGACACGGTGCTGACCGTGCTGCCCCTGTTCCACGTCGGCGGGCTGTGCATCCAGACCCTGCCGGCGCTCTCGGTGGGCGCGCCGGTGCTGCTGCACGCGCGGTTTGACGCCGCTGCCACGCTGCGCAGCATCGCCCAGGACCGGCCCACGCTCACGTTGCAGGTACCGGCCACGCTGCAGGCCCTGACGCAGCACCGCGACTGGGCGGCCACCGACCTGGGCAGCCTGCGCGCGGTCTGGGCGGGCTCCAGTCTGCTGCCGGCGGCGCCGCTGCAGGCCTTCATGGCCCGGGGCGTGCCGGTGTGCAATGTGTACGGCAGCACCGAAACCGGACCGTTCTCCATCGCCTTGCCGACCGCGCACGCGGCCGACCACCCGGGCAGCTGCGGCTGGCCGGCGCCCGGGGTGACCGTGCGCCTGCTGGACGCGCAGGGCCAGGACGTGCCCGCCGGCACGGTGGGCGAGATCGCGGTGCGCGGCCCCAACGTGGTGGCCCGCTACTGGCCCGACCTGCCGGCGCAGGACGCCGAGGGCTTTTTCCACAGCGGCGACCTGGCCCGCCAGGCCGAAGACGGGAGCTTCAGCGTGGTCGGCCGCGCCAAGGACATGATCATCTCGGGCGGCGAGAACATCTACCCGGCCGAGATCGAGCACCTGCTGGCCCAGCACCCGGCGGTGGCCGAGTGCAGCGTGGTGGGCCAGCCCGACGCCCGCTGGGGCGAGACCGTGGTGGCAGTGGTGGTGCTGCACGCGCCGACCACCGGCGCCGGCTGGGCCGCCCCGCTGCAGGCCTGGCTGGACGGGCGGCTGGCGCGCTACAAATGGCCGCGCCGCTGGGTACAGCTGCCCGCCCTGCCGCGCACCGCCCTGGGCAAGGTGCAGAAGGCCGAATTGCGCCGCCAGATCGAAGCCGGCGCCTGATCCCCGCCGCGCGACCCGCTCAGCGCCCGACCGGCAGCAGCCGCTTGGCCAGCAGCACCAGCGCCAGCACCGGCAGCCCCATCACCGAGGTCAGCAAAAAGAAACCCGGGTACCCCATGGCGTCCACCATGCCGCCCGAATAGCCGCCAAGGGTCTTGGGCAGCAGCGTCATGAGCGAGCTGAAGATGGCGTACTGCACCGCGGTGAAGGAGACATTGGTCAGGCTGGAGAGGAAGGCCACGAAGGCCGCGCTGGCGAAGCCGGCGGCCAGGTTGTCGGCCGCCACCACCGCGTACATCAGTTGCACGTCGTGCCCGGCAAAGGCCAGCGCCACAAAACCCAGGTTGGTCAGCGCGGCCAGCACCGCGCCCCAGAACAGCGAACGCATCACGCCCAGGCGCGTGGCCAGCAAGCCGCCGAGGAAACCGCCTGCAATGGCCACCACCACGCCAAAAGTCTTGACCGCATAGGCGATCTCGGTCTTGGAAAAACCCATGTCCTGGTAGAACACGTTGGAGATCACGCCCAGCACGATGTCGGAGATGCGGTAGAGGCCGATGAGCGCCAGTAGCAGCCAGGCGGTGCGCGCGCCGTAGCGGGCGAAAAAGTCCAGCACCGGCATGACCCAGGTCTGGCGTGCCTGCTCGCGGCTGGCCAGGCCGGCGGTCACCAGCAGCGCGCCCACGCCAAAGGCCGCCGCCAGCGCCACGCCCATGCGCAGGGCTTCCACCAGCAGCCCCAGCAGCGGGCCGGGCTGGGCCGGCGAAAGCCAGCGCCCCCAGGCCCAGAACACACCCACAAAGGCCAGCACCGCGCAGACAAACACCGCCAGCAGCCGGGCATGTGCGCCCGAGGGCTGGGCCTCGCGCGCGGCCACCACCGGCTCGCGGATCAGCAGCGTGGTGAGCACGCCCACCCCCATGGCCAGCGCCATCACGCCATAGGCCTGCTGCCAGGCGGCGTACACATAGGCATCGCGCGCCGACCCCCAGTGCGCCGCCAGGAACAGCGCGCCCGCGCCGGCCACGATCATGCCGATCCGGTAGCCCGCGATATAGGCCGATGACAGCACGCCCTGCTGCTCGGGCGGTGCGATTTCGATGCGGTAGGCGTCGATCACAATGTCCTGCGTGGCCGACATGAAACCCAACAGCACAGCGAAGAGGGCCATGGCGGTCAGGCTGGCGCCGCCACTGGCCGGGTCGGTACTGGCCATGCCCAGGATGGCCGCGATCACCCCCAGCTGGGCCAGCAGCAGGTAGGCCCGGCGACGCCCCAGCCAGCGCGTGAGCAGGGGCAACGGCAGCCGGTCGACCAGCGGCGCCCAGATGAACTTGAACGAGTACCCCAGCGCCGCCCAGCTGAAGAAGGTGACGGCCTTGCGTTCGACCCCGGCCTCCACCAGCCACAGCGAGAGCGACGAAAAAATCAGCAGGATGGGCAGGCCGGCCGCGAACCCCAGAAACAGCAGGGACAGCACGCGCAGGTCCCACAGGGTGCGCAGGGTCTCGCGCCAGCTGGGGCGGGTTTCAGACGTCGGCGTGACGGAAGACTCGGTCATGAAAGGGGGCTGGCGGCGACAAAACCGCACGGTGGTCAGGAGCGAAGGGCTTGTCTATTATTGGCCCCAATATGTGCTTCATCTGCGAACTCAAATCCGCCGCCCAGGCCGCCCCGGTGGTCACCCCGGCCCGGCCAGAACGCCTGTGGTCGGCACGGCGGGCCTTTTTGCTGGCCGGCAGCGCGGTGGCGGTGGGCGCCAGCGCCGACGCGCTGGCCCAGGTGGACGTGGGGCGCGCCTCGTCGCTGCGGCGGCTGGTGCCAGCGGCCGAGCTGGAAAGCGCGGCGGGCCAGCAATACAGCCAGATGATGGCCGAGGCCCGCCAGAAGCAGGTGCTGGTCCCCGAGAGCGATCCGCAGGTGCAGCGCCTGCGCCGCATGGCCAACCGGCTGATCCCGCACACCACGCCCTGGAACAGCCGCGCCCGGGGCTGGCAGTGGGAGGTCAACCTGATCGCCAGCGACCAGGTCAACGCCTTCTGCATGCCCGGCGGCAAGATCGCGTTCTACACCGGCATCCTCGACAAACTGCGGCTCGACGACGACGAGGCCGCCATGATCATGGGCCACGAGATGGCCCATGCGCTGCGCGAGCACGCCCGCGAGCGCCTGGCCAAGACGCAGGCCACCAGCCTGGGCCTGTCGGCCCTGTCAAGCCTGCTGGGCCTGGGCCAGCTCGGCGACGTGGCGGCCAGCCTGGGCACCCAGCTGCTGAGCCTGAAATTCAGCCGCGAGGACGAAACCGAAGCCGATCTGGTGGGCCTGGAGCTGGCCGCACGCTCGGCCTACAAGCCCCAGGCCAGCGTGAGCCTGTGGCAGAAGATGGCCGCCCAGGGCGGCGGCAGCGGCCCGGGCTTTCTCTCCACCCACCCCAACAGCCCGGCCCGCATCCGCGAACTGCAATCGAACGTGCCGAAGGTACAGGGGTTGTACGAGGCGGCGCGGCGGGGGTGAAAAATCAGCGCTGCCCCACGTAGGGATTGAACCGCCGCTCCTCGCCGAAGGTGCTCTCCGGACCATGCCCCGGGATGAACACCGTGTCGTCGCCCATGGGCCAGAGGCGTTCGCGGATGCTGCTGATCAGCTCGGCGTGATTCCCGCCCGGAAAGTCGGTGCGGCCGATGCTGCCGGCAAACAGCACGTCGCCCACAAACGCCCGCTTGGCCTCGGGTGAATGGAACACCACGTGCCCGGGCGTGTGGCCGGGGCAATGACGCACGTTCAGGGTGCAGTGGCCGATCTGCACGGTGTCGCCATCGGCGAGCCAGCGCGTGGGCGTGAAGTGGCCCGCAGGCGGGAAGCCGAACATCTGGCTTTGTTGCGGCAAGCCGTCAATCCAGAACTGGTCGCCCGGGTGTGGCCCGATGATGGGCAGGCCCAGGCGTTCGGCCAGCTCGGCCGTGCCACCGGCGTGATCGATGTGGGCGTGGGTCAGCCAGATGGCTTTCAGGTTTAGGCCCAGCCGTTTGACCTCACCCAGCAGGCGGTCCAGATCGCCGCCCGGGTCGATCACGGCTGCGTCCAGGGTTTCATCGCACCACACTAGGGAGCAGTTCTGCGCGAAGGCGGTGACGGGGACGGTCAGGTAGCGGAACATGGGTCTCAGAGCGTGAAGTCGTATTCGATGGTCAACGGGGCGTGGTCGCTGAACTTCTCGCCCTTGTAGATGGCCTCGGTGCGCGCGGCGTCGGCCAGCGCCGGTGTGGCCAAGTGGTAGTCCAGCCGCCACCCCACGTTGTTTGCGTAAGCCTGGCCGCGGTTGCTCCACCACGTGTAGCAGGCCTCGGTCGTGTCAGGCTGCAGGCGGCGGTACACGTCCACCAGGCCGCCGTCGCCCAGCAGTTTCGTCATCCAGGCGCGTTCTTCGGGCAGGAAGCCGCTGTTCTTCTGGTTGCTGCGCCAGTTTTTCAGGTCGGCGTTCTGGTGCGCGATGTTCACGTCGCTGCAAATGATGAAATCGCGCTGGGCCTTGAGCGCCATCAGGTGCGGGTAGAACACATCCAGGAAGCGGTACTTGGCTTCCTGCCGCTCGGGGCCGGACGAACCGCTGGGGCAGTAGACGCTGATGATGGAACGCCGGGCCCCGGGCGTGTCAAAGCGCAGTTCCACGTAGCGCCCTTCGGCATCGAATTCGCCGCCGTCGAAGCCGACTACCACGTCACTGGGCTCTTGCCGCGTGTACACCGCCACACCGGAATAGCCCTTTTTCTCGGCAAAGTGGAAATGCCCCTGCAGGCCGGCCAGCTGCTCGAAACGGCCGCTCACGTCGGGCGCCTGGGCCTTGACTTCCTGCACACAAATACAATCGGGCGCATGCGAAGCCAGCCAGGTTTCCAGCCCTTTGCTGGTGGCCGAGCGGATGCCGTTGAGGTTGAGGCTGGTGAGTTTGAACAAGGAATTTCCCATGTCGTTGGATACGGACGCGGCCCAAGCCGGCGCGAAAGGTGGTGTGCTGGCGCAGGACTTCGTGCAGTTCTGCGTCGATTCGGGCGTGCTGCGCTTCGGTGAATTCAAGACCAAAGCCGGTCGTCTCTCGCCCTACTTTTTCAACGCCGGTCTGTTTGACGATGGCGCCAAGCTCGGGCGGCTCGCGCAATTCTATGCACAGGCCCTGGTGGCCAGCGGCATCGAATTCGACATGATTTTCGGCCCGGCCTACAAGGGCATTCCCCTGGGCGCGGCCGTGGCCATCGAACTGGCGCGCCTGGGCCGCAACGTGCCCTTTGCCTACAACCGCAAGGAAGCCAAGGACCACGGCGAGGGCGGTTCGCTGGTCGGCGCACCGCTCAAGGGCCGGGTGCTGATCGTCGATGACGTGATGAGCGCGGGCACCGCCGCGCGCGAATCGATCGCGCTCATTCAAGCCGCTGGTGCCACGCCGCACGCGGTGGCGATTGCACTGGACCGGCAGGAGAAAGCCACCGAGGTGGGCCCCGACGGCACAGTGCGCGATGTGGACCACAGCGCCGTGCAATATGTCCAGAACGCACTCGGGCTTCAGGTGTGCGCGATTGCGCGCCTGGCCGACTTGCTGCAGTATCTGAACCAGCACACGGCAACCGACCTCAGCCAGCACCGTGCGCGCGTGCTGGCTTACCGCGAACGCTACGGCGTGGCCTGATGAACACTCCCTTGCAGCCCCTCCTTGACCTCGGCACCGCCAACGCGCGGCGGGCGCTGGCCGTGGGGGCTGTCATCGGTGCCCTGGCCGGTGGCGCGCTGGCACAGACCCAGAACAGTAGCGGCATCTACACCTGCATCGACAGCAAGGGCCGGCGCATCACCTCGGACCGCCCGATCCCCGAATGCCTGGACCGCGAGCAGCGCGAGCTGGGCAAAAGCGGTGTGGTGCGGCGCGTGGTGCCGCCCAGCTACACGGCCGAAGAGCGCGCCCGACTGGACGCGCAGAAGAAGGCCGAAGAGGCCCAGCAAGCACGCGCAGCCGAAGAAAAGCGCCGGGACCGCGCGCTGCTGGTGCGCTACCCCAACCAGGCGGCTCACGACAAGGAGCGTGCCGAGGCGCTGGCCCAGATCGACGAAGTGATCGGCGCGGTGAACAAACGCCAGCAGGCGCTGCAGGCCCAGCGCAAAGAGATCGATACCGAGCTGGAGTTCTACCAGAACGACCCGAAGAAGGCGCCGCCCTGGCTGCAGCGCAAGATCGAGGACAACACCCAGCAGGCCGAGGTTCAGAAACGTTTTCTGGCCGACCAGGCGCAGGAGAAGCAGCGCATCAACGGGCGCTTTGACGAGGAACTGGCCAAGCTCAAGATGCTCTGGACCTACGGCATCCGGCCCTGAGCGGTCTGCAGCACAAAACAAAAGGCCCGCGTTGCGGGCCTTTTGTCGTTCCGGCGGACGTTCACTCAGCCCTGCAGTTTCTGCTTGAGCAGTTCGTTGGCCTGCTGCGGGTTGGCCTTGCCCTTGCTGGCCTTCATGACCAGACCCACCAGCGCGTTGAAGGCCTTGTCCTTGCCGGCGCGGAACTGCTCGACCATGGGCGCGTTGGCGGCCATGACCTCGTCGATGATCTTCTCCAGCGCGCCGCTGTCGTTCATCTGCTTGAGTCCTTTGGCTTCGATGACGGTGTCGACATCGCTGCCCTCGCCGGCCCACAGCGCGTCCATCACCTGCTTGGCGGCGTTGTTGGACACCGTGCCGTCGGCGATGCGCTTGAGCAGCGCGGCCAGCGTCTCGGCGCTGACGGGCACCTGGGCGATGTCTTTCTCCTCGTTGTTCAGCCGGCGCGAGACCTCGCCCATGATCCAGTTGCTGGCCATCTTGGCCTGGCCGGATGCCTTCGCTGCCGTCTCGAAATAGGCCGCCATCGCCGGGCTCTGGGTCAGCGTGGTCGCGTCGTACTCGGGCAGGCCGTAGTCGGCCACCAGGCGCTCGGCCATCTGGCGCGGCAGCTCGGGCATGGCGGCCTTCACCTCATCCACCCAGCTGCGCGCAATCACCAGCGGCGGCAGGTCGGGGTCGGGGAAGTAGCGGTAGTCGGCCGCGTCTTCCTTGGTGCGCATGGCGCGGGTCTCGCCCGTGTCGGGGTCGAACAGCACCGTGGCCTGCTGGATGGCGTGGCCGTCCTCGATCTGCTCGATCTGCCAGCGCACCTCGTAGTCGATGGCCTGCTGCATGAACTTGAACGAATTCAGGTTCTTGATCTCGCGGCGCGTGCCCAGCGGCGCGCCCGGCTTGCGCACCGAGACGTTGGCGTCGCAGCGGAACGAACCTTCCTGCATGTTGCCGTCGCAGATGCCGATCCAGGTCACGATCTTGTGCAGCTCTTTCGCGTAGGCCACGGCCTCGGCGCTGGAGCGGATGTCGGGCTCGGTCACGATCTCCAGCAGCGGGGTGCCGGCGCGGTTGAGGTCGATGCCGCTTTGACCGATGAAGTCCTCGTGCAGGCTCTTGCCCGCGTCTTCCTCCAGGTGGGCGCGCACCAGGCGCACGGTCTTCTTCTCGTCACCGAGGAAGAAGCTCACCTCGCCGCCCTGCACCACCGGGATCTCGAACTGGCTGATCTGGTAGCCCTTGGGCAGGTCGGGATAGAAGTAGTTCTTGCGCGCGAACACGCTCTGCTCGGCGATGTGCGAACCCAGCGCGAGGCCGAGGCGGATGGCGCAGGCC
>Ga0172372_10010655_pt1 | contig 11749 bp, 13 predicted proteins | sample LakKiv5m_2_FD_114544 | JGI IMG/M metagenome (GOLD analysis project Ga0172372, IMG submission 114544) | Freshwater microbial communities from Kabuno Bay, South-Kivu, Congo - kab_092012_9.5m | ecosystem: Environmental > Aquatic > Freshwater > Lake | place: Democratic Republic of the Congo... | reverse complement strand
TCGGCGCCGTCGGCGCGCTCGTGGTGTTCTGGCTGCGCCGCAGCATGGACGAGTCGCTGCAGGAGACCGGCGAGGAGCGCCGCTCCGGCTCGATGGTCGAGCTGTTCACGGCGTACCCCAAGCAGCTGCTTCTGTGCTTCCTGATCACCCTCGGCGGCACCGTCGCGTTCTACACGTACAGCGTCAACGGCCCGCTCATCGTCAAGTCGACCTACGCCGACGAGGGCATGACCGCGACCTGGATCAACTTCGCGGCGCTCGTGCTGCTGATGGTCATCCAGCCGCTCGGCGGCCTGCTGAGCGACAAGATCGGCCGCAAGCCGCTGCTGGTCGGCTTCGGCGTGCTCGGGGTGCTGTGGACCTACACGTTCCTGACGCTCCTGCCGCAGATCACGACGCCGATGGCGTCCTTCCTGATGCTCGCGGGCACCTACGTGATCCTGACCGGGTACACGTCGATCAACGCGATCGTGAAGGCCGAGCTGTTCCCGTCGCACGTCCGCGCACTGGGAGTCGGCCTGGGTTACGCGCTGGCCAACTCGATGTTCGGTGGCACCTCGCCGCTGATCTACGAGGCCGCCAAGGCACGGGACGCGCTCGACGCGTTCGCGATCTACGTGACGATCGCGATCGGCATCTCGCTCCTGGTCTACGTCTTCGCGCTGCGCAACAAGGCTCCGACGTACCTCGACGCCGAGCAGGCCGGCCGCGGACCCAGCACCCACCCGCAGGCGCGCGAGAGCGTGTCGACGGGCTGACCGCGACGCGGGGCGGCGGTATCGTCGATCGGTCGGAAGGACGCGGCGTGCGCGTGGTCATCGTGGAGGACGATCCCGGGGTCGCCGACGCCCTGACGCAGGCGCTCCGCGGCCAGGGGTGGACGGTCCGCCACGCGGCCACGGCGCTCGCGGCCCTCGACCTGGTCGACGACGCCGACCTGGTCCTGCTCGACATGGGCCTGCCCGATCGGGACGGGCTCTGGGTGTGCCAGCAGGTGAGGGCCCGGTCGGCCGTGCCGATCGTGGCCCTCACGGCACGCCGGCACGAGAGCGCGATCGTCGGGGCGCTGCGTGCCGGCGTCGACGACTACGTCACGAAGCCGTACAGCACCGACGTGCTGCTGGCCCGGATCGAGGCGGTCGTGCGGCGCGCGACCGGAGCCGCGACGGCGGAGCCGCCACCGGACCCGGGCTTCACGGTCCAGGCCGAGAGCCGCGAGGTGCGGTTCCCGGACGGAACGGTCGTCGGCCTGACGGCCAAGGAGACCGAGCTGCTGCAGGCGCTGGCCCGCACCCCGGGCAGGCCCGTCACGCGGGCCGCGCTGATGGAGGAGGTCTGGGACACGACGTGGGTCGGCGCCTCGCGCACGCTCGACGTCCACGTCGGCACCCTGCGCGCCAAGCTCGACCCACGGGTCCGGATCGAGACGGTGCGCGGCGTCGGGTACCGGCTCGCGCCCGCGCCGGAGGACCCTCGACCAGAAGACGCCCCGTGAGACGTCGGCTGCTCGTGCTCACGGTCACGACGACCGCTGCCGTCCTGGTGCTGCTGACCGTGCCGTTGCTTGCCGCGTACGCCGAGGAGCGGGCGGTCGACCTCCACCAGCAGCGTCTCGCGGCGGCCACCCGGTTCGCGGCGCTCGCCGACAGCCTGCCGTCCAGCGTCGACACCGCGAGCCTGGCCTCCGACCTCGAGCGGTTCGACGAGGTCACCCAGACGACGCGCACCTGGATCGTCGACACCGACGGCTCGGTCGTCGCACCGTCGCGCCCGCTGCCGTCCGACGTCGACGGCCTCGACGCGGCGGTCGCCCAGGCGCTCGACGGCACCCCGACCCCCACCCTCGGCGCCCTCTGGCCGTGGAGCGAGGACCAGGTCGTCGTCGCGACCCCGATCGGGCGTGACGCGCAGGTGCTCGGTGCGGTCGTCGTCGTGGAGGACACCAGCGAGCCACGCGGCGACGTGGCCACCTGGATGGCGGTGGCGACGCTCGCCGCGGTCGTGTTCGTGGGGATCCTCGCGTGGCTCGTCGGCGTGCCGCTCGTGCGGTGGGTCGTGCGGCCCGTCGAGGAGCTGGAGGAGCGGGTGCAGGACCTGGGGCAGGGCCGGGCCGCCGCCTCCGGGCGGGTCGAGGGCCCGCCCGAGCTGCGGCGGCTCGTGCAGTCGTTCAACGAGATGGCCGAGAACGTGGAGCACTCCCGCCAGCAGCAGCGCGACCTCGTGGCCGACGTCTCGCACCAGCTGGCCAACCCGCTGACCGCCCTGCGACTGCGCCTGGAACACCTCGCCCGCGACGACGAGTCGGTCCTGCCCGTCCTGGCCGAGACCGATCGCATGGCACGGTCGCTGGAGGACGTCATCGAGATCAGCCGGGCCGGCGGCCACGACCGGGCGACGTCGGTCGTCGACGTGACGGCGCAGGTGCGAGCGCGGGCCGAGCTGTGGCAGCCGCTGTTCGAGGACCGGCTGCATCTCTCGACTCCCTCGACGCCGCTGCACGCCGAGGTCGAGGACGACCTGGTGCCGACGCTCGTCGACATCCTGCTCGACAACGCCGCGAAGTACGCTCCGGACGCCGTGGTCGAGGTGACCCTGGAGGCTGGCGCCGACACGCTCCGCCTCCTCGTGCGGGACCACGGTCCCGGGGTCAGCGCTGACGAAGCCACGCAGATCGGCGCACGGTTCCAGCGTCTGCCCCGTCACGCCGAGGTCGACGGCACGGGTCTCGGCCTCTCGATCCTGCTGCTGCGCGTCCGCGACGCCGACGGCACCGTGGCGATCGAGCCCGCCGACCCCGGGCTCGCGATCACCGTCAGCCTGCCTGCTCGTCCCGATCCCGGAAGTAGCGCAGCGCCCCGGGGTGGAGCGGGATCGGCTGGGTGAAGATGCCCGCCGCCGCGGTCGGCTGCCGGATGTCGGGCACACGGCGCGCCAGGGCGTCCTGGCGCTCGAAGATCACCGACGCGAACCCGTACGCGACGTCGTCCGGGAGGTTCGGCGTCGCGAGCATGTAGGTCTTGATGCTGACCGTCTCGACCGCCTCCGGCAGACCGTACGGCCCCGCCGGGAACGGGCCTGCGACGTACTCGGAGCCCGACTCGGCGGCCAGCGGGGCGACGAGGTCACCCAGGTCGATCGCTCGGAGCGGCAACCGCTGTCCGAGCTCCACGAGCGTCGCGATCGGGAACCCGCTGACGAACGCCACCGCGTCGACGTCACCGCGCTCCAGCGCCGCCGTCGACTCCTCGAGCGAGAGGTCCAGCACCTGCACCCCGCCCTCCGGGACGCCCGAGGCGCGCAGGCACCTCTCGACGACGAGCTTGGTCCCCGAACCGACTTGCCCCGACGCGAGGCGCCGACCGGCCAGGTCGGCCACGGTCGTGACGGGTGAGTCGAGCGGCACGACCACCTGCAGGAAGCTGTCGTAGAGGCGCGCGATCGCGACGAGGCCGGCGGGGCTCTCGAAGGGATCGTCGCCGTCGAAGGCCAGGCGTGCCGTGTCGCCGAGGCAGAAGCCGACGTCGGCGGTGCCCGCCAGCAGGTGCTCGACGTTGCCGACCGACCCACCCGTGACCAGCGCGCTCGCCTCGACCTCGGGCATCTGGCCGGCGACCTCGCGCGCCAACGCCCTGCCGTAGCGGTCGAAGACCGCACCGGAGTTGCCCGTCGCGATCCGGAGTCGACCCGTTGCCTCGGCCCACGGCACGGCGCGTGCGCACGCGGCCAGCGCGGGCGCCGCGAGCAGCGCCGACACGCCGGTCAGGAGCGTGCGACGCGTGACCTCGGGACCCATCGCCCCAGCATCTCAGGTAGACGTGGCGGCATCCGTGTGGTCGGGGCGTCGAGGTCGACGTGGCTGCGGCGGATCAATCTTCAGGGCCCGGCTGAAGAGACGGAACGCCACGACGGCCCCGACGACACCCAGCGCGAGCACCAGGAGCGAGATGGTGGCGACCAACCCGTCCAGCTCCTCGGGCGCCCACGCTGCGAAAATACGTCCCGCGGCGAACGCCCCCAGGACGCCCGTGATCACGAGCTGACTCCGCACCCGAAGCCCGAGCGCGACGTCCGGCGCGCTCATCGTCGGTCGACGTCGTCGGTGGGCGAGGTAGGTGTGGAGCAGCATCATGCCCACGACGCCCACGCAGGCGATCACCAACACGATCCTCGTCGTCGATCGTGCCAGGTCGAGCATCCCGACCAGGGGCGGGAGGCCGAACACCAGCACGATCCCCCACACGCTCGCCCAACGGAGATGGCGGGCCGCCCGCCGGTGACCGTCCTTCCGTCCGTCCGATTCGGTGGTGCCCGCGCTGGGGTCGGACGTCATGCGGCCATGATGCCCGACCCTAGGCCCTCGACACGCTTCGCAACCGAGCTGCCAGCGAAACCGCGACAGCAGAAGGTGACCGCCACGCCCCCGGCACCGACGGCCACGACCTGCAGGGCTGTGCCCGTCCACCCGGGCACCACCATCGGCGTCGCTCCCGTCACGCGCAGCGCCTTCTCCGCCACCAGTGCACCTGTCCCCAGGGCGACGAAGCTCAGCACCCACGGCCGGTCCGACCCGCCACGACGCGCCCAGGCCCATCCCAGGTGGAGCACGATCGCCAGCAGCGTGGCTGCGGCCCAGGCGACGTACGCGGTCACCCGGGTCTCGATCGTCCAGTCCGGGACCTGCCGGATCACCGGGGCCGCGAGCGCGTGGAAGACAACGACCCACGCGACCGGCCAGGTCAGCTGACGCACGCGTCCACCAGAACCTGCCGGGGCGAACAGCAGACGACGACCACCCGACCAGCAGGCTGCGAGTCCGAGACTCACGACCAGGACGACGAGGTGACGGCACCGATGTTCGGATCGAGGAAGCGACGGTCGACGAACGACGACCTGATGGGCAAGCTACGGCCGGACCTGACCCGGGAGTCGCTGGGCGTCGGCCCGGACGTGCGCTACCGGCCGGCGGTCATGGACCACTACGTCGCGCTCGCCGACGACGCGTAGCAATGCGAAAGGCCCCGCGAACGTCGCGGGGCCCTCTGCTTCGAGTGGAGCATAGGAGACTCCGTCACTCGCTAGCGCTCGCTCCTCCCCGAATCACCATTCTTGATTCGAAGCAGAGGGCCCCGCGCCTGCTCGACGAATGCGAAAGGCCCCGCGAACGTCGCGGGGCCCTCTGCTTCGAGTGGAGCATAGGAGATTCGAACTCCTGACCTCTTCCATGCCATGGAAGCGCGCTACCAACTGCGCCAATGCCCCGTGTGCGGGTGGTCCGAGGACCGAGAGACCACATTAGACGATGGCCCCCGCGAGTCACAAACCGGGTCAGGCGTCGTCGGTCATGACCGGCTCCGGCAGCGTGCCAGCGTTCCACTCGGTCAGTCGCCAGTAGCGGTGCTGGGGCGGTCCGTTCTCGGTCAGCACCGACCAGGAGCAGTTGCTGAGCGCCCCGAACGTGCGCCACGTCGACTCCGGGAAACCCAGGAACGAGCACACGCCGGTCCGGATCACGGCGCCGTGGGCGACGACCACGAGCGTCTCGTCGTCGGGCAGCGAGCCGAGGGCGTCGTGGAGCGCGACGGCGAACCGCTCCCCCGCCTGTGCGTGGGTCTCGCTGTCGGGGATCTGCGTCTCGTCGCCCTGGATCCAGGCGCGCATGCCGTCGGGGAACTGCTCGAAGGACTCGTGCCAGGTCAGGCCCTCGCGGGCGCCGAAGTTCATCTCCCGGAATCGCTCGTCCGGCTCGACCTCGACGCCGGCCACGCGGCCCAGCGCCTCGGCCGTGTGCCGGGCACGCTGCAGGTCGGAGCAGAGGATCCGGTACGGCTGCAGCGCCGCGAGGCGGAGCGCGGCCGACTCGGCCTGCTCGCGACCCACGTCGTCGAGGGGCGTGTCGGTCTGGCCCTGCACGCGACCGGCGACGTTCCACTCGGTGCGGCCGTGTCGCCAGACGATGACCTGGCGGCTCACGCGACCGCGACCTCGGGGCAGTCCCGCCAGAGCCGCTCGAGCGAGTAGAACTCACGCTCCTCGACGTGCTGCACGTGCACGACGATGTCGGTGAAGTCGAGCAGGATCCAGCGGCCCTCGCGCGCACCCTCTCGGCGCACGGCCTTGGCGCCGTGCTCACGGAGGCGGTCCTCGACCTCGTCCTGCACGGCGCGGGCCTGCGTGGGGCTCGTGACGGAGCAGATGACGAAGACGTCGGTGATGTACAGCTGCTCGGAGACGTCGAAGGCGCGCACGTTGGTGGCGGACTTGTCGGCCGCTGCGGCAGCGGCGACACGGGTCAGGTCGAGGGCGAGCTCGGTGGCGGTCATGCGGTGATGATTCCTTCGGTGGAGGCGTACAGCCCGTGCTTGGCGAGGTACTGCACCACGCCGTCGGGCACGAGGTACCAGACTGGGTCGCCGGCGCTCACGCGGTCGCGGCAGTCGGTCGAGGAGATGGCCAGGGCCGGGATCTCGAGCACCGTCACCCGGCCCTCGGGCAGGTCGGCGAGCATCGACTCGTCGAGGTCGTGCCCTGGGCGGGTGCAGGCGACGAACTGGGCCAGCTCGAACAGCTCGTCGTGGTCGCGCCAGGTCAGGATCTGCGCCATCGCGTCGGCACCCGTGATGAAGAACAGGTCCGCTTCGGGCTGCAGGGCCGCGAGATCGCGCAGGGTGTCGATCGTGTAGGTCGGGCCATCCCGCTCGATGTCGACGCGACTGACCTCGAACCGTGGGTTGGCAGCCGTCGCGATGACCGTCATGAGGTACCGGTGCTCGGCGGGCGAGACCTCACGGTGAGCCTTCTGCCACGGCTGACCCGTCGGCACGAACACGACCTCGTCGAGGCCGAACCGTGCCTGCACCTCGCTCGCGGCGACGAGGTGGCCGTGGTGGATCGGGTCGAACGTGCCACCCATGACACCGACCCTCCGCCGCGGGGCAGAGGGTCGTGAGGTGTCGTCGTGCGTGCTCAGGTGTGCTCGCGGCCCTTGCCGAAGACGAGCAGGATCAGCAGCAACGTGAAGAGGATCCCGAGAGCGACGGCACCGATGATGTACGGATTGATGGCCTCGGCTTCTTCGGCCGACTCGGACGCGGCGACCAGGATCGTGGAGATCATGGCGACAATCTAGCAGCGACCGCGCCTCAGCGGACGTGCCCGTCGCCCTCGACGACGTAGGTCGTGGTGGTCATCTCCGGCAGCCCCATGGGTCCGCGCGCGTGCAGCTTCTGCGTCGAGATGCCGATCTCGGCGCCGAAGCCGAACTCTCCGCCGTCGGTGAAGCGGGTCGAGGCGTTGACCATGACGGCCGCGGAGTCGACGCCCAGGGTGAAGCGCCGGGCGGTCGCCGCCGACGCCGTGACGATCGCCTCGGTGTGGCCAGAGGAGAACCGGCGGACGTGCGCGATCGCGGCGTCGACGGAGTCGACGACACGGGCGGAGATCTCCAGGTCGAGGTACTCGGTCGCGTAGTCCTCGTCGGTCGCCGGCGTCACGGCCGGGTCGACGGCCTGGAAGGCGTCGTCGCCGTGGATCAGCACTCCGCGCTCGCGCAGCGCTCCGACGACACGCGGCAGGAACTGGGGGGCCACGTCACGGTGGACCAGGAGCGACTCGGCGGCGTTGCAGACGCTGGTGCGGTGAGTCTTGGCGTTGACGACGATCTCGAGCGCCATGTCGAGGTCGGCCTCGGCGTCGACGTAGACGTGGCAGTTGCCGGTGCCGGTCTCGATGACGGGCACCGTCGACTCCTCCACGACGGTGCGGATGAGTCCGGCGCCCCCACGCGGGATGACGAGGTCGACGAGCCCGCGGGCGCGCATCAGCTCGGTGGCCGAGGCCCGGTCGTCGCTCGGCAGCAGGCTGATGACGTCGGCCGGGAGGCCCACGCCCTCGATCGCCTCGCGCATCACGTCGACGATGACCTGGTTCGACCGCGCCGCCGAGGCCGAGCCCCGGAGCACGACGGCGCTGCCGGCCTTGAGGCAGATCGCGGCGGCGTCCGCGGTGACGTTGGGCCGGCCCTCGTAGATCATGCCGACGACGCCCATCGGTACGCGGACCTGCGTCAGACGAAGACCGTTGGGCAGCACCGAGCCGCGCACGACCTCACCGATCGGATCGGGGAGGGTCGCGATGTCGCGGACACCCTGCGCGAACGCGGCGACCCGCTCGGCATCGAGGCGGAGCCGGTCGATGACGTGCTCGCCCGTACCGGCCGCACGGGCCACGTCGACGTCGGCGACGTTGGCCGCGACGATCCGGTCCGTCGCGGCGACGAGGGCGTCGGCGGCCGCGTGGAGTGCGGCGTCCTTCACGGTCCGCGTCGCGGTGGCGAGCGGGATGGACGCCTCGCGGGCGCGCCGAGCCGTGGCGTGCACGACCTCACGGACGTCCGCCGGTGCGTGCGTCTCGCGGATGTCAGTGGTCATAGCCGCATCCTAGGACCCACGGCGTCACGCGGGCCGACGACCACCGACCCCGGGAACGGCGGGCAGGCCCAGGCCCTGACGCAGCTTCTGGACCGACCGGGCCGTCAGGCCGATGCGGTCACCGATGACGGAATCGGTGGCTCCCTGGGCGTTGAGGCGTCGGATGACCTCGGTGCGCTCCGCCACCGACAGCTGCGCAGGCGGCTCGCCCGCGCAGGCCCGCTCGACGGCGAGCGGGTCGACCTCGTCGCATCCCGACCGTCGGGTCGGCTCGGGCTCGTTGTCGGACTCGCGCCGGTGGATCCAGGCGTACGGTCGGGGCACGCCCCGCACATACGGCCGCCCGCCGGCGATGCCCGTGTAGTGGTCGAGCTCGGCCCAGCTGGCACAGGCCGCGATGACCGGGCACCCGGCGCAGATGTCGACGAGCGGTGCCGCGGCGGCGACAGCGGCCCCCGCCGAGCGGGCCGAGGTCCAGCTGTTCTCGCCTTCGTTCCACTCCCCCTGACGTCCCGCGCAGTGCGCGCCGTCGAGGCGCGCCGAGGCGCTGGCTGCCGCGACGTCACGGCCTGACGGTCGCAAGGTGGGACCCTGCCGCTGGCCTGCTGCGGTCATTGACTCGCTCCCCCGAACGTGTGATCACTCGACTGCTGTGGCGACATGACGAGATTTGCTTCCACGCCTGTAACACGGAGTTGGGGGCGGGTCGATGACGCGATTGCCTCGAAGAGTTCACTGAGACCGACGCTGATGCCGCGACCGGACCTGAGATCGCCGCCCTGACGGCGGGTGCCGTCTTCGGCACCACCCGATGGCGACGCAACCACCGATGGAAAACGACGACGTGAGCGGATCAGCCGACGATTGGTCGGGGCTCCTCCCGCAGCACGGCCGACACCCGCGGCCGCCAGCCGTTCCGACTCCGCGACCAGGCCGGCCGTCATCGCCGCCTCGGCCCGGTAGCGCACGCGGTACCGCCGCACGAGCAGCAGCAGGTACGGGGCCATTCCGGCAGCCGCGGCCCCGCGGATCCGACCGTCCCCGTGAGCAGCGTGCGCGCCGCCTCCTGCGTCATGGCCAGAGCGCAGGGCAGCCAGCAGGCCGGTGGGGAGGGTCAGGACGCCGACGCGTGACCGGATGCGCCACATCCGAAACGCGCCACGGCCGTCACCCGGAAGCGCGGCTCAGCAGCATGAGGTCGTCACGGTGCACGACCTCGCGGTCGTAGTCCGGGCCCAGCTCCGCCACGATCGACGCCGTCGAGCGACCGAGCAGCAGCGGCAGCTCGCCACTGTCGAAGTTGACGAGACCCCTCGCGACCACGACGCCGTCGGGCGCCACCAGGTCGACCGGGTCACCCGCGCTGAACTCGCCGGAGACCTCCGTGACTCCTGCGGCCAGGAGTGACGCACCCCGCTCGATGAGCGCACGGACCGCGCCGGCGTCCACGCGCACTGCCCCCTTCGTCTGGCTCGCGTGGGCCAGCCAGAGGAGCCGCGACGGTCGACGCTTGCCCGTCGCGGCGAAGCGCGTGCCCACGGCCCGACCCTCCAGCGCCGCCGCGGCCTGGGCCGCGCTCGTCAGCACGACCGGGATGCCGGCCGCCGTCGCGATGCGCGCGGCATCGATCTTGGTGACCATGCCGCCGGTGCCGACCGCCGAGCCGACCCGGGCGATGTCGACGCCCTCCAGGTCCGACTCCGCCGCGACCGTCGCGATGAGCCGGGACCCCGGCTCGGACGGGTGCGCGGTGTACAGGCCGTCGACGTCCGACAGCAGCACCAGGAGGTCGGCATGCACCAGGTGGGCGACGAGCGCCGCCAGCCGGTCGTTGTCGCCGAACCGGATCTCGCTCGTCGCGACGGTGTCGTTCTCGTTGACGATCGGGACGATGCCGAGCTCGAGCAGCTTCGCGAACGTCTGGTGGGCGTTGCGGTAGTGGCTGCGGCGGGTCACGTCGTCGACCGTGAGCAGCACCTGACCCACGGTCAGACCCGCCTCGGCGAACCGCGCGGAGTAGCGGGCCATCAGAGCACCCTGGCCGACGCTGGCCGCGGCCTGCTGCGTCGCGAGGTCACGGGGTCGTTCGGGCAGCCCGAGAGGGCCGAGCCCGGCCGCGATGGCACCGGAGCTGACCAGCACGACGTCGTGTCCTCGCGCCCGCGACGCCACCAGGGCGTCGACGAGCGACTCCAGACGCTCGGGATCGATGTGGCCGTCCGTCGTCGTCAACGAGGACGAGCCGACCTTGACGACGACGCGACTCATCGCGACTTGGCCTCGTCCGACTCGTCGCCGTCCACCTCGTCGCCGTCGTACTCCTCGTCGAGGTCGTAGAACCGCTGTCCTGAGCCTGTCGAAGGGTCGAAGTAGTCCTCGTCGCTCTGACCCTCGCGCGTCTGGCGCGCCTCCGCCTCGAACGCCCGCTTCGCCTCGAGGTCCTCGCGACGCTGACGGTTGCTCCGCCGGTCGGAGGGATCGACCCGGAGGTCGCCACCACGCGGCCCGAGCACCTCGGCACCCGCGGGCGTCTGCGGATCGAAGTCGAACACGACCGCGCCGTCGTCCTCCGGACCCGTGCCGCCGATGATGACGTCGTCGCCGGCCTCGGCACCGAGCGCGAGCAGCTTGTCCTCGACGCCGAGCCGGTTGAGCCGGTCGGCCAGGAAGCCGACGGCCTCGTCGTTCGTGAAGTCGGTCTGCCGCACCCAGCGTGCGGTCTTCTCACCACGGACGACCCACTGCGGCGCGTCCTCGGGGCCCCGACGGTGCACCGTGAACTCGGCGTCGACACCCGCCTCGGCACGGGGCCGCAGCACGATGCGCGTCGGCGGGGCCTCGGGCGCCTCGGCGCGACGCGCCCCCACGATGTCGGCCATCGCGAAGCTCAGCTCACGCAGCCCCGCGTGACTCGCCGCGGACACGTCGAAGACCCGCAGACCGCGGGCCACGAGATCGGCGCGCACGAACTCGGCGATCTCGGCCGCGTCGGGCACGTCGGTCTTGTTGAGGGCGACGAGGCGAGGGCGGTCCAGCAGGTCGGTCTCGGTCGCCTCGGCGTACCGGGACAGCTCGTTCTCGATGACGTCGAGATCGGTCAACGGGTCGCGGCCGGGCTCGACCGTGGCGCAGTCGATGACGTGCACCAGGGCGGCGCACCGCTCGACGTGCCGCAGGAAGTCGTGACCCAGACCCTTGCCCTCGCTGGCGCCTTCGATCAGGCCCGGCACGTCGGCGACCGTGAACGTCGTGGACCCGGCCGTCACGACACCGAGGTTGGGCACCAAGGTCGTGAACGGGTAGTCGGCGATCTTCGGACGAGC
>Ga0172372_10010654_pt1 | contig 11751 bp, 9 predicted proteins | sample LakKiv5m_2_FD_114544 | JGI IMG/M metagenome (GOLD analysis project Ga0172372, IMG submission 114544) | Freshwater microbial communities from Kabuno Bay, South-Kivu, Congo - kab_092012_9.5m | ecosystem: Environmental > Aquatic > Freshwater > Lake | place: Democratic Republic of the Congo... | reverse complement strand
TTTGTTGGCATCTAGTGCGTACCCACCCGTCAGGTCTTGAATGCGCTTCAGCACAAATGGGGTGATGTCTTTCCCTCGTATGCCTTGTCGGTCTGCTTCCTCGGTGGCTTGTTTAATGACATCCTTGGCAAGTTGCTCTGGCAAGGCGTTCTCTTCTGGGACGGGAACGCAGAATAAAATCCCGTTTTGCATCTTCATCTCGCTGGCATGGTGGATGATCTCTGCCGCTTGTTCGGGAGTATTCACCCTTGCATCCACTGCTAAACCGCTGTCACGGGTGTAAAAGGCGGGTATGCGATCGGTCTGATACCCAATCACAGGGACACCATTGGTTTCCAATACCTCAAAGGTCAGGGGCAAATCTAGGATGGACTTTGCTCCGCTACATACCACGCTCACAGGTGTTTGACCTAGCTCGGTCAAATCTGCTGAAACATCAAAGGGATGCCCAAGATGTACCCCTCCAATCCCACCCGTCGCAAAGACTTTGATCCCCACGCGATGGGCAATCACCATCGTGCCGGAGACGGTTGTCGCGCCGCTTTGGCGCAAGGCAACCACAATAGGTAAGTCGCGTCGGCTAGTTTTACGGATGTTCTTGCCGGCTTGTTTGCCTAAGTTCTCAATCTCATCCGCGGTTAGCCCAACTTTAATTTGTCCCTCGATGATGGCGAGTGTGGCGGGCAATGCTCCCCCCTGTATAACGGCGTTCTCCATTTCGGTGGCGGTCATGATGTTGTCGGGGTAGGGTAGTCCATGTGTGATGACGGTTGACTCTAGCGCGACAACAGGTTGGTTATGGCGGAGAGCTTCTTCAACGGTGGGGTTCAAAGCAATGTGCATCGTGATTTCACCTTCTAAAATTCTATTTTGGGCAATTATACACAAATGATGCCGCGTGTTGTACAATGACACTTGAGTGTTAATGATGGAATTTTGCTTGTGTCTGACCCGCTTTCTCTATCTGAACAGCAGCATCGCCGCGATGTATTTAGGGGGATTGTGCTTCCTATGCTGGTGGGGGTGGGCGTTTTAGTCGTGGTGATGGCGCCAGTCATCCTGTTGCCCAATGCCAACCAAGTGGGGATCGTGGCAGATGTCTTGATGATTGTGTTCGTGTTCTTCCCCGTGTTTGTGTGCCTGTTCCCAATGTATTTGCTTCTGTTGGTGTTGGCGTTTGGGATTGGGCATGCAAATTATTCCACCGGTCGCTTTTTGCGTCGCGTCAATCGTTTGACCAGCACCGCCAATAAACGGGTTGCCACCGTTTCTGCTCAGGTGGATCAAGTGGTCTTACAAGCGCGTTCTAGCATCGCATGGGTTGAAGATCGGTTGAGCCGAACCTTTCAGCCTAGTTCAGATTTGACACAGGATGACCAAGATAAAAATGGAGATTAGGATCAATGAAATCACCACAGAACGTCACTCCGCCCGCACAACAGTCACAAACGCAACCGATTTGGTGGTTGCGCACGCTGTTGCTTTGGACGCTGCTGGGAACAACGATCGGATTGGTTGCTGGCTTGCTGTATAACCGTGAGGCGCAAGCGTATGTACAACGCAATGAAGGGAAGACCCCCGCACCTAACCGCGCTGAACTGTTCGGTTTGATTCTGGCGTTGATTGGGATTGTGCGTCAAGCTGCTGAACTTGGGCGACCCGAGCAAGACGAGTGAGCTATGTGCGGACGCTTCACGCTGACCACCACTCCCGATGTGATGGCGCAACAATTTCAGTTGACCACCATCACTGCCTCGCTCTCGCCCCGCTATAACATCGCTCCTTCTCAACCTGTGGCGATCATCACCAATAGCCAACCCGATCATTTGCAACCTGTGCAATGGGGGTTGATCCCCAAGTGGGCAAAAGACCCACTCATTGGTAACAAATTGGTGAACGCTCGGTCGGAAAGCGCGTTCGAGAAGCCCTCGTTCAAATCTGCGTTGAAGATGCGGCGTTGCTTAATCCCCACTAGCGGATTTTATGAATGGAAAACCGTGGGGGGCAAAAAGCATCCGATGTTTATCTACCTAGAGGATGCTCCGTTGTTTGCGTTCGCAGGCTTATGGGAAACATGGGAGAACCCCAGTAGTGGCGCAACCGTTCTCAGTTGTAGCATCTTGACCACCGAAGCAAATGACGACATTGCCAGCATTCACCATCGGATGCCCGTGATTGTCGCGCCCGATGATTATGCGACGTGGTTGAATGCAGACGAATTGACCACCCAACAGGCACTGATGCGTCCCTTTCCCAATGGGCATGTTGGTGCGTATGAGGTGACGCGCGAGGTCAATACGCCCTATGTGGATGCCCCCTACCTTGTGCAACCGTGGGCATCCAACGATCAACCTAGCCAGATGAGCCTGCTCTAAATCGGCTCGTCCTCATCAAGCAAGTCTTCATCGTCGTCTTCGTCAGCATATGCTGTCGCTGGTGGGGTGATGTTTTGTCGGGTGTGACGTTCTGCGATCACGGAGAGCGGATCTCGTTGGGCGGCAGAGATCAACACGCGGCGCATTTTTCCACCCGGCTCTGGCGGTCCAATTGCCCCCAATTCAAAAAGCAAATCCATAATTCGAGCCGCGCGCGGATAGCCGATGTTGAGGTGTTTCTGAAGCATGGTGGCGGAAGCCTGTCGCGCCCGAATGACCGCCTCAAGCGCGTCTGCCAACAAGTCATCGGTCTCGGAAAGTAGCTCTAACTTGGTCAAGCTCTTCTCCCACGGGGCGCGGGGCTTCTCGGTTGTATCTCGAGGTGCCAACGGCTTAGCGTTTGCCCAGTCGCGCCAGTGTTGCACAATGCCGCGTACTTCGTCATCACTGACAAAACACCCTTGAACGCGCTTGGGTCCCGAAGCGTCGGAGGCGAGGAACAACATATCTCCATTTCCCAGCAACGTTTCTGCCCCGCTTGCATCTAAAATCACGCGCGAGTCCACGCTAGATGCGACGGAAAAAGCGATGCGTGCGGGGAAGTTTGCCTTAATCAAACCAGTCAAAACATCCACACTAGGGCGTTGGGTTGCCACAATCAAGTGCATCCCCACCGCACGCGCCATCTGTGCCAAACGTGTGAGGTGATGTTCCGTATCTTCCCCAAAGTTCATCATTAAGTCCCCCACTTCATCAATCATGATGAGAATGTAGGGGAGTGGTTCCATACTAGCCCCTTTTTCGCTGCGCTTTTGGTGATATAAGCTGATATTGCGAACTCCTGTAGACTCTAACAATTTATACCGCCGATCCATCTCGCGCGTGCACCAGCGCAAAACTCCAATGATGCGCTCGGCATTCGTTTCAACAGGACCTAACAAATGGGGTAGACCGTTGAAACGAGAGAGTTCCACCATTTTGGGATCAAGCAATACCATCTGTAATTCGTCTGGGGTGTTGTCCAGCACCAGTGCCATGACCACTGCCGCCAAGCATACCGATTTACCAGATCCGGTTGTGCCAGCGACAAGTGTGTGGGGCATCGAAGCGAAATCAACCGCGAATGGATGACCGGCTACATCGCGCCCCAATGGAACCACGAGGGGGGTCTTGGCTTTTTTGAGCGTGTTTTGATAGGCTTCACTCTCGTAAACAGAACGCAAAGTCACCAAGCTGGGAACTTTGTTAGGCACTTCAATTCCCACAAAGTTGGTGCCCGCTACAGGCGCTTCAATGCGTAGTCTCTTGGAGGAAAGCGAAAGTGCAAGGTCATTTTGATAAGATGCAATCTTGCTAATTCGCGTATGATCTAGCCGCTCGTCACCCTTTCCTTCGCGGAAGGGGCGCACAGCGTATTGCGTGACTGTTGGACCGACCTGCACATCGATGACATCAATGTCTATATCAAACTCTAGCAGTGTATTTTCAATCAAAACCACGTTGCTGTTTATCTCGGTTTCATCGGGTATCTTGAGTGGAACATCTGCTAATAACGTGAGAGGAGGTGCTTCGGGTTTGCGCTTGAGGGGTTTCTTGGTTTCTTTTAGGGTGCTCAGCGAAAAGTAACGCTTAATGCGTCCATCGGGGCGGCGTACCTCTTGATGATTTTCTTGCACCGTGCCGGTCTTGTGCTTCGGTTGTGGAATGACCTCCCCAATGATGCGCTTCTTTTCATCTTCGATGGCGCGGTTAAAGAGGGGATGTTCCACCAATCCTAAGTCTCCCTTCAATTCCGCAGAGCTTGGGTTGGATTTATTGGGCTTGCGCAAGGCAGGGGGGAGGTGATCGAGGTTGGGTTTGATGTGCAGAACGGGCGTGCTTAAAACAGGATCAAGTGCGTTGCCAATTCTGCTGGCACGGTAACGAATGGCGGCTTCACGCTTAAGCCGTTCATTACGACGGCGCACACGATTAAGATTGGGCTTTTCTGCAAATCGTTCGCTCAATTTTTGGAAGGCGACTTCAGTAACGTTCAGAAAATGCTTGAGTTTGCTATGTGTCACCCCAACCATTACGGTGAAACTGATCGCAAAAGTGAGCATGTAGAACAAGCTGACGGGGAAGGACCCGATGAGTTCTACAACGGGCGCAGAGAGTGCCCAACCCACCAGTCCCCCACCCTGTCCAGAACGCGCCAAGGCTCGCATCTCAAATGTGCCAGAGACAAACAGGTGCATCAAAGCCTGTGTAGAGAGGAACCAAATTTCAGTTGCGACAACACGATGTACAGGGAAGCGAATCTCAAATCCTACATTGGGTAAAAATAAGGCAATGCCCAAACACAAAATACCCAGCGAGACGATGATGCTACCGTATCCAAAAGCAGTGGTGATGGCACGTGCCCATGCATTGGTGATAAACGCATCCCCCGCCACGTTGAACACCGACAACAACGATAAAATACCAAACAGAACAAGAATGAATGCGCCAATTTCGCCAATCCAGGGGGGGAAGCTATCCAAGATTAAATCCCAAAACTCCGAACCGAGGGTATCCTTGGGATCGGGAGTCGTGGGAACAGGGGTGGGGTTTTTGTTTTCTTCGACCACTGCACACAACGTTAGATTCTTAATACACTGTTGCCATTATAGCGCAAACATGGATCAAGCAATCATGTGCATTGTTGAATTCATGGGGGGTTCTCATGTAACGTTTTTGAAGCTCAACCCAAATCTCCGTGTGGTCGGTTCGATGTTCAGGATTCGAGCAGAGTAGGTTTTGCCAGCTTCGAGGGGTTGTGCTTCGGTTTCATCTAACTCCGAACAGTGCACTAAGCCTTCCAGTCCGTCCGCTATCCGAACGAACACCCCGAATTTGACGAAACTTGTCACGATGACATTGGTTACCTGCCCAACCTGATAATGGGCTTGCACGGTTTGCCAAGGGTCTGGTTGAAGGCGTTTGATGCTGAGTGCCAATTTTCCTTGACTAGGCTCTACCTGGAGGACATAAGTGCGGATGGAATCATATAGCTGTAAGAAGTGACTAGGGTGATTCACGCGCCCCCAGCTAATCTCGCTGATGTGCACCAGTCCCTCAATGCCACCTATGTCAATGAATGCCCCAAAGTGGGTGAGGTTCGTAACGGTGCCCATGATGTCTTGCCCCACTTTTAGGCGACTCAAGCGGTTGAACCGCTCGCCGGGTTCAATCTGTGCCGCCCGTTCAGAGAACACCAAGCGCATTTGTTCAGGAACAATCTCAATGACGCGCAACGTCAACACCTGCCCAATTTTTTGCTGTAGCAAAAAAGCCTTGGCAGATTCGCTTATGTCAACAGGAAAGTCGATGAGCTGACTAGAAGGCACAAAGCCGTGCAAAACATCCCACTTGACCAGCAACCCACCTCGATTGTAACCATGCACTGTGAGGTGCAAGTTGAGGTCATGAGCCTTAATTTGTGTGATTTTTTTCCAGGCTTGTAGGAGGACGCTGCCTCGAGGTTGGGAATACTGATCTTTCTCAATGGTGGGTTCGCCAGCACCCAGCGCCGAGGGAACCGACCGCTTTGGATGAAACCAAAACTCATCTGTGGATGGGAAAACTTGAGAGGTTGATTGGGTCATCGATTGAAAGCCCTAACAATAAACGGCACTCACTTCGTGAGCATAAGGTATGGGCTACTGCAATTCAATTCACGACGTTTTTGAAACCCGACAACGACAGAATTTACTAACAATTCGCTCAAGTTTTGAGGGGTAAAATGAGTAAAATATGAGAATCACATCGTTATTCAACACTTAACAGTCGTTCTTTTTGTAGCAAAACTTGAGCAACAGATTCAATTGCAATGCGTTGTTTACGATATAAATCTGCTTGGCTCATCGCCAAACGATAAGCGACATCCTTGACCTTCAGTCCCTGAATGTAGCGAAGCGAGAGAATGTTGTAGATCACCCACTCGGGTTCGGTTAATTTTGGCTCTCCGTCCGGTTTTTGTTCCTCAATGGCATTAAGTAAAATGCTACGCAACGCGGTCGCTGCATTAGGTTCAATTTCTAATTGCTTCCTTACGATCTTCAATTCTAAGAGTAGGCTCTTGGTCAAACCGTGCCCGCCCCAGTAATGCTTTAGTGCAGCGCGTACTGCCTCGGTGAACTCCTCATTCAGGGGTTCTATCACGGTGGCGGGTGCCGTGTTGCGCGTGGGTAAATACTCCGTTTCGGTGGCTCTACGAGCACGGTTGCCAAGTTGGGGCAGGATGCCTTCCAGCGCGACCACCAATTCTGATTGTAGATTCAAGTCATCAAGGGTATGCTCTGCGCGCTTCTTCAAACGTAGCAGCACGCTTTGCTCATCCAGTGTTAGATCAACTGTTTGGGCGCGTGCCTGAATGCCCAATATGCCCATGATTTCCCGTATGTCTTGACCGCTGTTGTGTCGCTTGTGTAGGGGCAAAATCCAAAAGGATTGCCAGCGTACCACAGCGTTTTCTTCATTGTCATGTTGGAGTAAGTCAAACGCCTCTGGCAGGGACTCGAGTTTGGGCTTGCTGGTGCCCACTGTGCCAACAAGTTGCGGATGCTGGGGATTTTGGGCAATGAACGCGGTGTTCACGCGCGTATAGTCACAAGTAGACTGCAATAAAATCGTGAGCTGGTTGAGAAGTTCTTGGCGTGGCAACAATCGACTCGCTAGGGAGTACAATTGATTGTGAGCTTCATCCTGTTTGCGACCATATACTAACCACTGATTGAGGTAGGGTAGAACAATGGAAACGCCCCACTGCCACATCAAGATCATCGTCACCACAGCAAACGGCATGAATTCATTGCCTCTTAACCCCAGCACCTTGATGGCAGGATTAAAGATTAAAATGGCAGTAAGCGCGATGGACCCTGTGCCTGGACCATGTAGGAAGAATTGGAGTAAATTAGCCTTGATGACCTTTTCGGACGTGTCTGAACCGAAGAAAGACAGCGGAAAGGAAAGAAAAATTAACATCATGACTACCACGATGTTGGTCAAGTTGACCAGCAAAATAGTCGGCAAGGTTTGCTCTGTGCCAGGAAGCCACAGGTTAATCAGGATTGAAAATGGAAAGACGCTCAGCATGGGCGTGAGCATAGCATACTGCAGGTATGCCATCCGACGGCGGGTATCACGGGTGAGGCAACGACGCTTGGCGCGTTGTACGGTGAAGTACGCCAGTGCTGTTGTGGACAGGCTATAAACAAGGTACACACCGAAGGCGTAACTCGCTAGCATGCTCACCGTATTGAAGTTACGCACGAAGCGAACGAGTGTGTCGGTGAAGGTGGCAAGCCCAACAAAGGTCACGCCCACGCCATATAAGAAAATGATACCCGTTCTGCGCCGCCCGCGAGAGGGCAAGCCTGTTGTATCGAGTAGCGCATCGGCAAGGTGCATCAAAGCAGCCGGCAGAATGGCGATGCCCAACCACTGGAAGCGCAACGTACTTTCGTACACCCTCAAATCCGGCTCAAGGGCGATCAAAACGTCTGCCGTATACGCAAGGGTGACGCATGCCAGCACGATGCTGGAGGTGCGCGTTATGCGATTATTTTGCCCATGAGTTAGGTTGTAGAGTAGGAACGAAAATGAAACGATGACGATTGCGGCGGTCAGGATTTGATTAATAAGCGAGACGAGCGCAAATAAAATGTCATTCATTGTTAAATTCCAGGTTACAACTAAACAAGAGAGTTTTGATAATACAGGACGATGTCGCTCTCTGGGGAGTTTTGTTCGTTAAAACCACAAAAGTGGAAGCCCACTTTCTGAAACAAGCGACTTGCTGGCACATTCTTCAAAGGAATTTCTGCATGAAGAAGGCTAAGCTGGTGGTTCCGTGCCCACTGTTTGCTTACCCTCAACAAGCGCACCGCTATTCCTAAACGCCTTAAAGACGGTTCAATACATAGGTAGCGAACTTTTCCGACGGGATGGAGCGGATCTTGGATCATCACCAAATATCCTATGATGACTTGTTCTGGAGCGAGTTCCGCCACCAACCAACACTGATTCCAGCGTAAAGCATGGGTCAGTTGTTGCGAAGTAATGGAATGCGCAATTTCTATGGGGCGTGGAAGGCGTTCTTGGCGCAGTGTGACCGCCCAGTCTTGGGCATCGTTTCGCAAGGAAAGTTGCCAAACCCATTCGGTCTCAAGTCTGTGATCCAATGTCGCGCAGGCATCTAGGTCAGCAGGAGTGCCATCGCGGATAATGAGGTTAGGAGCGTGCGCCATCGTGCTTAATCAACTAGCCCGCGCAAGATAGACATCGCCAAAGGTGGTCTTGACGATCAATTGCACCACAGGTGCAGCGGCGGTGGGGTGAAGGCTTCTGTATTTTAGTGCATGAATCTGTTCAAAACCGTGTTGATCCGCCCGCACGCGCGAGAAAATAGTCCCCTCAATGCTCACCTCAACATTGTAGCCCGTTGGACACACCACCTGTATGGTGCCCATTTGCGACATGATGGTTAACGGGTGGAGCGTCTCACGCGGGCAAACCAGTTCAATGTCCCCCATTCCAGTTGCCACCACGCCCCCGTCTACAATTAACCCGTGCAGATTCAGCGCAAGATTGCCCAGGTTGGTGCTGATAATGGGTTGCCACGGCAGGTTGAGCGCCAGCTCTACTTCCCACTTGGCAGTATTTGACCAATACGTGTTAGCGCGATCCAAACGCAAATACGCATGGGTGCGTGCTTCGTCCACATGGAGCAACGGGCGGGCACTGCGAGCATATTGCCCAGCAATCAAGCGATCCGCCCGATCAAGCGCGCCAACCGCCACATCAATTTCACCGCTGTTCAGTTCAATTGTGGCAGACTGCACGCTTCCGCGCGTGATGCCGAAGGAGCGCGTAACGTTGTCCAGTTCAAAATCTCCCTGAAACAACAACGCCAACCCTGTTATCACCAAGAGTAGAGGGATCAGAGAGAGCAAATCGATATTGGGAAAGAACAAGAAGCGATCCAACAAGAGCGCAAGACCGATGAGCGCAACGAGAAAGGGAAGGATGAACGGCTCAGTTGCAGATTGCTTCATGCATGCCTATTCCCAAAACAAGTAATCTCTCAAAATGACATGTGCTGAGGACTGACGCAAACGATTTAATGCTTGGGCTTCTAGTTGCCGAACACGTTCACGAGTCACCCCGATAGTTTGCCCCACTTCTTCCAACGTGTACACGCGCCCGTCATACAAACCATACCGTAGACGCAGGATAGCTGCCTCTCGCAAGGGTAAACGATCTAATGCGCCTTCGAGCTGTTCCTGCAGCAACGTAGAAGCAACTTCATCTGCTGGCGCAGGACTGCTGACATCTTCGACAAAATCTCCAAAGGTACTGTCCCCGTCGTCATCGATGGGCGTTTCTAAACTAACCGGACGGCGAGCAATTTCCAGCAGGTTTTCCACTTTGTCAGGCGTCGTTTCCATGCCAACCGCCATTTCCTGGATAGTTGGTTCGCGCCCTAACTCTTGCAACAAGCGCAATTGCACGCGACGCATGCGGTTAAGCTGATCTCCCATGTGGACAGGCACGCGAATTGTGCGCCCCTGGTCAGCAACTGCACGACTAACGGCTTGACGAATCCACCAAGTGGCGTAGGTGCTGAATTTATGACCCCGTTGATATTCAAACTTGTTCGTCGCACGGATTAAGCCGATGTTTCCTTCTTGGATCAAGTCGAGGAAGGGAACACCACGTCCGATGTACTTTTTGGCAACACTAATCACCAAGCGAGCATTAGCACGGATGAGATGCTCCTGCGCCGTATCTCCATCAGAAGCAACTTCTTTTAGGGCGGTTTCATCGTCCATCGGAAGGTCCTCTCCATACCGCTCCAGGTGTTGCTTGGCAATCTCCGCTTTTTCCATGCGTTTTGCCAAGTCCACTTCTTCGCTCGCGTTCAAGAGTGGGACACGCCCTGCCTCTTTGAGGTATAAGCCGACGACATCGTCTGTCTCAAGTGCCTGTTGATAGCCGGCATCCCCTGTTAAATCATCATGCCAGTTTTGCTCGCCATACCCTTCCTCTTCTTCTTCTTCCTCTTCTAGTTCTCCCACCATGACTTCATCATTGTTGGTTAACTCATCGGAAAGGTCTAATTGTTCATCATCTGCATCAACATCCATATCAATGATTTCCTCATCAACATTTTGGATTGTGTCGGTCACTTCAATACCTGCATCCATGAGCTTTTCCATTATCTCGTCTAACAACGCAATGTTTTTCTCTGCATCAGGGACGTGCGCGAGGATGTCATCATAGGTTAGTCCATCTTTCTGGCGCGCCTGTTCAAGCAGATACCCATAGATTTCGTCTGCGTTTGCCACTTCTAACATATTGTTCACGAATATTCTTTTACCAGTTGAAGGCTATATCCAAAGGTGTTCGAGCAACGTTCCATAGGACCAATGAGGCGAAAAATTGTCTGTACTGCTACTAGACAGAACGATGATCGTATCACGTCAAATGACGACATACAATATAACGTAACGTGATTTTATGATGTTGTCAAGTCAACTGGATTGTTTTCGGTTGACTGACGTAAAAGTGCTATGGCGTGAGCGCAATTAACTGGCACGCTTGTGAAGGAACACGCGCTAAATCAAAATCCCAACCCAACATTTGCCCTGCGAGGGCTAGGGTATAGCCCGTCAACATGCGCATGATGGTGCTTGTGCGCGCGCCGTCACCACTCTACAACCCCAATTGTTCGCCTAACTTGTTGTGCATTTATGGCAACCCACCTTAGATAGAATACCAGAATTAGGATGAGTAGCCATTGAACTCGTCTGCACAATCATCCACGATAACATGTCAACTGGGATGGGGAACTATCCACCGAACCTTCCTAAACAAACTAAAGTGATCCATTTAGGTATCTTCTTTTATGAAAACACAATCCATTAAAGCTGGGGTATACGGTGCTTCTGGCTACGCTGGTCAAGACCTTGTCGAATTACTGTGTCATCATCCCCATGTTGAACTCACCTTTGCCACCTCCAACAATTCCGCGAACGTCCCCATCCCTGGAACAAACAGGCGTTATGTCGCTCACGATGATGCCCCGTTAGCGGGCAATGATGTGGTGTTTTTGTCGCTCCCACACATGACCGCTTCAGATGTGGCGGTGCAAGCCTTGGCGCAGGGGGTGAAGGTCATTGATCTCTCGGCAGATATGCGTTTAGATACCCCTGAACGCTATCATGCGTGGTATCAAGTGGAGCATCCTCACCCTGAATTGCTCCCCACTCCCTATGGGTTGCCAGAAATCAACCGCGCTAACTTGCACGGCGTCGCTCGGGTGGCGGTTCCGGGATGTTACCCCACTACCACG
>Ga0172372_10010653_pt1 | contig 11752 bp, 10 predicted proteins | sample LakKiv5m_2_FD_114544 | JGI IMG/M metagenome (GOLD analysis project Ga0172372, IMG submission 114544) | Freshwater microbial communities from Kabuno Bay, South-Kivu, Congo - kab_092012_9.5m | ecosystem: Environmental > Aquatic > Freshwater > Lake | place: Democratic Republic of the Congo... | reverse complement strand
TTTGCTTCCCCGCGCGGCTTTTGGCAATTCAAGCGCACCGATGAGACAAGTTGCCTTTGCTGGATTCGTCGCCGGCGTCCTGCTGGCGGCCGCGTGCCGGAAGCAGCCGCCCGCGCCCGCGCCACAGCCCGCCGCCCCGCCGCCGCCCGCCGGGCCGGTCTTCCGCCTGCACTTCGCCGGCCTCAACCACATCGCCACCAACGCCCGCAGCGCGAAGCTGAACACGCTCCTCACCACCCCCGAGGCGGTCGCGGCCCGGAAGCAAATCCACGACCGGCTCGCGGTCACGCTGCCCGGCACGCTCTTCGGGACCAATGGCGCGCGCAGCAACGCCAGCGCGCTCCTCCGACCGCTGCTGGACGGACTCGCGGCTTCCAAGTTCTACTTTGAGTTGCATGACTTGGACGGCCCAAGCTGGACCCTGTCGGTCGTTGCCCGTGAAACTGAGGTGTCCGCCTGGAACTCGAACCTCCTGGCGGCGGCGAAGTCGCCGAAAGTGCTCACCACCGGCGCGCCCGGCATCCTGATGTGGTCGGCGGACGGCGGCACGAAGTCGCCACCCTTGGCGGTGGTCGCCGGCTTCGACACCCTGGTCATCACACGGGTGACCAGCGCAAAGCCCGGCCTGGCCCAGTTGGAGGAAGCCAAAGCCGGCAGGCACCTGGCTCTGTCCACCAACCTCGTTGACCTCACCGCCGACCTCGCCCGCCTGCAAGCCGCGCTCGATTTGCCGAAGGCCGTCGCGTGGCCGCACTTCTCCGTCAGCGTCACCGCCAAGGGCGACGCGCTCCGCAGCGAGGCCGCGCTGAAGTTCGCCAACGCCGCGCCGTGGAAACTCGACTCGTTCCGGCTGCCGACCAACTCCGTGCGCGACCCGCTCATCAGCTTCACGGCGATGCAGGGCTTTGGCGACTGGCTCGCGCGCCTGCCGGAGTTCAAGGAGTGGGAGCTGAAATCCGCGCCGAACCAGTTCTTCACTTGGGCGCGCTCGGACGTGCCTTACAACCTGCACGCCGCCGCGCCGATGCCCAACGCCTCGAACACCGTTGTCCGCGCCGCGCCGCACGCGCTGCACACGCTCGGCACGAACATCGCGAAAGCCGGCATCGGGCGCATGGCGTTCACCACGAACCGCACCGAGATCGGCTGGGTCGGGATGCCGATTCTCGTGCCGTTCGTGCGGCCCGCGCCGGAGCCGGGCGATGACTTCCTCCTGTTCGGCAGCATGGCCGGCATCATCCCGATGGGGCCGAACACGAACCCGCCGCCGGCCGAGTTGCTCAACCAGTTCCTCCCGCGCACGAACTTGGTGTATTACGACTGGGAAATCACCGAGGCGAAGCTCGCGCAGTGGGTCCCCATCTTCCAGCTCACCGCGATGCTGTCGGCGAACCCGTCCTTCCCCGGCGCCGCCGCCGCGAACCAGTGGCTGCGCGCCGTGTCGCCCAAGCTCGGCAACACCATCACCGAAGTCACCGCCGCCTCGCCGACTGAACTCAAGGCCGTGCGCCGCTCCGACCTCGGTCTGACCGCCATCGAACTCGCCGTGCTGACGCGCTGGCTGGACAACCCGGCCTTCCCCGCCCTCGCGTATCCGACGAACACGATGCCGGGGCTGCCGACGATGCCGGGTGGAGCACCGAAGCCGCCGGGCAAGTAGGGCGCGGCGTAATGCGTAATGCGTAAAACGTAAGGGCCACTGGTCCACGAACGCACTCTCTGCTTACGCATTACGCATTACGCATTACGCATTACGTTTTACGCCCCACGTTTTACGTTTTACGCCCTCCCCTCTCCCGCTACGTTCGCCCCCATGCTGAAACTCGGCGTCAACATTGACCACGTCGCCACTGTCCGCGAAGCCCGCTATCGCGGACGCGGCTTTGGCGAGCCTTGTCCCATCGCTGCCGCGCTCGCGTGCGAAGCGGCGGGCGCGCACGGCATCACGGCGCACTTGCGCGAGGATCGCCGCCACATCCAGGACCGCGATGTCGTCGCGCTACGGAAGATGATTTCCACCCGGCTGAACTTGGAGATGGCGAACTCGGAGGAGATCACCCGCATCGCGCTCAAGCTGAAGCCCGACATCGTCTGCCTCGTGCCGGAGCGCCGCTTGGAAGTGACCACCGAGGGCGGCCTCGACGTGGCGGCCAACCTCGCCGCGCTCAAGCGCACTGTCCGCCGCATGAACGACGCAGGCATCGAAGTCAGCCTCTTCATCGCGCCCGACCCAATTCAAGTCGCCGCCGCCGCGATGACCGGCAGCCAGTTCATCGAGCTGCACACGGGCGCTTACGCCGAATGCTTCCGCAAGGCGCGCGAGCGCAAGGCCGAGCTGAAGCGCCTCGCCGCCGCCGCCGCGCAGGCGCACGAACTGGGCCTGCAAGTCAACGCCGGCCACGGCCTCAACACGACGAACGTCCCGCCACTGCTCGCCGTCGTCTCGCACCTCGTCGAGCTGAACATCGGCCACAGCATCATCAGCCGGAGCCTTACCATTGGCCTCGCGAAGGCGGTGAAGGAGATGCTGACGGTGATGCGCCGGAAGTGAGTTGGGCGTTTCTGGTTTCGAGTTTCGGGTTGGCGGTCGTCACGGGCAGGACTACTTTCCCGCCATGAGCACGGTCAAAGAAATCAAAGCGGCCATCGGGACGCTCTCGTTGAAGGAGCGCGCGGAGCTGGAGCGCTGGCTGCGCGACTCCGGCCCTGGTGCGGATGACGAGCACATCCCGCATATGCCTTCGGACCTCAACCCCGAGGAGGACACGCCGGAACTGGAAGCGGAACTGTTGAAGGCCGTGAACGGGCCACATGTGCCACTGCGAAAGGGCGACCTGCGGAAATGGGGAAACGCCGTGCTGCGCCGTCGCAAGGCAGCTCGTGTGGCATGAGCCTCCCCATTCAGCGCTCGCCCTACTTCGAGGAGGATTTCAGCGCTTGCTACGAGTGGTATTTGGAAAGAGCGGGCAAGGAGATCGCGGATCGGCTGGTGGACTGCGTTGACCAAACCTTGGAGGACTTGTCCCAGCACCCTGGGCTGGGGCGGCGACGACGCTTCCGACATCCCGACCTGAAGGGATTGCGGTCGTTCGGCGTGTCGCCACCGTTTCGCGCGCTCATCATCTTTTATTGGTTCACGGATCGGGAACTCATCGTCGAGCGCCTCATGCACGGTTCCCGCGACTTGCCCCGCCGCTTGCTTGAAGCTCCCGGCCTCGACTAAAACCTCCCGTCCGCGACACCGACATGAAAGCCCTCCAACTCGAAAAGCCCCAGGCCTGGCGGCGCATTGACATCGCCGAACCCGCCGCGCCCGCCGCCGGCGAAGTCCTCCTCCGCGTCCACCGCATCGGCATCTGCGGCACGGACATCTCCGGCTACCTCGGCAAGATGCCCTTCTTCAGCTACCCGCGCATCCCCGGCCACGAGCTGGGCGGCGAGGTGCTCGCCACCGGCCCGGGCGTCACGAACGTCGCGCCCGGCGACCGCTGCTCCGTCGAGCCGTATATCAACTGCGGCCATTGCTACTCCTGCCGGCGCGGCCACACCAATTGCTGCGAGACCAACAAAACCCTCGGCGTCATGTGCGACGGCGGCATGACCGAGCGCATCCTTCTACCGGCGCGGAAAATGCACCCGTCGAAGAAGCTCTCCTTCGACCAGCTCGCGCTCGTCGAGACACTCGCCATCGGCTGCCACGCGGTGAATCGCGGCGAACCCAAGCCCGACGAGGCCGTGCTCGTCATCGGCGCGGGGCCGATTGGCCTCTCCGTCGTCGAGTTCGCCAAGCTCTCCGGCGCGAAGACCATCGTGATGGACATGAACGAGCAACGCCTCGCCTTCGTGCGCGACACGATGGGCGTGCCCGACACCATCCTCACCAAGGGCGACGGCGAGGAGTTGAAGCGCCTCGCCGAACTCACCAACGGCCAGCTTGCCGACGTGGTGGTGGACGCCACGGGCAGCAACAAGTCCATGGGCCACGCGTTGAACTACTGCGCCTTCAAGGGCCGGCTCGTCTATGTCGGCATCACGCAGGCGGAGATCAGCTTCCTCCAGGCCCCGGCGCTGCACCGGCGCGAGCTGGACATCCGCGCCAGCCGCAACGCCCTGCCCGGCGACTTCACCCGCATCATCCGCCTCATCGAGGACGGCCAGATTGACACCCGCCCGTGGATCACGCACCAGGCCGACTTCGAGGACATGATCGGCGTCTTCCCGAGCTGGGCCAAGCCGGAGACGGGCGTGATCAAGGCGGTGGTGGCGGTGGATTGAAGTGCCCGCGAATCGGCGCGAATTGTAGGCCAGTGCTTCCAGCCTGACATTTGATTAATGTCCTCGCAAGCCGCTCAAGCGGGGTTTTCTGAATGGAAGGACAGGCGGGGCGGCTGTCCTACCTGGTAGGGCCGCGTTGCTGCGCGGTCTTCGACTACGGCTTGGCAAGACGGTAGAACTTCCGTGCGCCGGAAATAGGCACCACAATGCTGATAAGCCCGGCGTTGGTTTGCAGACCACCGGGCTCACTGCTCCAAGCGACGAGCGGTGAGAGACTCACGGCTGATTCAACACGAAAGCCTGTTGCCGTATCGGGCCAGCGGAGGGTCACCTCATTGGCGGTCGCAGTGGTGATGATGGTAGGCGTGCCAACAAGCGCCAAGGTGTGAGCATAGCCCGCCGCTATCGCCGTCACTCCGCTCTGAGCCACCAAGGGCGCTGACGTCTGGCCGGAACCGTTGTTTCCCCATGCCACTAGAGTGCCGTCATTCTTCAAGGCCATAGTGAAACTACCTCCCGCCGCTATCGCCACTACTCCGCCCTGAGCCGCTACGGGCACTGTCGTCTGTCCAAAGCCGTTCCATCCCCACGCAACGACGGAACCGTCATTCTTAAGGGCCACGGTATGCTCACTCCCAGCAGTAATCGCAATCACCCCGTTCTGAGCTGCGATTGGCACCGTCGTTTGGCCTTCGCCGTTCCTTCCCCATGCCACAGTTGTCCCGTTGCTCCTCAGAGCCACGGTGTGATATTGGCCCGCTGCAACCGCCATGACCGCAGTCTGAGCGGCGACGGGCACTGTCGTTTGGCCCCAGACGTTCTCTCCCCATGCCACCACTGCCCCATCGTCCTTCAATGCAACCGTGTGAGCGTCCCCCGCCGCAATCGCCCTCACACCGTTTTGGGCCGCTATAGGCACATTCGTTTGGCCTTGGTAATTTGCCCCCCATGCCACCACCACCCCATCGTTCTTCAAGGCAACGACGTGAGCGCCACCGGCAGCAATAGCCATCACCCCGCTCTGAGCCGCCAATGGAACGTTCGTTTGACCGTAAGGATTGTTTTCTCCCCACGCCACTACCGCCCCGTCGCTCTTCAAGGCAACGCTGAAATAACTCCCGGCCGCAATCGCCACCACCTCGCTCTGTGCCGTGATGGGCACATTCGTCGCCCCGTAGAGGTTGTATCCCCACGCCGCTACCGCGCCGACGGAAGCCGCGTTCACTGGCAACACTGCTAGCCACGTCCAAATGAAGAACAGGAATATGCCGAACGCGCGTTCGCAGCGCAAAGCACCGACGCACGCTTGAGCGGCTGCGATAGCGCAGGTCAGGAGAAGAGCGGGAGGGAAGTTTGTCCGGGCAAACATGGTCTTCCTCTTCATCTGCGAGCCCGTTTTCTGGTCTTTGGCGATTCCATGCCACACTCCTGAAACAACTTGTCAATGCTCGCATCAATGTGGTCGGTTTTGTTGTCGAGGCTCCGCTTCAAGGCGCGGATAATCTGCACTGCCGTCCACAATCGGAGAAACATCTCGTGAATGACTTGAACGATTTTCTCCTCCTCCCGAGTGGTCAGGCCTCCGTAATCAAATTGGACCAGTAACTTGTGCGCGAGGTGGTTCCTGTCGCAGAGGGCGGCATCAAGGATTTCCCAATGCTTCTCGGATGGCAGGTTAACTCGCTGCTTAAGCGCGATGACGAGGCGACCCCATGTCGCATTTTCGAGCAACTCGGCTGAATCCTTAAACTTCCTCTTCTCGTGCTTGCTCAATTCCAGTTCATCCACGAGGCCATAATGCTGCGCTGAGTCGAGGATGTAGCGTAGGTCATCCTCGAACTGTTGAGCCATAAACATGGCGACGCAGTAGTGGTAGCTTATCTCACGCGACGGAAGTGTCTTTGAAGCGAGCGGGTTCATCGCGCTCAATACTCCTCGCTCATCTGCTTGTCGCCGTGCTCGGGGTTGGGGATGAGCTTGCGGTTCTTGGAGTCCACCACGAAGTCGAGGTATTCGAGGGGAATCTGGCCGAGCAGATTCGGCACGTTCTCGCCGATGTCCACCACGTTGAAATCCCCGTAGCGGCCCTGAACTTCCAGTCGCACGGATTCATAGACCGAACGCCGCTTGGGTCCGTTGGTCGTCTGGGAGATGACCTCGTCCATCTTCTCCAAACCCAGCGCGTGGATGACACTGGGCTTGAGGTAGAGTCGGGTAGCTCCGGTATCCACGAGGGCCTCGACTTCCACGGGCGGGGCTTGGCCTTGGAGAGTTTGCGTTTGGCGAGCATCAAGTCGCCTTGATTGGTGAGCTTGAGTTTGACGACAACTTTTCCCATGAGCGAAAGGTGCCGTGGAGTGGCGCGTGGTTCAAGGCTGGAATTACCCCGGAATGATTACGCGCGTTCAGGTCGCAAGGTTGACGCGGGCCAGTTGCAGGCGCACAAACAGTCATGCGCTACGACGTGCTCATCGCGGGCGGCGGCATCGGCGGCGGGGTGCTGGCGCAATTGCTGGCGCGCGGGGGCAAGCGCGTGGCGGTGCTGGAGCGCAGCGTCGCGCCGCCCAAGTGGCTGCGCCCGGAAATCCTCTGGCCGGCGACACAGGAGATTCTGCTCTCGCTCGCGCCGCGTGAGACTTGGGAGCGCGCGGCCTTCCTGCCGTTGCAGGGCATCCGCATCCACGACGGCGAGCAGTTCCTTCCCCTCGCCTCGCCGGAGGTGTTCGCGGCGGCGCGCGTGCAGCCGATGTTCACGAACCCAAACGCGACGCGCGAGCAGTTGCTCCAGTTCGGCGGCTTCGAGCTGCGGCGCGGCGTGGAGGTGACGCAGGTGCTCAGTGAATCCGTGCCGGTGGCTTCCAGCCGCCGTCCGGAGACCACGTCCACACCAGACGGCGATTGCAAATCGCCGGCACGGCGCATCACCGGCCTGCGCACGCGCGAGCTGGCCACGGGGCGCGAGGAGGAATGGCTGGCGGACTGGACGGTCGGCGATGACGGCGTGCGCTCGCTCGTGCGCGAGACGGCGGGCATCGCGATGCCGACGCGGCTGTTCCCGGTCGAGTTTCTCTGCCTCGCGCTGGATGCGTGGCCCAACGCGCTGCCGCATGCGACCGTCCACCTCTGGCCCAACTGGCACCGCGCTGACTCGGGCATTCTGGCGTTTGGAGCCGGCTCGTTGCCCGGGGGAATCGGCGTCGGCATGGCGCTGATTGCAGGCAAGACGTTCGATGCGAACCCGCGCGTCGCTGAGTCGTGGGCGGAGTTCTGTGGCGCGAATGAGGCGATGCGCACCGTGGTCGGCGGGCGGAAGTTCCCGGAGGACTTCTTCCGCGTCGCCCGTCCTTGGGGTCACGCGGAGCGCTACGGTTTTCCGGGCGCGTTGCTCATGGGCGACGCCGCGCACTCCGTCAGCCCGGCAGGCGGCCAGGGCGCGAACATGAGCATCGCCGACGCGGTGGTGCTGGCGGAGCTGCTGCTGGGCAACGCGCCGGACCTCGTCGCCACCTACGAGCGCCGCCGCCGCCCGACCAACGAACGCTCCATGACGCCGACGCGCGCCGCCAGCCACGTCCTCGACGTGCCCGACTGGCTGGTGCCCACGGCGGCGGCGAAGGCGGGGCTGCACCTGCTCGCGCGCCACCCGGCGATGTTCGAGCGGGTGTTGCAGGAAGTCTCGTCGCTATTCGTGGAGCGGGAATCCGATTGACCGAGCACCCGAACAGCTTGGGGGGAGCGCAGCCGCCCCGGCTGCAGTTCGGCGCGCCCACGCGTCGAACGCGAGCGCGCCCGAACAGACCAAGCGATGCGGTGTTCCACACGCCACAGTGAACCGCGAGGGCGCGGTTCACTGCGCCCGGGGCGGGCGCGCTCCCCAAGATGCGTCGCAGAGTTCGGACTGAATTCACCCTCCCTCGTTGGCATCTGACTGACCGACACAAACACATGAAGTCCATCATCCATCAGCCCCGTCGTTCCTTTCTCAAGCAGCTCGGCACCGCCGCCTTCGCCGCGCCGTTCGTCACGCGCGGCTTGCTGGCCGCCTCGCCGAATGAGGCCGTGCGGCACGCGAGCTTCGGCGCGGCGGGCATGGCGGGCGCGGATTGGGGCGCGATCACCAGCCACAAGTCCGTCAAGTTCGTCGCGGTCGCCGAAGTGGATGTGGCCCGCGCGGAGGCGGCGAAGAAGAAGTTTCCCGAGCTGAAGGTCTATCAAGACTGGCGCGAGATGCTGGACAAGGAGCACAAGAACCTCGATTGCGTGAACGTCTCCACGCCCGACCATATGCACGCGCCGATGGCGATGGCCGCGATGCAGCACGGCCTGCACGTCTATGGCCAGAAGCCGCTCACGCACGACGTGTATGAGTCGCGCCGACTGACCGAGGTGGCGCGGGAGAAGAAGCTCGTCACGCAGATGGGCATCCAGGTGCATTCGAGCTACGAGTATCGCGCGGCGGTGCAGCTCGTGCAGAGCGGAGCCGTCGGCAAGATCAAGGAGGTCCACACCTGGAGCAGCAAGAAGTGGGGCGACCCCGCGCCGCGCCCGGACAAGAACGACCCGGTGCCGGACAACCTGAAGTGGGACTTGTGGCTCGGCGTGGTTTCGGAGCGGCCTTACATCGGCGGCGGGTATTACCATCCGGGTAACTGGCGCAAGCGGCTCGACTTCGGCACCGGCACGTTCGGCGACATGGGCTGCCACATTTACGACCCCGTCTTCAAGGCGCTCGGCGTCACCGCGCCGCTCACCGTGCGCAGCGAGGGGCCGAAGCCCAACGAGCACAACTGGGCCAATGACGCCATCGTCCACTATGTTTTTCCCGGCACGCCGTTCACCGACGGCAAGACGGTGAAAGTCGTCTGGTATGACGGCAGCCAGCGTCCGTCGGCGGACATCGTCGCGCTGCTCGGCAAGGTGAAGCAGCCGGACCAAGGCTCGATCTTCATCGGCACCAAGGGCGTGATGGTGCTGCCGCACGTCGGGAAGCCGATCCTGCTGCCGGAGGAGAATTACCAGGGCTTCGCGCTGCCCAAGCTGGAGCCGGTCAACCACTGGCACTCCTTCGTCGAGGCCGTGCGCGGCAGCGGCAAAACCTCCGCGAACTTCGACTACGCCGGCCCGCTGACGGAAACCATCCTGCTCGGCGGCATCGCGTCGCGCTTCCCGCAGACCACGCTGGAATGGGACGCGAAGGCGCTGGCCTTCAAGAACGTGAAGGAGGCGAACCAGTCCGTGCGGCGCACGTATCGCAAGGGCTGGGAAGTGAAGGGCCTGAGCTGACCAGCGCGCGGGTGTCTCACCCGCAGCAAGCCGCGACCTTCCAGGCGCCCACGTATTCCGCGAGGTTTTGGACTGCGGCAGTCCTCTGCCGCCTTTTCACCGCCACGACCCCACGCAAAACGGCAGAGGACTGCCAGCAGTCCAAGACGCTGGCGCGCAATCCGTGGCAGCTCATCTGCGTCCGTCAGAACTGCGCGCCCAGCAGCCACGGGGCGAACTCATCATCGCCGAGTCCCGCTAGTTCGCTCTTGGTCTTCTTGCCGCTGGCGACGGCGATGATCTCCTCGAAGATGCGCTGCCCGACCTGCTCCACCGTTTCCGTGCCGTCGAGGATGGTGCCGGCATTGATGTCCATGTCCTCGATCATGTGGTTGTAGATCGCGGTGTTGGTCGCGACCTTGATGCAGGGCGAGGGCTTGCAACCATAGACGCTGCCGCGCCCGGTGGTGAAGACGCCGATGTTGCACCCGCCGCTGACGAGGCCGGTCATGCTCACGGGGTCGTAGCCCGGCGTGTCCATGAAGCCGAAGCCGGGCGTGGTGATCTCTTCCGCGTAAGCATACACGGCGGCGAGCGGCGACTGCCCGCCCTTCGCGACCGCGCCGAGGCTTTTCTCGTAAATCGTCGTGAGGCCGCCTTCCTTGTTTCCATAGCTCGGATTGTTGTCAATCGAGCCGCCGTTGGCCCGCGCGTAGGCCTCCCACCAGTGGATGAGGTCAACGATCTTCTGCCCGACCGCCGACGATACCGCGCGGCGTGTCAGCAAATGCTCCGCGCCGTAAATCTCCGGCGTCTCCGCGAGCACGCTGGTGCCGCCGTAGCGCACGAGTTCATCGGAGGCGACGCCGAGCGCGGGGTTGGCGGTGATGCCGCTGTTGCCGTCGGAGCCGCCGCAGTTCTCGGCGAGGATGAGCTTGGAAATGGGCTGTGGCGTGCGCTGCATCGCGCTCGCGGCGGGCAGCAGCTTCGTCACAGCGGCGGCCGCAGCCTCCACGGTTTTGCGGACACCGCCGGAGTTTTGGATGGTGAGGAAAGTTGGCGGCTGCGCGCCGGCGAGCGGCTGCTGCAGTTTGTGTGCCTCGGCGACCAGGTGGACTTGGTTCACCTCGCAGCCGAGGCCGATCATCACGTAGCCCGCGATGTTCGGATGCCGCGCGATGCCCGCCGTGACGCGTTGGAGCAGCTCGTGCGGCGCACCGGGCTGGATGCCGCAGCCGACCTTGTGCGTGAAGGGCACGACGCCGTCAATGCCGGGGAAGTCGCGTGCGAAGTCCGGGCCGCGAAACCGGTCGGCCACATAGCGCGAGACACCGGCAGAGCAGTTCACGCTGGAGATGATGCCGATGTAGTTGCGCGTGCCGACCTTGCCGCCGGGCCGCGTGTATCCTTGGAAGGAACGCGTCTCCGCCGCTGGCCGATACGCCACGGGCCGCGCATCCACGCCGAAGGCGTAATCGCGCCCGAAGTCGCGCAGCTCGACGTTGTGCGTGTGGACATGCTCGCCCGGCAGGATGCGGCCCTTGGCGAAGCCGATGGTCTGTCCGTATTTGGTGACGGGCGTGCCGTCGGGGATTTCCGCCACGGCGAGTTTGTGCCCCGGCGGAATGCCCTTGCTGACGGCAAACCGAAGCGAGCCGCCTTCCAACTCCACCCCCGGCTTGAGCGGGCGCTTCACCACCACCACATTGTCGGCGGGATGCAGCCGCAGCGTCAGGTCGTCCAGTTTCAACATGGGGCGAGGGTAACAGCCAGGAAACTCGCATCAAGCACCGGAGCGCCAGCGGCATAAATCAGCCGCCTCCAAGGCGAAGAACATACTACGCTGACCGGCGCCGACGCAAAAGGTTGCTCATGCACCACGACAGCAACCCTGGAATAAGAAAGAGGGCACCCGACCGGGTGCCCTCCTGCAATCTGATTAGCTGCGAATCCCTGTGTTACCTAGGGAAGACGGTCACGATAGCCGGGTAGCCCAAGGCGGAAGCAGCCTGACGCATCTGCTGCTCGAGCAACGATGAGGTTCCCTGTTGCACGCTGCCATCAGACAGGGCGTAGTTCCCCGCAGCATCATGGCCGGTGTAAGACTGTTTCTGTAATTTGTCTTTCTTCCTTCCAGCTTCACCCCTTCGGGGTGAGGCGGAGCGAAGGCGAGCGTAGCGAGCCGAGCGCAGCCGAACCCCGAAGGGGTGAAGCT
>Ga0172372_10010652_pt1 | contig 11753 bp, 7 predicted proteins | sample LakKiv5m_2_FD_114544 | JGI IMG/M metagenome (GOLD analysis project Ga0172372, IMG submission 114544) | Freshwater microbial communities from Kabuno Bay, South-Kivu, Congo - kab_092012_9.5m | ecosystem: Environmental > Aquatic > Freshwater > Lake | place: Democratic Republic of the Congo... | reverse complement strand
GGTGTGAACGTAGAACATGAAACAGTTAGAAACGGTGTTGGAGTATTTGATGTTTCACACATGGGAGAGTTTTTACTTTCAGGTGAGAACGCATTGAATTTAATTCAGAAAGTGACTTCTAATGATGCATCAACTTTAACAATTGGAAAAGCACAATACAGTTGTATGCCAAATGGTAACGGTGGAATTGTTGACGATTTGATCATTTATAAAATCAAAGAAGAACAATATTTATTGGTTGTAAATGCTTCTAACATTGATAAAGATTGGAACTGGATTGCTTCTCACAATGATTTAGGTGTTGAAATGAAAAATGTATCTGAGGAATATTCCTTATTGGCTATTCAAGGACCAAAAGCTGCTGAAGCAATGCAAACTTTGACTTCAGTAAATTTGACTGAAATTCCTTATTACCATTTTGTTGTTGGACCTTTTGCAGGTGTAGAGCATGTAATCATATCAGCTACTGGTTATACTGGTTCAGGAGGTTTTGAAATATATGTAAAAAATGATTTTGTTAACGAACTTTGGGACAAAGTTTTTGAAGCTGGAGCTCCTTATGGAATCAAACCTATTGGATTGGCTGCTAGAGATACTTTACGTTTAGAAATGGGATTCTGTCTTTATGGAAACGATATCGATGATAGTACCTCCCCTATTGAAGCTGGTTTAGGATGGATTACTAAATTCAACAAAGAGTTCATCGATGCTGAAACATTAAAACAACAAAAAGAAAATGGTGTAACGAGAAAATTGATTGCTTTCGAAATGATTGAGAGAGGTATTCCGAGACACGATTATGAAATTCACGATGAAAACAATAACGTGATAGGTAAAGTAACATCTGGTACAATGTCTCCTTCCTTGAAATTAGGCATTGGTCTTGGATATGTTACAATTGACAATTCTAAAGTAGATTCTGAAATTTTCATTTCTATTCGTGATAAAGGAATCAAAGCGAAAGTTGTTAAATTACCGTTTTACAAGAAAAACTAATTCTATGTTTTTTTCGACCGAAACTATAGAAAAACCAAGTTATTCTCTCAAAGAACTTTTGGTAGAACAATATGATTTAATCGTCTATAACGATGATGTAAATACATTTGATCATGTGACTGAGTGTTTAATTTCTATTTGTGGTCATGAAGTGGAACAAGCAGAACAATGTACTTGGTTGATTCATTTCAAAGGAAAGTGTAGTGTTAAACGCGGTGAATACGATGAATTAAAATTAATGTGCACTTCTTTGCATGACAAGGGATTAAGCGCAAATATTGAGTAATTCTTATTAAGAATCAAACAAATTTTCTTATATGAACGAAAGCCTCCATTAAAACTGGAGGCTTTTTTAATGTATTGCATTTTATTTTAACTAAATCACATACATTTTAGAATACTGATCAATTTTAAAGTATTGAAAATTTGACTGATTCACAAACAACAAGGGTGTCCAATTTTTCGGACACCCTCATCATTCGTTTAAAATAAATAATTACACTTTCAAAGAAAGTGCCTTTTAGTGTTTGATCACATTAGAATGCATAACGTAATGTAGCACCATATGTTCTAGGATCACCCAAAACTCCTGCATATAACCCTGAGTTTCCTGCTGCAGCTTGAAGTTGTTCGAAATAATTAGTGTTTGCAATATTTCTAGCCCATACAAATACAGTATACTGTCCAGATCTAAAACCTAAACTACCGTTAATTAATGAATAGCCATTAATTTTTAGCACTGCAGATGGTGAAGGATTTGAAGAATACTCTGAACGGTAAGACAAGTTAGATGCAATAAAAAATCTTCCAGACTTATCAAATAATTTTCCAGCTGTAGATAATTCAGCACCTACGGCTACATTCCATTTTGACACTCCAGGTAAAGCACCACCAGAAACATCTTTAAACGTTTGCTCTACACCTTTTCCTTTTGCATCTACGATGTCTTTACCATTTGCATCTTTAGCTATAGTTCCTGTTTCCTCTAATGGTAAAGGAGCATTTGTGAATTTAACGTATCTCGCGTCAGTGTATGCCACACTACCATTCAATGTTAAAAAGTTTTTCAATTGGTAATTTGCATCCACTTCGATTCCTTTTACATTTACTTTTTCAGCATTTGCTAAGTAACCTCTGTTTACTCCCAATTGAGGAGATTGTACAGTTGTTTGATAATCTTTAATGTCTGTATTAAAAGCAGTAATGTTCAAAACTGCACCAGCGAAAGGTTTGGTTTTTGCCCCAATTTCAGTGTGTTGCACAAATTCAGGTTTTATAACTGCTAATGATAAATCTGCTTGAGGTACACCATTCGCATCTTTAACTTCTTTACCATCAGGGCCTATTAAAGTTGGTAAACCTCCAAGATTTACTCCAACCGGTTTGTAAGCAGTAGAATAAGTTACAAAAGTATTGATTGAGTTGTTCGGTTTGAACGCTAACGTTAAATTCAATGATAAGTTTGAATTGTCAGTTGTTGTGTTAAAACTTTGATTCGTATACACTTTATTCTTCAACGCCAATAAGCTTTTATCAGTTGTTGCTAATCCTCCATAGGTTTCTCTTCTGTAGTCCACATATTTTTTATCGTAATTATAACGTAGCCCACCAATTAAATGAAGTCCTTTGAAAATATCCCAATCTAATTGACCATATGCAGCAGAACTTTCAGTTTTTAAAGATGAAAAAGTTTTGATACCGAAATTATCTATCAATCCAGGAGTTGTCCATAACTTCTGCGTAGAATCGTTTTTTGGATTTGATTGAACAAATCTCCATTGTTCTGGACCTACTTCTTCTTCATGATAAGGTGAAGTTTTCAATGTTTGATTTAAGTAATACAATCCAACAACACCAGATAATTTCTTCAGTAAATTTCCAGAGTAACGTAATTCTTGTGAAAATTGTTCATGATGTGAAGGAGCCTGAGATTTAGTTAAAGCAGCAACTTCAGTAAAATCGCGATCATTTACAGGATCCCAGTTCCAAAATCTCCATGCAGTTGTAGATGTGAGTGTACCAGTTCCTATTTTAACATCTGCATTTAACGAAACACCTCCTAAGTCTTGATCATGTCTGTATGGTGTATTCGTATAAATTTTTCTTGCAAATGGATCAACAACAGGAAGAGTTCGACCTAGTGCTTTTATAATTGATTCATATTGACGATAAGCACTTCTTTTTGTTTGAGTTATACCTGCAACTACCAAAGAGGAACCGTCAGGTTTTTGATTGTTGTAATCACCTATTAATTGAACCGCTATTTTTTCTGTAGGTGTCCAATACAATTGACCTTTTACTCCAACATTATTTAGACCGTTGTATCTCTGTTGGTCATTCACATTTAAAATTGTACCAGTTCGTTGTGTGCCGCTAAATGAAATTCTAGTACTTAAATTTTTAGCCACTTTTCCAGTTAATGAACCTTTAGCTTGCACAAAATTATAGTTTCCATAGCTTAATTCAACTTTTGCGCTTGTTTGTTCGCTAGGTTTTTTTGTTGAAATGTTAAAAGCTCCCGCTGTAGTATTTTTTCCAAATAATGTACCTTGTGGACCTCTCAAAATTTCAATTTGGTCCACATCCACAAAATCCAAAGCTGTAACAGCTGGTCTAGCATGATACACACCATCAATGTAAAAACCAACTCCAGGATCAATACCGTCATTAGTTAATCCAAAAGTTGAACCGAGACCACGAATATTTAAGGTTGTGTTTCGAGCATTAGAAGAATACAATTGTACTGAAGGAACTAATTCTTTAATTCTATTCACGTTAAACGCTCCAGCATCCTCTGCCTTTTGACCACTAATTACTGATATAGGAATCGGAATATCCTGAACTACTTCTTGTCTTCTTCGAGATGACACGATCACTTCATTAAACAATAAATTCGGTACTAGTTTTATTTCTATAGGTGTAGTAGGAAATTCATTCAATTTTAAAACTTCTCTACCAAAACCTTGTTGATCAATTTCAATGGAATATGGTAACTCTTCTGAACTAGTAAGTTCAAATCTACCAACAGAATCAGAAACAACAGAAATTTTAGTACCTTTAATTGAAACGATTGCTCCTGGAACAGAGTTACCTTTACTGTCTTTGACAACACCAATCAATGCTTTTTGTGAAAAACCAAACGTTCCAAAAAATAACGCTGGTACAATTACTAAATAAACTTTTTTCATTCTTTTTTTTTTGATTATAATTTAAAAATTTGATTTGTTTACTAAAAAATACTCCTTGAATTCATTCAAAAAGTACCCTAATATACTTACCTATGCATGCAACAATAACTTCTAATTCTTCTCATTTTTTTATATTTTTAGATTAACAACGCAAAAATAATACAAAAATCTATAACTCCTATAATTTTAGTAGTATTTTATTTGATTAATTTAATAATAATTAAATAAAATAAATTCAAATATATAAATATCAACTATTTAACTTGACGTAATATTCTATTAAAAAGATATGATATAGATCAAAAATTAAAAGAACTATTAATATCAAACAAAAAAACAGGAATTTAAATTAAGATTTTTACGTTTTTAACTATTTCATTAAAACAGGATGTAAACTCCGTTTTATAACGCAAAGAAATATACCAAGACGAATATTTCTAGTTTTTAAATGTCTAAAGTGAATTGGAATCGTATTTATAATTTCTTACATACAGAAGTAACGTTATTCTACATTAAACAGAATTACATAATTTTTAATACAAAGCTGATTAATAATATCAAAACCGTTGCAAAACCCCTAACTCATCGTTGAATCAAAAATTTATCATCCTCATTTATAACAGTAATTCAGATAGTTATTGGAACCGGTGTGAAAATTTTAATCCGCCTCGATTTATGACATTTGCATTTATCTTATAACATTGGTGATGGTATTTCTATTGTAACGTAAAAGCCCTCTGCGATGAAAATCGCAGAGGGCCTACATACAACATACCATACTTTTAAGAATAGATTGTTTCAGTCAAGGTTGCATCCTTCCAAGATCGTAAAGCTTCAAATGCTAAACTCAAATCACTTTTGATATCTTCAATATGTTCTAATCCTGCAGAAAGTCTTAGTAAACCAGGTTCAACTCCAGCTAATAATTGTTCATCTGTAGAAAGTTGTTCGTGCGTAGTTGTTGCTGGGTGAATGATTAAAGATTTTGCATCGCCAACATTTGCTAAATGGCTAATCAATTGTAAACTATCTATAAATAAATCAGCACCTTTTTTACCTGCTTTCAACTTGAAAGACAATACACCTCCAAATCCATTTGTTAGGTATTTGTTTGCCAAATCGTTGTATTTAGAACTTTTCAACCCTGGATAATTTACATATTCTACTTCAGGTAAACTCTCCAACCAGATAGCTAATTCCAATGCATTATCCACTTGTCTTTGGACTCTTAAAGACAAAGTTTCAATACCTTGTAATAATAAAAATGAATTCAACGGTGAAATAGACGTACCAAAATCACGTAAACCCTCTACTCTTGCACGTATTATGAAAGCAACGTTAGGAAGACCTAGTTTATTTTCCACTCCAAAAGTTTCTGCGAATTTCAAACCATGATACCCTTCAGATGGTTCTACGAATTGTTTAAATTTACCATTTCCCCAATTGTAATTACCTCCATCTATTATTACTCCTCCAACACTAGTTCCATGTCCACCAATCCATTTTGTAGCGGAACTCACCACCACATTGGCACCATGTTCTAAAGGTTTAAATAGGTAACCTCCCGCACCAAATGTGTTATCGACTATTAAAGGTAAATCAAACTCTTTAGCTAAAGCTGCAATTTTTTCAAAGTCTGGAATATTAAATCCTGGATTTCCTATTGTTTCTAAATAAATTGCTTTTGTTTTTTCATCAATCAATTTTCTAAACTCTTCTACACTGTCACCTGGAGCAATTCTTGCATCAATTCCTAAACGCTTGAACGACACCTTAAATTGATTGTAAGTACCTCCATATAAATAGGAAGTTGAAACAAAATTATCTCCAGCTTCTAAAATATTATTTAGAGCTATAAATTGTGCTGCTTGCCCTGAGGAAACTGCCAATGCTGCAACACCTCCTTCTAATGCTGCTATTCTTTTTTCAAAGACATCTGTAGTTGGATTATTTATACGAGTATAAATATTTCCAAATTCTCTTAAACCAAATAGGTTTGCAGCATGTTCACTGTCTTTAAACACATAAGAAGTTGTTTGAAATACTGGAACTGCTCTTGAACCTGTTGTTGGATCTACCTCTTGTCCAGCATGTAATTGTAATGTTTCGTAACGTAATTTGTTTGTTGTACTCATTTTTTTTATTTATTTAAAAGTTAATAATTTGCTCAATTACTTATTTGGTTATAGTCGACATAAACCTTCTTAATTATTGAACAATGCAAATATACTACATATCCTATTGATATAGTAGGATAATTTGTAAATTAACTTATTTTAACAAATAGCAAAAACATAAACTACTTATTTTTAAACACTTAAAAAATTATATAAAAATAATACAACATTATTTTAAAAAATAAACATAAATAATTTCAATCAAATTAGAATAACTATATTTATATCCTATAAAAAAGATAGTTAAAATAGCATATATGAAAACACAAATGCGTATAATTTACATTTGTATGGTAGGTTTCACATTCTCAAATCTATATTCACAGAATGATTCTATTACAGATCAATTTAAAATAAAGAGTACGAATAGTAACTTTAGTATTAAAGAAAGATTCATCAAATCGTTGAAACACTTTAAATTTAGAAATGGTCATTTGATTAAAAGAAGAAAGTCAATTATTGATAATTTAGCACCAACATTACAACCCCTTGACATTTTAGTTGAAAAATCATCTTTTCTGATATCAGATAAATTTATACCAGGACATTTTGGACATGTAGCTTTGTGGCTTGGAGATGAAAATGAGTACAAGAAACGTGCAATATGGAACAATCCCATAGTACAACAAAATCAATCAATGATACAATCAAAAGATTCCTTAATTCAAAATAAAAACACAATCATTGAAGCTGTAACCAATGGAGTTAGATTTACGACATTAAATGATTTTCTTGATGCAGATGACTTAGTAGTACTGAGGTCTACGTGTATTTCAGAAAATTATTATGATGATACAATCGCCATACTAGAAGCGCTTAAACAAATTGGAAAAGAGTATGATTTTGATTTTGATGTACATAATAAAGATAAAATTATATGCTCTGAATTAGCTTGCATTTGTTTTCCAATGATCAATTGGGAGAAAATTCATTTTCTAGGTAAAAGAACAATTAGTCCAGACAACATTGTGCGTACTTGCTTGAAAGAAAATTTTGAAATTGTTACATTTTATCATAACGGAAATGAATGTTCACCAAAAAAGAGAGAACGATTAATAAAAAAATTAACTCGATACATTCAAAATGAATAATCCAAAACGTAGATTTTATAATTAAAATAAAATCAAAAGGTTAAAAAAACACAGTAATTATTGAGATTCCTATTCCAAACCAAAATCTTCCATTTTTTGTTTCAATATTACTTCAGGACATTGAAGTTTAGATATAATTTTCAAAAAAAAAGTGGATGTCCAAAATTGAAACATCCACTTAAAATAAGGATAGAATAAACTAATATTGAAAATAGTAATTTTTTCCTTTTTTTAAATCATGTAATGTAGAAACTAATGTATCTATCTCTCCGCAAGTATTGTAAAAAGCCAATGAAGGTCTTACCGTACTTTCCAATCCAAATCTTCTAAGAATTGGTTGTGCACAGTGATGACCAGTTCGGACTGCAATACCTTGCTTATTCAATACTTGCCCTACTTCATCATTTGTGTATCCATCTAAAACAAAAGACATGACGCTTGTTTTTTCAGCTGCTGTACCTATTAATTTTAGACCAGGCACGTCTTTTAATAATGAAGTTGCATATCCTAATAATGCATGTTCGTACTGATATATAGCATCAATTCCAAGCTTAGTAACATAATCCAATGCAGCACCTAACCCAACAGCATCAGCAATATTACCTGTGCCTGCTTCAAACTTAGTTGGAGCTGGATGATAAGTTGTTTTTTCAAATGTTACATCACTTATCATGTTTCCTCCACCCTGCCAAGGTTGAGTTGCATTAAGTAATTCTTCTTTACCATATACAACACCAATCCCTGTAGGAGCAAAGATTTTATGGCCTGAAAAAACAAACCAATCTGGATCTAATGCTTGTACATCTGTTCGAATGTGAGAAACTGACTGCGCTCCATCTAACAATACTTTTGCTCCTGCATTGTGAGCCAATTCAATTATTTGTTTCGCTGGTGTTACAGTTCCTAATGCATTTGACACTTGTGTAAATGCTACTAATTTGGTTTTAGGACCTAATAATTTAGTGTATTCCTCAATGATTAATTGACCGTCATCATCTACCGGAATTACTTTAATTACCAATCCTTTTTTTTGTGCCAAATGTTGCCATGGGACTATGTTAGCATGGTGCTCCAAATGAGAAACAATGATTTCATCTCCTGCAATCAAGTTTTGTTCTCCCCAACTTTGCGCAACTAAATTTATCGCTTCTGTAGTTCCTCTAACAAAAATAATTTCATTTACAGATTTTGCGTTTAAAAAGTGTTGTACTTTAACTCTTGCTGCTTCGTAAGCATCTGTAGACCTGGCTGCTAATTCATGAGCCGCTCTATGAATATTAGAGTTTTCGTGTTGGTAAAAATAACTGATTCGATCAATGACTTGATTAGGTTTTTGTGTTGTAGCAGCATTATCTAACCAAATCAATTGTTTTCCATTTACTTGCTCTTTTAATATTGGAAAATCAGCACGTACAATATTTAAATCAAAGGGTGGTTTAAACACACTTGATAAACCATGTGAATTTTTACCATGATCAATTGTGTGACTTCCAAATCCACTGAAATTATTTGCGTTTTCAGACAAAAAATAAAACAATGGATTAGAATTATTCAAACCATGAGCACTCAATTGACTAGTCGGGACAGAATTGGGTAAAGCATTCAAAACTGCAGAAAGTTCACTTTCATAAGTTCTATCAATCCCAAAACCATCGTGAAAAGGAACCCCTATTGAATTTATTGGTTGTTGTTTTGATAAGTTACCAAGTGAATGTTGAGCGTTGTAAGAGGGTTGCTTTCCACTACCTGCAACAGATTCAGGAATTTGACCATTGTAAAAATGAGGGTCAGGAAGACTCGTTTGAGGGTCATCAAGTGAAAAGCTACTTTTTTGTGAATTCAAAGTGGGTTGTTTTCCACTGCCAGCAACTGATTCAGGAATTTGTCCATTATAAAAATGGGGGTCTGGTAAACTCGTTTGAGGATCATCAATCGTAAAACTATTTTGATGTTCTGTTAACGAAGGAGATATACCACTACCTGCCACTGAAGGAGGTAACGATGGAGACGCTAACAAATTACCATCTGTCAAATTTGATTTCACTTTATCTACATTCGCATGGTAATCTCTTTCATTCTTAAATGATTCAGCATTTCCTGATTGATTTGGAGCCGCTTTAAACAATTGATTTGCGATAGCTTGAATATCCAACTCACCAAGAATCTGATTTGAGTTTAAATTTTCTAAATCCATACGATCTTAATTAGTAAAGACTATTTATAATTATACTCGTGGTAGTTTGTGATATCTACATCTTCTAAAACTGCAATTGCATCATCTACCAATACTGCAAGAGAACAATATAGAGAAACTAAATATGAAGCAATTGCTTTATTATTGATTCCCATAAAACGCACAGATAAACCTGGAGTTTGTTCACCAGGTAAATTTGGCTGATACAACCCAACTACACCTTGTCTACTCTCACCTGTACGCATTAAAATTATTTTAGACTTTCCATTTTCAATTGGTAATTTATCACTTGGAATTAATGGAATTCCTCTCCAAGTAATGAATTGAGATCCAAATAAAGAAACTGTCGGTGGTGGAACCCCCCTTCTTGTACATTCTCTACCAAATGCAGCTAATGCTAATGGATGTAACAAGAAAAATCCAGGTTCTTTCCATACCTTAGTCAATAACTCATCTAAATCATCTGGAGTTGGCGCACCTGTTCGTGTTTTTATAATTTGATGTGGCGCCACACTATTTAATAAACCATACTCTTTATTGTTTATTAACTCGCTTTCTTGACGCTCCTTGATTGTTTCAATAGCCAATCTTAATTGTTCACTAATTTGGTTGTAAGGTTTGCTGTATAAATCAGATACTCTTGTATGTACATCAACCAATGTATTCACAGCGCTTAAGTTATACTCACGAGGATTCTCCACATAATCCACAAAAGTGTGAGGTAACTCCTTTTCATCTCTCGATGAACAGTCAACTATAACACTTGAACCTTCTTTTACTTTATTTAAACGGTAAACACCTGATTCTACTGGAATCCAATTCATCAAATGAGTTAACCATCTTGGAGTAATTGTTCCCATTTGCGGAACAGTTCTCGTTGCAATTGCGAGCTGCCTTGCAGCTACATCTCCCAATGCTGTTTGATTTTTTAATTGTGCCATAATTTTTTTAAATTAATTAAACAAATATATAAACTAAAATCTGAATGAAAAGACTTAATAATGAGAAAATTATATAACTTAATTCCTACCTATATTACCTATTAATCAGTCATTCAAACTACTATCAAGTACTACTCTACTAATTTTGATAGACGATCTTCGCGGTCTACCAAATCTTGTAAACTTGTTTTGGATAATATATCCACGGTTACATCTCTTACTTCTAACATTACATCATGCAACGCACATTCTGACTCACCTTCACATTCCTCGCATGATTCATAAAAATTTAAGCTAACACAAGGCAATAAAGCAATCGGACCTCCTGATAAACGAATGATCTGACTTAAAAATATTTCAGATGGTGATTTAGCTAAATAATACCCGCCAGATGCTCCCATTTTACTGTGAACAAGACCGCTGTTTCTCAACTCAACTAATATTGACTCTAAAAATTTTTTTGGCAATTTTTCTTTTTCAGCAATTTGAGCAATTCTCAATAGATCCTCATTCTCATGATTTTTGGCCAAACAAACCAATGCTTTTATGGCATATTTTGATTTTTTTGATAACATATAATCGAACTTCTAACTTGTTTTAAAAATAATCCTTAAAAAATTCCGAAAAAATCCATGTTACAACACTAACACTCATTAAACATGGTTCGAAAACAAATAAAATAACAGAGTGCAAATATATACTAATTTAGTATGATATTCATTTTTTTATAAATATTTTTTTAAATATCAGTAAAACAAGTTTTTAAATTAATATAAAATTCATTTTAATATGTTTTAACTTTAGTTTTATCACTAAAGAAAGACTAATTCAGTAGTACTTTTATTGTGCGGAAAAGAAAATAAGAATAACTCATTTTTAAATGAATAATTTTTTCACCGAGAAAAAATAGCTTAAATGAATTTTATTTGTGAACAGAATAAAAGTTAAGAAAAACTTCTATTAGAAAGATTAAAAGACAAAAATGAAATTAAGCAATAAATGATCAATCTTTAACATAGGTCCCAAAACCTACCAATTTTTTTTGCCAATAATTTGAAGTGTCAACGTTAGTGATTTCAATTCCTTTTGAACTGCTTGCGTGAATCATATGAAGTGAACCATCGGAATTTACAATTGCAATTCCTACATGACTAATAGAAGTCTCT
>Ga0172372_10010647_pt1 | contig 11756 bp, 9 predicted proteins | sample LakKiv5m_2_FD_114544 | JGI IMG/M metagenome (GOLD analysis project Ga0172372, IMG submission 114544) | Freshwater microbial communities from Kabuno Bay, South-Kivu, Congo - kab_092012_9.5m | ecosystem: Environmental > Aquatic > Freshwater > Lake | place: Democratic Republic of the Congo... | reverse complement strand
GGTGTAAGCGAAGCTGGCGTAGATGGTGATGGCGGTTCAATAGTAGTAGCAGCAGTACCTCCACCAGTTGGTGTATATTGAGAACTTGCTATGGTCGCTATCTGAATGGCCCCTGTTACACCTGCGAGAGCCGCCATAACAGGTCCCATAACCACACCAGCTGGACCCATTGAAGCACCAGCATTAAAACCAGAAATAACGGCCTGTGCAGTACTTATAACAGCATTTACAATACCAAGAGCTTTATTTGCTTCAAAAGCTTTTTTACGTATTTTTTCTTCTTCTTCAGCGTTACCTTGAGCATTTGCTAATTCATTTGCGAATATAGCATCAGATAAACCCTGAATAGCGTTTGAAAAATTTTGAGCTTCAATTAAACCTTGTTGCGCGGCATCTAATCTAGCTTGAGCTTTATCTTTTTCATATTGAATGGTAGCATTTCTTAATCTCAGCTCTGCTGCACCCTTTTGATCAATAAGTTTTTCATAAAGCTCACCCTCTCGTATACCCTCAGCCTCAAGTAAAGCTATTTTTTGATTGAAGCCTTCAATCTCTAATTTAGCTATTTGAATTTCGTTTTTAGCAAATTCTTTTCTTTTATCGATAATTTTATCGATATTATCAAGTCTGGTTTTATCAGCTAACGCTTGAGCAATATCGTTAGCCGTTCTTAAATCTGCTTGCGCTTTAGCTCGATCTGCTTGTAATTTAATTACATCTTTTCCAAATTGGATTTCAGTAGCTAATCTAACCTGTCTTTGTTGTTCTTCTGAATTACTTATTTGTTTTTCAAATTCTTCTTTATCAATCTGTCTTTTTGCATATGATAGATTAATTTTAATACGTTCCTCTTCAAAAAATTTATCAATTTCATCTAATTCAGCATTATTACGTTGTTTTTGTTTTTCAATAGTTTTTTTAGCCTCCTCTTCTCTATCTTTAGCTTCTTTTAATAGTCTATCACTTTCAGCTTTCGCACGTTTTTCAGCTTCTTCTTTTTTAATATTAGTAATTTCTCTTTCAGCCTGTCTTTCAAAAAGCGTTCTAAGTTTAGTTTCTTCAGGTCCTGTTGTTTTTATAGCCGCTATTTTACGTTTTAGACCTAATTTTACTGCTGCAATTTTACGTTCTTCAGAGTTTTCAATTAAATCAACAGTAGCATCTTCTATTGCTTTATTAACCTCTAATAATTCTTCACCTCTTTTCTTTTGATTTTCGTTAAATTCAGCATTTTTAAAGTCAGTTAATCCAAGAAAATCAGTGAAATCTTTAAATTTTTTAGTAGCAAAATCAATTGTATTACCAATAGATGTTAAAACATTACCAACCAGACCACCACTTTCTTTTAATTCATCAAAATTTTTGATTAATAATGCAACCGCACCTACAATTACAGTTATACCAGTTGCAGCCAGAGCTGTGCCAAAACCAATTGCAGCTACCCTAGCTGTTGATAACCCACTAGTTAAACCTTTAAACGTAGTACTTAACTGACCAAAACCTTGTTTAGTTTTATCTAAATCCAAATTAACGATACCTTCTTTAATCCTTCCTAATGAATTTTTAAATTTTTCAAAGGTAGAACCACCAAGGTCTTTTGATACCTCATTAACAGCATCCAATTTATCCTTTAATTGAGCCGCAGCTTGACCCAGACGAGTAAACTCTTCAGTACCCTCACCTACCTCAATCTGAGCGTCCCTGAGAGCTTTATATGCCTTACGTAGTTCACCTACGCTCTTTACGGCACCCGCATTCTCAATGACCAAGTCAACCTTACTCTTCTCTTGAATATCATCTAACTGATTATCCAGATCATTTAAGTCATCCTTAGCTCTTGAAGTGTTTACCTCAACTCTATATTGAATTGTCTTCGCCATTTTTATTTTTTTTTAAATTACTTCGTAACTATATGTATATTTAAATTCGTGAGCACTAGCGCCACCACTATTAGTATATTCTAGTATAACATAATTATTAGTTACATCTGAGGTTATTACACCATAATGGTCATTATTAGCAAATACACCATTTGCTTCATACACAGTTCCGAAATTTGAGGCTATAGGAAGAGATAGGCTTAATTTAGTTGTTCCATTTCCACTTGGTGTAATATTAACACTACCAGCAACGTTAACTATATTACCAACTCTTGACCAATTAGCTTTTCTCGTAGTTGAAGATGCAATATTTGTTACAGAAGTAGCACTTGGTGTATATGTACCAGAACGTATATCTTGTTGTGTAGATGAACCTTGTGCAGCTGGGCTGTTGTGAAAGTCATCACCTCTTATAACTCTATTTATATTAATAGTTGATGCACTTAAGGTTGAACTTAATGTCATTTCAGTGTCTTTTAAGACTATTTTGAAGCCATCACCAACCGAGTCTTCTGACACAACAATTATCCTGTCTTGATATGCACTTAACGTTTTAGCTTCGCTGGTTGCAGTATCTCTGAAACCCATAGATGAACTATAGTCAGTATCACCATATGGTCTTAAATCGCCTGTAATAAACCCTGAGAAATATGTATTAGCACTCAAAGGATTATTATAACTTAATGAATGACCAGTTAACGGTATTGTACCATAAATAGCATTACCAATACGCAAGGAACCTAAAGTATTAACAACTTTGAAATCACCGTTACTTTGGTCAAATGTAAAACCACTTGTACCAGCAAGACCAGAACCATCATTAAATTGTACAGCATTTATCGGTCCACCAACAGTTAAACCACTGAATGTGGTACCAGTAGATGTAGTGGTTACAACTTGTCTAATCTCGTCATTAAGACGAATAAACAATTGTTTAGTACTGGACTTAACTCCGAATTCGGATTCAACTAGGTCAGTTGGTGTCCAAGTACCGTCTGTAAAGTCTTCAGTTAATGGTACAGTAAATAAAGTATCACCAGTACTGGTGATTGTGTGGTGTTTTATACGGGAAAAAGATACATTCATATTATTAATTATTTATTATATTTATTAGTGCTTGTTATTTTTTTATGCAACATAACCAGGTTCAACATATCCATTTTGCATATACAAATCTAAAATAGCTCCCATAGATGTACCAAAATTTGCGTTAATGAGGTGTATGTTGGTATCACTACCTATACCAAGTACTTCATCAGTACTACCATCAATAAGATGTATATTCGTATCCCCAAACGGTGACCTGACTACATTAGTCCCACCATCAATCAGGTCTACCATCTCGACCAACCCATTCACATATACCTTATTATTACCAATAAGTGTCTTATTATTCACCCCAAGAGCAACAATACCAGAACCATCTATCAGATTTGAACTACCTATTACTAGACCATTCTTATTTTTAACATAGTTAAAATCACCTATAACAATAGAGTTGGTATTATCATCAATCTTATTACTTTTACCATATACCTCTGTATGAGATGTATTAGCCATTTTATTGCTCTTCTCAGTCGCTTGTGACCAACTGTTAACAACATCGGCCATTGGCCTTTTGGTAATAAGTAAGTTATGATTGGGTACAAACTCACCATTAGTAGCATCAGATGAGATAAGTTCAACCTCAGTCAAAGAATTGGAATTCAAATCAAAGTCTATTATACGGTTGATATTCCACCAATGATTATTGATGTAAATACGTTCATTCATCTTTAATTTACTAATATCTAGATAATTAAGTTTGAATTTGGCTCTCATCATATAACCATTCTCAAGAATGTCATATTGAGTATAATAAAATCTATTAAATAAGTTATTATTGGTTATTGTCGAATAGTTATGAGAATAGAATTCACATACTCCGAAGTTAATATCTTCAGTTGCTTCATAACTATTAGGATAGAAGTGACCTACGTGACGATATGCGAATTGGTCTTCAGTTGATAAGACAAGACCCAATGTCGGATTGGTTACACGATACGTGAAATATGTATCATTAGTATATAATTGTCCGACAGATAATATCTTACTATCCGTTTTATCTCTGGAGGGTATAAGTGGTATATTCTTTTTAAACACAAACTGTAATGCAGCTGGTGAGAATATAGGTTTGACGTTGGAACTACCTTTAATGAATTGGTTAAAGAATGTATAACGTAACGCACCATAATCTAACGTAGCATTTTCCCTATAAGCCTCCAAAATATCATCATTAGTATCTTCAGTATAAGCAAAGTCTTTTATTTTGGTCTGTGAGTTGGATAATATATCAATTTCAATCGTCTTAATATCTACTTTATCATTCCAATTCATATCCTCACCATCGACATAAAATTTATCTCTGGTTTTGATAATCAAGTTTTTATCGTTTATCTTATCATCTACTATATACAAGTTGTACATATTGATAAGACTTACCAAGAACTCTGATTGCTTGATATCAGTGCTGATTACTTTATTCATATCAATATAAGCACCTTCACCTAAGTAAGCACTAGTATCATTTTTAAAGTAACCAAAAGGACTTATGGGTTGAGTATCAAAACCGAATTGAGTACTTATTTTTTCATTCTGTTGGTCACCTACGGATATAAAAGCACCTGGTGAAAGTGAATCACCTAAGTAACCGTTACCATTCCAATAGAAACCTTGAAACGGATATGTACCAGTCGTCCAATCATCACGTAATACAACTTTAACCTTAACAGCTGTCGGATTCTGAATACGTAAAAATTCACCACTTACATTAACTGTTAAGTTATTAGTAAAGTTATTAAGATTTATTCTATCCCAACTTTGGCTTGAATTGAAATCATTTACAACAACCTCTTGTGATGCAATAGGTGGCATAATAGGCGCATCATTTATATCATAAGCAATAATATAAGCTGTTATTTTCTGTTTGATGTTCTGTGAAGAATTCTGTGTAATAACACCTTGCTGATTCGGGAATGAGTTGAGATTAGGTTGTGTGGTTACTGCTTGATTGCTTGGATAACCATATGGACTCAAATCAATATTAAACTTAACCCAAGTGTCTATTACAAAATTAGTCTCAAAATACATCACTTGTTCATCAGGATTCAAAGTATATTCACCTAATACAGTACTGTATTGACCACCTACATCAAAAAAATCCCATTCACTATAATTATCATTATCAAATATTACATTATTATTGTTGTAATATGTTACTTGTTGTTGGCCAAATGAGAAATTACCACCAGAAACAAGCACATTAGGATTATAGTTCCAATCGGAAGTGAGATATGAATTGAATTGAGTTATACCAGCTCTGAATAATGAACCACGTATACCAGGTACGATTGTCTCCCTATTGGTAGTCATTATCAACTTATCAAAGTTTAAATCATAGAGTTCCTCAAATGTATATGTGAAACCAGCATCCAAGAATATCTGGTCCATAATCGACTTAATATATATTGCAGGTCTGAAATCATCTGGTTCATACAAATGTAATTGATTGCCACTACCTACAGGCCATTCCACAATAGGTACATAAGCATTGTAATATTGATAACCATTTAAATATGTACCATTACGAATACTATCCATAATGGTAGCTTTATCGTGTACGTGATTATATCTAGATAGATTAAGATCAGTTAAGAACTTACCGTCTATAATAGTATAGAAGTCTGAGTTATTACTTTTTAATATTACGTCATATACTACAATCTCATCTTCTGAACTATAAGCTTTAAATATTCTTCTGATTTGAAATATACCTTCCAATACAACATCACCATCAATTGAAAGTACGCAAGGTTCTATCCTTTGAGGATTAACACTTAAAAACTGAGTATTAACGTCAAAGAGTGGACCTAGAATAGCATTATTATGTGCAGTACCATATAATTTGATTGTTTTACTGAATACACCGCCCCTTGAAGATATATCTCGTATATCATTCAAGTTGAAGTTCAATGGTATCGGTCCAACACCACCAAGATCAAGTTCACCCCAATTAGTTAAAATAAGTTTGATATTATACATTTTATAGAGATTGCACTGGATTATTATTGGCGAATGATATGTTGAGTTTATGATAAATCATCTTCTGATTGTTCTTGCGGACGCGTGTATATGTATTATCTTCGATATTGATAGCGTAGTAGTCATTATCGATTTTAATTGCAGCACGTGGGCTAGAAACAAGCTCTTCGAAATAAACACTTTGTTCTTCAGTCATTGCATCAGCATTAAGTTCCCATTTCTCTGATAATAGTGTTGAGAATACCTTATTACCATTATCATTCAGAGAATAACTGAATCTACCTTTTCCACAGGCTGAATCTTGAGTATTAACTGGACCACTACCGACAAAAGAGTTATATCTGGTTCTCTCAATATCAACTGTCTGTCTATTATTCAGATCGAAATTGAACGTGACGAAAGAACCCATTCTATCCTTGAATATTATAGGATAATTCTTATATCTTCCCTCACAGCTACAATCCAATGTAAAACTTCTAGTCTCTGACGATGTGACGAATACACCATCCAAGAAAACTTGAATACTAGATATTGTGGCACCATTTGTACCAAAAGCATCAACACCACTCATTGTTACAACAAGTGTGTTATTGGTAGCAGTAAATGATTGAGTAAAAATACCAGTTGAACCACTTGTACCGAACGGTAATAAGTTACCAGTTTCACCAGCTTGAACCAGAACACCTGTATTGTTAGTTATATTGATTCTAATAGTATATACTTGTCCTGTGGTGAATGCACACTCTTGAGAAATTATACTTGCTCCTACGCCACCAAATTCAACCAGATCAGTATAATATAATACACCATTATCTATGTATGAATATGCATTATTGAAATTATTTATCTCCCAAGCATCTATTATAGATAGTGGGAATATTTGATTTCTGTTATCCTCTGCTCTACTATCTATTCTTACATCATATGAACATATATCACAGTTCAGTATATCACATACTTCTTGTGTAATGCTAACGAAATCAATCTTACAACTTGGTGTTCCACTGATTCCATCTATTCTTACAATAAAATTGGTTGAATTGGCTGTAAATGTAACACACTGTTCTCCTGTCTGTCCAGTAATAACCAACGTACCTATACCATTATTGAATTGAACTTCACACTGTTCGTTTTCAGCTACATCAAAACATAATGTATAAACCTGACCAATTTCTAGAACATTATTCTGTCTTGCTTGAATTGAACCAGAACCACCTATACCAGTGAAGTTATAATTCAATGTTCCACCTGTTATAATGCCTACAGCATTACCAGTCACGCCAGTAATAATCCAAGCGCTATCATCCCAGAATCCACTATTTGTTAAATATTCAACTGTAGGACATATTTCATTGATATGAGCTGGTCCAACATTAACACTTTGAATAGTACTTGCTGTAAGAGAACCATCATATGGTATAACATATTCATCTATAGTACCACCAGAACAGTTCTTAGTAGTGATAACCAAATTAAGATAATCATAATTAAGACCATAGTTCCAAAAGTTCAGATATATATCATTATCTAATTTAGTAGTCCAATCAGTAGGTAAACTTGTTATGAATTTCCAATCATCAACCAAGGTAGAATAATCAGAAGAAGTATATTCCAACCATAATTTTCTATCCATACCACCATTAAAAACAGTAGTTACTGGCATAACACCATTTGGAAATGATGTTGTTCTATTGTCTATATAACGCGTTGTACCACTTTGAGTAGGTGAAATGGTTATAGGTCCAAAAGTATTACCAGTTGCACTTCTATTTATCTCAACAAAATAGTTGGGAAATGAACCACCAGCATTGGTTACAATAGCTGTACCATCCAATGTAGCATTATAAATCAATTCTCCTGTCTGTGCCAATTGAGAGGCACCTTGATATAATAAGTTAATAACTATTTGATATGGATTACTTGCTATCAATACCTCATAATAACCGTTATAAATAGGATATGTGAATGGACTGTTCTGTTGAATAAGAACAAAATCACCTGTCTGTAAGTTATGAGGTTCAGTCAGATTGAAAAGAGCATAGCTGTTCGGACCTGACGTTATAGCACTATAAGAATAATAATCTGCAAGACCTTGAACTATTATCTGGTCACCTGCTTGAAATAAAGATTCTGTAGTAGCAGTTAAACCTATTTCGTTAAAAAATGATGTATAAGTACCAGTAAAATCCCAAGTGAACTGATAGTTATCATTGACACCTACGACTATATCAGTACCAGAAGATGGTGTATTGAAGAATACTGTAGAACCTGCATTATTGAAATCAACATCATCTGTCAGATCACCCAATAAACTCTGTACTGTCTTACTAAAGTTATACTCCAAATAATCATCACCATAACGAGGTTTAATATATTGAGATGACACCAGTACTAAAGATGTCTGTTGTGCATTAACTTGACCCATTTGAGCATTATACCTGAAACTAGGTTCTGCTGTATTATTTGAATCAGCGTATAGATATAAGTTATTGAATGCTGGTGAAAGTTTTTTCGGTTGTCCTATTATCATTTGAATTGATTTACGTTTTTTTTAATATAAAAAAAGTGAGAAGTAATAATACTCTCACTTAAATTATTAATTTATATAATCTTGTGGTTATAAAACATTAAAACGATTTTATAACAAAGAATATAAGAAATGGCTAAGAGTGGCTACTGTCGAGCTTAATGGGTATTTCAAGGTTTCAGATTTCCACTCGGTACTACAAACCTTTTTTCCCGCCACTTCTCATATTCTCAATCGTTATCCGATGGAATCTTCAATCAATTTTACCATAACCTCATCCAATGCATTAGTCCATTGTGTGGTTTTTAACACATCTTCCAGTATATTATATCTCTTATCCTGATACTGAAAATAATCTTCAGCCGATATATCTAATACATAACCATCTACTGAATTAGATAATGATACAGATATACTATTCAACATCTTACCAGTATCGATGATACGTTTACGTCTGATATCTTCTTTAATAAGACTAACTAGAGTATATGTTAACTTTTCACTCATTCAATAACGTTTACTTCTCTTATAGCTTGAATAAGAGCTTCTTTATCAGTCAAAGTGTTATCATTTTTTTTAATGTCATTATATTTAGACATTATGCTTATAGTTTTTTTAAATTTAGGTTTTAACATAGTAGTTTATTTTTAAATTGCTGTTAGTTCTTTTACAGTTATTGTTACATCAACCCAAGCATCTGCATCATCAGGTACAGTTACAACAATATTAACCAGACCTCCACCATACGCCATTAAATCTTGAGTTATTGTTTGTGTATGTATACCTTCCATAAAAAAGTATACATATTTTTGACTAATAAATGATCCCTCAATTTCTTCAGTAAAACTAATATCATCTACGGCCTTAGTAAATTTACCTGGTCCAACCAAATCACCACCTTGTGCCACGATAATACCATCGATCATATAAGTTTCGCTACCCTCTTCTATAATAGTACATTTAGTACCATAATATACAATATAATTACCCTCTTCTTGTATAATTGGTGCTTTAAATGCTTCAAAATCTTCTGCATCTATCGCATCAAAAAATAATGAACTATTAAATTGATATATTCCTTCTAATTGTTCTGCACCATTAAATATTGTCATACCGCTGGTAGATGGAAAAACACCAGCCACTAAATCTTTAAATTCTTCAGTATATACTGTATTACCACTTAATGTGATAAAGTTATCATCCATTTCATTAAAGGTTAACGCTGAACCTTTTTGACTTCTTAAAGTAATCGCCATTTTCTTTTAGTTTTTCTTTTTTAGTTATTTTTTATTATTATTCAAAAATATTTTGTATCTTTGTATTATTAATTTTAGGTTGGGTGGACAACCTTAAGCTGAGGTGAGATTAATTACTATTATTGTTATTAATCATTAAAGCACTCGGTAAGTATCTATAAATTACTTAGATATATCCACTTTATGCTACATATCCGTTTTCAACATAATCGTCTTGAACATATAATATGCTATCTACAATACCTTGTAACCAAGTACTATTTGCTGTATCGTTTACCATATAATATTGAGATAAAGCTTGAATCCAAGTACCATTTACAGGTTCTGTAATATCTAATACATTACAGATATATTTAGTCAAGTCACCTTCAGGTAATAACTCTGATTCGTTTTCTTGTGCTAAATATTCAGCTATAGCTTGAACCCAAGTACCATTTACAGTATCTGATATATCATAATATTGAGCAAACTGTTGAATAAATGGTGTCATATTATATTATTTTTTTATGATAGCGTTAACGCTGAAATCTGCGTACCAGTAGTTTGAACCGTAGATACATTTCTTAGTCTCTCAGCCAAGGCATTAGATGATGTGGAAATTTCGCTTAGTAAATCTTCAGCTAATTGTGCTGTGTCTATATTCACTGGCAATAATGTACCCTCGAACTCACTTGATGGGCCGTATACAGTGCCGTCCTCCACTTTGGCTTCGGGTGGGTAGCCCGTGAGCAGACCAGCGGTTTGTAACGTAGTCGAAGTGTTCACGTCTATTGGGATGGTATACGACACCTGCGCACCGATGGCAATCATTTGGGCAAGCGGCCTGAGTGATGCGCAGTTTACGTTATCGTTCCAAGAAGAACCATTCTGCAAAATGATAACACCACCAATAACGGTAGGATGTAGCACAGAAGCAGACGCTGTACCATAATGATTCAATGTATTAAGTAGATTATTTGGCGCAAAAACCGCTGGAGAATTTAACGCTATTGAAGAGAATCCACCTAATAGTAACCCATAATTATTTATGACATTACCATTGCCTGTGACATTTACGCCATATCCAGCAGACGCGTTGGCATTTACCTTCCCCTGTGTGACACCATTCAGATCAATAATGTAATTGGTATCTACAACAATGCCGTCCATATTTGACTGTGTGCCAGATTCTGGACCAATCATACCGCTAACGAATCCATTACAAATCAACTTGAACCCATTACCATTTCCGTTCAATAATATAATTCTTAGAAATTGGTTACCCAAGTTGCCTGATTTATATATGTCACCGTTAACGACCAACTGACCGCCAGCTGACCCGTTGACCAATAAAACTCGTGATGATACACCTGATTCTAAATGAATTATATCACCGTTTATTGTAGAAGTTCCACCCCCATAAGTAGCCGTTATGAACGTCCCATTGTTCCCGATGTTAACTCTACAGGTTATATTCGCATTGATAGTCAGACCAGCACCAAATGTAAATTGCCCACCCGCTATGGCAGGAGCCGAAGCGTTATTGGTTAACTCCGTCACCGTGATGTTTTGGTCTATGGTCACCGTGAACCCATTGGGCCGCACTACATCACCTGCCTGTGGTAATGTGCCGCCATCCCACGTTGCCGTGTCTGACCAGTTTCCTGAAACTATCGCGTACCTGTTAGCCATCAGTCTTTATGTTGATTGATGAATGCTGTGGCAGATGCCAAAGCAGCTTCAATGTCAGCGTGGTTTATGTCAGGGTTATTGATGGTTTCAACTTGCTCACCATCTTCATTGAAGACGAGACAACGCTGTACCAATAAATAGCCTGTGTCTTGAGGATTAAGAACGATTCTGAATTTCTTTTCCATTTTATTTAATCTTTTTATTATAAATATGTTATGCGTATATTAAGATATATCTATCATCCCAAGGACCTATGGTACTTCCTGATGTTGTGGTACCAGATATATTAATATTTATTCTAGTTATATTCCAAGTACTGGCGCTTGTAGGTGTTCCAGTTTC
>Ga0172372_10010646_pt1 | contig 11756 bp, 5 predicted proteins | sample LakKiv5m_2_FD_114544 | JGI IMG/M metagenome (GOLD analysis project Ga0172372, IMG submission 114544) | Freshwater microbial communities from Kabuno Bay, South-Kivu, Congo - kab_092012_9.5m | ecosystem: Environmental > Aquatic > Freshwater > Lake | place: Democratic Republic of the Congo... | reverse complement strand
GGTGCGGCGAGCAGGGCGTCGTGGTTCGAGATCGGCGCCTCGAGCTTCACCCAAGCCTCGACGGTGAACGGCCCGCGCAAGGTCAGCTGCGTGGCCGCGTAGTCGGCGTCCGCGCCGCCGAGCCGCAGCGCGCCCAGGCCCGCGGCGCCGGCGCGGTCGGCGAGTCCGGCGAGGGCGGCGTCCCCGGGCAACTGGAGCCGGAGACGTTCGAGGGTGGCGGGCCCGAGGTCGCCGGCGGGGAGGCGCCCGGCGGTGAACTCGGCCGCGACCGCGGCGGCACCGGCCGGCGTGCGCGAGAGGTGCTCCAACGCGCGGCCGCGCGCGCCGACGCCGAGGGTGGGCAGGAGCCGCGCGAGGGTTGCCGGGCCGGCGGGATCGCGCGTGGCGGCCAGGGCGGCGATCAGTTCGTCCGCGATTGGCGCCGCGGGGCCGCGGGCCAGCAGGCCGGCGAGCGTTTCCGCGCGCCCCTCACCGGTCTCGCGCAGCGCCCGGAGCGCGGCGAGGGACGCGGGCGTCGCGCCGCCTTCCCGTTCCACGAGGCCTTGGAGGAGTTCGGCCAACGCCCGGAGGCGGAACGCCCCCGCGACCTCCGCGCCCAGCAGCACGTCGTCCGCCGTGGCCGCGGCGAGGAGCGGCCGGGCGGCGGCGGCGAGGTCCGCGGCCAGCGGCGCCGGGTCGATGCCCGTGCGCACGGCGAGCAGGGCGCGGAGCACGGGGCGCCGTGTCGGCTCACCCGCCAGCGCGGCGGCCAGGACGGCCCGCACCGCGGGTTCGCCGAAATGCGCCGCGAGCACGCGGACCTCCTCGGGCGCGAGCGGCCGGGACAATTCCCCGGCGAGCGCGGCGAGGCCGGCCGCGGCTGGGCGGCCCCCGAGCGCGAGGGTGGCGAGGACGCGGTTCTCGACCGGCAGGGCTTGGCCGGCGGGGGACGCCAGCAGGGCCCGGGTGGCGTCCGGCCGGCTTTCCATCGCCCAGCGCGCGAGGTAGCGCTCGAACTCGCGCTCGTAACGGTCCCATTCCCCGGCGCCGACCCCGAGGGGGGCGCCGCCGAGGCGGGCCGCGACCGCCATCAGGCGCGGGCCCGCGCCCGGGACGCGGCGGAGCGCGTCGCCCACCGCCGCGCGCACCGTCGGGTGCGGGTCCGTGGCGAGGGGTCCGGCGACGCGGAGAAAGACGTCCTCCCCGGCCGCGGCGGCGAGCCGGGCGGCCTCGCGGCGCGGCGCCGGATCGGCGTCGGTCGCCAGCGCGGCCAGCAGGTCCGCGGACGGCGCCTGCAGGCCCTCGAGTGCCCAGAGCGCGGCGAGGCGGCGGTCCAGCGCGGCCCCGCGGTCGGCGGCGAGCCGGGCGAGGTCCGGGGCGACCGCGGTCGCGCGCCGGTCGGTGAGCTCAAGCCAGGCGAGGCGCGAGACCAGCGCGTTGGGCTGGCCGAGTTGCGCGAGGAGTTCCGGGGCGGCGAGCCGCGTGAGGTCGGGGGGCGCGGCGCGCGGCTGGTCGCGGTGCCGGATCCGCCAGATCCGCCCGCGCGCCTTGTCGCGGTCGGGGTGCGTGCGCGGCACCTCGTTGTGCGAGATGATCCGGTTGTACCAGTCGACCACGTAGAGCGCGCCGTCGGGGCCGAACGCGATCGCGATGGGCCGGAACCAGCGGTCGTCCGTCGTGAGGAAGTCCGGGCCCTTCGCGTAGCGCAGGCGCGGGCCGTCGGGGGTGGCGGTGACGAGCTGGATCGCGCCGGTGATCGGGTTGGCGAGGTAGAAGACCCGCGTGCCGGGGGCGGTGGCGCCGGCGGGGGTGAGGAACGGGGTGGCGCGGTCCTCGGCGAGCGCGAGCCCGCTGAGGCCGGTGCCGCCCATCTGGGCGGGCGCGAGCGGCGGGGGCATCAGCGGCTGGTACGGGCGGAGGAGGTCCTTGGAGCCGGTGCGGACCCAGATGCCGGGCGCGTAGGGGATGACCGGGTAGCCCTGGTCGTTGGCCTCCTGGAGGTACGTCTCCCCCTCGCGGCTGGTGACGAGGCCCCAGATGTTGTTGGGCCCAGCGGTGAGCGTCTCGAACGCGGAGCCGTCCGGCAGGAAACGGGCGAGCTTGCACTGGTTGAACGGCACCGTGGTGGCGCCGTCCGCGAAGGGCTGGCCGTCGGGGCGCCGGACCTGCGAGTAGTTGAAGAGTCCCTGCGCGACGAAAATCCAGCCGCCGGGCTGGCGGAGGAACTGGTGCGGGAAGAGGTGCGAGTCCTGCGTGCCGAAGCCGGTGAGGACGACCTCGTGCCGGTCGGCGCGGCCGTCGCCGTCGGTGTCGCGGTAGCGGCGGATCTCGGGCCCGTACTGCACGAGGGCGCCGTCGCCCCAGGGTTGGATGCCGAGGGGCATCACGAGGCCGTCGGCGAAGACGCGGGGCGGGCCCGGGCGGGCGGCGTGGGGCTCATCGATGACCACCACGCGGTCGCGGCCGCCGCGGGCGAAGAGGGCGTCGGACTCCGGCTTATTCTCGTTGGCGTCGACCGGGTACTCGAGCGCGGTCATCGTCCAGAGGCGCATCCGCGCGTCCCAGGCGAGGCCGATGAACTTGCCGAGGCCGGGGGATTCCGCGGCGACGAGCTCGACCTCGAAGCCGGCGGGCACGCGGAACGCGGCGCGCTGTTCCTCGGGGGTGCGCGGCGCGGAGCCGAGGGCGTTGTAGCTGAGGTCGCGGCCGGCCTGGGGGGCGGCGGCCGGGGGCCGGGTCTCGGCGGCGTGTACGGTGCCGAGGAGCAGCAGGCCCGCGAGGGCGCGGGGGAAGGGGAGAGGGGGCATCGGGAGGGCGTGCGGGCGCGGACCGAGGTCAAGCGCCCCGGGCGCCGGGCTTACTTCGGCGCGGGCGCGGCGGATTTCTGCTTCGCGTTCTTCTCCCGCGGCGGCGGCGGGGGCGGCAGGCCGACCTCCGCCCAGGTGGCGGCCCCGGGGGTCGGCGGTAATTCCTCGATCACGACGTCCTTCACCTGCACCAGCGCGTGGCCGCCGCTGTGGATCTGTACCGCGATGCGGCCGTCCGCCGCCACCCGCGGCTCAGTCTCGGTGTAATCGAGCGCCGGCACGCCGTTGATCCACGAGCGGATCCGCGGGCCCTCCGCGCGGATCCGGTACTCGTTCCAGCCGTCCTTGCGCACCGCGGCGTTGACGGCCGCCGCGTCCCGCGGCTCCGCGATCACGCGGCGGCGGCGGGACTCGTCGTAAAGCTTGCCCCACCAGCCGTCGCCGGCGTCCACCTGGTAGCCCGCCATCTCGGTGTTATTCGGCACGCGGATGCTGCGGATCTGGACGCCGCTGTTGATCATCCCGGTGTTGGGCACGCCGGTGAGCTTGAGCTGCAGGCGGAGATCGAAGTTCTGGAACGAGCGGGTGGTCGCGAGGAAGTAGTTGTGCGGGACCTTCTCGGTGCGCGAGCCGCCGGTGAGGGCGCCGTCCTCGACGCGCCACCACTTCGGGTCGCCCTCCCAGCCGGCGAGGGATTTTCCGTCGAAGAGGGTTTCGGGCGCGGCGGCCAGCGGGGCGGTGAGGGCGGCGAGCAGGGGGAGGAGGCGGGGGAGGTTCATCGGGGTGGGGAGAGGGGGGCGGGTTGGGCGCGGAGGTGGCCGAGGAGGGTCTCGGCGCAGGCGCGGGCGAACGCGGGGTCGTTGATCGCGCAGTCGAGCTCGACCACCGGCAGGCCGGGGCGTAGGTGCTGGCGCAGGGAGGAGAACAGGGCCTCGTCCGCGGCCGGATCGTGGAAGGGCTGGCCGGGGGCGCTGATCACGCTGATCGCGCGCCGCGGGATGAGGAACGTCACCGGCCCGCGGTAGCGGTTGAGCTTCCCCGCGAGGATGCGCCCCAGCTCGGCGCACTCGGCGGGCGTCGTGCGCATCAGGGTGACCTGCGGGTTGTGCTGGTAGAAGGTCCGGCCGGCGAAGCGCGCGGGCACGGACGCGGGCTCGCCGAAGTTCACCATATCGAGGCAGCCCGGGGTCACGATCGCGGGCACGCCGGCGGCCGCGGCGTCGAGGCGCTCCGGCCCGGCGGTGAGCACGCCCCCCACCAGCTCGTCGGCCCACTCGGTGGTGGTGACGTCGAGCACGCCGGCGACGAGGCCGCTGGCGATCAGCGCCTCCATCGCGCGGCCGCCGTTGCCGGTGGCGGCGAAGACGAGCACCTCGTAACCGGCCGCCTCGAGCAGGCGCCGGGCCTCGGTGACGCACGCGGTGGTGTTGCCGAACATACTCGCGACGAGGAGCGGGCGGTCGCCGGCCGCCGGGGCCGTGGCGCGCGCGGCGGCGGCCTCGGTCATCCCGCAGATGGCGCCCGCCGCGTTGCCGAAGATCGCGCGCGACACGCGGTTGAGGCCCGCGACGTCGACCACCGCCGGCAGCATCGCGAGGTCGGTGGTGCCCACGTACGGCGCGGTCTGGCCGCTGGCGAGGGTCGACACCATCAGCTTGGGAAACCCGATCGGCAGGGCGCGCATCCCCGCGGTCGCGATCGCGGTGCCGCCGCCGCCGCCGAGGGAGATGACCCCGTGGATGCGGCCGGCGGCCGCGAGCTCGCCGAGGACCGCCGCGGCGCCGCGGCCCATCAGGGCCACGCATTCCCCGCGGTCGCGCCGCGCGAGCACCTCGCGCCAGTCCGCGCCGCCGCGCGCGGCGACGTCCGCCGCCGCCACGTCCGGCGCCACCGCGGGTTCGCCGAGCGAGCCGACGTTGATCAGCAGCGGCGTGTGGCCGCGGGCGCGGATGCAGTCCGCCACGAAGGCGTGTTCGGGGCCCTTGGTGTCGAGGGTGCCGAGGACGGCGATAGTGGGCATCGGGGAAGGGGTTGGGGGCAGCGTGGCGGGCCGGCGGGCGCGATTCGATCCCGGAATGCGGCGCTCAACCCACCCCCGGCGGCCGCCAGCGGACGAGGGGCTGGCGCCCGGCCACGTACAGCGGGTGCCGCGGGTGCCCCTCGCGCGTCGTGCCGAGGCACCAGAGCTCGTGGCCGGCGAGGAGCCGCGTGACGGCCGCCGCGCGTTCCTGGTGCACGCCGCTCACGCCCCAGGCCGCGACCACCCGCCCGCAGCGCGCGGCCGCCCGCAGGAGCTGGGCGTCGTTCTCCGGGCCCACGGGGTCCGGGTCCGCGCGCATCTCCTCGGGGTAGGGCGTGCGCAGGCCGAAGAGGTTCGCCATCCAGAAACCGTCAAAGCCCTCGCGCCGCGAGAACGAGGCGATCCGCGTCAGGGTCGGGTCGAGCTGGCGCTCGTCCGCCGTGCTCGGGTTGAGCCCGATCCAGAGGATCAGCCGGTCGCCGAGCAAGGGGCTCCACCGGTGGATCAGGGCGTAGCGGTGCCGGCGGTCCGGCGAGAAGTGGCACTCGTTCTCCATCGCTCAGGCCAGGATCTCGCGGAGGGTGTCGAGGTCGAGCGGCGGCGCGGCCTCGCCATCGGGCACGACGGCGCCGGCGAGGGCCGCCTTCTCCGCCTGCAGCCGGCGGATCTTCTCCTCGACCGTGCCCCGCGCCACCAGGCGGTACGCGATCACGGGCTCCGTCTGCCCGATGCGGTGCGTGCGGTCGATCGCCTGCGCCTCGACCGCGGGGTTCCACCACGGGTCGAAGAGGAACACGTAGCTCGCCGCGGTGAGGTTGAGGCCGAAGCCCGCCGCCTTCAGCGAGAGCAAAAACACCAGCGGCTCCGGGCTCTCCTGAAACCGCCGCACCAGCCCGTCCCGGTCCTCGGTGCGCCCGGTGAGCAGCAGGTGCGGCACGCCGTCCGCCGCGAGGCGCTCCCGCAGGAGCTCGAGCATCTCGACGAACTGGCTGAACACGAGGACGGGGTGGCCCTCCTCGCGGAGCTCCGCGAGCTGCTCGACGAGCGCCTCCAGCTTGGCCGAGGGCGCGCCGCGCAGGGCGGGATCGGCCAGCCCGGGGTGGCAGCAGATCTGCCGCAGGCGGGTGAGGCTCGCGAGGACGTTGAAGCGCACGCGGTCGAGCGCGGCCGGGGTCTGCGCGCCGAGGAGCTGGGCGCGCGCCCGCTTGAGCTCGGCCTGGTACAGGCGCAGCTGCTCGCCCTCGAGCTCGACGACGAGGTCCTTCTCCGTCCGCGGCGGCAGGTCCGCCGCGACCTGGGCCTTGGTGCGGCGCAGGAGGAACGGCCGCACGCGCGCGCGCAGGCGGGCGGGGGCCCCGGGATCGCCCGGCGGGTGGTGGCGGCGGAACGCGGCCTGGCTGCCGAGCACGCCGGGCAGGGCGAAGGCGCAGAGGCTCCAGAGGTCGAGCAGCCGGTTCTCGACCGGGGTGCCGGTGAGGATCAGGCGGTGGTCCGCGTCGAGGGCCCGCGCCGCCTGCGCCACCCGCGCGGCGGGGTTCTTGATGAACTGCGCCTCGTCGAGGATCACCGCGTGCCAGCGCCGCGCCGCGAAGGCCGCCGCGCCGAGGCGCAGCTGGGTGTAGTTGGCCAGCAGAATCCCCGGGCCGGGCGGCGGCTCCACGTCGCCACCCGCCTCGTGGCGCCGGGTGGCGAGCGACGGCGCGAAGCGGGCCGTCTCCGCCTCCCAGTTGCCGACCACGGACTTGGGGCAGACCACGAGCGCGCGCAGGGGTTCGCCCGCGGGCTGGCGCCCGGCCAGCCACAGCAGCCACGCGAGGGCCTGCAGGGTCTTGCCGAGGCCCATATCGTCCGCGAGCAGGGCGCCGAGCCGGTTGGCCGCGAGGAACGCGAGGAAATGGAACCCCTCCAGCTGGTAGGGCCGCAGGGCCGCGCGCAGGCCCGCGGGGCAGGGCGGCGGGGGCGGTGCCGTCAGCGCCTCCGCGCGCGCGCGCAACCGGGCCGCGAGCTCCGCCGGCAGGCGTTCCGCGATCGCGCCCCGGCCGAGCTGGAGCGCGTGCAACCGCACCTTCTCGCCCTCGAGCGCCGCCGCGCCCGCCCCGGCCGCGGGCAGGCCCGCCTCCGCGAGCGCCGCCTCCGCCCCGGCGTCGACCGTGACCTCCAGGCGGCGCCACCCCTTGCCCGGCAGGCGCACCAGCTTGCCGCCCGCGCGCAGCAGGAGGGCCAGCTCCGCGCGCGTCAGGCTCGCGTCCTCGGGCTTCAGCACCAGCGCCAGGTCGAACCAGTCGCGCCCCTCACCCGCCTCGGAGAGGTCGAACTCCACCCGCGCCCGCACGGGGCCCGCCAAAATGCCCCGCACCTCCGGGTCCGCCCACACCTCCACCTCGCGCGGCAGCCGCTCCCGCCAGAGCGCGAGGCGCTCGGGCAGATCGGGGCCGAGCCGGCAGGCCCAGGCCTGCTCGACGGGATCAAAGAAGAGCCCCAGCGCCACGGTCTGCCGCACCACGAGCTCGGGCAGCGACGCATCCAGCGCGAACAACCGGTCGCCCGCCGTCGGGGGGGGCGCGAGCGCGCGCCAGCCCTGCGGGGTCCAGTCGGTCCGCACCGGCGGCCGCTCCGCCTGCGCCCAGATCCGCAGCACGAGGCGTTCCCCCCCGGCCAGGGCGGCCCCGAGGCTGCACTCGACGCGGGCGCCGAGGGCGATGGTCTCCATCCGCGCGCCGAGCGCCGGGGGCAGCGCCACGGCCGCGTCCCGGAAGGCGAGGAGCATCGCGGGGTCCTCGGCGACCGCGGGCGGGATCAGCGCGGCCGCGGCCGACGCGCCATCGAGCGCCGGCGGGCCCTCGTGCACCACGGCGTCCAGCAGGTAATAGGCGGGGTGGCCCGGCAGGTGCAGGGCGCTGGGCGGCACGGGGCGGCCGGCGGCGTCCTCGAGGATGAGCCGGTAGTCGGTCTCGCCCGGTTCCGGGGCCAGCAGGCGGCGCCGCAGCGGTTCCGGGGCGAAGTGCAGCGGCCGGCCGGCGGCGTCCGTGACCAGTTCCCGCGCGCGCGGGTGCCGCAGGACGGCGTGCAGCCACGCCGCCTCCTGCCGCTGGCCGAGACTGGGGTTCGCGCGGCCGAAATCCTCCACGTGCCGCCGCAGCAGGGCGAGGAGGACGGCGCTGGGGGCGTCGAGATTGGTTTCCAGCCAGCGCTCGGCGCCGCCGGGTGCGACCACGGTGCGCCAGGCGTTGCGCCACGTGCCGCCCTCGGGCGGGCAGCTCTCCAGCGCGAAGGTGCCGGGGCCCACCCGCACCCGCAGGGGTCCCGTGGGCATCATCCCGGGCATCGGCCCCCGGGGCGGCGGCGCGGCGGGAGCGAGGCGTTCGCGCCAGCGGGCCACGGCGGCGCGCCGCTGCTCTTCCGCGCCGCGGGCCGGAGCGGGACCGGGCTCGGTCGCGTCGCGCAGAAAGTCGGGTAGCGGCGTCCCGGCCGCCCGCAGGTCTGCGGCCAGCTGGGGCCAGAATTCGCGGGGCGTGGGCGGCCGTGCCTGCCCGTCCGGCGCCTGCCAGCCGCGGCCCACTGTTTCCCAGCCCGGCAGTTCCCTCAGGGGCGCGAGGTCCCGGGCCTGGAGGCGTCCGTTCCGCTCGAGTTGCAGGAAGACGCGGAGGATCTTCCGGGCCAGCCGCTCGTCGGCCGGGGCCAGCGGGGCCGTCCGCCCGGCGGTGAATTCCCGCAGCAGCAACGCCTCCCGTTCGGCCGGGAGCTCGTTGCCGGTGGGCGGGGCGACGGGTTCCGGCGCCAGTTTACCCAGCCAGGCCAGGCCCAGCGCGTGCAGGTGCTTGCAGCGGCTCCCGAGAGGGCAGGTGCAGACGCCCATCCAGTGGTTGCCCGCCCGCTGCAGCCGCACCGTGTAAAGCCGTTCGCCCCGGACCGTCCCCTCGACCTCCCGCTCGGAGCGCCGCGCCACGGACTCCACCCGCCCCCGGCGCACGTAGTCGCTGCCCCGCTCCCGGACGAACCGCGGCATCGCCTCGAGGTACCGGCGCAGGGCCGGCGCGGCATCCGGCGAGTCGACGGTGGCGGGAGACATTCGGGCCATCGAAACGCCCCCGCCGCCCGGGAGCAAGCTGCCCGCGGCCTCCCGCGCGCATCTCCGCCTTGAACCCGCCCGGACCGTCTGCTTCCTCGGAGGATGGCCCGGAAGAACCCGTTGACCGACGCCGCCCTCGAGCAGATCGCGCGGCGCTTCGCCGTGCTGGCCGAGCCGATGCGGCTGCGGCTGATCCAGGCGCTCTTCGCCGGCGAACGCCACGTCGGCGCCCTCGTCGTCGCGACGGGCGGTTCCCAGGCCAACATCACGCGCCACCTGCAGCGGCTCACGCGCGCCAACATCCTCGCCCGCCGCCGCGAGGGCCTCCTCGTGTTCCACCGCATCGCGGACCCCACGATCTTCGCGCTCTGCGAACTGGTCTGCGGGAGCCTGGAGCGGGAACGCCGCCGGCCCGCCCCGACCCCCGCCCGGCGCCGCTGATCCCGCGCGCCGCCGGCCCGCCCGTAACCCCTCGTCCACGCCCCGCTGCCCCGGCCTCGCCCCTTTAACCCGGGTCCAATCCTCATTTCCCGCTCCCTTTTCCGCCTATGCCGTCCGCCCGCCTCCGCTCCCGCCTGCTCCTCGCCGCCACCGCGTTCGCCGCCAGCCTCGGCGCCCAGACCGCCCCCGCCAACGCGCCCGGCGCCGCCCGCCCGCCCGCGCCCGCCCCGGAGACGGTGAAGCTGGAGGCCTTCGCCGTGACCGGCTCCCACCTCCGCCGCAGCGACGTCGAGACGGCCCTGCCCGTGACCGTGATCGACGCCGCCGAGCTCGACCTGCGCGGCGCCGCCACCCTCGCGGAACTGTTCGAGACGCTGGGGATCGCCGAGCCCTCGGCCATCACCGAGCTCAACGTGGGCCCGCAGGACGCCCGCGGCGACGTCGCCTCGATCGACCTGCGCGGCCTCGGCTCGGGCAGCACGCTGACGCTGATCAACGGCCGCCGGATGGCGCCGCACCCCATCTCGATGGCCGAGAACGGCGTGCCGTCCCTCGCCCCCAACATCAACTCGCTCCCGCGCGCCCTCATTAGCCAGGTGGAGATCCTGCGCGACGGCGCCTCCGCGATCTACGGGGCGGACGCGGCCGCCGGCGTGATCAACCACCTTGTCTCCCGTTCCTTCACCGGCCGGCGCCTGACCCTCCGCGGGTCCGTCACCCAGCACGGCGGCGCCAACGAGGCCCAGGCCACTTTGGCCCAGGGGTTCCGCCACGGGCCGTGGCAGGTCGCGGTCTCGCTCGATTTCTTCCACCGCGACGCCCTCTCCGCCTCGCAGCGCAAGTGGTCGCGCGAGTCCGACCTCCGCCTCACGCGGAACCTGCCCGCCCCGTGGAACGGCCTGCCGCTCGTCGACGCCAACGGCGCCACGGTGCGCGACAACGACTTCGACAACAGCCAGGCCGTCGGCTCCTACGCCCAGTGGCAGCGCGGCCTCATCCAGCCCGACTTCCTCACCTTCGTCGGCTCGCGCCCGACGGGCAATGCCGGCATCAGCACCGCCGCCGCCGCGTCCCCGGTGCTCACGCTCTCCGCCAACGGTACCTGGTACGCCTACCCCGGCCCCGATGGCGCGCTGAAGTTCAAGGCCACCGCGCCCTCCCGGAACCTCGACAGCGAGGAGCGGCTGGCCTACCGCAACGGCGGCAAGTGGCGCATTCTGGTGCCGAAGACGGACCGCTGGCAGTTCGCCACCTTCGTCGACCGCCCGGTGAATGACCGCGTCGACTTCTTCGCGGACCTGCTGGTCTACCGCGCGCGCACCCGCAGCGGCCGGCCGCCGGTCGATTGGGACAACGTCGGCGAGCCCGGCCTGTACGTCCCGGCCACGAATCCCTGGAACCCGTTCGGCACCCGCTTCTACCACCCGATCGGCCAGCCCAACGCCGACGGCACGCCGCGCCTCACGGGCACGCCCGCGGACGTCGCGATGGTGGGCGGGCTGATGCTCGCCGAGGCCCGCCCCCGGGTGCTCGTGGTCGACAGCCACGCCGCCCGCGCCGTCGCCGGCCTGCGCGGCCGCCTCGCCGGCGACTGGCAGTGGGAGAGCGCCCTGCTCGTCTCCGGGGCGCAGACGCACGAGTACGAGTACTTTTTTATGCGCGAGTCCCTGCTCCGCCGCGCCCTCGGCCGCACCGACGCCACCGCGCTCAACCCCTTCGGCACCACCTTCCGCCTCGTTAACGGCCAGCTCCAGGCCGACCGCCCCTACACCAACCCCGCCGGTGTCCTCGACCCGCTCTACTTCCCCGACGAGCGCTTCGGCCGCACCGGGCTCTACGCCTGGGACGCCAAGGTCACCGGCCGCTTCGGGCGCGCGTTCCGCGGCGGGCCGGTCGGCCTCGCCAGCGGGGTCGAGGTCCGCCACGAGACCTACCAGGACAAGCGCCCCGTCTACTCGGGCCGCAACCCGCCCGGCGCCGGGGCCGAGTTCCCCTTCCTGCGCGAGGACGACAACGACATCATCGCCCTCAGCCCGAACGTCCCGATCGACGCCCGCCAGACGATCCTCGCCGCCTACGCCGAGGTGGCGCTGCCGTTCGTCACCCCCGCCCGCCCCGCGCCGCTGATCGACGCGCTCGAGTTGACCCTCGCCGGCCGCTTCGAGCGGTTCTCGATCCACGGCCAGACCACGACCCCCAAGGCCACCCTCGTCTGGAAACCCGCCCGCTGGCTCAAGCTGCGCGGCGCCTACAACGAGTCCTTCCGCGCCCCCAACCTCGTCCAGACCAACGTCTCCCCCCTGCGCCGCAACATCAGCGCCGCCGACCCCTACCGCTCCGAGGTCACCGGCCTGCCCGGCGACGGCGCCGTCAACCGCCGCACCTTCCGGCAGGGCAACCAGAACCTCCGGCCCGAGACCGCCACGAGCTGGGTCTCGGG
>Ga0172372_10010643_pt1 | contig 11757 bp, 14 predicted proteins | sample LakKiv5m_2_FD_114544 | JGI IMG/M metagenome (GOLD analysis project Ga0172372, IMG submission 114544) | Freshwater microbial communities from Kabuno Bay, South-Kivu, Congo - kab_092012_9.5m | ecosystem: Environmental > Aquatic > Freshwater > Lake | place: Democratic Republic of the Congo... | reverse complement strand
TCCTTCATCCTTGCTCTTTCCGGTTTGATCTCGCCCTCCGGCGATCCCGCTACGCGGCCGTCGCTGCGCGCCAGTCTATCTTGCTCCACTCGGTTCCGCTTTCCGGTCTCCGGTCTCCATTCATCCTTTCCCCCTCCTCCTCCCAGACGTGACGAAAAAGTCACAACAAATTCATGGATCGGCATCTCCAGCGAGCCATGGTTGCCGCGTTACCAGACAACTCTCCCACCCACCTCTTCAGCTCAACCACAAACAAAACCAGCACCAAACCCACATCAAACCATGAAATCCATCAAACGATCCATGCGCACTCTCGCCCTCGCGGGCGGAGCGCTTGCCTTCACATCGACGGGCGCCTTGGCCGCGCCGGACGACGCCTACGACGCGAACGACATGCTCATGTTCTTCCTCAACCCCACGGGAACCACCGGCACTGATCAAGTCGCGATGTTCAGCCTCGGCAGCACATGGAATGTTTTCCGCGCCGCTGCGACGCCGGGCGATCCTACGTTCGGCACGGTCATCAGCCTCGGCAACATCAATACCATTCTCGCCTCGACCTACGATGCGGATTGGTCGGGCTTGTCCTCGTCGATCTACGTCGGTGCGGTCGGCAACAACGGTTCCACCTCAGGCCTGTCGACGGCGATCTCCAACGGGGATCACGCCCGCACTGTCTATGTGACGAAGCCTCGCACGGGCGCAGGGTCACTCGGCCAAGCCAACTCCACGGCCGCCGTCGTGAACATTGGCAACTCTGCCGGAGTGGCGGGCCAAATTGCCGGTTCCAGTTCCATTGCCGGCAATACGAACTTCGTGACCTCCAATCCTGCGGTGCTCCCCTTCTCGCAGACCACCATCGAGGACCAAAACCCATTTGGTCCGACCGGTAGCCCGGCCACCGCCTATGGCGCCATCCAAGGCGGTGTTATCGGGGCACTCAGTTCCAGCACGTACACTTACGGTTCCATCAGCAATGTGGCTCTCGGGCTGGATCTCTATCGTGTTACCCCCAGCACAAATGGCGCTACTGCCTGGCAAAACCTGAACAACATCAGTGGAGTCACCGCCGGCCAAGGTTTCTACCTCGGCACGATCACCCTCAGCGACAATGGTGATGTGAACTTCAGCGCTGTTCCCGAGCCTTCCACCTACGCTTTGCTCGCCTTGGCCGCTGCCGGCCTCGGTGCGCATGTTATCCGTCGTCGTAAAAAGCAGTCCTGATCCCACAACCAAACCCAACATCCACAATCCACCATACACAAAACCATGAAACTGAAAACCATCCTTGCCGCCGCGCTTGCGGCCGGCATCACCTCGTCGGCCATGGCGCAGACGACAGAAATCACCATCACGGGGGCCTCGGCCTTCCGCCAAGCCACCATGACGGCCATCTATGATGCCTACGCCTCGGTCGGCGCCCTCGGCACCAGCTTCAATGTGTGCCATGACTTCACCGGGAACAACCTGTCCCAGCTGATCGCCTCGAACAAAGCGGTCTTCTCGGGCACCTTCCCCGGCATCACCGGCACCACCATCATCCGCACCTCGTTCAACGGCTCCACCGAGGGTCTGAACGCCATCGCGGGCAACAGCGACGTGACCTTCCTGACTCAAGGCGCGCTGGGAACCCCCGGTGCGGTCATTCAAGGCGGTGTGACCAGTCCGACGGAGACCCTCCGTCCGAAGTTTAGCTTCTCCGACGTCTACCAAAGCACTTCGCCGGTGGACAACGAAGTGCTGAACCCCGTTGGTACCTCGGCCGTCGGCGTGGTGACTTTCGCCATGATTGTCAACGAAGGCGCGCCGGCCAACTTGACCAACGTGACCATCCAGCAGTGCCGTGCTCTCTGGGCCCAAGGCAACCTCCCGGCCTCGTTGATCACCGGTGACCCCACCGATACTGAAATCGTGCTAGCCACTGGCCGTAACGATGGCTCTGGTACCCGCTCCGCTTACCTGACCGAGTGGACCTATGGCGTGGCCAACCCTGTCTTCCAATATGTGGCCATCCAGGGCGGCACCAGCGGCAATAACATCAGCGGCCTGACCTTGGTCCCGATCGGCAGCAACCTGACGAATGCCAGCGTGCCTTTCCGCACCGGTCGCGCCAACGACGCTTCGGTTTTGTGGGGTAATAATGCGGTCGGCAACGGCGGCTACAGCAGCAGCTCGGCCCTGCGCACATTGATGGGTCTCGCTTCCACCAGTGTGACCGTGTACGATGGCGAAGACAACACGCCGGTGCTGGAGAACGAGCCGGTCACGCTTATGACCTTTCTCTCCACCGCGGACAGCGCCAACGCCGCTGCCGCCGGAGGCCGAATCATCGCCTTCAACGGCGTGAAGGTCACCCCGGGTGCAACCGGCACGAACAACTTCAACAACTCCGGCTTCAGCGAGGCGGATTACAACGCGATCGCCCAAGGTTCCTACTCTCCTTGGAGCTACCAGCACCTCTACTACCATGGCTCCTTGTCCGCGAACGAGGGTGCATGGTATACCGCGATGAAAAGCACTTGGCTTCCCCAAGGTCTGCAGACCACGGCCAACGGCCTGCGCTTGGGCGACATGCAGGTGTCGCGTCCGGACGATGGCTTCCCCATCGTGCCCGGCGCCCTCTAAGCAAAGCAACCTAACCTGACAGGCTTACATTGCCGGCGCCGCAAGGCGCCGGCAATTTTGCTTAAAATCCAAGTAGAAGAAACCGGCATGAAATTGGCAGCCATTTTGGTCTTGGTTGGCCTGACTTTGGCCGCAGCCGCGTGGTTTCTGAGCGGCCACCGTGCCGGCTCCGCCACGGCGGGACGCAGCTCTGTCATTCCGCCAGCCACTTCCGTGCCGGAGAGCATTGCGACGGGCCGGGGCCACGAACTTGACAACCCTCCGGTGACAGCCGCCGAAGGATTTCCGGCTGCCGCCACCGCCGCGCCCGACTGGAGCAGCGCAGCGGGCCTCCCTGAGGGGGGCGTCTCGGAGGCGAAAAGAACACCTGCCGGTGGCGACCGGCCACAGATCGACGCGCCCGATGCCCTGGCCGATCCCGCCACAACCTCGCCTGCGGACCCGGCACGGCGGGGTCAGGTCGCTGGAGCCGCAGCCCGTGCTACCGCCAACGACGCCCAGTCTCAAGCGCTCATCCCGGCCACTCCGGCCGGCGCTTCATCCGTCAGTGCGCCGCTGGCCGTTCCCGTCGGGGCCAGACTGCCGGCCCTGTTTCTGGATGAACGCCCCTTGCCGGCGCCCCAGCGGCGGGTCTTGGACCGCGTGGCCAACGAGTTCATCGATGCCGTGGCCGGCGACCCCTCGGGACAGAACCGTGCCCTTTGGGAATCCGCGCGCGAGGCGGCTGACCGGCAATATATCAAGCTCTACGGGCACAACGCTTACAACGCCCTCCACCTGCGGGCGGCCAAAGAGGCCGTCCGCGAGCAACGGGCCACCGCCGCACCGACACTGCCGTGATTGTCCGCGCGGCCGGATCGGCAACCGGAGGCCATTGTAGCGGCGCCGTCCCCGGCGCCGGAATGCGGTGTCCGCGTCGGGATCACACTTACCAGCCGGGCTGGAGCGCTCTTTTGACGCGCACAGCTACTCGGCGGCCCCGGCCGGCCCGGCCTTCTTTTGCGCGGCCTGCTTGAGATAAAACCGCCCCGCCAGAGCCCTTGCCTCTCTCTCCATATCCGGCGGCAAGGTCGGCGAGATTTCGTTGTAGGTCTTGGTGGCCGTTGGTTCCTCGCGGTCGTAGGCCATGAGCAGCCACTTGAGGGCCTCGACGCGGTTGGTGCTGGCCGGCGAGGCCACGCCCATGAGGTGCGCCAGATTGGCCTGCGCTTTGACTTCGTTTTGCTCGGCGGCCTGGCGGAACCAAACCTCCGCTTGAGCTTGGTCTCGGCCTTCCGCCGAGGGGCCGATGCCGTCTCTCGAGAGGATACCCATGATGTTCTGCGCGGCCGGATCACCGGCCTCGGCCGCTTTGAGCGCATAGGGCTTGGCTTTGGCGTAATCGGAACGGAGGTAACGATCACCCATGAAATAGAGCTGTCCCAAGTAAGAATGCGCCTCGACCGAACCGGCCTCGGCCGCCTCGTGCATCAAGCGCAGGCTCTCGTCGCTCGAGGTCTGGATCGTCTTGCCCTGCCGCAACAGCAGCCCGAGGTTGAGTTTGCAGACGGCCGATCCTTCCTCCGCTCCTTTGCGGAACCACTCGATCGCTTTGGTTTCGCTCTTCTCCGCGCCAATCCCCTGCGCATGGAAAAAACCCATGCTGGTCATGGCATCGACGTTCCCCTGCGCGGCGGATTTTTCCATCCAGCCCAAAGCGGCTTTTTCGTCTTTTGGTACTCCCTCTCCCCGGTAGAAAGCGCGACCGAGTTGGAACTGGGCCGTCGCATCACCGGCCTCCGCACGGGCCGTGAGCGTTTCCATTGGATCGGCTTGTCCAGCCTGACCGCGCAAGAGACCAAGCAGCGACAGACCGGTGAAGAGAAGGAGGATTTTTATTTGAGTCATTGCTCGGCAATCATAGCAAATTCTTCGGCTATGTGTGTGACGATTCTGTCACCACGCTGCAGCCGGGTTGTCTCGCCACCCGGCCGCCAATTGTGACGAAAAGTTCACGATTGAGGGCTGTCGTCGCGCTGGCCGAGACTTAATTTGATTTAGTCGAAAGCATCCCTCATGAAAACACTCTTCACATTTTCCTTGGCCGCCGCCCTGATGGTTGCGCCCGCGGTCCACCAAGCCACGGCTGCCGCCGACGACAGCTACCAACAAAACGACCTGCTTCTGTATTTTCTCAATCCCACCGGCACAAGCGGAACGGATCAAATCGCTTTCTTCAGTCTGGGCAGCACTTGGTCCGTGTTCCGCAACGCGGCAACCCCGACGGATCCGAATTATGGCACGGTCATCAATCTGGGCAATATCAACACCATTCTTACCTCAACCTACGGTGCGGATTGGGCCGGCTTGTCCTCCTCGCTTTACGTTGGCGCCGCCGGTAACAACGGATCCACCTCGGGCCTCTCGTCGGCGGTCTCCAACGGGGATTTCGCCCGCACCGTCTATGTGACGAAGCCTCGCGCGGGCGCAGGGTCACTCGGCCAAGCCAACTCCTCGGCCGCCGTCGTGAATATTGGTAACTCTGCCGGAGTGGCGGGCCAAATTGCAGGGGCGAATTCACCCGCTGGTAACACCAATGTGACCGCCAACCCCTTCGTGCTGCCCAACGCCGGCAACACTTCACTCAAATCACTCAATGAGAACAACCCGTTTGGTCCTACGGGGGCGCCGGCCACGGCCTACGGCGCCATCCAAGGCGGACTCATTGGACCGCTCAGTGCCGGCACCTACAATTACGGATCCGTAAGCAATGTGGCGTTGGGGTTGGATCTCTATCGTGTCACGCCGAGCACCAACGGCACCACAGCTTGGCAAAACTCAAACAACATCACTGGTGTGACGGCCGGCCAAGGCTATTTCTTGGGCACCATCACCCTCAGCTCCGACGGCGAGGTCAATTTTGTCGTCCGCAGCGATGCGCCGCCCGTGACCGATGACTACACCGTCTGGGCCCAAGGCTATCCGGGCGCCAATCTCACCGACAAGGAGGGCGACTATGACAATGACGGGTTCAAAAACGTGGCCGAATACGCTTTCGGAACCGATCCGACGGTGGGCAACAAGGCGCTTTCCTCGGCGACGGTCGCATCGAACAATTTGAGCGTCGGTTTTTTCCGCCGCAGCACGACCAACAGCGAGGCGCCGGCCTACTCCGTGCTCTCCACCACGAATTTGGTCAGCGCATTCACCAATAACGCCGCGAGCATTTCGATCCTGACCAACGCCGCCCCGCCCGGCTATCAGGCCGCTTCCTTCACCCAACCGGTGGCGGGCAGCAAATTCTTCTACCGCATCCAGGCGACACTGCCGCCGGCCAACTGAGCTTCGCCCAGCTGTCACCCCGGAAAGTGCCCGTCCGTCATGGCCGGGCACCTTTCCCTTTGGTAAAGTCAGCGTCTTCGTGAGCACGCCCTGCCTAACCGCGGCCCGCCTCTCTGTCGTCATGCCCGTTTTCAACGAGGCCGCGACCTTGGCGCGCGTGGTCGACGTCGTGCTGGCCCGACCGGAGGTGGCGGAACTGGTCGTGGTGGACGATGCGTCGTCCGACGGCACGTGGGACGCGCTGCATCGCCTGGCTTCCATGCATCCGGATCGCGTGAAGGCGATACGCCATGAGCGCAACACGGGAAAAGGTGCGGCGCTGAAGACCGGGTTCGCCGCGGCAACAGGGGACATCGTCCTCGTGCAGGATGCCGACCTTGAATATGACCCGACTGATTATCCGCGGCTGCTCGAACCGATCCTGCGCGATGCGGCCGATGCGGTCTTCGGTTCGCGTTTCATCGGCGGATCGAGTCATCGAGTCCTCTATTTCTGGCACTCCCTGGGCAACCGGTTCCTCACCCTGCTTTCCAACATGGTGACCGACCTCAACCTGACCGACATGGAATGCGGCTACAAAGTGTTCCGCCGCGACCTGCTCGAAAGGATCACCATCGAAGAGCCGCGCTTCGGCTTCGAGCCGGAAATCGTGGCCAAGGTCGCCCGATCCGGCGCCCGCATTTACGAAGTCAGCGTGGCCTACTACGGCCGCACCTACGCCGAGGGCAAAAAAATCAACTGGAAGGACGGCGTCAGCGCCTTGCGCTGCATCACGAAATACGGGCTCCTGAGGCGCGGAAAAACCGTGAAGCGGACGGCGCCCGCGATTAACCTGCTCGGATGATCCTCCCGCTCCGCTTTCTCCTTTCGACCCTCGCCGCCCTTGCCCTGGCCGGTTGCCAGGCCGCGCAATCCCCGACCGGGGGTCCCGGCTTCGAAGAGAACCCCACCGCCTCCGGGTCGCGCTTCTCCGAGTTCACCGTGCCCGGCAGCCGTATGGGCATGCAGAACGTCGACCTCGAGGACTGACCGCGCCGCGGCCCCGATTCCGCGCTGGACACATATTCGCGCAAGCGAATATGTTCCCGGGCGTGAACTTGGTCCGCATCCACGAGTGCCTTTGCGACCGCACGCGCTTGCGCGTGGTTCATCTTTTGCTGCAGGGTCCGCTCTGCGTTTGCCACTTGCAGGACGTCCTCGGTGAGCCGCAGGCCAAGGTCTCGCGTCATCTGGCCTACCTCCGCCGCAGCGGGATGGTCGAAACCGAACGGGACGGGAAGTGGGTCATCTACCGCCTGCCCGAACGGCGCCCGCCGCTGCTCGAGACCAACCTGGCCTGCCTGCAGGATTGCGCGGCGGAAGAGGCCATTTTCCGCCGTGATTTGCAGAAGCTCTCCAAAATCCGCGGCCTGCCGGGACGCCGCCGCGCCGCCCTATGACAGATTCCATCGCCCGCCGGATGTCCTTTCTGGACCGGTATCTCACCCTGTGGATTTTCGTCGCCATGGCGGCGGGGGTCGTGGCGGGACATTTTCTCATTCCCGATCCGGAGGCCTTTTTCGCACCGGTCACGGTCGGCACGACCAATCTGCTCATCGCAGCAGGCTTGATCCTCATGATGTATCCGCCTCTGGCCAAGGTGCGCTACGAGGAGATGCCCAAGGTCTTTGCCAACCCCCGAGTGCTCGGGCTCTCCCTCCTGCAGAATTGGATCATCGGTCCGGCCCTCATGTTCGTCCTTGCCGTGTTGTTTCTCCGCGATCACCCGGACTACATGGTCGGCCTCATCCTCGTCGGCATCGCGCGCTGCATTGCCATGGTGCTGGTCTGGAACCAGCTGGCCAAGGGAAGCAGCGAATATTGCGCCGGACTGGTGGCGCTCAACAGCGTCTTCCAAATCGTGACCTTCGGTCTCTACGCATGGGTCTTCATCACGTGGCTGCCCGGCCTGGTCGGCATTGACCTTTCCGGGGTGCAGGGACTGGGCGGAAAATCGCTGGCCGATGTGACCATCGGGCAAATTTTCGCCAGCGTGATGATTTACCTCGGGATCCCCTTCGCCGCGGGCGTGCTCAGCCGCGTCATCCTTATCCCGCTCAAGGGGATCGAATGGTATGACCGCAAATTCCTCCCGGTCATTTCACCGATCACCCTGATCGCCCTGCTTTTCACCATCGTCGTCATGTTTACCTTCAAGGGTGACGCCATCGTCCGGCTACCGGTCGATGTGCTGCGCATCGCCGTGCCGCTGACCATTTATTTCATCCTCATGTTCGGGATCAGCTTTTTCCTCGGCCGCCGGATCGGGGCGGATTACTCGCGGAGCACGACACTGGCCTTCACCGCGGCGGGCAACAACTTCGAGCTGGCCATCGCCGTGGCCATTGCGGTCTTCGGCATTTCCTCCGGCGTGGCCTTCGCCACCGTGGTCGGACCGCTCATCGAGGTGCCGGTGCTCATCGGGCTCGTCCACGTCGCGCTCTGGTTCCGCCGCAAATACTTCCCGCGCGAGGTCATCGAAGAGGCGGACCGCCTCGGCGAAGCAACGTTGTCCGATCCGGACCGCGCCTTCCTGCAAACCGAAGCCTGCCGTGCCGTGCGCCGCACGATTGAAAGAACCGCTTCATGAACACCAGACCCCGCGTCCTCATCCTCTGCACGGGCAATTCCTGCCGCAGTCACATGGCCGAAGGCCTCCTGCGCGCCGCGGCCGGCGACATTCTCGAGGTCTGCAGCGCCGGATCGAATCCGGCGGGCTATGTCCATCCGCAGGCCATTGCCGCGCTGGCCGAGATCGGCATCGATCTCTCCGGGCATACCTCGAAACACATGAACGAGTTTCTCGACCGCGAGGTGGAGACGGTCATCACCGTCTGCGGCAACGCGGACCAGGCTTGTCCGGTCTATCCGGGGCAAGTCAACCGCCATCACTGGCCGTTCGACGACCCGGCCCATGCCACCGGGACCGAGGCCGACGTCGCCGCCGAGTTCCGGCGGGTCCGCGACGAAATCCGCCGCGTGTTCGAGGCTTACGCCGACGGTCGGCGCGATGCCGCCGCGGCACAACGAACACCACGATGATCGGCAAACCCTGCGTCCTGTTCCTCTGCACGCACAACTCGGCCCGCAGCCAGATGGGCGAGGGCTGGCTGCGCCATTTGGCCGGCGACAAATTCGAGGTGCTCAGCGCGGGCACCGAGCCTTCGCGCCTGCATCCGTTGGCCGCCCGCGCCATGACGGAGATCGGCATCGATATCACCACCCACACCTCGAAAAGCCTGCAAGGCATCCTCGGACACATCCCCATCCGCTACGCCATCATCGTCTGCGCCCGCGCCAGCCGCGAGTGCCCGCGCATTTATCCGGCCCTCGGGGAAGTCCTGCATTGGCCGTTCGACGACCCGTCCGCCGCGACGGGCACCGAGGACGAGCAACTGGCCGAATTCCGCCGCGTGCGCGACGAAATCGGCGAACGGCTCCGCGCCTGGCTCGCCACGATCCCGGAGGCAAAGCCCCAAGACTCATGAACACCGCCGAATTCACCGCCCTGCTCTCCGCCCTCGGAGACAAACCCGTCCGCTTCGTCCTGCCCGATGGCGGACGCATCCCCGACCATGCCCACATCACCGAGGTCGGACGCGTCGACCGGGAATTCCTCGATTGCGGCGGGGAACGGCGGAAAACCTCCTTTTGCTGTCTGCAAGCGTGGGTGGCGGATGACACAGACCACCGGTTGCCGGCCCGCAAGCTGGCGGAGATTGTTGGCCGTGCGCTCGAGCCGCTCGGCTTGGGAGGCTTGCCGGTCGAAATCGAATACGAGGATGGCGTGATCTCGCAGTTTCCCGTGGTGTCGGTCGGTGCGGCCGAAGTCGTCGCCGTGCACCTCGGCACCAAGCACACCGACTGCCTGGCCAAGGAAATCTGCCTGCCGCCGTCCGCGGGCTGCACGCCGGGTTCGGGCTGCTGCTAGGCCGCAGCCCTGCCGGCGACGACCGCGGCCGAATCGTGCAGGCGCAGGAGTTCGATCCGTCCGTCGCGGTTCTCCACCAGCGCGGTGCAGTGCTCGACCCAGTCGCCGCAGTTGTAGTAGCTGACGTCTCCGATCTTCCGCACGGCCGGCATATGGATATGCCCGCAAAGGACGGCGCCGGCGTCCGCATCCGCCGCGTAGCGCGCAACGGCTTCTTCGAAGTCGCTGATGAAGTTGACCGCGTTCTTCACGCGTGATTTGACATAAGCGCTGAGCGACCAGGGGGCCAGTCCGAGATGATGGCGCACCCAATGCACCGGGCGGTTGGCTTGCAGCAGGACCTGGTAGCCGATGTCGCCGACATGCGCGAGCCAGCCCATGTTCTGCACCACGGTGTCCAGTTCGTGCCCGTGCATGACGAGGATTTTGCGTCCGTCCCACGTGCGATGGACGGTCCGCGGCATGATCTCGATGTTGCCGAAATCGCCGGGGAACTCCGCAACGAACTCGTCATGGTTGCCCGGAATATAAACCACCCGCGTGCCTTTGCGCGCTTTGCGCAGGATTTTTTGTATGACATCGCTGTGTGCCTGCGGCCAGTAGCGGCGGCGGCGCAGCGACCAGATATCGATCAGGTCGCCGACCAGATAAAGCGTGTCGAACTCGTGGTCGCGCAGGAACTCGAGCAGCGCACCGGCTTGGGAGCCGCGGGTCCCGAGGTGCACGTCCGAGATCCAACAGGTCCGATGGGAAGTCATCGGGGGTAACCGATCACATGAACCGCGCCCCGGGTAAAGACTGCGTGCTGTGACAATTTCGTCACAGATAATCGTTGGCTCCCTCCGCGTCGGGTCTGATATTCATTCAACGCGGGGCCGCTCCCGAGCGCCAACCGACGCATGCCCGCCCAATCGCCCCACAAAGACCTGATTCTGGTCATCGAGGACGAGCCCGACGTCCTCGACCTGCTCCGTTTGCATTTGCGCAAGGAAGGCTTTTCCATCGTCGAGGCCTCCGACGGGGTGTCCGGACTCAAACTCGCGCGGGAAAAATTGCCATCCGCCGTCGTGCTCGATCTCATGATCCCGGAAATGCGCGGCGAGGATGTCTGCCGTCAGCTCAAGGCGCGCGAGTCGACGGCCGGAATCCCCGTCCTCATGCTCACGGCCAAGGCGCGTCCGGAGGACCGCATCGCGGGCCTCGAACTCGGGGCCGACGATTACCTGACCAAGCCTTTCAGTCCGCGCGAGCTCGCCCTGCGCCTCCGCCTGCTCATCGACAGGTCGCGCGCCCCCGGAGCCGGCGACCGGATCCGGGTCGGACCTTTCGAATTGGACCGCGGCTCCTTCGAAGTGCGGGTCAAGGGGCGGAAGCTCGACCTCACGGTCCTCGAGTTCAAGCTCCTCGCCGCTTTGCTCGAAGGCCGCGGGCGCGTCCTCACGCGGGAGACTTTGCTGCGCGACGTGTGGGGCTATCGCAACACGAGCAACAGCCGCACGGTCGACACCCACGTGCGGCGGCTGCGCCACAAACTCCGCCCGCACCATGACCGCATCGAAACGGTGCACGGCGAAGGCTACATGTTCCGCGCCGAGGTGAACGATTGAAGCCGCGGTTTCCGGGTTTCTTGTCCTGATAAAGATTCCTTTCGACGACCGCGCGGCTGAGAGTAATCACTGTATCTTTTCCGGGGTGCGGACTTGTCATGACGGGACTACTATCACGTAACACATGATCTTTCGTATTGCTTTCCGGCCTCCGTCGGCATCATCTCCGGCATGGCCAAACGATACAAAGTCACCCTCACACAATCCGAACGCACCGAACTCACCGACCTGACC
>Ga0172372_10010642_pt1 | contig 11758 bp, 13 predicted proteins | sample LakKiv5m_2_FD_114544 | JGI IMG/M metagenome (GOLD analysis project Ga0172372, IMG submission 114544) | Freshwater microbial communities from Kabuno Bay, South-Kivu, Congo - kab_092012_9.5m | ecosystem: Environmental > Aquatic > Freshwater > Lake | place: Democratic Republic of the Congo... | reverse complement strand
TCATCAACCCGGAGCCCACCGATCTGGACCCGGTGGCCGACGCCTGCCTGCGCGAACGCGCGGCACAATGCCTGCCGTATTTGCTGGAAGACTGAATGCAACACACAACACGTTCGCGGGTGGCCTTGCTCACCCTGGCCCTGTCGGCTGGCCTGTTGGCCGCCTGCACGCAGGAGCAACAGAACCAGATCAGCCGCGGTATCCAGAACTGGACCGGTACCAACGGTGTGCTGGAGGTCTATGCGGGTGACAAGCTGGCGCGCCGCTTCCTCAAGATTGACAAGATCAGCACCGCGCTGGGCACCACGGACGGTTTGCCGCGTGCCTACCGTTACGGCTACGGTGTGCTAGACGAAAACCTGAACATGCAGGTAGACGAGGGCGAGAAGAAGGTGTATTTCGAGATCAGCGACTACACGAATTCGGTGTTTTTCGAGAACCCGCGCTGAGCGTTGGCTGCGCCGCGTCAGACCCAGCCGAACGCGCCCAGCAGGGCGCCCGCGCCGATCAGCCACAGCAGGTGGATGCGCGTGCGCCAGACCAGCACCGTGGCGCACGCGGTCAGCAGCCACAGAGGCCAGTCGCGCGCGGGCTGGTTGTGGACAGCGCTGAGCAGCCAGCCGGTGGCCACCAGCAGCGCGATCACGATGGGGGCCATGCCGGTTTTGAAGGCGCGCACATCCCGCCGCTCGCGGTTGCGGTGTGCCCAGCGGGTGGCGGTGTAGGTCAGCACCGAAGAGGGCAGCATGATCGCCACCAGGGTGACCAGCACCCCCAGCAGGGCCAGACCCCATGCCGGCCAGCCGCCTGCCGCGCCACCACCGGCGTTCAAGCCCACGTTCCAGCCCAGCAAGGCCACGAACAGCACGTTGGGCCCGGGGGCGGCCTGCGACAGGGCGATCGACGAGGTGAACTGCGCGTCACTGAGCCAGCCCTGCTGGCCCACCAGGTAGCGGTGCATGTCCGGCGCGGTGGTGATGGCGCCGCCCACGGCCAGCAGCGATAAAGAGGCGAAGTGGGTGAACAGGTCCAGCCAGTGGGCCGGTGTGGGGGTCATGCTCATGACCGGGCCGCCTCTGCATGGCCGAGCACGTGGTAAGCCCAGGTGCATGCGCTGCCGCCCAGACCCAGCAGTACCCAGACCAGGGGCCAGCGCAGCAGCGCAATCGCCACGAAGGTGGCCACCGCCAGCGCGATGCAGACGGCCATGCCCATGGCGTTCTTGTCCAATGCGGCGATCAGTTTGATGCCGGTGGCGGTGATCAGGCCGGCGGCCACGGCACCCATGCCGCGCAAGGCCCCCTGGGCCGCGGGTGCGTTGGCCACGCTGCCGTAGAGGGCCGCGAGCAGCAGCACGATGACCAGGGGCGCCGCCAGCATGCCGGCCAAGGCGGCCAGCGCGCCCGACAGGCCGAAGTAGCGGCCCCCGATCATCAGCGAGAGGTTGACCACGTTGGGGCCGGGCATGATCTGGGCAACCGCCCAGTCTTCGACGAACTGCTCGCGCGTCATCCAGCGCTTTTTCTCGACCAGTTCACGCTGCACCACGGCCAGCACACCGCCAAAACCCTGCAGAGCCAGCCAGCTGAACGAGAGGAAGAGATCGAGCCGTGTGGCTGGCGCGGCGGTGGGTTCGGCGGGTCGTTGGGGCGGCGCAGGCATGCGCCGATTATCTGGCCCGCGAGCAGCGCTGCGACCGCTTGCCCATGCGCCAGGTATCAGCGCAGGCGGCTGAACGCCGGGATCTGGCCGTCGAGCAGTTCGCGCACCGCCGAAGCGGTGACCGGTTTGGTGACATAACCCTTGATCATGTTCATCGACTGCGCGCGTGCCCGGTCGGCCGGTGAGCCCGAGGAGGTCAGCATCATCAGGACCACACTGGGTTTTTCCGCGATCAGGGGGGCTGCTGCCTCGGCCATTTCAAAGCCCGACATCATCGGCATGTTGATGTCGACAAAGACGCAGGTCGGGATGGAGAGGTCGTCGCGGCGGAAAAAGTCGAGAGCCTCCTCGCCGCTGTAGAACACCAGCACCTCGCCAGTGAAGCCGGCGCGCCGGATCATGATTTCGTGAAAGACGTTGTCGGGCTCGTTGTCGTCGATCAGGACAAAGCGTTCAAAAGTGCTCATGGTGCGGTGTTTCCCCGGGGGCGCTGGAGCGTGCCAGGCAGTTCCAGTTCGAAGCAGCTGCCCTGGCCGGGCTGGGAACGGACGTGGATGCGGCCGGCGTGCAGATCGGCAATGCGGCGGCAGATCGACAGTCCCAGGCCGGAGCCCGGGAAATCGCGCTTGTTGTGCAGGCGCGTGAAGATGTCGAAGATCCGCTCCGTCTGTCCGGGCGGGATGCCGATGCCGTTGTCCGTCACCCGCAGGTGCGTGCGGCCGTCTTCGGCCTGTCGCGCGTCTATGTTGACCGTTGGCTTGCGGTCCCGGGGGCAGAACTTGATGGCGTTGGTCAGCAGGTTCTGCAGCAGGATGCGCAGCAGCGAGGCATCGCCCTGCACCGTGGGCAGCGGGTGGATGTGCAGCGATGCGCCGGCCTGGATGAGGGCTGACTGCAGGTCGTCGCGCACGTCGTGTGCGATGCGGTTGAGGTTCACCTCGTCGAGGGCAACCGCGTGCTGCTCCAGTTGCAGGAAGCTGATCAGGTCTTCGAGCAACACCTTGGTGCGCTGGCCTCCGCTGACCACGTAGTCTAGGTAGCGTGGCGCGGTGGGCGAGGCCTGCAGGTGTGCGTCCTCGGTCAGCAGTCCGGCGAAGTTGCAGATGGTGTTGATGGGTTCGCGCAGGTCGTGCGAGACGATGTGGATGAAGCGCTGCTGTTCCAGCGTCTTGTGCTCCAGCTCGTCGACCATGGTCTGCAGCCGCGCCTCGCGCTGGCGCAGTGCGTGGATGTCGTGGGAGCGCACCACCACGCCCTGTACGGTGCCGTCGCCGGCCACAACCGGCAGATAGCTCACCTCCACCGGACGCAGCCCCTTGCCCGGAAAATCGATGGTGGCTTCGAGGGCGACCTCTTCGCCGGCCAAGGTACGGTCGAAACAGGGTTTGACCAGTGTTGAAAAAACGGTCTGGCCCATCACGTGGGCGATGGTGTGGCCGACGATGTCGGCTTCTGGCCGTGCCCAGTAATCGGTGAAGCAGCGGTTGACGTAGCGGTAGACGTAGTGCGTGTCGACAAAGGACAGCAGGTCCAGGCCAGCCGCGGTCAGCGCGGTCTGGATCTCCGATGCCCGTGCGGCGGCGCGTTCGCGCTCGGCCATCAGAGCACGCTGCTCTTCCTCATGGGTCATCAGCGTCAGCACCAGCCGGGCCAGCGAGCGCAGGGCCATTTGCTGTGCATCGCTCAGGCTGCGGCTGCGCGGGTCAATCACGCACACCGTGCCCAGCGCGTGACCTTCCCCGGTCACGATGGGTGCACCGGCGTAGAAACGGATGTCGGGCTGGCCGGTGACCAGCGGGTTGTCCTGGAAGCGCGGGTCCTTGGTCGCGTCCTCGACCACCATCACCTGGCCCGGTTCATGGATGGCGTGGGCGCAGAAGGCGACTTCACGGGAGGTCTGCGTGGCATCCAGGCCCACGCGCGACTTGAACCACTGCCGGTCCTGGTCGACCAGCGAGATCAGGGCAATGGGCGTGTCGCAAATGGCCGAGGCCAGCGCTGTGATGTGGTCGAAGGCCTCCTGCGGCAGGGTATCGAGCACCCCGAAGCGGCGCAGGCGTTCCAGCCGCTCGGCTTCATTCGGGGTGGGCGGGGCGACTTGCATGCGGTCTACACGAGAAAAACAGTGCCCGGTTATCGCACAAAGCCGGCCACTTCAACGCCCGGAAAAACAGCCCTGCGTGGCTGGCAGGCCACGGCACCGTGCGGTTTTGCGCACGGGCCGTCGCGTTCCGCCATGGCGTCAGACCGTCATGCCGCCCGAGACTTCGAGAACCGCGCCGTTGACGTAGCTGGCCTCATCGCTGGCCAGGAAGGCGTAGACGTTGGCGATCTCTTCGGGCTGGCCCAGGCGTCGCAGGGGCACGCGGTGTTCCATCTCCTGGATCACCTTGTCGGGGATGGTGCCCAGGATGGGGGTGGCGATGAAGCCCGGTGCGACGGCGTTGACGCGCACACCCTTGGGGCCGAGCTCTCGGCTCCAGGTCTTGGTGAAGCCGATCACGCCGAACTTGGTGGCCGCGTAGTTGGTCTGGCCGAAGTTGCCGTACACGCCGACCACGCTGGAGGCATTGAGGATGACCCCGCCGCCCTGGGCCACCATGGTGTCGGCCACGGCCTGGGCGCAATGGAACACACCGCGCAGATTCACGTCGATGACCCGGTCAAATTGCTCCAGCGTCATTTTCTGCAGCCGGGCGTCCTGGGTGATGCCGGCGTTGTTGACCAGTACGTCGATGCGGCCAAAGCGTTCTTTGACCTGTGCCACCACGCCATCGACCATGTCGCGCTGCGTCACGTCCATGGCGAAGCCGAGGGCGGTGGCGCCTTCGGCCTGGCATTGGCGCACAGCCTCGTCAACTGCGGCCTGGCGGATGTCGCAGACGATGACGGTGGCGCCTTCGCGCGCGAATTTGAGGGCGGTGGCCAGACCGATGCCCTGGGCCGCGCCGGTGATGATGCTGATTTTTCCTTCGAGTCGTTTCATGGCTTCGCAGTGCTGGGGCGCTGCTGATGGCAGCGCCGGTGAACGGGAAAGCCAGTGTAGCCAGTGTGCCGGGCGGCCCCGGCCCGGTTCAGGGCTTGCTGCCGAGGCCGCCCAGCATGCCTGCGCGGTCAAATTTGAGCGCCACTTCGTGCACGGTGGTAGCGGCATCGGCCTGGGCGCCGGGCTGCAGGATGACGAAGCCCCGCGTGTTACCGGCGCTGGCCAGACCCAGCTTGAGCTTGAGCTCACCCTCGGCCAGCGACAGGCTGGGCATGCCACTCTCCACTTGGCGCACGAAGTCGCCCATCAGGGCGCCGACCTGGTCGGGCGCCAGCACTTCAAGCTTGCCGGCTGACTGCAACTGGGCCGTCAGGGTGCCCAGCCGCGCCTGACCCAGCCGAAGCGATTCCTGCAGGCGGCCGATCTCCTGCGCCGCGCTCTGCTGCCCCTCGGCCCGTGCGCGCTCCGCCGCCTGCGCCAGCGCCTGCTGGTGGGACTCCACCTTCAGCACCAGCTGCTCGCGGTCCTGGGCCATCTGGTCGCGTTGCTGCGCCATACGGCGGTTTTCTGCCACCAGGCCGTCCAGTTGCTGGCGCAGCAAGGCGAGGTCCTGTGCCGCTTCGGCCGCTGCCGGTCGGGCGGCCTGGGCTTCTTGCAGTTGCTGGCGCAATTCGGCCAGGGTCTTCTCCTGCTTCATTTCGCGGTCGGCCGCCGCGGCGGCGGCCAGTTTCTGTCGGTTGATCAGGTCGTTCGCTTCGGTCAGCTGGCGGCTGGCCTGCGCCTCGATCGCCGCTTTGTCGGCCTGTGCACGCTCGGCCTGCTGGCGGGCCTCTTTGAGCTGCTGCTCCAGCGCTGCCAGCGTTTCGCGGTTCTTTTTCAACTCGGCCTGGCGGCTTGCTTGCAGCGCGTCCAGCTGCGTCTGCGTCTGTTGTGCACGCTGCTGGGCGTCCTGCAGATCGCGGCTGAGCTGGGTGTTGTTCTTGCGGCTGGTTTCCAGGTCCAGCGTGAGTTTGCGTTGGGCGGTTTCGGCCCGGTCCAGCGCGGTCTTGAACTGCGCCAGCGTGACAGGTCTGGGCGTCTCGGTGGCCATGTTGCTACCCCGTTTGACGGATGATTTGTTCGCGCACCAGCCGGCCTGCCGGATCCACCGCCTGCACGATCCACTGACCGCTGCCGGAGACGAACTGGGTACGCAGCTCGAACGGGCCAATCAGTTTTTCAAGGCGCTGCACATCGTCCTGCGCTGCAAAGGCGGCCAGCGCCTGGTCGCGGGTGAAGCGTGGCGGGGTCGTACCGGTGCCACTGCCCGTGCCGGTCGTGGTGCCGGTGGCCGGTGGCGGGGTGGCGGGCACCTCGCTGGCGGTCGCGACGAAGTTCAGGCGCACGGTGGAAATGGCTGCGGCGTTGAGCTGGCCGGCCAGGTGCGCACTCGACAGCGGTTCGACCAGCAACTCGCCGCTGGCCGATCGCCCGATGGCGGCCTTGATCTCCAGTGCGGCCTCGGACATGACCATCGCGCTGCTGAGGTCGACCCCCTGGCCCAGCTGCCCCTGTGCGGTCGAGAGCGATCCACCGGCCAGGCCGGCCAGGGCGCCGAGCTGGGCGCCGCCCGTGGTGCTGGTTGCCATGCGTGCTCTCCTGTCGGGTCAGGGTGTGACGGTGCGCCGGGGGACCTCCAGCCGCAGCGGGGCCGGTACTGGCACCAGCGTGGCTGCGATGCGGGAGTGCACCGACACGTTGCGGTTGAGTTTGCGCTCGAAGCGGATGTTGGACGTCTCGGCGAACAGGCCGAACGCGCCCTTCTTGCGCGTGCCGTCCTCGTTGAGTTGCTCGACCAGCTTGAGGTCCATGCTCACCTCGACCGTGGCCTGCGAGAACTGGTAGAAGGTCGGTTTGACCCCCAGTTCCAGCAGCGACACGCTCTGCGGCGCGCCTTGCACGTAGCTCACGGTGCCGTCGGCGGCCACTGTCTCGGTGATGGAGGGCACCACGTTGACCCGTGTCTCGGCCAGCTCCGTGACCATTTCGGCCGAACTGCGGTCCAGCGCGAGCTGGGCGTCGGCAATGCCTTCGGCCAGCATGCGCACCAGGTCGGCGAACGAAGTCGAAGGCGTTTCCACCACCGCCGTGTCCGGCTGGAACAGCGGCTTGCGGAACACCTTGGAGGGCAGGGCGGTGGCCATGTCAGGCCGGCACCTTCGGTGGCCGGTTGTCGACCACGTTGAGCTGCGGCGCCAGGCGCGGCGGTGGCGGCACCGGCACCATGCGCGTGAGCAGGCGGCTGGTACCGCGCACTTCCTTGCCGAACTTGCGGTTGTGCGACACGTCCACCGACACCGAGGCACTCCAGCAGGCGAAACCCGCCTTCGCCTTAGTGCCGACCTTGAGGTTGGTCTCGATCGCCGTGGTGGTCTTGATGTCCATCGTCACCTCGATGGAGGCTTCGGCGAACTGGTAGAAGGTCGGCATCAGGCCGACCTGGATCAGCGACACGTTCACCGGCGGTGCGTTGGTGTAGCTCACCGTGCCGTCGGCTGCGATGGTCTGGGTCACGCCCATCACCAGCGGCATTTCGGTGTCGGCCAGCGCCTTGGCGGTCTCCACCGAGTTCTCATCGAGCGCCTTCTGCGCCTCGGCGATGCCCAGCGCGAGCTTGAGCACCATGTCGGGCAGCGGCACGTCCAGCAGTTCCTGTCCCACACTTCCAGCCATGTCAACCTCCTTGAAGCAAGTCGCGACCGCGAGGCCTGATGCGACGGTTACCGAACCACAGGTGCAGATCGGTGTGCACCCATCACCTTGGCAAAGCGTTCCTGATCGACGTTGACCGGGCCGATGAAGGCCACGTCGCGCGAGCCGCGCAGCTGCAGGTAGGCGCTCAGGCTCATGAGGGCCAGCGCACGCAGCGGGGTGAGTTGGGAAACCATCTGCGCCTGGGCGCGGCGCAACAGCAGGGGCATTTCAGGTTCGCGGTGGGCCACGACGAGGAACAGACCCCGGCCGGGAAGGGCGACGGATACCGACGCGCCGAAACGTTCCGCAAGGCTCATGGCGAGCACTCCCCCGTTGCTTCGTTGGAAGCGGCTGGCGACCGAGCACCAACCGGGCTGGGTGTGACTTTCTTCTCACTTTCACGGCGCGTCAATCACCCAACGGGGGGAAAACACGCCTCTCTGACGAACGGCGTTTGGTTATCGGCAGGTACCCGTCAGTACACCGGGCGGTGCTGCCGCATTGCGGCCCTGACGGTGTCGCTCAGCACGAAGCCGCTGCCGTACCGGGTGGCCAGTTCGGCGCAGCGCTGCTCGAAGGCTTCGATGCCCATGCCGTAGATGAACTGCAGTGCGCCACCCGTCCAGGCCGGGAAGCCGATGCCGAAGATGGAGCCGATGTTGCCGTCGTGCACACTGGTGAGCACGCCTTCGGCCAGGCAGCGCGCGGTCTCCACGACCTGGCGGTAGAGCAGGCGGTCTTTCACGTCCTGCAGGTTCCACTCCACACCCGGCTTTTCGTAAAGGGCCTTGAGCTGGGGCCACAGCTGCTTCTTGCCGCCCTCGGGGTAGTCGTAGAAGCCGCCGCCGGCCGCACGGCCGCTGCGGCTGTGCTGTTTCACCATCTGCTCGACCAGGGTCTCGCCGGGCGTTGCGACGTACTGCTTGCCTTCCTTCTGGAAGTCGATGCGGGTCTGTTCCAGCACGTGCACCGACAGGCTGAGCGCGGTTTCGTCGAGCACCGCCAGCGGCCCGACCGGCATGCCGGCCTGCATGGCGGCGTTCTCGATCACCGGCGCCGGGATGCCTTCGCCCAGCATGGCCGCGCCTTCCATGACGAAGGTTCCGAAGGTGCGGCTGGTGTAGAACCCGCGTGCATCATTCACCACGATGGGCAGCTTGCCCAGCGCCTGCACGTAGTCGTAGGCGCGCGCGATGGTTTCGTCGTCCGTCTCCTTGCCTCGGATGATCTCCACCAGCTTCATCTTGTCCACCGGGCTGAAGAAGTGGATGCCGACGAATTTCTTGGCATCACGGCTGGCCTGCGCCAGGCCGGAGATGGGCAGGGTGGAGGTGTTGCTGGCGAAGAAGCCCCCCTCGGCGAGCATGGGCTCGGCTTCTTTGGTCACCATGGCCTTGAGTTCGCGCTGCTCAAACACGGCCTCGATGATCAGGTCGCAGCCCTTCAGGTCGGCGGCGCTGGCCGTGGGCGTGATGAGGCCCAGGATGCCTTGCTGTTTCTCGGCGCGCATATGGCCCTTGTCGACCCGCTTTTGCGTGAGTTTGGCGGTGTACGACTTGCCCTTTTCGGCGGCCTCGACGCTCACGTCCTTGAGCACGGTGGCGATGCCCTTGGTGGCCTGGGCGTAGGCGATGCCCGAGCCCATCATGCCGGCGCCCAGGATGCCCACCTTCTTGGGCTGGTATTTTTCCGTTCGTCCTGAGCCTGTCGAAGGGCCTGGCCGCGACTGACCGCCCTTGATGGCGTTCAGGTTGAAGAAGAAGGTGTTGATCATGTTGCGCGCCACGCCACCGGTCATCAGCCCGGCGAGGTAGCGGCTTTCGATGCGCATGGCGGTGTCGAAGTCGACCATCGCACCCTCGACCATCGCGGCCAGCGCCGCTTCGGGTGCGGGGTAGAGACCACGGGTCTTCTGCTTGAGCACGGCCGGCGCGACGCTCAGCATGCCGGCGATCTTGGGGTTGCTCGGCGTGCCGCCGGGCATCTTGTAGTCCTTGCGGTCCCAGACGTGGGTGCAGGCCTCGGGCTTGCCCTGAGAGGCTTCGATGAAGGCGAGGGCGCGGGGCAACAGTTCTTCGGCCGTGGCCACCAGTTCGTGCACCACGCCGATCTTCAGCGCCTCCTCGGGGCCGAACAGCTTGCTTTCCAGGATGTAGGGCTGGGCCGCCATCAAGCCCAGCACGCGGGTCATCTTGGTGATGCCACCGCCACCCGGGATCAGGCCCAGCGTGATCTCGGGCAGGCCGAACTGGATCTTGGGGTTGTTCACGGCAATGCGGTGGTGGCCGACCAGGGCTACTTCCCAACCACCGCCGAGCGCCGCGCCGTTGAGGCAGGACACGACCGGCACACCCTGCGTCTCGAGGGTGCGGAAGTTCTTCTTGATGCGTTCGATCTCGCGGAACACGCGCGGACCGTCGGCTGCGGTCGAGCGCATCACGCCCTTGAGGTCGGCGCCGGCAAAGAAGGTGCTCTTGGCCGAGGCCAGCACGATGCCCTTGAGCTGGGCCTTGTCCTGCACCACCTGCGCCGCGATGGCGTCCAGATCGTCCTGCCACTGCAGGCACATGGTGTTGACCGGCGAGCCTTGCTCGTTGAAGGTGATGGTGGCAATGCCGTTGGCGAGCTCGTAGCGGATGGTCTTGGTGATCATGTTCGGGGTTCCGCCGTTTCAGACGCGTTCAACAATCGTCGCGATGCCCATGCCACCGCCCACGCAGAGGGTGGCCAGACCGTAGCGTTTTCCGGTCCGGTGCAACTCATCGATCAGCGTGTTCAGGATCATGGCGCCCGTGGCGCCCAGCGGGTGACCCAGGGCGATGGCGCCGCCATTGACGTTGACCTTCTCGTGCGGCACGCCCATTTCCTGCATGAACTTCATGGGCACGGCGGCGAAGGCCTCGTTGACCTCGAACAGGTCGATCTGGTCGATGCGCATGTCGGCCTTGGCCAGCGCCTTGCGCGCCGCGGGCATGGGTCCGGTGAGCATGATGGTCGGGTCGGCGCCGGACAGGGCGGCGGCCACGATGCGCGCGCGCGGCGTGAAGCCGTGGGTCTTGCCGGCGGCCTCGCTGCCGATCAGGATGGCCGCCGCGCCGTCCACGATGCCGGAGGAGTTGCCCGCGTGGTGCACGTGGTGGATGCGCTCGACTTGCGGATAGCGTTGCAGGGCGACAGCGTCGAAGCCCATGGCGCCGAGCTGCTCGAACGCGGGCTTGAGGCCGCCCAGACCTTCCATCGTCGTGCCCGGTTTGATGAACTCGTCCTGCTCCAGGATGGGCAGGCCCATCTTGTCTCTCACCGGCACGACCGAGCGGTCGAAGAACCCGGCAGCGCGCGCGGCGGCGGCGCGTTTCTGCGATTCGAGGGCGAAGGCGTCCATGTCCTGGCGGGAGAAACCGTTCAGCGTGGCGATCAGGTCGGCGCCGATGCCCTGCGGGACGAACAGGGTGGCGCTGTTGGTCTCCGGGTCCTGTGCCCAGGCGCCGCCGTCGGAGCCGATGGGCACGCGGCTCATGCTCTCCACACCGCCGGCCACCACCAGGTCTTCCCAGCCGCTGCGCACTTTCATGGCGGCCATGTTCACCGCCTCCAGGCCCGAGGCGCAGAAGCGGTTGAGCTGCACACCCGCGCAGCGCCAGTCCCAGCCGGCCTTGAGGGCGGCCACCTTGGCGATGACCGATCCCTGCTCGCCAATCGGCGAGACCACGCCCATGACCACGTCGTCCACCGCGGCGGTGTCCAGATCGTTGCGCCGCTGCAGCTCGGCCAGTAGGCCGGCCAGCAGGTTGACGGGCTTCACCTCGTGCAGGCTGCCGTCTTTCTTGCCTTTGCCCCGCGGGGTGCGGATGGCGTCGTAGATGAAGGCTTCGCTCATGGTGTCTCCTGTGGAACTGCCCCGGTGGTCGGATCGATCGGATCAGTATAGACTTTTACCAAGCGTTTGCTTTGTAAAAATCCATTCATTCCGTCCAAAAGGTGACACCATGATCGAACGCAGCCTGTTCAACGCCGACCACGAGGGCTTTCGCGACAGCTTCCGCCGCTTTGTCGAAAAGGAGGTCGTGCCGTTTCACGACGCCTGGGAAGAGCAGGGCTATGTCGACCGCGAGGTCTGGCGTTCGGCCGGGGCCAACGGCTTTCTGTGCATGACCATGCCCGAGGAATACGGCGGTGCAGGCGCCGACCGCCTGTACTCGGTGGCACAAATGGAGGAAATCGCGCGGGCTGGCGTCAGCGGCATCGGCTTTGGTTTGCACAGCGAGATCGTGGCGCCGTACATCCTGCACTACGGCACCGAGGAGCAGAAAAAGAAATACCTGCCGCTGCTGGCTACCGGTGAGATGGTGGGCGCTATCGCCATGAGCGAGCCCGCTG
>Ga0172372_10010641_pt1 | contig 11758 bp, 7 predicted proteins | sample LakKiv5m_2_FD_114544 | JGI IMG/M metagenome (GOLD analysis project Ga0172372, IMG submission 114544) | Freshwater microbial communities from Kabuno Bay, South-Kivu, Congo - kab_092012_9.5m | ecosystem: Environmental > Aquatic > Freshwater > Lake | place: Democratic Republic of the Congo... | reverse complement strand
CGGCATGGCAATGAGCTGATCCACCGCCGCGCGGTCGGTGGTCTGCACCAGCTGCACTGCCTGCGCCGGCAAGCCGCTTTGCGTCAGCGCCTGTTGCACCAGGTTGGCCAGCGCCTTGTTGGAGTCGATGGCCTCGGAGCCGCCGCGCAGAATGCACGCGTTGCCGCTCTTGATGCTGAGCGATGCCGCCTCGATCGTCACGTTGGGGCGGCTCTCGAAGATCATCCCGAACACGCCGATTGGCACGCGCATCTGCCCGACCCGGATGCCGCTGGGCTGCTGACGCAGGCCAACGATCTCGCCAATGACGTCGGCCATGGCCGCGAGTTGTTCGCACCCTTGCGCGCAGGTTTCAATGACAGCAGGCGTGAGCTTGAGCCGGTCCAGCATCGGCGCAGGCAAGCCGGCGGCACGCGCACGCTCCAAATCCAGCGCGTTGTCGCGCTGGAGCGCTGGCACGTTGGCACGCAGCAGGGCAGCCAGGCTGCGCAAGGCCTGGTTGCGCAATGCCGTGGACGACTTAGCCATCTGCGCCGCAGCGGCTTTGGCCTGGGTGCCCAGGCGTTGAATGTCGTCTGCAACTTCGGTATTTGTCATGGCCGGTGAATCCTGTCCGAAACGGGAAGCTATTTTGGCAGAGCGTGGCTGGCCCCTCGCGCGGAAGGTGAACCCCCACTACACTGATGGGTATCGTGGTCGACGCACATTCCACCCCCCTTGCGGTGCCGACTCTGATTCGTCAGCGGTATTGGTGGCTGCTGTTGCTGTTGGTCTGGGTGTCGTTGATGGGGCTGGCGCTTTTTCTGCACCTGAGCCACTTGCGTCAACAAGCGATCGAACTGGCCCTGGTAGGGGCGCGCAACATGCTGCACACCGTGGTGCTCACGCGCCAATGGAATGCCAACCACGGCGGCGTATACGTTCCCGTGACGGCGCAGACCCAACCCAATATCTATCTGGACGATCCGCAACGCGATGTGGCCACCCGCGACGGCCAGCAGTTGACCAAGGTGAACCCTGCTTACATGACACGCATGATTGCCGAGCTGTCTCAGGCCGAGCATGGCGCCGTGTTTCGGATCACCAGCCTGAAACCGCTGAACCCGACCAATGCCCCCGACCCGTGGGAGCGTGCCAGTCTGGAAACTTTTGAGCAAGGCATCTCGGAGACCCACACCATCGAAGCCAGCGCCCAGGGTGAACTGCTGCGCTACATGGCCCCCCTGAAAGTCACCCAAGCCTGCCTGCAATGCCATCAAAAGCAACACTATCAAGTCGGGGATGTGCGTGGAGGGATCAGCGTATCCCAGCCCTACGAACGGGTGCTGCAAGCAGCCCGGCAGACCAACCGCGAGGCGCGCTGGAGCTACGCTGGCGTGACCCTGCTGGTGGCTGCCATGGGCTGGGTGCTGCTGGAGTTGCTACGCCGGCGCTGGATGGCGCAAGTCACCCAGGCGGTGCAACTCAGCCAAACCCAGCAGCGGCTGATGCAGGCGGAGAAAGTCGCCTCGGTGGGCAAACTGGCCGCCGGCATGGCACACCAGATCAACAACCCGCTGGCTTTTGTAACAGCCAACCTGAACACCTTGTCGGACTACAGCGGGCAATTGTTTCAACTGGCGCACGCCGGCCGCGCCGGCAAGGCCACCGCGCAAGACTATGCCCAGGTCGATCTGGACTATCTGCAACAGGATCTGCCCGACCTGGTTCATGAATCCCAAACCGGTTTGGCGCGCATCAAAGCGCTGGTAGCCCAGCTGCGCGAGTTTTCTCATATTGACCACCAAGCCTGGCGCCGCGTTGATTTGAACGCTTGCATCGAAAGCACCCTCCAGATAACCCAGGCCGAGTGGGGTGAGCGCATTGAACTGGTGCGCGAGCTGAGCCCTCTGCCCAGCGTGCGCTGCCTCTCGGCGCAGATCAACCAGGTAGTTCAGGCGCTTCTGCGCAATGCGGCGCAAGCCATTGACCAGACCGGTCGCATCACCGTTCGCAGCGGCAGCCTCGGCACTGAGGTCTGGGTGGAAGTCAGCGACACCGGGGTCGGCATGACCGAACAGGTCAAACGCCAAATGTTTGAGCCATTCTTCACGACCCGGCCCAAATCCAACGGCTTGGGGCTGTCCACCGCGCAAGACATCATCTCGGCCCACGGCGGACGCTTCGAAGTCACCAGCACACCGGGTGCAGGCACCACGGTCCGGTTTTACCTTCCGGTATCGCAGCAGGATGACCCCCCACTGCAACCTCAGGCAAAACCCGATGCGCGCTAGCCCGCTTGCGCTGCATTGGTACGCAGAGTGGGCAGCCCCACCCCCGCCGCGTCAAAGCCGCCATCAGCCGCCAGCACCTGGCCGTTGATGTAGCTGGCCGCCGGGCTGCACAAAAAGCCTACCGCAGCCGCAATTTCTTCAGGCGTGCCGTAGCGTCCCAGTGGAATCACGTCGTGGTAGTCCTTGCGGATCGCCACCGCATGCACCTTCTTTGCCATTTCGGTATCCACCGGGCCGGGGGCCACCGCATTGACGCGAATGCCCACCACGCCCAGCTCCACCGCCTGCTGGCGCGTCAAATGAATCACCGCCGCCTTGCTGGTGCCGTAGGCCACGCGCAAGGTACTGCCGCGCAGACCTGAAATGGATGCAATGTTGACCACGCTGCCGCCACCGGTCTTGAGCATCACCGGCGCACAGGCCTGCGTGCAGATGAAGGGGCCATCCAGATTGGTGGCCAGCACCTCGTGCCACTCGTCCAGTGTGGTTTGCAGGATCGGCTTGAAGATCGCAATGCCCGCGTTGTTGACCAGCGCGTCGATGCGCCCGAAGCGCGCCACCACCTGCGCCACCGCCGCCTGCACCTGATCGGTCTTGGACACATCGCAGTGCAGCGCCAGCACATGCGCCGGGTCGTTCAGGCGCGCGTCGGTTTGCCCCAGCGTCACCGCGTCGATGTCCAGCAACGCCACGCCATAGCCGTGTGCCAGAAACCACTGCGCGATGGCCAGCCCGATGCCGCGCGCGCCACCGGTGACGACGGCAACAGGGGTGGGAGATGTTGAAGGGGGGGCGGTGGGGGTCATCAAAAGCTCCGGTGAAATGGGGGGTGCGACAGGTCAACCCTCTTCGATTTCTTTGAGTAACTTGCCACCGGCATCTTTCCAGGCGGTCAGGCCATTGGCACCTCCGCCATGAATGACGGCGGCAGCGGCACTCGGGCTGGCAAATTCGGTGTCCTTGGTGAATACCAAGACACCGTTCTGTTCAATAAGCGTTCCGTCTTGGACAAGCTTTTTCCGAAGCGAGAGGACATACGGATGCTGCGCTTGGGCAGAGGGTCGCTCAACAGCCACTGCGGTGGAGCCTTTGAACACCACGAATCCACCCTCGGTCCGATGACCTCGTGCAACAGCGCCCTTGTTCTTGCAATGCAGTTCGCTCTGCAGCCGCGCAGTTTTGATGGAGCCATGAATCGGAGTCAACAAGTCGGAGCCAAGCACCGGCAGAACCTGCCGGATGCGCGACAGAAAGACCTCCATGTCCTCACGGTCGGACTCGGGCAGTTTGGGATTGCTGCTATTGGCGTTCTCCAGCTTGTAGCGCCCGGCCTGGTTTGCTTCATATAACAGGCGGTTTTCAAGGTATCGAATGTGAGCCTTGGTCAGGTTTTCGTCCTTGCCCACAAAGACGACGACGGCGTTCCAGAAATCCTTCGCCTTATGTTGTTTGAGGCGGTCACGGATGACTTCGGCCTCTCCGATGTAGGCCAGCGCGTCGCCATGCTCAGGGTCGGTTCCGAAAAGAAAGTAGACCCCGGCGCGCTCTGCTTCTTCACGCTGCAAGAGGTCTTCAAGCTCGGTGCGGGGCGCCGCCAGCGCTTTACCCGTCCAGTTCGACACCTCGCCCACACGCAGCCGCTTGGCGTCGCCAAAAGGCAGAAAAAGCTTGATCGTTGCGGATGACATGAGAAACCTGATGCAGCTGGACCGGAGATGCGGGGACTATAAAGGTTAAGGGAGCCTGGAGATTAAGGCCCCGCAAAGGACTCGGCTCCCTGCCACAACAAGGACACCGGCGCCGCATGAAGTTTTTCGTCAAACGGCGTAATCCGGTCATGGTCGTGCAGCACCAGGCCATGGACAAATTGGTCGCCTACAGCAGCTTGCAACTGGCGTAAACCGCGCAGGTCTTGCCCGCGCACAGTGGCCGACGCTTTGACCTCAATGCCGACGACACGCCCCTGACGGTCTTCAATGACCAGATCAACTTCGTCCTGTTCCTTGGTACGAAAATGCGAGATGCGAAGTCGCCGGTCCGACCATGAGGCGAGTTTGAGCACTTCCGACACAACAAAACTCTCAAGCATGGGGCAATAGGCGGTGCGGTCCTTGCGCAACCCGCCAACAGTGATGCCGCGCAAGGCGGCCAGCAAACCCGTATCCAGAAAGTGCAGTTTGGGGGTTTTGGTCAGACGACTGAGTGCATTGTGCGACCACGGTGGCACCTGGCGCAGCAGAAACAGACGTTCCAGAATGCCCACATACTTTTGTACGGTGGGCGCGGTCAGACCCAGCGCCGCGCTGTAGCTTGCGTGATTCACCAATTGCCCGGCGTGTGCAGCGAGGACGTCCAGCAGGCGCGGCATGCGGTCGAGCTGATCAATGTTGGCGATGTCACGCACGTCACGATCCAGAATGAGCGCCACGTAATCCTCCAGCCAAGCTTGACGGCGGGTGGCTTGTGCGCGCCGCACTGCCTCGGGATAGCCGCCCATGAGCACGCGTTCCATCAGGACGTCCCCTGTCACCGGATGGCTGATGCCAGGCAAACCAGCATCGCCAAACAAACGCTCCAGTAAATCCCCGGGCGTGCCGGCCATTTCAGCCTGCGCGAAAGGCAGCAGGGTGACCACCGCAAGTCTGCCCGCCAGCGAGTCTGCCACCGTGGGCAGGGCCATCAGGTTGCTCGAACCGGTCAACAGAAAGCGGCCCGGGGTCTGATCTTGATCCACGCTCTCTTTGATGGCCAGCAGCAGCTCTGGGGCGCGCTGTACTTCGTCGATAACTGCGCAGCGCAAGCCACGCACAAAACCCGTCGGGTCGGAACTGGCGGCCGACAACGTGGCCGGATCATCCAGCGTGAGGTAGGGGCGATCGCGACTGGCATAGAGACGGGCCAGCGTGGTCTTGCCCGCTTGCCGCGGCCCGACCACCAACACCACGCGGGTGTCCTGCAAGGCAAGCTCAATTTTTCGCTGCACGTAACGACTGACGATGCGGCCAGGTTCTGACGCAATGCCTGCGACCATCGCTTCACTTCCTCTAACAATGACTCTGGCCAATTAGAACTCAAATTTTGTCTAATTTAAAACGAAATTCTGTCTGATATAAATTTACAGATGTGAACTGAGGGTTCAATCCAGGTCCTTCTACTCCAGCCCCCGCCCCAGCCGCCACTGTTTGACCAGCGCATAAATGGCCGGGATCACCGCCAATGTCAGCACCGTGCTGGAGAGCATGCCACCGACCATCGGCGCGGCGATGCGGCTCATCACTTCAGAGCCCGTGCCGGTGCCCCACAGAATCGGCAGAAGGCCGGCCATGATCGCCACCACCGTCATCATCTTGGGACGCACACGCTCCACCGCGCCTTCCATCACGGCAGCGTAGAGGTCACTCACGGTTGGCGTGCGGCCTTCCAACTGACATTTGGTTTTAATGGTTTCCCACGCGTGGTCAAGGTAGATCAACATGATGACCCCCGTTTCCGCCGCCACCCCCGCCAGCGCGATGAAGCCCACCGCCACCGCCACCGACAGGTTGTAGCCCAGCGCCCACATCAGCCAAACCCCGCCCACCAGCGCAAACGGCACGGACAGCATGACGATCAGCGTTTCGGTCAGGCGTTTGAAGTTCAGGTACAGCAGCAAAAAGATGGTCAGCAGCGTGACCGGAATCACTACCTTCATCTTTTCAATGGCACGCTCCATGTACTCAAACTGGCCGCTCCAGGCGACAAAGTAGCCGGGCGGGAAGGTCACCTGCTCAGCCACCGCTTTCTTGGCATCGCGCACGTAGCCGCCAATGTCTCGGCCCCGGATGTCAACAAAAATATAAGCCGACAGGAGCGCGTTCTCTGTGCGGATACCAGGCGCGCCTTTGGCCACCTTCACTTGCGCCAATTGACCCAGCGGAATCTGCGCGCCGTCCATGGTGGGCACCAGCACCTCGCGCGCAATGCCCTGCGGGTCGGCACGCAGTTCACGCGGGTAGCGCACCGTCACGCCATAGCGCTCACGCCCCTGCACCGCCGTGGTGACCATCTCGCCACCCAGCGCGCTGGCCACCACATCCAGCACATCGCCTACGGCCAGACCATAGCGCGCCAACTGCGTGCGGTCGGGTTCGATGTCCAGGTAAAAACCACCGGTGATGCGCTCGGCAAACGCGCTGGTCGTGCCCGGCACCTTCTTCACCACCGACTCGATCTGGCGCGCCAAGACTTCCATCTCTTCCAGGTTCTTGCCAAATACCTTGATGCCGATGGGTGTGCGAATGCCGGTGGACAGCATGTCGATGCGCGCCTTGATCGGCATGGTCCAGCTGTTGGCCACACCGGGAAATTGCAGCGCTTTGTCCATTTCGGCAATGAGTGCATCCGTGCTCAGGCCCGGTCGCCATTCGCTTTCCGGCTTGAGGTTGATGACGGTCTCAAACATTTCCATCGGTGCCGGGTCGGTGGCGGTGGCGGCGCGGCCCGCCTTGCCGTACACCGAAGCCACTTCGGGGAAGCTCTTGATGATCTTGTTTTGCGTTTGCAACAGTTCGGCTGCCTTGGTGACCGACATGCCCGGCAACGATGCCGGCATATAAAACAGCGTGCCCTCGTTGAGCGTGGGCATGAACTCCGAGCCCAATTTGGAGGCCGGGTAGTAGGTTGCACCCAGCACCAGCAGGGCCAGCAGAATCGTCGTTTTTTTATAGCGCATCACCGCCGCGATCACTGGGCGATAGGCCCAAATCAGCACGCGGTTCACCGGGTTCTTGGCCTCCGGCATGACCTTGCCGCGAATGAACAGCAGCATCAGCACGGGCACCAGCGTCACCGACAGGATGGCCGCACTGGCCATGGCAAAGGTCTTGGTCCAGGCCAACGGTGAAAACAAACGGCCTTCCTGCCCTTCCAGGCTGAACACCGGCAGGAAGGAGACGGTGATGATCAGCAGCGAGAAGAACAGCGCGGGGCCAACTTCTTTGCAGGCGTCGAGGATGGCGTGGAAGCGGGCAGAGAAATTGGAGAAATTGGGGTCAGAGCCCGAGTTTCGCTGCGCGAAATCGGTGTCTGACCCCAATTTCTCCAGCCGCTCCAGATGCTTGTGCGCGTTTTCGATCATCACGATGGCCGCGTCGATCATCGCGCCGATGGCAATCGCGATGCCGCCCAGGCTCATCAGGTTGCTGCTCATGCCGAGCAGCCGCATGGCGATGAAGGCCATCAAGATGCCCACCGGCAGCATCAATATCGCCACCAGCGCGCTGCGCACATGCAGCAGAAAGATCACGCAGACCGCGGCCACGATCAGCGACTCTTCCGTCAGCGTGCGCTTTAAGGTGTCGATGGCGCGCTGAATCAGCTCGGAGCGGTCATACACCGTCTGCACGCTCACCCCTTCAGGCAGGCCAGGGCCGATTTCGGCGATCTTGTCCTTCAGGTTGGCAATCACCTCCAGCGCGTTCTGGCCATAGCGCGCCATGGCAATGCCTGAGACCACTTCGCCTTCGCCGTTGAGCTCGGTGACGCCGCGGCGTTCGTCGGGCACCAGCTCGACCCGCGCAATGTCGCGCACCAGCACCGGTGTGCCGCGTTCGGCCTTCACCACCAGTTGCTCGATGTCTTGCGTGCCGCGCAGATAGCCACGGCCACGCACCATGTATTCGGTTTCAGCCATCTCCACGGCGCGTCCGCCCACGTCGCGGTTCGAGTCACGAATGACCTGCGCCACGCGCATCAAGGGGATGCCGTAGGCGCGCAGCTTCACCGGGTCCACTGTCACCTGATAGGTCTGCACAAAACCGCCGACCGAGGCCACCTCGGCCACGCCGTGCGCCTTGGTGAGCTGGTAGCGCACAAACCAGTCCTGCACGCTGCGCAACTCGGCCAGCGTTTTGTCTTTGGCCAGCAGCGCATACTGGTAGACCCAGCCCACGCCCGAGGCATCGGGCCCGATCTGCGGCGTGATGCCGCGCGGCATGCGCCCGGCGGCAAAGTTCAGGTACTCCAGCACGCGCGAACGCGCCCAGTAAATGTCGGTGCCGTCCTCAAACAGGATGTAAACGAACGACGCGCCAAAGAACGAGAAACCGCGCACCACCTTGGACTTGGGCACCGACAGCATCGCCGTGGTCAGCGGATACGTCACCTGGTCTTCCACCACCTGCGGCGCCTGCCCCGGGTATTCGGTATAGACGATCACCTGCACGTCCGATAGGTCGGGCAGCGCGTCGATGGGCGTGCGCAGCACGGCAAACACCCCGCCGACGACGATGAACAGCGTGGCCAACAGCACCAGAAAACGGTTGCGACCCGACCAATCAATAATTTTGGAAAGCATGGTTATCTCTGGATGCGGGTGATGACCCATTCGCCCGGGGCGCGTTCGACAAACTCGAAGTCAACCTCCGCGCCGGGTTTCAGGTCTTGCAGCAGCGCGGCGTTGGCGGCCTTGAATTCCATCGTCATGGCGGGCCACTTCAGGCTGGCCACCGGCCCGTGCGCGATGCTCAGGGTGGCGGCTTTCAGGTCCAGCTCTTCCACCGTACCGTGCGCCTGGTGGCCACTGGCGGCGGGTGTCGAGGTTGCAGCCGCAGGCGGTGGGGCAAAGCCACCGATGGCCGCTTTCAGATTGCTTTCGGCATCGATCAAAAAGTTGGCCGCCACCACCACAGCCTCGCCCTCCTGCACGCCGCTGAGGATTTCAATGGCGTCGTCAGTGCGCGCGCCGGTCTTGACCTCACGCGGCTCAAAGTGGCCCGGCTTGACTTGCACCAGCACCACCTGACGCGTGCCACTGTCGATCAGCGCCGACAGCGGAACCGTCAGCACCGGCGCGCGCGCGCCGCCCTGCAGCTCCACCTGGGCAAACATGCCCGGCTTGATGCGCAGCCCCGGGTTAGCCAGCTCCACGCGCACCGGCACCGTGCGCGTTTCAGCCTTCAGCGTGGGGTAAACGTACGTCACCACGCCGCGATAGGTTTGGTCCGGGTAGGCGTTGATGCGGATTTGCGCGGCACTGCCGTTTTTGACCCGCGCCAGGTCCTGTTCAAACACATCGGCAATGACCCACACACGCGACAAATCGGCCACCTGGTAAAGCATCTCGCCGGGCATGAAACGCATGCCCTGCACCGCCTTCTTTTCCATCACCACACCAGTGGCCGGTGAGCGCACCGTGAGCGTGCGTTGCGTCGCGCCAGTGCGGCTCAGGGCCTGGATTTGTTCGTCTGAAATGTCCCAGTTCTTCAGGCGCAGCAGACTGGCCTGCGCCAGTTGCTGCATGCCGGTCTGCGCCTGGTTGCCCGCGTCTTTGAGTGCAGCCACGCCCTGCGCCGCAATGGCGTATTCGCGCTGCGCTGACACCAGTTCAGGGCTGTAGGCTTCCAGCAGCGCCTGACCTTTGGCCACCGGCTGGCCGGTCACGTTCACGTGCAGACGCTCCACATAGCCCTCAAACTTGGGGGCGATGGTGTGCAGCAGGCGCTCATCGGGCTCGACACGCCCGGCCGCACGCACCGTTTGCGCCAGCACGCGGCGTTGCGCGGCCTCGGTGCGTACGCCCAGTTTCTGCACCTTTTGCGCGCTGATCACCACCTGGCCGGGCACAGCGGCTTCTTCCGCGTCACCACCCTCGTAGACCGGGATGTAGTCCATGCCCATCGGGTCTTTCTTGGGCGTGGGCGAGGTGTCGGGCAAGCCCATCGGGTTGCGGTAATACAGCAACTTCTTGGCGGGTTTTGCAGCGTCACCCGCCGCCGCGGTGCCCGCGGCGACCGGTGCCACTTGGGGGCCGGCTGCATGGCCGCGAATACCAAAGTAATAGCCGCCCGCGCCCGCCAGGGCGATCAACACCACGGCCTCACCCACCAGCCATCCGGTGCTTGCTTTCATAGTTCTTCTCCAATGATTTTTTCAACTTCGGCCAGGCGCATCTGTGCCTCCAGCTGGGCCTTGAGCTGGCTTTGCTTGGCGCCACGCACCTGACGCTGCGCTTCGAGCAGGGTGGCAAAGTCGAGCTTGCCGTTTTCATAACCCGCCAGCGCGGCCTGAAACGTCAACTCGGCTTGTGGCAGCAGGCTGGTGGCGGCCAATTGTTGGGTGCGCGCCGCGGCTTCCATGCCCGCCAGGTTTTCAGATAAGTCGGAGGCCACTTGGTGATCTAGCGCCGCACGGCGCGTTTGCGCGGCCTCCAGCATGGCCTGTGCTTCGCGTTCTTGCGCACGACGCGTGCCTTGCTGCAGAGGAATATTCAGCTCCAGCATCAGGCTCCATTCGCTGATACGGTTTTGCATCTGCGTCGGTGTAATGGCTAGCGTGAAGTCGGGGTAGCGGTTCTTGAGCGTCAGTTCCCGCGTCAGTTCGGCCGCCTGGATGCGCGCGGCTTCCGTGGCTAACTGCGGGTTGCGCTGGCGCGCGCGCTCCAGCAAGACCTCGGCCTTCAACTGTGACGCAACGGGCGTCGCGGGCAGACTGGCGGGTGCTGCCAGTGCCGCATCAGACGGGCGCGCCAGCAGGGCGTTGAGCCGCGCATCGGCCTGCCGGGCCTCGGCCTCCAGTGCCACCAACTCGGTCTGCATGGCGGTCTGTTCCACCTGGGCACGAATGGCATCCTGCTGCATCGCCAAGCCACCGGCGTAGCGCACCTGCGCCACTTGCGCCAGGCGTTGCGTCAGGTCCAACAACTCTTGCGTAAGCTGGCGCATGGCGTGCAAAAAATAGCGCTGGGCGTGCGTGGCTTTGACCTTGGCGGCCAGTTCCACCCAGGTACCTTGCGCTTTGCCGTCCACCGCCTGCGCTTCTTGCGCGGCAATGGCGCGTTTCAAATCCCGCTTACCCCACCACGGCAGATCTTGCATGAAGGTGTATTTGGTGCTGCCCGTGTTGGCCGGCAGCAGCGTCGGGTTTTGCGTGCTGCCTCGGGTGATGTCCATCCATTCGACGCGAAATTTGGGGTCCATCAGGGCGCCGGCCATCGTCACGCGCTCAGCCGCGGCCTGCGCCTCCTGGCGCATGCTCTGCAGCTCCGGGTTGTTCTGCCGCGCCAGTGCCAGCAGGCCAGGCACATCCGCCCCGGGCAATGGCTCGGCGTCAGCCCAAGCGGGCGCAGCCGCCCCCAACGCCACCCATACCGCCAGGGCGGTGGCTTTGTACAGCGTGTTCATGGAAAGTCCTAGCGTGCGGCGGCCATCGCCTCGTCCACCAGCGCCTTGAGTTGCTCAAAGCCAAAACTGGGCAGCGGTTTGCCGTTGACAAAATACTCGGGTGTCATGGTCACGTTCATGGTCTTGGCGTCCGCCAGGTCACGCGCCACCACGGCGGCGACTTCCGGCGCATTGGCGTCGGCTTGCAGGCGCGCCATGTCCATACCGACCTTTTCCAGAATCGGCCCGGTCATTTCAACGTGCGAGGTGTGGTTGATGACCCAGCTGTCTTGCGCGGCAAACAGTGCCTGCAGGGTTTCTTCAAACTTGCCCTGCTTGCGCGCAGCT
>Ga0172372_10010640_pt1 | contig 11759 bp, 7 predicted proteins | sample LakKiv5m_2_FD_114544 | JGI IMG/M metagenome (GOLD analysis project Ga0172372, IMG submission 114544) | Freshwater microbial communities from Kabuno Bay, South-Kivu, Congo - kab_092012_9.5m | ecosystem: Environmental > Aquatic > Freshwater > Lake | place: Democratic Republic of the Congo... | reverse complement strand
TCCTTCCAAGTGGCCAACGCTGTCTGATTGACGAGCGCGAGTCCGCCAATCGAGGCAAAGAGCACGACCGCGCCGGTCAATGCACGACGCAGCGGTTGCGGATTGAAGACCTCATCGAGATCGAGCTGAACCGCCGCCTTCGCAACATCATCCAAAGTCTTCGACATCATTGCGCGACTGAGCGCCGATTCGCCATCGGCCTTGCCCGCCACGAGTTCAACGGCCGCGACAAGCCGGTCATCTAACTGCGGAAAACGACGCTCTAAGACGAGCGCCAACGCCTTCAATTGAAACGTGCGAAAGAGCCGCAGCCCAACCCAAGACACCAACAAAAATGCGATCAACGACAGGACTACGACATCAAAAGTCGCTCGAAACCAAACGGGCAGTTCCAGCCGACTGACCGCAAACCAAGCGTGATCAAGCCCCAGACTGATCCAAAACAAACCGGCCAGCGCGGCCAGCGTCAGTGCGATTCCTTCGAGCAACACATACTTGCGAATGCGTCCGCGAAGTTGTTGCAGCAGCCGATCTAACTCTGGCGGCAAATCAAAACGCGGAACGTCGCTCATAACGGTCATCGCTCTCAGAGCTGGAATCAGATCATGCCTCGAAAACAGCGGCTCAGAGCCTACCTACCCCGACCACTGAAAGCCATTTCCTCGGAGCGCCTGCCAGTCACTCCGGTGTCGAGTTGCGGGGTTGCGTCACCAACGACACCGCGATCAAGGTCAAGAAGCCCAACGGAATCGTGACCAATCCGGGCTGACTGAAAGGCATCAACGAGTTGATGGGATCGAGGCCATACACCTTCGAGTAAGTCTCTCCTGACAACAGAATCCAGGCGAGTGAACTGATCATTCCCACGAAGACTGCCGCGGTCACTCCATGCTTGGTCGTGCCCTTCCAGAAGAGCAACATCACCAGCGCCGGCAGATTTGCCGAGGCCGCGATATTGAAGGCCCAACCAACCAGGAAAGTGACGTTGAACTCGCGGAACACGATACCCAGCACCATTGCCAAGATGCCCAAAGCGACCGCTGCGCCTTTGCCAAACATCACCTTGCGATCGTCGTCCATCGGCACCTTGAAAAACTTCTCCATCAAGTCATGCGCGACAGCTCCCGATCCAGCCATGATCAAACCGCTGACCGTGCCTAGCACTGTTGTGAAAGCAATCGCCGAGATCACTGCAAAGAGAAACTCGCTCATGCTGCGAGCCAACAATGGCGCGGCCATGTTGCTGTCGGTCACATCCATCGCACCGCTCGTCATGGCTCCCAGTCCGAGGAACAACGTCAGCACATAGAAGAAACCAATCGCCGCAATACCAATCACCGTGCTTTTCCGAGCCGCAGCTTGATCCTTCACGGTGTAGTACCGAATCAAGATGTGCGGCAAAGACGCCGTCCCGCAAAACAGCGCCAACATCAACGAGATGAAGTCGAGCTTGTCGCCAATTTTTGCCGAGCGAATGCCTTTGAACGTCGGACTGCCGCCTGGAACCAGTAGGTCAGAGCCTTTCTTCTCGACGGGATAGAAGATTGAAGTCTCTTGCCCCGCTGCGTCTTTCACGACGTCTTTCGACCACGTGACAACCTTCGAGTTCGACAAGGTCTCGAAGAACTCAAACGCACCGAGCGGACCGGTCGACTCTTTGCCTTCCGGGAGTTCTGACACCGTGCCCACCGAGAAGAGATCGTTGTCTTTCGACTGAGGCTGGCCGTTGATGAATCGCTCGGTCTTCGTCTTGTTGAAGACCGTTTGAGTCATCAAGAACCCATCGGGCGTCTCGCGCCACACTCGCCCTGCGGCATCGCGGACATAGGGCTTATCCATCCAAGGTCGCTCGCCCTCGATGGCAGCCGGCGCTCTGAACTTGTCGAAGCTCGTTTTCGTGAAGCCTCGATCAAGGATCATCAACACGACGACCGCGCAGAAAGCCACCAGCATCGAACCTTTGATGAATTGCACCCATGTGGTACTCACCATTCCCGCCGTCACGACGATCAACGTGACGGTCACACCCACAATCAGCACTCCGGCGTAGTGCGGCAGCCCGAGCAACGGCGTGATGAGCGAGCCAGCCCCGACCATTTGCGGAATCAAATAGAAAATCGACACCACGAGCGTCGAAACACCAACCGCGAGTTGAATCGCCGGTGAGTTGAACTTGCTGTTGAGCGCATCCGCAAATGTGAACTTGCCGAGCCGCTTGATGGGCTCGGCGATGACGAACAGCGCGACGATCCAGCCCGCGAGATATCCGATGGAATAGAGAAAACCGTCGTAGCCATAGAACGCGATCAGTCCGCAAATGCCTAGGAACGACGCGGCCGAGAGATAGTCCCCTGCGAACGCGACTCCATTCACGAACCAATGAATTTGCCCATGCGCCGCGAAGTACCCCTTCGCAGACTGGCCTTTGCGGCCGAGCCAAAACGACAGGCCCAGCACACTCAGCACAAAGAACGCAAAGATGGCAATCGCGGTCGATGAAGATTCGTAGAGCATCGGCAGTCGGCTTCGTCAGTGGAGCAGAGGGAACTGAATCAGAGGCACACAGCGCGAGACGTCACGCGTCGTGACCTATTTCTCGCCAAGCAACTCCTTGAGCTTAGGCTCAATCGATTCGGCCCATGTGGTGTAGCTGGCTTCGTTGAGATGCAGCAGGTCGGGCATTACGGACTTTTCAAGTGTGCCGTCGTCCTTCAGAAACTTCGGACCGATATCCAAGTAGTGGACCGTCTCGCCGTCAGCCAGTTTGGCAATCAGCTTATTGGCGCCCTCATTCACCAGACGTCGTTTGTCGTTCTTGTCGGCTCCGCGCGGAAAGATGGCGAGCACCAGCAGTTTCGTCTTCGGCAGCTTGCTGCGAAGTTTGGCAACGATCGCACCAACGCCTTCCGCGATTTCTTCCGACGTATTCGAGCCCGAGTTATTCGTGCCGATCATGATGACTGCAGCTTTGGGGGAGATGCCTTCGATATTGCCATGATCCAACCGCCACAAAACGTGCTCGGTACGATCGCCGCCAATGCCCAAATTCACGGCGTTGCGTGGGGTGTAATGTTTCTCCCACACCTTCTTGCCAGCACCTTCCCAACCTTGAGTGATCGAGTCACCAATCAGCAACAGATCGACGTTGCCTTTCTTCACACGCTCATTGAACGAATCATGCCGCTTCATCCAATTGCCATCACGCGGCACCGGTGTGATCGCAGCATGCTTCTTCTGCTCTTGAGCCTGAGCAGACACCGACAACCCAACCGCCAACAAACACAGCAAAGCGAACAGTCGACGCGACAACAGCATGGCAAGCTCCTAAAAGATTGAGAGAACTAAAGCGGAGCGACGAGTGGTAACGCCGTCCCGCATCAGCAGCGAGCGTGTAGACAACTGATGGAATAGGCTGCACCCGTTCTTGGCAAATCGAAACGATGCTGGCAGTTGACCAATTCCAAGATCACAGTGACCACTGCTAACGCCCCATGCTCAAGGCGAATCACCAATGACGATTCCCGCTTGGACGACTGCGGAACTGCCCGAGCCTAAACCGCTGAGTTGGCGCAATTGGGCCAGCTTCATTGGTCCCGGCATCGTGATGATGGGCATTCAGATTGGTGGTGGTGAGTGGCTACTGGGCCCCACGGTCACCGCCAAGTACGGCGGCGGGCTGATGTGGATTGCGACCGTCGCGATCATCGTGCAGGTCTTCTACAACCTGGAGTGCGGACGCTATGCCCTCTATTGCGGCGAACCCGTCTTCACGGGTTTCATGCGTTGTAAACCGGGGCCGAGGTTTTTCTTTGGGTTGATGCTGTTGCTTAATGTGTCCGCGCTAGTGCCCGGCTTGTCGACGCACGGAGCCGCCATGATCGCCTCGCTGTGGCTCGATCGGCCTGTCACGCCCGAAGACAAATGGCTCATCACTCCCTTGGCTTATGCCTGCTTGCTGGGAGTCGCGTTGCCCGTGCTGGTCGGTGGTAAGATCTACAACATGCTCCAAAGCATCATGACCGTGAAGGTCGTGATGGTACTCGGTTTTTGTTTGGGGTTAGGACTGACCTGCGTCAGCGCGCAGAGTTGGTGGAACGTCTTCAGTGGCTTCGGAAAGTTTGGGCTTGTGCCGGTTGATGATGGTGTGGGGCGCGAGGTGCTCGTGAATGGCTTCGCTCATTGGTGGGAGTTCGGCACATGGCCCGCCATGGCGACGGCCAGCATTGTGACGCTCGGCGCCTTCGCGGGTTATGCGGGCGGCGGTGGACTCGCGAACTCGACGTATTCGAACTTTGTGCGCGACAAAGGTTGGGGCATGGGCGCGCAAGTAGGAGCGATCCCCAGTGCCGTCGGAGGACGCAGCGTCACGCTCAGCCATGTGGGCAAAGTGTTTGCACTGACCAGCGATAATTTGCGGCGCTGGAGCGGTTGGTGGCGCTATCTCATCACCGATCAAGTTTTCGTATGGGCTCCCGGTTGCTTTATGGGCATGGCGTTGCCTGCACTGCTGTCGATGCAGTTTGCTCAATTCTCAACGATCACCGCCGAGCAAGCCTCGGTCGCACAGTCGATCATCACGGCAGATGGGCTACGCCATGCAGGCTTTGGTCCATTGTGGAGCAAGTGTTTGTGGGTCGCCGCGTTGTTCACAGGAATGATGGTGATGCTGCCGAGTCAAATGTCGATTCTGGATGACTTCGCGCGACGTTGGACCGACGGTCTATGGTCATCGAGTCGCCGCGTGCGTGAACATCTCCAGGCGCATCAAGTGAAGCTCATCTACTACGCGATCTTGGGCTGCTATGTCGTGTGGTCGTTCTTATGCGCGTCTCTCTTTAGCAATGCTCCCAAGCTGATGACGGACTTCATCGCCAACTTCAACAACTTGGCGATTGGTGTGACATCGTTTCAATTGTTGTGGGTCAACAATCGCCTGCTGCCTCGGGAATTGCAGCCACGTTGGTATCACAACTTGGGAGTCCTCGGTTGCGGCGTCTTTTATTTGGGACTGGCCGCGCTCGCCTTTGCCTACAAGATTTGGCCGTTGTTGGTCGCTTAGGCACATGGCACCACGTCGGGCAAGTACCCTGAATGACCAACGGCGCGATCGCGGCTCTGCTGATGTCTGCCAACCCAGGTTCTGATTGAAGCGCGAGTTCTTTTAATGCCAGCCTGCTCGGTCGTGCGAATCAGACCATGTAGCGCGATCGTACACCGGGATTCTCCTCCCCGAGTTTCGCTGTGAACCAGAATCACCAGCGATCACGGCATCTGACTTGGCATGACCTAGGTTACTGATGGCGAGTTCTTGTTTCGCCCACATCGGGCTGTGGTCACGAAATCTTGCGAGCATACACATGACTGTTGTCGCTGAACCGATCTTTAATCGGGAAGCTGTTCTGGAAATGGTCGATGGTGAAGTCGACTTTGTCTGTGAATTGATTGACTTGTTTCTCGCCGACTTGCAGTCGCAAGTTGAGACTGTGCGTCGGGCTGTCGCGAGCGGACAGGCGGACACGGTTCAGAAAACGTGTCATCGGCTTAAGACAAGCGTGGGCAACCTGGGCGGCGATCGCGCTCGTCCAAGTGTTCTTGAACTGGAACGACTGGCCCGCAGTGGATCGCTGACCGGAGCCGAACCGCTCTTCGACAAGTTCGTCGCCGAACTACGTGATTTCGAAACCGAACTGCGCGGATTCTTGAGCGAGTCCCAAACGTCGGCCTAAACCGATCACCCCACTACCAAACGAACAGACTTCCGAAGCCCGTGAAGCTTCGGAAGTCTGTTCGTTGTGCTCTGTCACGCGATCGTGTGATCCGGCTTACTTCTTAGCCGGCACTGGAGGAGTGGGTGCTGCAGGCTTCGCTCCCGCAGCAGGAGCAGCACCACCGGTTGCGGGCTTCGCGCCGCCAGCAGTTGGTGCCGGAGCAGTTCCACCGGCAGGTGGCATTGGCTTGGCACCACCTGGCGCCGGAGCAGCCCCCCCCACATTGCCACCTCCCGCCTTGGCGGCCGCTTCCGCCGAGACTTTCAACGGATCCACTTTCTCGACCTTCACGCCAGTCCGAATTTCTGTGCAGCGATCAAGTAGTTCGTTGTATTTCGCGACGGTATCGGGACCGTTGAGCTGCGGTGCCAAGGCCAATGTCGACTTCAACAACTGCTCGCATTGTTTGGCCTGCTCTTTGTCTTTCGTCGCATCAAATTTCTTAATCAGGCAACGACCGACACCGAGGATAATCTCGTAGTACTCCGGTGGCTTCTTGGGGAGTTTGGCCATCCGGCCTCGCAACGCGCCCCATTTGTTGATGGCATCGTCGAGTTTCTTCGGGTCCATCTCGCCTTGCTTCTCTAACAACCGACATTCTTCGATGAGCGGATCGAGAATCTTGCCGCCCGTTTGCGCGATCAGCGCCTGGATCTGCTTAAGAGCTTCATCGAATTTGCCCTCTTCACGCAGCAAGCCCGCCAATTGAGACCGCACACGAATCATCGCCACATCACCGCCTTGCGGCGGCAAATAGCCCGGCTGAGTAGACCGCTGCGTGATCAATTCGAACTGAGCTTTCGCGCCAGCGGCATCGCCTTGTCGCTGCATCGCTTCCGCGAGATACAAGCTGCTCGCGAGCGACAAGTCTTTGCGCTTGGCAATTTCCGCGACCAACGACTTGTGCTTACCAGACAGTTCTTCGGCTTTGGCTTCCGCGTCTGTTTTCTTGGTCGCGTTCTCTTCCTTCTCAGCTTCAATCGCCGTCATCTGTTGCTTCTTCAGACCAGCTTCGACCTGCTTCGTGTATTCGATGAGGCTGGAGTTCGCGATCAGTACGTCCGTGCCTTTTGCGGTCAACAAGACGTCCGCGATCTCACCGGTTTTGGCGAGGTCTTCTAGATTCGCTCGCAGCACACGGGCACGCAATGCACCAAGAATCTGTCGCATCTCCAGCGCGCCCAAGCCTTCAGGTCGCGTGGTGACGATGGTCTGCGCGAGGGGGTCGAGCAGGGCTTGAGCTTCCGCGAGTTTGCCGCCTTCCAATTCCATTTCGCCCATCAACAACCGCGCTTCTGTCAACAACCGCGGCACTTGTAGCTCGGAACCTTTGAGCTGCTTTTCTTGGCCCGAGACGCTGCCAGTCACGCGTGTGGTCGCTTTGCTGCGGAGATCAGCAACTGTCTTGGGCTCCGAGGCTTTGTTCGCCTTCGCTTGCAAATACTTACGCCAGAAAACTTGGCCCGAGTAGTACTGCGCTTGAGGGAAACGTTCCGATTCCTTTTGCACGCCTTCGAAGTGCAGCAGCGCGCCGTCCATATCGGCCGTCACCAGCATCGCTTGTCCAAGTGCAATGCGGGCATCATCTGCTTCAGGGCGCGTCTTCCATTGCCGAATCACTTCATCCGCCACGAGCTTTAATTTGGAAAGCGGTTCGGCTTTGTCTTTGGCCGCCGAGTAGACCTGCAACGCGGCTTGCACTTTGAGTGCTCCCGCTTGTGGTGAGAGCGGGTCATTGGGGTTCTCTTTGATGATCTCGTTACATGTATTGATGACATCATCGGTCTTACCGGTCATCAGATATGCATACGCCAGTTGGAAGCGGGCTTTGCGGATCTTGTCGTTGTCCTTGGCCTTATCTCCCAAGGCGATTGTCTTCGTCAACGCGGTGACGGCGTCAGCCCAACGACCGCTTTGATAGGACTCGTTAGAGACCGCGAGGCCTTCATCGAACGAAGCGATCTCGATTTCTTCGCCGCCTTTGACTTCGGCTTGATACTGCCGCTTGAGAATGAAGGCTTCTTGCTGATACTCGCTGCGGATCTTCGTGATGTCCGTGAGTTGTTTGTTGATTTTGCGGAAAGCATCTTCGCGAGACTTCGCGGTCAGGTTCTTGGATTGCTCGATTTGATACTTCGTGAGTTCCAACGCGATACCTTGATAACCCTCACGACGATTCATCTTGGCGTGCGTCTTCAGCCACGCTTCGGCGTCGGCAGCAAAGCCTTTGTCGTCCTTCTTCTTGCGGAGCAACAACAACCGGTACATCTCGACCTGAGCGAAGAGGTCTTCGAGATGTGCTTCGCCAGACTTCGCACCTTCCGCCGCCGCGAGGACTTCCTCATAGAGGTCGAGCGCGCCTTTGATGTCTCCCACTTCATCAAGGCTACGACCGTGCCACATGTGGGCATAAACGCCAACCAGCGTGGCTCGATAGCCTTGATAGATCTCGTCGAACTTCTTGGCTGCCGCAGTGAGTAAATCTTTGCGTTCCTTAGCCGCGACGTCGGTGAAGGTCATCGCTTGGTAGTAATCCAGCATCGCGTAGTTCATGCGTGCTTGCAGCCACTGTCCCTCGGCATCCGCCAGTTCGTTTTCAGCGTCAGTCGGCTTGCGCTTGATGATGATCGGTCGCTTGACGGCGCTGGGCTTTGGTTTGTCGGCGGCGGCGGCCTTTTGCTTGTTCTTGAGATCGAGGAAGGTCGCCTCTTGGCGATCAACCGCTTGCTTCATCCAGGTGCGCGCCGCGATGAAGAATTTGCGAGCTGCCTCGTAGTTGATCTTCTGTTTGGCCGAGTCCTTCGTCACACGGGCTTGCTTGATCTCAAACTGACCGCGATTCGAGAGCATGTTGGCCAAGCCATCGATCGCCAACGGGGCGGCTTCATGTTTGGCGTTGGCTTTCAAGAACGCTTCCAGATGCGCCTGAGCTTGATTGAGCCGCGAGTTGGTCTGCTCGGCATTCAACCCTTCGGCAGCCCAAATGACTTTGCTTAAACCCAATTCGAGTTCATAGATCTCGACAAGTTCTGCCGGCAGTTTCGTGGCTTTGAGTTGCTCCAGGTGGAACACCGCCATGTCGCCATAGCCGTCTTCGCGAAGTCCGGCCAAGAACTCCAAATGCGGCTCTTTGGCCATCGTGCGTTGATTCGAGACACCCAGCACAGCCAGGCCGACAACAACAGAGAGAGCGACACGTTGAATCTTCACGGGAGCAACCTCTCGACAAAGCAATCAAACAGAAGAAGTCACGACAAAGACAGCCAGTGATGAACCACCACAAAGGAGCAACAGCGTAGATCAGCATTCCCCACTGCGAAACTGTCGCGCCGTCGGCGATGAGACGCGAAAAACATGTGGAGCACGATTTAATCGTGCTCAAACTCAGTGAACTCAGGCACGTTGAAAACGTGCCCCACGAAATTCACAGGCTGCTAATGGTTAAACGAGAACTCTTTGCTCGTCAGCAAACTCCAATAGAGATCGGCAGCGGCGGCTTCGCGCGAGTCGGCGGTTGAAAGTATCTGACTCACCACTTCGCGTTCGGCGGTGCTTGGCGGTCGCGAAAGAATCGTCAGAAAGACAGCAGCAGCGAAATCGTTTGAGTCCGAATGCTCCTTCAACAGCTTCAGCACCGTGCCGTTGCTGTTTCGGAGTTTTGAAGTAATCCAATCTCCGTTTTGCAGATGCAACAACTGTGGCAGAGTGACTTCACCGTTGCGTTCACAGGCGCAAGCGGTGACTCGCTCAGAACGACCAAAGAGCGACATGAAGTACGAAGCCGTGGTCGGATCGGGCACTTGAGTCGCTCGAACTCCGGTCGCATAGCCGACGAGATCCTCAGAGACGCCGGTCGTTTGGCTCACCGCATCGAGCATCACTTCGGCCGGCAGACGCCGCGCGTAGTAATGCGAATAGAACCGACGATCGTTGCGGTTTGCGGCAACCGTTTCGCTGCCGAGTTGATAGGTCCGCGAATTCAAAATGAGTCGCATCACATGCTTCAGGTTAAAGCCACTCGACACGAACTCGGTGTTGAGATGCTTCCACAGGGCCGCGTTGCTCGGCGGGTTACTCGGACGCAGATCGTCGACAGGTTCCACCAGACCGACGTTGAAAAAGTGTTTCCACAACCGGTTCACCATGTTGCCACTGAAAGCGGCGTTCGTCGGTTGGGTCATCCAATCCGCCAGTGCCAATCGCGGGTCCGTAGCCGGCTCGATGGGCGTCTCGCTGCGATCAAGTGGACGAGCCACAAGTTGCTGATTGGTGCGCGGTTGATGCGCGGTGACAGGTCGAGGCTTTTGTTCTTCGAGTCGCTTGCGAGCCTCTGCCAACTGCTTGCGCTGCTCTTCGAGCTGTTTCTGAATCTTTTCGTCGGTTGCTGGTCCACTGGCTTCGAGCTTCGCGATTTGCCGCTCGTGATTCTTGATTTGCTTGAGGAACTGCGCTTGCTCGTTCGTGCCGACGAAGAGCGTTGTTGGACCTTGAGACGGACCTTGCCGCTCGAACTTAATGCGCGAGAAGAACGCGGCGAAGTGGTAATAATCGTCTTGAGTAAAGCGTTCGAGTGGATGATTGTGGCACTGAGCACAACCGATGCGCGTCCCCAAGAACGACTGCGCGACTGACGCGACAACCTCCGAACGCTCGGCTTCGTTGTGTTCACCAACCGTGACAATGAAGTACCCAATCTCGGGCCGAGCGAAGGCATCTCCGGTTGCGGTCAGAACGTCACGAGCGATCTCGCTCCACGGTCGGTTCGCCGCGACTTTCTGACGCAGCCAAGCATGGAACTGGCGGACTCCCTTAGCTCCGCGCACGTCGTGATCTCGCTCTTTGCGGTTCTGCAAAATGTCCGCCAATTGGATCGTCCAGAAATCAACAAACTCAGGCCGTTCGAGCAAGTCGTCGATCAACAGCGCCCGCTTGTCCGCACGGGTATCCATCAGAAAGGCCCGCGTCTCATCGAGCGTCGGCAGCGTGCCTGTGGCATCCAAGAACGCTCGACGCAGGAACGTCGCATCGTCGCTGAGCGCGGACGGCGGGATGTGCAGATCAGCAAGCTTCTGGAAGACATGCTGGTCGATGCCGTTGTCCTTCACGGCGAAGAGTTCGGGGTTCACGCTCTGTGCGAATGGAGCCGAGAACGGCATGACTTCGACGAACTCCAAAAAGTGAACTCGGATCGCCGACTCGCCCGAGCGCAGACACGTCACGAGTCCATCGGCGGTCACTTCGAGTACCGATTCGTCGTTCGAAAAGAACTTCGCCAGCCAGGTCATGTCGCGCGGTTCGCCACGGTCGAAGTGCGCGAGCACTTTGAGTTGCTGCGTCTGCAGAGGCTTCACGCTTGAGCCGGTTGATTGAACTTCGACGCGCACCACGCGCGGCTCTTTGTCATCGAGTCCTGGTGCTCCGGCTTCGATCCACTGCGAGAGCAGGCGATGCGCGGCAGAGTCCTGCGCGAACAATTTGCCGCCGCCATGCGGCACAAGTCCGAGTGCCTTTTTGACGATCAAGCTGTCTTGCGACTGAGTGCGGCTCACTCTGCGACTGCTGAACTCGCGGGTCAACCAACCATGATCAAGTTCGGGAGCAAACCCGCGCAGCGAAAGTCGAAATCCGTTCTGTCCCGCCTGCTTGCCATGACACGCTCCCATGTTGCAGTTGTAGCGCGTCAGCAGTGGAACGATCTCATTCCGAAACGATGGTGGCGCATCGGCTCGCATGACGGCCACGTCACACACACCAACAAACAGCAGCACGAGTGGCAGCAGAACTTTCATTGAACGGAATTCTCCAGGGATGCACTGTCGTGGCGAGCACGAGTCGCTCGGCCGATGTGGCTGACTGTAGACAGCGATCATCCGGCGCACGAGGTTTTGGCCGTCATTCGCTTGCCCTCACCGACCTCGCGCAACGTCGTCTTGGCCCGTTTCGCCGTTTCGCGCTAGAGTCGCCTCACCTTCGAAATTCTTCTGCCGTTCT
>Ga0172372_10010637_pt1 | contig 11760 bp, 14 predicted proteins | sample LakKiv5m_2_FD_114544 | JGI IMG/M metagenome (GOLD analysis project Ga0172372, IMG submission 114544) | Freshwater microbial communities from Kabuno Bay, South-Kivu, Congo - kab_092012_9.5m | ecosystem: Environmental > Aquatic > Freshwater > Lake | place: Democratic Republic of the Congo... | reverse complement strand
CGGCGAGCGATTCGCAATGAGCCCGCTTCCGGGCGTCGGACCACCGCAGCAATTCAGATATGTTCGAGTCGGCGGTTATGACGTGTACGAAATATTCCCGTATGTGGTGCTCTGGCCGGAAGCGCATGAGGGCAAGACGGTTGAACTCGATCTCACAAACGGACTGCGCGCGAGGATTGATTCGGCCGTCTGTGTGTCAGCTAATTATGTGGGCACGCAGCCATCAGAATGGGACATCCCGAAGGAGGCAAAGGCGTGAACACCATGAACAAGCCGGAACAGATACCCATCGGCGATCGGCCAGCATCGCAGTTGACCATCCGGCAGTACGCGGAGCTTTGCTTTGCTTCGCGGGGCGTCAAAGATTGGAAGGCAAAGGCTAATGCGATAGTGGATGGGTGGGAAGGGAAGACGCCGGAGGCTGAACCGGAGCCGGAGATTGCGTACTACAAAGGTCCGTCTGGTAGTCTGTGGGCTACTCGCGGACAGTACAAAGACCAATGGCAGCTTATTTGGGGGAAATGGGTAAAAGAGCCATGTCTAGATAGCTTCTCTCCAGAGATATACCGAAAGCAGGGATGGGTACATATTCAAAACCCACACCCGACCGCCGAGGTGCCGGAGTGAAGGAATCCATTTCCAGCTCGCCGCTGCTTTCAGGCAGCATCATCGAGACCCAGATCGAACTGGAGATTGACGCCGTTGAATCCGGCGTTGCGCGATATCGGCGGCTGGCACAAGAAGCCGTTGATCGTGGCGAAGGCGCTGGGCTCAAGCCAGCCGAACGGCTTACGCTTCATTGGTATGAACCGCTGCTTCTGGCAATTCAGCAGGAGCAGCAGGAAATCGCCGATGGCAAGCAGGAGATCGGACGCCAGAGCAATGGAGGCGTCATCCTTCGCATGAGCGCCGAAAAGCTCGCGTTCATCACGATGCACGAGACTGTGTCTGCTTGCATGAAGTCTCCGCAGGGCATCGGCATCAACGAGATAGCACACACCATCGGCAGGTCAGTTGTCACTGAAATGGCCGTCGAAATGACAAAGAGCGTCAACGAGGACGCCCACTATGTCATTACGCAGTGGATGGCTGACCAGGGCACAAGCCGGATCATTCGGTATCTCAAGAAAAACGTTGAGAACCTGGACCCCGCGATATGGTCACGCAAGCTCTACATTGATATCGGCGTTCGGCTTCTCTTCCTTCTCATTGAAACCGCTTCATGCGATGCCTACGACAAACCGTTCAAAGCGGCGTTTGAACCGCTGCGAACAATGAGAAAAACCAGACGCAAGCTGATTGTTCGCATGAACCGTGATGCGGCATTGCTGATTGAGGAAGGGCATCGCGCTCGGCAGTCGATGAGACCGAGATACTTGCCGATGATTGTTCAGCCGTATCCGTGGGTGCCGGAAGCACAGGGCGGATACGTCAAGGTTCGGACTCCGCTTATCAGTAAGCCGACGCCGGATCAGAAGAAAGCAATCAAACGAGCGGACATGAGCCGAATCTACGACGGCATCAATGCTATTTCATCAACGCCATGGTCAATTGATCCGTTCATTCTCGACATCATGAATCGAATCTTCGATTCTGGCGGCGGAAAAATCGGAATCCCGAGACTCAATAACTGGCCCGTTGACCCGATGCCGGATGGAATCTACGGCGATCCAGAATTGGTGAAGAAGTGGAAGAGAGAGCGGCACGAGCTTCACACTACCAACATGAGGCTCATGAGCGACCGATCAGAATTCATGCTCAAAATCCACACTGCAAAACGGATGATGGAATTCTCAGAAATCTACTTCCCGCATCAGCTCGACTTCCGCAGCCGTTGTTATCCGATCCCGCTGTATCTCAATCACCAAGGCGACGATATCTGCCGCGGCCTGCTTCGATTCGCTGAGAAAAAGCCGGTCAAGGATATGAGGCAAATCCGCATTCACGCGGCAGGGGTTTTTGGACACGATAAGCAGAGCTTCGAGTACCGCGACGAATGGACCTTGAGTGTCATGGATGAGCTTCGGCGCTGCGCCGAAGATCCGATCGGCAATACATTCTGGATGACGGCGGATAAGCCATGGCAGTTTCTCGCGGCTTGCAAAGCCTTGTTTGATAAAGAGACGGCATCGATGCTTCCGGTGCAGACAGATGGAACCTGTAACGGACTCCAGCACTACACGGCGATGGGTCGAGATGCAGCGGGCGCTGAAGTGGTAAACATGACCCCAAGTGACCGACCCAGCGACATCTATTCAATCGTCGCCGAGCGAGTTGCAGCGTCGATTCGTGAGGATGATTCAGAAGTCGCTCGGCGCATCATCGACTTTGTGAGTCGAAGCACCGTGAAGCAGCCGGTCATGACGAACGTGTACGGCGTCACAATGGTCGGAGCCCGCGAACAGACGGCATCCGCACTCAAGAAGGCAAACTTCCCAGACGAAAAAGAACGGCTCTACGAGGCATCGGCATACCTATCACAGAAGACGATGAGCAGCATCGGAGAGGTGTGCTACGGCGCGGCAGAGATCATGAAGTGGCTCAAGCAGACGGCATCGAAGATTGTCAAGAAATCGAAATCGGTGGTCGAGTGGACAACGCCGCTGGGGATGCCGGTTGTGCAACCGTATCGTCGCTGGGCCACGGTTCAGGTGCGAACCTGTCTCGGTCGGCTGACGACCATGGTTCAGACTGACCGGGTGCCGGTCCATGCCGGAAAGCAGATGAGCGGCATTGCCCCAAACTTCGTTCACTCAATCGACGCCACGCACATGCTCATGACGGCCATCGAATGCAGAAGCCGCGGCATCACATTCGCAGGGGTCCATGATTCATACTGGACCCACGCCAATCAGAGCCAGGAACTCGGCCAGATTCTCCGAGAGAAATTCGTCGAGCTCCATCGCCACAACCTTTTGATTAGGGTAGCCAGCGAGTGGCGCGAACGATATCCGAACGTCGAAATTGACGATCCACCCGAGCCGGGAACCTACGACATCAACTCAGTCCTAACGGCACCCTACTTCTTCAACTGACCACTAGAAGCCAGTGGGAGCCAGTAGACGCCAGCAAACGTACGTATCTACCCTAACAAAGATAATGAGATGGAGACCCCGAAACGTTGTTGTCTCTTCGTCTGGTTTTGCGCCCGAAGCACAAAGCGCAGGCAAGACCGGCTGATATGGCTCATCGAGACCCTATCAGGCTCCGAAATGTGCCATGTTGCGGTCGGCTGGAATGGCGTGACCTACGACCCCAGAATCGAGGGCGACTTTTACCACTCCACCCTGTGGTTTGCTGAAAAGTACCCCGGCATTGTCGGCTTCTATCAGCTTGAAGTTTTGGCCGACTCGCTTCCATTTCCTCAAACTCTGGACCGCCAGCCCAAGCCCGCGATAGCAACCTTCATCCGCTGGCTGACGCGCGGCCATTGGCCCCAAACCCGCGATTGCGTTGCCGTCGCTTCAACCATGATTCGCGCTGCAGGTCATCCTGTGCCGCGGAATGTTGTCACTCCGTATCAACTCTGGAAATGGCTCCATGACCAAGGATTCCAATACGAGGCTGTCTGACTTCCCGCGAGAATCCTTGGACCTTCTGGAGCGATTGATCGGAACCAGAGACGAAACATCCATTGATATCTCGCAGCTTTCCAGTGAATCGGGCAGGCTCAGCATCGCGCATGAAATGGGCCGAGCTTCCGTCTGGAAAGACATCCGAAACGCAATCAAATCCAAGCAGGGAGAACTTTGAATGGGCAGTCTGGGCAAAGCAATATTCGGCATAGGATCGCCGCCGCCTCCACCGCCGCCGCTTCCGCCAGCGCCAGCCCCGACCCCTGACGCAAGCCTGGAAGATGCGGAGGCTGCGGAATTGGCCCGCAAGCGCAGGTCCATCGAGAAGGGCCGCGTCGGACGCGCCGCCCTTGTCATCGAGCCGGATCGACCAAACAGCGGAGGCACCGGGCTCCGTATCAACAACTCATGAAAATCTGCGATCAGTTTGCAGCAGAAGACGGACTCCGTCTTTCAATCCTGGAGGAAGCAAGACTCTGCGCCGCCCTTACCAAGCCCTGGATTCTGCCGCCCGAGAATCAGAATCCAGACATGAAGCTCCCGGAAAATTATCAATCCGAAGGCTCTCGCGGCATCACGAACATGGAAGGCCGGATGCTCATGGCGCTGTACCCGCCAGACGCTCCGTGGTTCAGACTTGAAGTCGCTCCCAAATACCGATACTCAGGCTCGCTCAACGATCGACAGCTTCAAGAAATTCAGCAGAAACTCTTCATTCAAGAACTCGTTATTCAGGCTGCCCTTGAATCCGTTCATCTCAACCCGCGCAGCAACGGCATCGCGGCAGGATTCCGCAGCAACAAACGGCTCTCGATCAGTCACGTTCTGATTACAGGCGACGTTCTTGAGCGACTGGATGACAACTACCGACTCACGGTCTTCCGTCGAGATCAGTACGTTACGCTCCGCGACTCCGCCGGCGCGGTCATGCACCACATCATCAAGGAGCGCATTGATCCGCTCAATCTCACCGACGAGCAGATCACAAAATCCAAGCTCGACAAAGAGAAGCTGAAAGCCGAGCAGTGCGCCGACCGGATGCGAGATATGTACACGCTGGTTGAATGGCAGCCATGGTCAAAGAATTGGGTCGTTCGCCAAGAGATCAACGACGAGATCATCGTCGAATCCCAAGAGCCAATCTCGCCGTACTTCTCGACATCGTACGAGCTTGTTTCCGGCGAAAACTACGGACGCGGCTGGATTGCACAGAACCTTGGCGACCTTCGCTCGCTCAACACAATCAACGAAAAGATGCTCGACTTCGCTGCTATGGCATCGAAGTTTCTGACTTTCCTCGACAGCAATTCAGAGATTCAGCCCAAGCAGCTCGAAGAGAAAAGCGGCTCAGTCATTCATGGTCGCGTTGCTGGCGGCCAGGTACAGGACGTTGCATTCCTCAAGACAGATAAATTCGCCGACTTCCGCGTTGTATTTGAGACCGCCGAGCGAATCCGCAAGAGCCTTGGATCAGCAATGCTCATGGAATCGGCGGTCCAGCCAACCGGCGATCGAGTCACGGCAACACAGGTCCAGCGAGTTGCCCTTGAGCTTGAAGGAGCGCTTGGCGGTATCTACGCACCCATCGCCGATGAGCAGCAAATTCCGCTGCTTCAGCGCACTCGATACCAGCTCCAGAGAGATAAGCTCATCGCTCCACTCCCAGAGGGATTCGTCGAGATCAAGGGACTCAATGTTATCTCGGCACTCAGCCGCGAACACGATGCAGCCCGAGTCATGGAAATTACAGCCATCGTTGCTCAGCTTCCAGAAGAAGCACGAGCCAGAATTGACTACACGGTCCTGGTTGACGTTCTGGCTCGCTACCGCCGCATCGACGTTCCTGGGCTCATCAAGTCGCCGGAACAGGTCAGAGCCGAGCAGCAGCAGATGATGCAGCAGCAGGCAGCAATGGCAGCAAACGAGAAGGCCATCGACGTAATCGGCAACGTTGCCGAACAGGCGCTTACGCCAGGACAATAAGAGGAATCAATGGCAGAAGAATCGAACATGGCAAGCACGGTCGCGGAGGCACCCGCATCGACCAACGAAACACCGAAGATTGCCGGAAAGTACGAGAACACCGAAGCGTTTCACAAAGGCTTCAGAGAACTCAACGCCAAGACCAAGATGCTCGACATCAAGGATGATGAGCCGCTGGTCGGCGAAAACGGCATCTTCACCAATGATGCCGCGGCAGAGCGATTCTACAAGTCGATGGAATCGAGGCTCGGCAGCAAGAGGCCAAAGGAAGAGCCAGCCGCTCCGCTTGAGATCAAGCCCGAGAACGAAATCCCCGACGACGCCGACATCAACGGCATTCTCTCGAAGGCCGGAATCGACATCAACGAGATCAGAGACGAGAAGTTGACCGACGAGCAGTACGCCAAGCTGAAAGCCCAAGGGTATCCGAAGAAGGTTGTTGACCAGTACATCAACGATCGACGCACTGCCCACGCAATCATTCAAGAGAAGATCAGGACAGATGCAGTCTCCACGGCTGGCGGCGAAGAAAAGCTCAACACGCTCATGGATTTTGCAAAGACCTTGCCGAAAGAGCAGATCGACAGCCTCAACGCCCGACTCGCCGATCCCAAGCTGTACAAGGGTGCCTTGCTTGAAATCCAGGGCGCATACACACAGCAGATCGGCGCTGGCAATTCCACATCGCTCATCAGCGGCTCGCCATCAACCGGCACCGCACCGATCAAGACCGCTGCCGAATACAAAGAAGTCATGAACAAGTATCTGGCTGGCGACAAATCGGCGGAAGTCCGCATTCGCGCAACTCCAATCGAAACCATCCAGAGCTGGATCTAAACCACGAGGAACACCATGCCGTTTCAACCATCGCCAGAAACGAGAAGCAATCTCGACAAACTTGGATCGAGCTATCGAATCCATCACAGATCACCCACGCTCAAAAAGATGCCGGACGGAACACACGAGCCTGACGGTCCAGGGTTCATCTGTATTGATATCTTTGATATTCAAACCGGCCAGACGTATCACAAGGAACAGATGCGAACAGACGAGCCGGGGGCAAGCGAACCAAACTGCCTTGACCGTGCGGTTCGCAACGCATTCGACGCCGAGAAGCCGCTGACCAAGGCTCAGGCTGCCAGCCTTGCCAACAAGCGGGCTCAGGCATCAGCCGCCGAGAACGCCGCGCTCAAGGCCAAGATCGCCGAACTTGAAGCCCAATTCGCCGCATCAAAAGTGTCAGAGAAACCAGAGCCGGAAGCCACCGCCGAAGAATCGCACAATGAAACTCCGACCGTCCCGACTCGCGGGCGGCGCTCGTAATCTCACCACCACACTGTTACCGGCAGAAATGCCCGCAACAGTTTTCGGTTCGTCGCTCTCCACCGGAGTGCAAGCCGCGACGATCCAGGCACCCGCGAAATCGCCCGAGCCCATGAAGCAGAAGGACACCCGAGTAATCGGCCCGACTGTTTGCATGGACACCTCTGCGCTTCATCGCCTACGCCAAACGCTTCTCGCATCAATCCCAGAGAATCACAATGACTGCCACACGCTTTCTTGATAAGAACGGTGTGGACCTCGACATGGCGCTCAAGGTCTACACCGGCAACTTTGGCGAGGCATTCCGTGCCAACGCCAAGCTGATGAACACCACGCTTCCCGTTGTGGACAAGCAAATTGTTTCAGCCGGACACAACTTCCAGAACTTTGAATTCGGCGATATCCCCGAAGCCGTTGACTTCACCCCCGGCGACGAGATGACGGGCCAGAGCTTCGCCATGGATGAAGTCGTGACTTCATCCGACAAGTACGTCGTTGCCCACCAGCTCATCCCGCAGGACGTGATGAAGAAGTCGCACGTCAACATTCTGCCCAAGCTCGGCATGGCTCACGGTCGCATCATCCCGATGAAGTACGACCGCCGCCTCTTCGTGTGCGCCGCAAAGGCTGCGCGAGCAGGCGAAAAGACCAAGGATGGCTTGACCATTCACAACGGCGGAAACATCGTTACCAAGTCAGGCGGAAGTATCTCGTCCGCCTATCCACTTTCAACGACCGGCGCCGCCAACTTCCGCGCCGACCTTCGCACGCTGGCGTACCAAATGGATCTGGACGAGATTCCGATGGAAAATCGCTGGCTCTGGATGATTCCGCACATGCGGAACGTCCTTCTCTACGACAACACAGCCCAGGTCTTCAGCCGCGACTACAACGGCAGCAACGACCAGCAGGGCCGTCGAATCGTCGAGATCGAAGGCTTCAAGTTTGTTGACGTTGTGAACCAGAGATCAGTCGGCGGATCAATGCCGGATTCAAATATCACCGACGAAATCTCCGCGAAGTACAACGGCAACTTCTCGGTTCAGGCCAACAATGGCACTCCCGTCGCCATCGCCCTGACCAGTGGACCGGCTGGCGAAGCCGCGGTCCAGATGGTGACGTTCGAGAAGGTCATGAGCCGCATCGTGTACCAGCCCGAGAAGCTGGCGTACCTTGTTCAGTCCTTCATCCTCGCGGGTGCGGGCCAGCTCAACGACTGGTGCGCGGGCTCCATCGAAGTCGTGACGTAATTTGGAGCGCCAATGGGCGCTCGGACACAAACAACAACCAAACAAAGGGCTGCAGGATTATTCCTGCAGCCCTCTTTTCAAGGATCAAGACATGGCAACCCCAGCAAACGAACGCAAGCGCCCGGAAGGGCTTGATGAAGTTGGAACGCCCGGCTCAGGCATCCGCGCCGAAGAAGCTGGCGTTGGCGCAGTGCGTCAGACCGTTCTCCACTTCGACGACACTCCGCTCACGATCACCGATCAGACAAGCACTGTCGGATACGGCGGACTCAAAATTTACGATTTCCCGGCTGGCGAAATCTTCATCGCCGCAGTCAGTGTGGATCTCACCGAGATCACCGAAAGCGGCGGCATTGTGTCAGACTTCGACTCTGACTTTGCGATTGGCACCGTTACGGCCAGCAACAACGCCACGCTGACCAGCACAGAAGCCAACATCGTTCAGTCAACGTCCGTTGCTCAGGCCGTCGCCGGAACGACTTCGGCAACCGGCACCAGCCGCACGCTCATCACTCCGCTTACCGACAACTCGGGCGGAACAGCATCGGACACGCTGGCTGCACTCACCGGCTCATACGTCGAAGCAACGATGGAGAACACCGTTGCTTCGCTCGCCGCGAAGATCAACGCTCTCATCAATCGCATCGGCGGCATGGCTATCTTCGACGGCACCGCAACGCCGATCGACCTTTTCCTCAACATGCTCGTTGACGACGCCGACCAGGACGGCGGCGGCATCCTGTCACTCACCGGGACCATCACCATCACCTGGGTGAATCTCGGCGATCGGTAATTGACATCGACACCGACACGGCCCCGGAGCTGCAAGGAACGTGGCTCCGGGGCTTTTCTTTAGAACAAATTCAATGAGTCAATACACAGGGAGTGTCGGCATGAGAACCGGAACCGAAACCGTCGCATTCAAGCTCGGTCAGGTGTATGGACCATATGCGTTTGGGGTCATTTCCCTCATCGCGATTTGGTTCACGGTGATAAAACCAACACTTGAAACGAATCGAGTTGACACACAGAAAATCCAGGCCATCACCGAGAAACTGGTTGAAATCTCATACACGCAGAAAAACACTGCCGAAATTCTGCGCAGCGTATCCGAGCGATTGGAGCGCATCGTAATCCACATTGACAGGAAGCCCCAATGAACCGCATGAAAGTCGCAATTTTCATTGCCGTGGCACTCACGCTCGGCGGTTGCGCCTCATCGCGGAAGTCGGGTCCGCACCAGTCGGCAACCGTGACCGAGACACAGAAGAGCGGCTGGACGCTTCGCATTGATCCTCCAGCAACGCCGCGTCCAATGTGCCTCAAGGCGACTACGGAGGTAACGAAGTGAACAGCCACACAACCGCAGCCCTTTGGTGCATTGTCGGACTGCTCATCGGATACGGCTTTGGATGCACCAGGTCGGCCATGCCAACCAAAGCTCCCGAGTCCATCCGCGTCACCGCGCCCGATGGAACCATCGTCGAAGCTCCGGCAGGCTCAGGCTTGACCCTCAGCGATACCGGCGTCCGGTCGCTGACTTCCAGCGCCTCGGCTCGCGGCGCGGATATCACGGCCCAAGGCGATACGGCCCTTCTCGAAACCGCCGAGACCGCGCCGACGCTGACCCTGCCAACGTTTCTCAGCAAGACCGGCGCAAGCCTTGGCGGATCAACGCTCGCAGTTCTGTCAAAGATCGAAGCTCAGCCGATCGTGTTGTATCTCATTGGCGGCGGCTTCTTCATTGTGGCCTTTGTGGTCTGGTATCTGACGCGCGACATCAAGAGCGCCGTTGTCTGCGCTGGAGTCGGCGTCTGCGTTCTCGGATTCGCCTATTACCCATGGCTGCTTCCAGTTGCCATTGCTCTCGGAGCCTTGACAGTATTCCTGCTTGCTCATCGTGCCGGAGCATTCAGAACAACCGCACAAACGATTGTAAAATCCGTACACGCGGACCCGGTGTTGGAAGGACAGGTCAAGACCGCTATCAATCAGAACGCCGGAACCACTGTCGCAAACAAGATCAAGCCGATTGTCAATCAGTTGAAGTAGTTCATCGTTTCTTCCCTGACTCACCCCAAGCCGTTTCCACACCGGCTCGGGGTTTTTATTTGACGGGGTAGAGCAGTCTGGCAGCTCGTGCGGCTCATAACCGCAAGGTCGCAGGTTCAAATCCTGCCCCCGTTATTCAGCACGGAGATCAATCATGGCACTCTCAGATCCAAAAGATTTCTCATTCGCAAAGACTGATGCGCAGCTTGTCACGCCAATCTCGCTCACCAGCGGATGGGTTCAAGCGATTACTGCTGGCGGTCCTGCAACGGCGGACGAATCTCGCATCGTCAATCCTGACGGCAGCATCGACATCGCATCTCGTCGAATCCTCAAGCGCGGCGGCAGAGGCGGCACGTACCTTGCCGTTCGGCTGGGCTATGACGACGGCCTGACATCGATCACAAATCCAAAGGTTGCAGTCTTTGGCCGCACCGGAACAGAAGCATGGCAGCGGCTTCTCAGCCGAGCATCCGCAGACTCAGCAACGCTCACCACGAGCGCAAGCAATGATTCAACGGACGGCACGCTCAAGTACACCAACGTCGATCCGAGCAATCATGTATTTGACATGATGGGCTGTGATATTCTCATCGGCGTTGAAACCGCACTGAATGGCAGCACCACCGTTCTGACCAACTCCATCATCGAAGTGAAAGTGTTCTGAACATGGCAAACACCGTTGTCGGCGCAAAGAAGATCAAGCCCGCATTCGATGCAATGAGAACAGGGCGCGGCGGCGTCATCATGATTGGCGATTCAAACCAAGTGTACGGTACACCGCCTCCGCAACACGGCTGGGACGCCGGTTGGACCGAGGCCATGCGTACGCGGGTCGGCATTTATGGTACTCAGCCGTTTGTTCCTTACTCGCTTGGCGTCGGCGTCGGCTACGGTTATTCGATGCTTTCGGCTTCGCCCGGTGGCAGTACACAGGCCGGAAACACCGGGGAAGTGGCGATCGATAACCGATTCGACTGGTCCGGCGATGGATCGGGTACACCTAATCCAGACGCATTCGGCAACGCTACGGGCGGTAGAAAACATCTTCACCTTCCGACCGGCACAAGCGCCAGCAACAACTACGGGATTCGCCTCGGGGAGACGGGAATTGCTCCGCCGTTCAACATCACACAGGGTATGCGCTGGCATTTTGAACTTGCGAGCTTTGAAGCCGACTCGGGCGGGTATCGAATCCAGTACCGGTTGGAAACCTCGCCGTTCACACAGTACGCGCTGCGGTCGGCGGTCACGATCCTTGATGGAGCATCCGCTGAATGGATTGACTCGTACGACGACATCGCGGCAGACGCGAATCTCGCCAATTTCATTCCGTTCGCGTTGCGGTTCTCGACCTCAAACAGCTTTGTGATTACCGCAAAGTTCACTGTCGGCCATATGTGGGTGGAGGACCGATCGGCAAACGGACTGAAGGGCGCGAAAGTCGGAACGCTCATCGCACAAGGCGGCGGTTCTATCTATGACATGGCCCGGGCCATCACGCCTCTTCCCGGCGGCGACCAGCTCAAAGCGTATTTCAGGCATTACCACCAGCCGTCAAATGCCCTTGTATCCGG
>Ga0172372_10010636_pt1 | contig 11761 bp, 9 predicted proteins | sample LakKiv5m_2_FD_114544 | JGI IMG/M metagenome (GOLD analysis project Ga0172372, IMG submission 114544) | Freshwater microbial communities from Kabuno Bay, South-Kivu, Congo - kab_092012_9.5m | ecosystem: Environmental > Aquatic > Freshwater > Lake | place: Democratic Republic of the Congo... | reverse complement strand
TTCGATACTGCCAGCGACCTCCTTCAGTTCTACGGCTCTGCGGCGGCAATTGAGTTAGACGATTCACTAACGCTCGAGATTGGGGCAAACTGTTCGGCGCGATTCGCACTGGTTGGCGAGCGAGTGCAACGCGACGGGGAGGGACGAGTCGTTTGGGCCAGCGTTCAGCGGCTCAAGTTGATCGCCATTGTCAGGTGGTAAAAATGAATCAACAAGAAGCCGCACGCGACTGGTTCTCGAAGCCCGGAGATTCAATCAAAGGAGCGCTGGCGCGGCGCAAACTGGAACCGCAGGACTTGGTCAATAGACTGCCGGGCGGAGTCGATACGGTACGAGGGTTGTTCGAAGGAACGATTTCGATCGATCAGGCGCTGGCTGGCGCTCTTGCGGCAGTGGTGGGCGGCTCGCCTGACTTTTGGATTCGGCGTCAGGCTAACTATGATTCCGCTCTCGACGAAGCGGTGTCGCGCGCTTTCGACACGGAAGCTGACTTGTGGTTACGGAATGTTCCTGCTGCGGGTCCGATGCCGTCTGGGACGTTAAGCGAATCAAAACGGCGCGAACAGTTGCGGCGACGTCTGGCATTTTACGACGTTCCGACGATACGCTCCTGGGAGGCTCGCTATGGCCGCTTCCAAAGCAATGCCCTCTTTCGGACTTCCCGATCGTTCAAGTCCAAGCCGAGCTCAACGGTTCTCTGGCTTCGGCAAGGCGAACTGGAAAGCGATCTCGTTGCCACGAGACCTTGGAGTGCGGAAAACTTGCGCGACCGTCTAGAGCGCATTCGCGGTCTCTCTCGAATCAGTCATCCCGCCCGCTTCCTCCCGAAACTCCGGGAGCTGTGCGCTGAATCCGGCGTGGCATTAGTTGTCCGGCGGACGCCGAGTGGTTGCTACGCGAGTGGTGCCAGTGCGCTCGTTGCTCCGGACAAAGCGATGCTACTAGTTAGCTTCCGGCATCGAGCTGACGATCAGTTTTGGTTTACGGTGTTCCACGAATTCGGCCACCTGCTGCTTCACCAGGCTCAGACTTTCGTGGATGATCAGGATACGCCCGAAGACAGGAGCGAGCAGGAGGCCAATGATTTCGCTCGATCGGTGATAATCCCGATGAGTCGGACAGAGGAGTTCGACGATCTAGCAACGCGTCGTGAGGCTATTTTGCGATTCAGTGTTTCGATCGGGGTTTCACCGGGGCTTACTGTTGGCCAGATGCAGCGCTTAGGCCGTGTTAAATTCCGAGAACTCAACTCGCTTAAGCGCTATTGGACTTGGGCCGATATAGCATCTGCTAGCAGCTAGCCGCGAAAGTGCACGAAGCGGCGAGGCGACTTCTGCCAATTGCAAATTGCGTCTTCCATCACTGCCATGCCAACAGAGAGGCTGCCATCAAGCTCGTCCATGTAGGTCTGGAGAGTGGTGGCCTTCGTGCCGCTATTGCTGCGACCGTCGAACAAAAGGCGAGCCCCGGCGGCCGGCCCGGTCGCCTCATCCAGGTATGCGGATCCGGCACTGATGGGCGCGATACCGTACCGGCCGAGGGTTGAAAGGTAGTCGAACTTCGCCAAGCGACCGAAGCTGAGAACATCCATTTCCCGATAAAGAGCATCGAAAATGGTGTGAGGATTGTTTCCCGTTTGCCTAACGGTGTTTCCGAAGTGGACCGCATGCCCCTGTGGTCCGATCCAGCTCATGTAGCTGTCGAGGATTGCACCGAAGCTTCGCGACGCAGTTGGCCGCAGTGTCTCGTATTTTCGATGATTCCCAAACTTGCCGCCAATCTGTTGCCAATTGTTCGCTATCCATGTTTTGAATGCAGCAGGATTGGCGCGGACAGTTTGCCAATCCCATAAGGCCGTACCGAGACCCCCATAAACATCGATCAGACGCCTCCAACCCGAGCCGGCTGGCTTCGCGAAATGGGTCATGAGAAATATCAACCACGCCGCTTCTTCAAGATTGCCGTTCTGGACGTGGTAGGTGATTGCCCGCTCTGCATCGAAACTTACATGATGAGGATTCGCGCGACTTGAGCCGATTCTCTTTTGCTGTACTGCCCGGTAGTAATCTTCTCGACGCAGGCTCGCGATGAACTGAAGTGCGAGAACATCAAGCGCGCACGGGTCTAAGATTCCTGGAAGAGCCCGTACATTGCTGGCATGCATTTGGAGTGCGGATCGAATTCGGCGGAATTCCCCTTGGCGAGAAGGCCACATAATGCCTTTCTCCTTAGGCTTTTGGGGAGCGCGATTGCTCAAGTAGTTGTCGTCGGCTGTCTACGAATGACTTGTAGACTGGGTCGACTAGCTGAGCGCGAATTTCCTCGGTCCGCTCAGGCTGCCAAAGGATCTGCAAGAGCCGAACAATATCGGCCCAGTATGGCGACTTAATTTCATTTGCGGCTGTGAATGTTTCACCTCGCCGCAACCGGTCCTCTAGTGCGAGTACCGATTGAGCACGCTCAAACGGATCGTCACCAGGCATAGGCGGCATTTCAATATCCTTTTGGTATCCCTCTTCGACATAGGAAGCGATCCTTTTCAGGAAACCGTCGTAGACGTGCATGCTGCTGGCGTAGTGGAAGTAGCTGCCAAGATCGACACCAAGTCGACGCGCTACCATTTCCTGCAGCATTGTGAAACAAAAGACGTCGTGGGGAACGCCGAAATAAGCGTCGTTGGATCGCATTGTGGCAAATAGGTTGAGCTTCCCGTCTCGAAGCAAAAACTGCAGCGCAGTTGTGCAGGGCACTTCCTTCTTTTGGGTCTGAATATCTTCGGCGTCGAATAACTGTATCACGGCCCTCTTCGAATCTGGCCGGCTCTGCAGGAGGCTGACGACGTTTGCCATCTGATCGATTTTCGCTCGCATCGCAAAGATGCGCGGCCCGTACGCTCCTTGCAGAACGCCGTCCACGGCGTCCTTGTGGTACTGGGAAATGTAATGCTCAATGAAGTCGAGGCGGTCAGACCTTGCCAAGTACCACAGGAGCTCTCCCAAGGCGCTAAAAGGTTTGCCGCGATTCTCGGACCGACTGATACGTGCTCGCGGATTGTCAATTCGCAACGATACGCCTAAAATTTCCGCAACGATCTTTCCGCGGCTACCCGCACTTGTGACGAGATGCTTGGGGAACTCTTGGTAGAGCTTCATCAAGATGTCGTCGACGCTAGCGCCAACAATCTGCACAGTTCACCTGCCCAATCCGGCTCAATTTGTCCGGCTCCTCCCGATCTCAGGAGGACAGTAGCCTACCGTGGTGATGTCATCATCTCGGCTGTGGCGGCCCGTCGGGTGGCTCCTGCCGTTCTGGAAGCGTCGGGCCGTACCGCGGCTCGGGGTCGGGCGGCTTCGGCGGCCGATCGCGTGGCACTCAGCGCAACGGTCCGGTCGATCTCGGAAGGGTCCCCAGATGATCTCGAGCCAAGACGGCAGGTCCTTTCAAGCGTCTGATGATGAGTGATTTCTTCCATGACGCTGGCCCTTGGCAAGTATAAGCACCCTAGCGTAGTGCGACGCGAGAACGTTAAACGCGGTCATGACACGCTCGACGGCCTTCGCTATCGCGCGCGCCTGCTCGTGCTCCACCGAGGTCCACCGGCGCACCGGTTGGTCGCGCACCGTACTTGATGCCACCGAGCCGACGCTGCTCAGCAAAGGTGGCGCCGCGGCGGTCGCGCCGCGGGGATCCCTCAGCGCCTCGGCCATCTTCTCCTCCAGTATGCTCGCGTGGGCCTTCATCTCGGCGAGACGCAGGTTCACGGTCCTCGCAGTCCGATTGAAGGTCCGGTCAGCGGCCGCCACGAGTTCCTCCTGCAGCCCGTAATGGAGGCGCAATCCAACTGGGCCCGTCCCGACATCGCCGGCCATTTGCGTTCTCTGGCCGGGAAGCTGTCGCACCTGTACAGGTGGTGCGGCCGTTTCGAGGGCGTGCTCGGCATCGCGCATGACCGCGCAGGCTTTGTGCATCACTGCGAGAGCGATTCGCCCGGCGTTGTAGGCGCTGCGGCCAGCCGTCCCGGGATTATCGAGGGCATACGCGAGGGGCTTGAGTATGTCCGGGTGAACGGAGCGCGAGATGTCCGTGAAAGCATTCATGCCTTCAGTCGACATCCGTTCCCCCTCAATTTGGTCTAGCGGCCCTGGCACCTCACGCACGTGCGCGGGCGCGCGTACGCGCGCGCGCGGTAGATCTGGCCGCAGTCGACCTGCACGCCGTTCGGCAGCCTGAACACGTGCCAGGTGCGGCTGTGGCTCACCGAGATGCCGTAGGCCGAGACAAACAGCTGCCTGGAGCTTGTTTTCTTTGTCGAAGAGCGACCTGCTCCTCATCCTCGAGTTTCTTGCATCGGTCAGGGCCGAGCACACGCGTCCGTCCTCCTCACGGACGCGCATCCAAGTGCGGTAGTTGATGCCCAATGTCCTAGCGATCCGCGTCTCCGACTCCCCGGCCCGGCAGGCCTCCAGGACCCGGTCCGCGTGCTCCTGGGGCAACTGGTACTTCCTGCGGTCCCTCCGGGGATCAGCCGACGCGACTGCACGGTGCTCCTCGCGGTGCTCGGAGTTCTGCTCTTCGTCCATGTCCTTGATCCGACTCGACTTTCGCCGTTCGGCCCCTCTAATCGATTGTCAGAGGGTCCGCATACGGCACACTGGCGGGACTTCTTATGCTGCGGCTTCTGCGGCTTCGTATGCCAGCGATCGTTCGCCCAATTGTTCAAGGCACAGAAACAGGTCCGGCTCTAAAGAGCCGGACTTCTGTGTTTCTGGTCTGCCCACGCGTTGTCTTTCGGGTGCCTAAGCGTTTGATCCGGCTCTGAAACGATCTGTTTCTCGGGAACAGTTTCTGAGAAACAGTGTGGTTATTCTTGGGTCGTGTACTGGAGGACGCGGCGACATTCGACATCACGACCTCTGCCTCCGGAGGGCAGCGTGCTTTTGACCACTATGGCACGCCAATCTCTACATAGTCGTCAAACCGACCCCCCGAATGCCGACGACCTAATGTAGCGAGACCTAACGGCGTCGGGTCGTCGGGTGTCGGCTGCCTCTTTCTCCAGCCGTTTCAGACGAAATCAAGAAACGTTCCAACTTGGACTGAAGGCGCGATGGAATTTTTGTTTCGCACTCCCAAACGACGAGGACGCGCCAGCCCAGCCGCCTCAGTGCGGCTCGGGATGCCTTGTCCCGCGAGACGTTCTTCCGGAACTTGTCGGTCCAAAACGCGACTCGCGTCGACGGGTTGGACGCTTTGGCGCATCTCGGATGCCGGTGCCAAAAGCAGCCGTGAACGAAAATGATGGAGTTGCGTGCGCGGAGGACGATATCGGGAGTGCCCGGCAGATCCTTCCGATGCAGGCCATATCTGCAGCCGAGCCCGTGCACCATTCGGCGAACCGCAAGTTCCGGAGTGGTGTTCTTGGATCGCACCCGCGACATCAGCCTCGATCTGCGTTCGGGAGTGAGTCGATCGACCATGATTTGCCTCGATGGGGTCGCGATCTCTTACGCCGAAACGCAAGGAAGAATGCGCGACAGCAGCGTCTTCGCGACGATGGGCGAAACGCTGTTTCCGATCATGCGGCAGCTGTGCCACACGGTGGGGTGAAACATGAAGTCGTCGGGAAAGCCCTGAAGGCGGGCGGCCTCGCGGGGAGTGATGACTCGATCGTGGACCGGATGAATGGGCCTGACGGCCTGGTACGAGCCGCGATCGTTTCCCGTGCCGGCGCGAAGGGTGGGACACAACCCGTCCCACGCGAGGCGAGGATACTTTCCGATCTTGTCGACCTCTCCCTCCGCCAGATCCTTGAATCGTCGAAGCGTCGTCTTCGTGTGAACGGTCTTGCGATGTCCGGTAAATCTACCCGTACTGGTTCGCTTCTGCGATGCGTAGTCCGATGCGGGGCACTGCCTGTCGTATTTCCAGAAGTCGTACCCTCGGTCGTCGACGCCGTCTTCGGTAGCGGACACAAGGTCTCCGATCGCGTCCCGGACGGTAGTGCGTCGGTTTACTTTCGATACGAGCGTCGTCTCACTGGGAAGGTTTGCCTTGCGCGTGTCGAAGCCGAAGACGAACAGCCTGAGGCGTCGGGTCGGCGCGCCGAAATCGGCCGCATTCAGGAGATGGGGACCGACGATCTTCCAGCTCGACGGCAGGCTGTCCAACCCCGCCTCGAGAAGGCCTATGTTCCGCTCGAAGCCCAACCCTCTGACGTTCTCGAAGAGAAAGAATTTCGGCTGCGCAAGCTTTACGATCCGAAAGAACTCTGCGATCAGTTTGCGGCGTGGGTCTCGACTGCGTCGTCTTCCCATTTCGCTGAAGGCCTGACACGGCGGTCCGCCGACGACGCCGTCGACCCCGTCGGGGAGAACCGTCCGCAGCATCGCCGCGTCGACCTTGCGGATGTCGTGCGGGTGAAGCTTCGCGCTCGGGAAATTGAGGTGAAAGGAGCTGGCGAGCAGGAGATCGCTGTCGATCGCCAGGGCCGTCTCGAAGCCCGCCTGGTGGGCGCCGAGGCTGAGCCCGCCACAGCCGGAATAGGCGTCCAATATCGTCGGCATCGTACTCTCGGTGAAGCAGCGACTTGTTGCCGAAATCGAGCCGGTTTGTCGATCACGGATTGGACGTTCGGAGGAGACGAACGTCGAACGCCCGATTGTAGCCGTGAATTGCGGGGGAAAACATGGCGAACGCGCGAACGGCGATGCTTTCCCGGCCAGATACGGCCTCGGGGTCAGCCGGGCTGCTGGGCTTTCTTCGCCGTAGCTTTCGATCGAATGCGCTTGGCGGGGCGTTGCTTGACGAACCGGCGTTCGAGCTCGGCGAGGGCACGCCAAAGAGCTTCCAGTTCCGCTTCGCCGATTCCTGCCGGGATGTCGACTACGGCGTAGCAATCCTTGCCGGCCATGCCCAGCCGCCAGCCGACGCCCGGTTCCAGATTTTCCGCCAGCAGCCCGGCGGCCTTGGCTGCGGCACTCTTCGGCGCAAGGCGGCGTCGAAGGTGGACGAGGACCGTCTTTCCTTCGACAACCGTTTCCTTCGACTCCGCTTCCTTGTCGTCCGGCAGGACGACCGGCCGCCAACCGTCGGAGTACGCGGCGACGTCGACGAGGGGTTGCCTCAAGGCCTCTGCGATGGCCGGCGACCGCCTCGCTGGCGCCGGTTGGCTCGGCCGTTCGGGAGGAGGCGAGTCGGGCGGTGGCGGCGGGGCGACGGGTGCAGTTCGTTTCGTGGTCGACGCCGACGCCGAGGCAAGTTCGTTGCCGTCGAATGCGAGCGCAACGCGCTCGCCGCGATGCAGTTCGAATTTCCCGGGCGGCACGATCCCGGACCGGAGCGATCGGTAGCAGGCCGCCGCGACCTCCGAGAGCGCACCGGGAACGTTGCGCTTGATCTGCCAGTCGAGGCCGCGCAGTCCGACGGACAGGCCCATCAGAAAGCCGGCAAGAGTCACCACGGTCGCTCCTGCCGGCGTCGGCAGGTCGAGCGTCGTTTCGAGCGCATCGAGACGGCCGGCATGGGCGGCCAGCAAGGCGGCGCGAAGATCGATCCGTCTTTCGTCGCCGAACTCCCTGCCGTCCAGCTCCGTGCGGTTGTCGAAAAGATCCAGGGCGCGTTGGTGCCAGCGGGCCTCGACGCTCTCGGGGCCGACGTCGGTCGCGCCGTCGGTCATCCGGTCGAACAGGTCGCGCGCGAGCTCTCGCCCGGTCGCTCCGCGGGCGGCGACGAAGCCGTCGGCGATGCAGCCCAAAGCGTCCGGCAACGGGCTCCGCTCGAGGCCGGCAAAGCGACAAATCAGGCCATCTAGGATGCCGTCGTAGGAGCTGTCCCGCGATCGTTCACCCAAGAGCGCCGCTGCAGCGCCGAACAGGCCGGGTCTTCGCGCCAGTAGGTGCGCCAGAACCGCCACGCCCCCGCCCAGCCGGTCGGAGGATTCTGCAGCTCGATCTTCGGCCGTGGTCGTTGCGGCGACGAAGCGCGGCGGTCCCTCGAGTCCGAACAGCGAGGGATCGACCGTCACCCGGGTCGAAGAAGGATCGAATTCGGCGACGGGCCGATACACGAAGGCGCTGCGGTCGGCTTCGGAACGGAAGACGAGCTTGGCAATGTCGTCCCATCGGATATAGGCGTCTGCCGATTTGGTGTCTGCCGAGCGCAGCTCCACGAGGACGGAAAATCGGGCCGCAAGTTGGGCTGCGAGTTCGTCGATTTCCGACTTTCTGATTCCGCCCGGCAACCGGACCAGCTTCCCGTCGACCGTGGGCAACGCGACAAACGTGCCGAACGGCCGGTCGGGCCAGCCGAGACCGGCGAGAAGGGAAAGCGCGTCCTCGCGATTCAACGCAATCCGCGCCGGATCGCCTGCGACATCGCACGAACCGGTGGATTTGCTCTCGCCGGTCGTGCGTTCGGTAACGGGCCGAGCGCTAGCCATCTTGGCCTATAACGACCGAAAAGGTCGTCCGGATCCGGTCTGCGCCGGGATGGATTTCGGGCTCATTTTCTCCACCAGCCCTTTCTCTTATCGGCGTACTTGAATCCATGGGGTTCGAGGTGGGGTCTGCACTCGTTGCCGCCGTAGATCCAAAAGGCTCCTCCGACCGATCGCTTATCCTCGGTCTTCAGCGACCTGGACAAGGCGAATCTCATCGCGAAGCTGATGGTCTCATCTTGCGAAGGCGAAGACGGGGCAGCACGCCCCTGGTCGCCGGATCGGCGCTCGAACGTCTCGGGTTTTCGCGCGGTGTCGGTCGAGTTCGGGCTGCCGCCACGCCTCGCGCCGCGGACAAGCGTCTTCTCGTCAGGGAGGAGCCGCATGACCGGATCGTCCGAATGCAGCGTCGTCGTTTCGAGCAGATAGACCCGTTCCCGGGCGCGCGATACGGCGACGAACATTTGCATCTTGAACGTATCGTCGTCCTTGGCGACGGCACGACCTTCGGAGGGCGACACGACGAACACGCAGTCGAACTCCAAGCCCTTGCAACTTTGCATGTTCAGAACCGAAATCGTATCGGGTCTATCGAACTTGAGATCCTCGAGATTCGTTCGTTCCTTCGACGAATACGTCTGGAGCTCCAGGCCCTGGCGTCGGATCTTCCCGACGCGCTCGGCCAATTTCTCGGCGATCCTCCTTCGGGTGGCATCCGAGAAGCAGACGACGCCGATCTCGCGCTTGGCATTGTTTCTGATCCAAAGCTCGATGAAGTCGATCGCCGCCTGCTCGCTGCCGCACTGTTCGAGCGAAGGCAGCTCGCCGGACCGATCCGGCAATCGCGGCAGATGGCCGACATCAGCATAGAAGTGTTGCGCGAGCAGCGCTATCGGGCGCGTATTTCGAAAATTGTCGTGCAGCTTGTAGATCTGGTCGTTGCCGAGTTCGAGGCTTTGCTCGATTTCCTTCAGAGTCGAATTGCCTTCGGTCAGCCGTTGATTCTCGTCCGCGAGCACGAAGATCTGTCGCCCGACCGACTCGGAATCTTTCCGCCGTCCGGCGCCGATGCCGAGGACGTTCAGAAGCTTGTAGGTCGCCGGCGGAAAATCCTGCCCTTCGTCGACAAGAAACGTTCCGGAAGTCATCGAGGACTTTTCGATTTTGGCGAAATTGGCGAGCACGTGCTGGTACGCCTCGTCCCAGTCGACGAAGGCAGTCGAATCGACGGGCTGGGGCGGCCCCTGTTCGATCCGCCATTCGCGAAATGCCTCCTGCCTGAAGTTCCATTCGTCGAACTCGATGGTCCAAGCCCCGGGCCTCTTGTTGCCGGAAATCCAGGCCTTCTTGTCCCACCTGGCGCCCAGCGCCTTGACGCGGTCCTTTTCCTCGAAAGTGCACCGAACCCGGAGCGCGCCGCCGAGCGGATGCGGCGGAAGGCCTGCAGACGCCCACCACTTGTAGAACCAGCCGATGAAGTTCTTGGCCGGCAACTCGACGTCGTCATGCGACTTGCTGGCGAATGCCTTGAGAACCCGGTTGTAGACGAGGAATTCGAAGGGCTGCCCCTTCCGTTGGAACTCCAGCGCACGCAAGGAAGCGATGACGGTCTTGCCCGTGCCGGGTGGGCCGGAAACCAGAATGTGCCTGTCTACCGGAGCGTAGAGGTAGACCTTCTTCTGCTCCTCGGTCAGTTGCGATTGCTTCGGCAGCCTCATGCGAGATTCTCTGCGAACGTCACCAGACCCCAGTTCTCGTCCACGAGGAAGCGTCGGTCGAGCAGCGAATTGGCCATCGTGCAACTCGTTTCCGGAACCAGCGTGCACGCGTGGCAGGCTGCCCGGTTGAGGCCGCCCAGGCCTTGGCCTGCCGTCTCGGAACAGACGGGGTCGGCCGAGCACCAACGGCCCTGCTCGACGGCGTCGACAATGGTCTGGGCGAGTCGGTCGCCGCGTCCCTGGCGAACCAGTCCGCCGAGCGATCCGTCGGCGTCGCCCTCGGCTGTGTAGATCAACAGCCCCGCTTCCGATGCGCCGGGCTCGAAGTAGATGCGTTCGCGCAACGCCGAAGGAGCGTAACCGCATTCGAACGACAACTGCCGCAAGAGCAGGTGCGAGAAGGAGTGGATCGCCAACAGCGGCGGGACGACCTGGGGCAGGAACCAGAAATTCTCGCCCTCGCGATGCTTCTCGAGCTCGTCAATGCTTCGCCGCTCATCGGCTGGCAAATTCTGCATCCACTTTGTGAGCGTTTCGGTATCGAACGAGAGGAAGATGCCTTCGCCAAAATTCTCCGCCGCGGGCAACCAACCTTCGTCCGCGCCGGCGTCGGGGGCCACCATCCGATCGCGGTCGGCGGGATCGATCCTGTTGAATCCGCGGAATACCCTGACTTCGCGCAGGCGTTCGACGAGCAGCACGTTCTTCACGACGCGGCGGATCCAGGTCGGGGTGCCGGTGGGAAAGGCCTCCCGGAATGCCCGAAAGTTCGGCACTTCCAGACCGCCGGTTCTGCAGGCTTCTGAAAGCACCGCAAGCTCTTCCCGGAGCAACTCATCTTGCTCGACGCCATTGGCCGCTCCATCGGAAGCTCCGCTGCCGTCGCCGGACATGTCCTGTGCCAGCACGGCCGCCACGATCTTTTCCGAGCAGCCCACGGCTTTGGCGATCTCGACGCGCAACATGCGCAGAATTTCTTCGTTGCCGGATGAGTTGTCCGTGAACTTTTTCAATCCATCGTAGAGCGAGTTCGCTCGGATCGCTTGGCCGAATTCCTCAAGGTCGCTGTCGCCTCCCGACGCATGCATCGGGATATCCAGGGCGGAGATCGTCGACGGATAGTAGAGGTTCGCCGCGCCGCGCTGCAGCGCCTGCGGCTTGTCGTCGTCGCATTGGTCGCGCTCGTGCCGCCAAGGATGTTCGCCATGGCATGCTCCCGTCACGCCGGCAGTTGCGGCCGGCGAGGAAATACCCTCCAGAGACCGCTTCGAATTGCACTTGGTGCAGCGCACGATCAGCGCGTCGAGGTTGCTCGACATGGTCGCGTCGACCTCGAAGCGCAGACTGTCTCTGTGGCGGCAGCCCCTATCGGCGCCCTCGCCGGAGTGCGCCCAGCTGGCCCAGGGAAAGTCGGTGACGTGTCCGTTGCGGCACGCCAACACGTAGCGCATCGGCACCATGTTGCCGCGCCAGTCGCATTTAGGGCACTTGGGTTCCTGATCTTCTTCCTCGTAGTCGGCCCGCCACAGGCTGATGCCGCGACACTTCTCGCAGAATAGTGCGCGCGGAAACCGCCGCGTGCGCTGTATCGGGTTGTCGTCCTTCAGCT
>Ga0172372_10010635_pt1 | contig 11761 bp, 10 predicted proteins | sample LakKiv5m_2_FD_114544 | JGI IMG/M metagenome (GOLD analysis project Ga0172372, IMG submission 114544) | Freshwater microbial communities from Kabuno Bay, South-Kivu, Congo - kab_092012_9.5m | ecosystem: Environmental > Aquatic > Freshwater > Lake | place: Democratic Republic of the Congo... | reverse complement strand
TCTTCCGCAAAATTAAGTCAGGTGCTGATATCAGGATTGAAGGTGGATGCTATGGTTGGATTGGTAAAAGTGTAATTGTTCCTTAAATATTGAGAGATATATGATTAATAATCTTAAAAATGATGTTGAAATTTTTAGTGTTCTTCAAAAAGAAATTAAACGTGAACAGAATTATCTTGAATTAATTGCCTCTGAAAATTTTGTAAGTCCTGCCGTCTTAGCTGCGGCAGGTTCTGTTTTAACCAATAAATACGCTGAAGGTTATCCGGGTAAAAGATATTATGGAGGATGTGAATTTGTTGATATGGCTGAAGATATAGCGCGTGAAAGACTTAAAAAAATCTTTGGTGCTGAATATGTTAATGTTCAACCTCACAGTGGTTCGCAAGCAAATATGGGTGTTTATATGGCTTTGCTTAAACCCGGAGATAAAATTTTAGGTTTGAGCCTTGATCATGGTGGTCATTTAACTCATGGTTCTAAAGTTAATTTTTCCGGTCAGATTTATAATTCAGTTGCATACACATTAAATAAAGAAACGAAGCTTCTTGATTATAATTTGATTGAAGACCTTGCCAAGAAGGAAAAACCACAAATGATAGTTGCTGGTGCAAGCGCTTATTCACGTGAATGGGATTATTCAAAATTTAGAGAGATTGCTGATAAAGTTGGTGCTTTTTTGCTCTGCGACATGTCTCATCCGGCGGGATTGATTGCTAAGGGTTTGTTGAATAACCCACTTGAGTATTGCGATGTAGTAACTTCGACAACACATAAAACTTTGCGAGGTCCTCGTGGTGGCGTAATTTTAATTGGAAAAGATAAAGAGAATCCGATGGGAATTAAAACACTGAAGGGAGACAGGCTGAAACTTATGTCTGAAATTTTTGATTCAATGATAATGCCCGGAATTCAAGGTGGTCCATTGATGCATGTTATTATGGCAAAAGCTGTTGCATTTGGTGAAGTTCTGCAGGATTCTTTCACAGCTTATGCCAAACAAATTGTGAAAAACTCAAAACATCTTGCAGAGGTATTAATTAAATATGGGTTTGATGTTATTTCCGGTGGAACAGATAATCATTTGATGTTGGTTGATTTATCAAATAAAAATATTTCAGGAAAGAAAGCTGAAAAGACGCTGGAGTTAGCTGGAATTACTGTTAATAAAAATATGATCCCGTTTGATACAAAAAGTCCTTTTGTAACAAGTGGTATTCGAGTTGGAACTCCAGCAGTAACTACTCGTGGTATGAAAGAAAGTGAGATGGATTTAATTGCAAATTATATTAATCAAGCAATTGAAAATCAGGATAACGAGAAAGTTCTTTTTGAAATTCGTGAATCGGTTAAAAAATTGTGTGATAGATTCCCACTTTATTCGGAATTAAACATCAATTAATTTGTGAGCCAAGAAAAAGAAAATTCACAGTCAGATGAAACAGAGATGAGTTTTCTCGAGCATCTCGAAGAACTTAGGTGGCGGATAGTTTATTCGTTAATCGGAGTGATTGTTGCTACGATTCTTGCATGGGTATTCATAGATTTTTTAGTTGATAATATTCTCTTAATACCTGCTAAAGTTGCAAAATTAAAATTGCAAAATTTAAAACCATTCGGGCAACTATTTCTTTATTTTCAGATAGCTATAATTGGTGGAATAATTTTAAGTATACCAAATATTTTTTATCAATTGTGGAAATTTATTTCACCTGCATTACGTGAAAATGAAAAAAAATACATAATTGCAATAGTATTCTTTTCATCAATTTGTTTTTTCAGCGGTGTAATCTTTGCTTATTATGTAATGCTTCCACTTGCACTTAAATTTGCCGCTCAGTTTGGAAGCACTTCAATCGAAAATAATTTTGCTATTGATGAATACTTCTCAATAATTATCAGTGTTGTACTTGCTGCCGGAATTATATTCGAACTACCGATGCTGTCATTTTTTCTTTCGAAAATTGGAATTCTGAATCCAAAAATAATGAGAAAATACAGACGTCATTCAATAATAACTATTTTGATTCTAGCGGCAATTTTGACTCCTGGAACCGATCCCGTTTCGCAAATCATACTTGCCATCCCTTTGGTTTTGTTGTATGAAATAAGTATTTTAGTTTCAAAAATCTTTTCAAAGAAAACCAGTGAAGAATAACCTAAATCAAATTAAAGCACCAATCGAAAAAGAGCTTCAAATTTTTGAAGATTTTTTCAAATCAAACCTAAAAACAAAAGTAGGTTTGCTTGATCTTATTACGAGATATTTGCTTAAACAAAAAGGTAAAAAAGTTAGGCCAATTTTAGTTTTGCTTTCCGCAGGTGTAGTTGGGAAAATATCCGAACGCAGTTTTCGTGGGGCTGCACTCGTGGAATTACTTCACTCAGCAACTTTGATTCATGACGATGTCGTAGATAATGCTGACCAGCGGCGCGGGCTTCCATCAATTAATGCAGTTTGGAAGAATAAGATAGCTGTGTTGATGGGAGATTATCTTCTTTCCCGCGGATTATTGATTGCGGTTGAGAATAAGGATTTTGACTTTTTGCAGACAATAACTCAGACAGTAAAAAGAATGTCTGAAGGTGAGTTGCTACAAATAAATAAATCACGAAAACTTGATATTGATGAACCGACTTATTACAAAATTATTTCTGATAAAACTGCATCATTAATTTCAACATGCTGCGAAATAGGGGCTCGAAGTGCAACAGACGATGAAAAAACGATTTCTATTCTTCGTGATTTTGGTGAATCAATTGGAATGGCATTTCAAATACGGGATGATATTCTCGATTACATAGGCATTTCGTCATTATTTGGTAAGAAGATTGGGCTTGATATTCTTGATAAAAAAATTACTCTTCCTTTGATTTATTCTTTGCTGAATTCAAATCCAAAGGAATCAGGGCAGATTCTCAAACAAATAAGGTCGATAAAAAAATCCGACAATCCTTCTTCGATTATTAAATTTGTGGAAAAGAGTGGAGGAATCGATTATGCTGAAAAAATTGCTCAGGATTATATTAATAAATCAAAGAATCTTTTAATGATGCTCCAGGAAAATGAATGTAGAGCATCATTGTTTGAGATTATCGAATTCTTTGTTAATAGAAAAAGTTAATTTTTCTTTTTGGAATTATTATTTGATTTTTATAGTTTTTGATTAAGAATTTAATATATCTTATCTTTTTTTAATAGCTGTTAATATTTAATTATAATCTTGAAAATAATGAGATACAAATGAAGAAATCTTCAATTGATTATGCATTAAAAATCCGAATTCCATTAATTATTTTCGTCGTGGCAGTTTCTTTTGTTGTTACTTTTTATTCATCAAGGGCTGAAAGAGACGGCGTTGGTTATTCACCCACTCAACCTGTTTTGTTTTCGCATAAACTTCATGCAGGAACAATGAAAATTGACTGTCAATATTGCCATACGGGAGTTACGAAGGGAAGACAAGCGATTGTGCCATCTGCAAACATTTGCATGAATTGTCATACGCAGGCAAGAAAAGATAAACCTGAAATAATTAAACTCACGCAATTTTACGATGAGAACAAACCAATTCCTTGGAAGAGAATTCACAAGGTTCCAGAATATGCTTATTTTAATCACAGCGTTCATGTTAACCGTGGAATCGACTGCGAAAGCTGTCATGGAAACGTAAGACAAATGGATGTAGTATCACAAGTTAAACCATTCACAATGACTGCATGTCTTGATTGCCACAGACAGCCTGAATCTAAGCTTCCATATTTGCAAAAAGTTAATAAAGGTCCTGAAAATTGTTTTGCCTGTCACAGATAGAGGATGAAATGAAAAAATTAGATAGACGAAAATTTTTTGCAAAATTATCAATTGGCTTTATAGGCATTTCAATTATTAATTTCTTTGGTTTTAAAGTGTTTTCGAAAACCAGAATTGTACAAAAAATTAATATCACAGTTCATGAAGAAGCTATAAAACGAATCAAATAAGGTTTATATGAGTAATTCAATTAATGATGAAAAAAAATATTGGAAAACTTTGACTGAATTTTCAGATAAAAAAGCTTTATTGAAAAATAAGCAAAATGAATTTGAAGATGGAGTTACGGATAATTTCGAACCCTATGAATTAAATAAAATTTCAAGAAGAAAATTTTTCGCTTTGATGTCAGCCGCAACTGCTTTGACTGCAACTGCATGCAGTGATTATCGTGACAAAGGTGAAATTATTCCTTATAATAAACGTCCAGAAGGTTTGTTGCCGGGTACTCCAAATTTTTATGCTACTAGCGTAAATGGTGTTGGAGTTTTGGTTAAAACTCGTGAGGGTAGACCTATAAATATTGAGGGAAATCCTGATCATCCAATTTACAAAGGAAAAGTCGATGGAGTCACAATAGCTTCTATCATTAATCTTTACGATCCGGAAAGATTGAAAGAGCCGACACAAAAAGGAAGAAAAGTTTCTTGGAGTTCAATTGATGATGAATTAGCTAAACGATTTGAAGCAATAAACAAAGCAGGAAAGGAAATTGCCATTCTTTCAAAGCGAGTTTACTCACCTGTTGTGAAAGAGTTATTGGAAAAATTTAAACAAAAATTTCCGACAACTAAAATATATTATTATGATTCTCTGGGAAATAAAAATATAGTTAGTGCCTATCAAAAAAATTTTAATTCGACTTCAATTCCATTGATCAACTGGACTAATGTGAAAGTAGCTGTCAGTATTGAATCAGATTTTCTATCAAAGGAAAATAATTCGATTTACAATACGCGCGAGTTCACTTCACACCGTGATATCATGAAATCCAAAGATTTTATTCGATTGTACTCTATAGAAGGAAACATGAGTTTAACAGGTGCAAATGCTGATTACAGAATCACTCTTCGCCCCGATTTCCATTATGAATTTGTGCTTTCCTTAATTAATGAGATTGTTATTAATAAAAAAGCAGTTGCAAATATATTATCTACTGAAAATTATAATCTGATAAAAAATTATTCATTAAATAATTTTGTCGCAAAGCATAAATTGGATAACATAAAAGTATTTTATCTTGTCAATGATTTGATTAAAACAGCTGGCAACAATATTGTTTTATGCGGCGAAACCTTAAATGAATCGGCAGCGCTAGCAGTTAATTTATTGAATGAAGTTTTGGGAAATAAATTCTTTTCTGATACAAAAGCAGTTAACTCTGAGGTGCTTATATCCGTAAATGAAATTGAACAGTTAATCAGGAACATGGATGCTAAAAAAGTCGGTGCATTTATTAATTTCGGTGCAGACCCTGTCTTTCATTTTAGCTATTTGAAAGATTTCGCTAAGGCGTTAAAAAATGTTGATCTGACTATTAGCTTGGGTGAAGATAAAAATGATACCTCAGAGATTTGTGAATTTTCTCTTCCTATTCATAATGATCTTGAAAGCTGGAATATTTTCCGTAAATACGACAATTTAATTGAATTTCAACAGCCTGTAATTAATCCTATTTTTAATACAAAGCAAAAGGAAAATATTATTCTAACTTGGATTAATGGATTTGCAAATATTTCGGAAGAAAATTATCGTAATTACCTTAAAACTTATTTTAATGAAAAAATTATTCCGCAGACTATAACAGCAATTTCTTCTGAAAGTCTATGGTATAATTCTTTGCACGATGGGTTTGTAGTAATTAGCTCAAATGAATCTATAGGTGGTTTCATTCAGGTATCATTACCGGCTGTTTCAGATTATAATGGACAAACAATTTGTCAAATAGAGAAAAGCCACTTTATCGGTGATGGAAATTTTGCCAATAACGGATGGCTTCAGGAAATACCTCATCCAATTACAAAGATTACGTGGGATAATTATGCTGCTATTTCTCCATCCTTCGCCAAAATGATTGGTGTAGAAATGGGCGATATAATTTCTGTGAAGTCAAAAAGTAGCAAAATTGAGATACCGATAGTTATTCAACCTGGACTAGCGAATGATATGATTTCCGTTGAGGCAGGTTATGGTAGAAAGATAATTGGAGATGTTGGAAAAGAAGTTGGAATCGATATTAAAAAAATAATGACTAGTAATACTAAAGATGAATTTATCATTGCGGTAAAAGTTGCCAAAACAAACAAGAACTATAAATTAGCATCTACTCAAGAGCACTATGCGCTTGATGATACTCGGCTTAAAGATATTCATAAAAAGCGAAAGATAATTCAGGAAGGCACTTTAGCTGAATACGTTAGTAATCCAAAGTTTTTACATGAACATGAACACAATATGGTTGGAATCACCCGCGAGCATAAATATGAAGGTGTTAAATGGGCGATGGCGATTGACTTGAACAAATGTACTTCTTGTGGCACTTGTGTTTCGGCTTGTAATGTTGAAAATAATATTCCCGTAGTTGGTAAAGATCAGGTTTCACGAGGAAGAGAAATGCATTGGATGCGAATCGACAGATATTATTCCGGAGAACCTGATACTCCTGAGATAAGCAATCAACCAATGTTGTGTCAGCATTGTGATAATGCACCATGCGAAAACGTTTGTCCCGTCAATGCGACAAATCATAGTCCTGATGGATTGAATCAAATGGCGTATAATCGTTGTGTTGGGACAAGATATTGTTCAAATAACTGTCCGTATAAAGTTAGAAGATTTAACTTTTATAACTTCCGTGATAATTTTGCTGATGCTTATTACGAAAATGATTTGACCAGCATGGTTAATAATCCTGAAGTGACCGTCCGATCACGTGGTGTTATGGAAAAATGTACATTCTGCGTTCAGAAAATTATGGAACAGAGAGCAGTCGCTATTCGTGAGGGAAAAGAATGGATTGGACAAAATGTTAAAACGGCCTGCCAATCAGCTTGTCCTGCAGAGGCAATAGTCTTTGGAAATGTTAATGATAAAAACTCAGAAGTTTATAAATATCGTGAACATAATCTTGCTTATCATGTTCTTGAAGAATTATATGTCAAACCAAATATTACATATTTAGCTAAATTAAGAAATACAATTTCAGAGGAATCTTAGTGGAAGTATTGGATTATACGAAAGAATTATCCATAATTGAAGGCAAACCCGCCTTACGTGAAATTGATGAGATTATTTCAAAACCGCTTAATACCAAACCTGAAAAGAAATTTTATTTAGCATTACTTTTCACTTTATCGTTGGTAGGAATTGGTGCGATCTCATTGGGTTTGTCAATTTATTATGGAACGGGTTTATGGGGGAATAACAATCCTGTTGGTTGGGGATTACCAATCGTTAATTTTGTTTTTTGGGTTGGTATCGGACATGCAGGAACATTAATATCCGCGATTTTATTTTTACTAAGGCAGCGTTGGCGAAATGGAATTGCCCGATTTGCTGAAGGCATGACAATTTTTGCAGTAATGACAGCAGGAATTTTCCCGCTGATACACGTAGGTAGACCTTGGTTAGCTGGTTATTTGTTCCCTTATCCAAATCAACATTCAATCTGGGTTAATTTTACCTCACCGCTTCTTTGGGATGTATTTGCTGTTTCTACTTATTTCACAGTCTCATTTATTTTTTGGTATGTAGGATTGATTCCAGACTTCGCTACACTAAGAGACAGAGCAACCGGAAAAATTAAAAAACTAATTTACTCAATTACTTCTCTGGGATGGAGACATTCGAATCGACACTGGCAGCATTATGAAATGGTTTATCTTATACTTGCCGGATTTGCAACTCCGCTTGTTCTTTCTGTTCATACAATCGTTTCATTCGATTTTGCTGTTTCAATAATGCCCGGATGGCATACTACAATTTTCCCTCCGTACTTTGTTGCCGGAGCTGTTTTTTCGGGATTTGCAATGGTTCAAAATGTTTTAATATTTATCAGAAAAATTTTTAATTACGAACATATAATTACTCTTGATACGCTTGAAAAAATGAATAAGATAATTTTATTTACAGGTATGTTGGTTGGGTATGCATATAGCATGGAATTTTTTATGGCATGGTACAGTGGTGTTCAGGCAGAACAATTTGCTTTTATTAATAGAGCATTCGGACCTTATGCGTGGGCATATTGGATTATGGTGTCATGTAATGTTTTATTTCCACAGTTATTTTGGTTCAAAAAAATCAGAAGGACAATTCCTGCAATGTTTGTTATTGCCGTTTTGGTAAATGTAGGAATGTGGTTTGAAAGATTTGTAATTACCGTAACCTCACTCTCACGGGATTACTTACCTTCAAGTTGGGCTTATTATAAACCAACATTAATAGATGGTGGAATTTTACTTGGTAGTTTCGGCTTCTTTTTTACTTTCATTTTATTATTTACAAAGACTTTGCCTGTAGTTTCAATAGCTGAAGTTAAAGCCGTAATTGATGGTTCGCAACCTTCTCACGGAGAACATTGATGAAAGATAAAATTTTATATGGTTATACGGGGATATTTAATACACCTGATGCAATAATCAGTGCAGCAAATGAAGCTTCTGCTAAAGGTTATAGGAAATTTGATGTCAATACACCTTATCCTGTTCATGGAATGAATAAGGCAATGAAGCTTCCTCCTTCAAAATTAGGATATGCCGCGCTTGTATTTGGATTATCTGGTACGCTTTCAGCATTGCTTTTGATGTATTGGATTTCTGCAATTGATTATCCAATTGTTATTGGTGGCAAACCATTTTTTGCTTTACCTGCTTTTGTCCCAATTATGTTTGAAGTGACGGTGCTTGCGGCATCAATTGCAACTGTATTGACACTGATTATAGTTTATTTCAAGTTTCCTAACATTAGTCATCCCTTGCATGACACTGATTATATGAAACAAGTTTCATCTGATAAATATGGTATTTGTATTCAGGCTGATGATAAATTATTCTCAGAAACTGAAGTGATCGATTTTCTGAAATCTGTTAGAGCAGAACAAATCACTCCAATTTATTTTGATAACGAAGAAGTAAATAATAAAACCACTGTGTTTGATAAAAAATTTATAGGGCTGCTTGTTGCGATTGCTATTGTTGTTTCAATTGTAACATATTCATTGCTGAATAAAGCAATGTACACTATTCCTTTCAATTGGATGATGGAACAGGCAAAAGTTAGTCCACAGCAGAAATCGACATTTTACTCTGATGGATTTGGAATGCGAAATCCAGTTGATGGAACAGTTGTCCGTGGACAGATGCCGTATCAATTCAAAGGAAATCCAGAAATGGCAGGACAGATGCTTGTTAATCCGCTTGCCATGAATATCGAAAATTTAAATTTAGGAAAGAAAAAGTTTGATATTTATTGTAGTCCATGTCATGGTTATTTTGGTAACGGTGATTCAAGATTACGCGGTCAATTCCCAAATCCACCAAGTCTGCATTCCGAAAAAGTCAGAACATGGAAAGATGGAAATATTTATCATGTAATTTCAGAAGGACAAAATATTATGCCTTCTTACGCTTCTCAATTAACAAGAGAAGAAAGATGGGCGGTTGTCTTATATGTCAGAGCTTTGCAACGAGCACAAAATGCTAAGGAGTCAGATCTTCAATGAGTGCACATCAAGAAAAAATTGAATATTCGAAAAAAGAATTATCGCCAAAAGTTTTACAAATTGGATTTTTACTTACTTTGATTGGGTTGGTAATTTCGATAGCTGCTTATTTTGCTGAACCAACTCGCGCAGCTTTCATGAACCTTGTTTTATTAATGTTTTTAATAAGCGTTGGTTTAGGATCATTATTTCTGATTGCTCTTGAATATCTTGCCGGTGCAGTTTGGAGTGCTCCTTATCGTAGAGTAATTGAAATTATTGCTTCAGTGCTTTTTGTTTTACCATTGGTTGCTTTGCCAATTTATTTGAACATGAATGATTTATTTCATTGGACGCATGCAGGAATTATGAAAGAAGATACGGCTTTGGCAAATAAATCTGGATATCTCAACCTGACATTTTTTTCAATTCGAATTGTAGTTTTCTTTATGCTCTGGATAATTTTTTACTTGATATTACATAGAAATTCTTTAAAACAAGATTCATCTTTTGATCAAACTTTGACTAAAAAAGGTATTAAATGGTCGGCAGTATTTATGCCAGTTTTTGCAATAACAGTAACATTTTCTTCGATTGATTGGATAATGAGTTTAGAACCTCATTGGTTTTCTACAATATTTGGCGTTTACTATTTTTCTGGGACTGTACTCGCCGGACTTGCGGCAGCGACTTTTGCCATCGTATTACTAAACAGCAAAGGATATTTGGTAAAAGGTATTAAGGAAGAGCATTATTATAGCCTTGGTGCATTGTTATTCGCCTTTATAAATTTTTGGGCATACATTGCTTTTAGTCAATTTTTGTTAATTTGGTATGCCAATTTACCTGAAGAAACCTATTGGTTTTTATCGCGATGGGAAGGCGGTTGGTTGGCATTTACTATAGGTTTGGCTTTTGTTCATTTTGTGATTCCATATTTTGCTTTGCTTTCACAACCTTCAAAGATGAATGAAAAAAGATTACTGACGATGTCGGTATGGATTTTATTTGCACATTTTTATGATCTTTACTGGCTCATCATGCCAACCTATTCAAAAGGAAAATTTGTATTTGGTTGGAATGAAATTGGATTTATTTTACTTGGGTTTGGGTTGGTTGTTTTATTCTTTGCACAGTTTTCAAAAAATAAAAATTTGGTTGCAATAGGTGACCCGAAATTAAAAAGAGGATTAGATTTTAGATTGTAATTAATTTCTGAGAAAAAGTTATGAATAAAAAAAATATTGAAGAAGAAATTGATTTTAAAAGTTTATTAAAGAACCCAATAAGGTTATTTGGTTTTAGCTACATTTATTTTTTCCTAATTCTGCTTGGGCTCGGTATTTTCTTTGTGAAAAACATTGAAAATATTTCATACAACAAGATTCCAGTTTCATACATTGATTCTCTTAATATTGATAGAGATATTGAATTGAAAAAAGGCGGCTCGATGCCTGCAATGGATATTTTGATGATTTCAAAACCGACAGATAAATTAATTACCAAAGGGAAAGAATTATTCGCAGCAAATTGTGTATCGTGCCATGGAGAGCAGGGCAATGGCGATGGTGCAGCTTCTGCGGCATTGAATCCAAAACCAAGAAATTTTCATCAGAAAGATAGTTGGACAAACGGAAGAAAATTTTCCGATATGTATAAAACTCTTCAGGAAGGAATTATTAAGAATGGTATGTCGGCTTATGAATATCTGCCTCCTATTGATAGGGTAGCATTAATAAGTTATATCCGAACGTTTGAAACATTTCCTGAAATTACAGAAACCGAAATTGCTGCTCTTGATGCAAGTTATGGCTTATCAAATAATGTAATTTTACCAAATCAAATTCCTATTAAATTGGCAATTGAAAAATTAAACAATGAAAATTCAACATCAAGTATTACATTGTCGGAAGATGTAAAGCAAATTCTTCAAAAAAATTCTTTTGATCTTTTAAAATCTTCATCAGGATTAATTAATGCAGCACAAGAAAATTCGCTCGATGTTTTTATCACAGCAGTTTCAAATTTTCCGGCAGATTTTTCATTGAAATCGACAATTAAGAATTTTTCAAAAGATGAGTGGCAGAAATTGTACGATTTTTTTCAAAGAGATAAATTATGAAAAAATTTAGTTCACTTCTTTTTGTGGGATTGGTTTTTCCAGGTTTGATTTTTGCTCAGAGCAGTAAAATCAAAATTGGTATTGATGAAAAACTCGGTAATTATATTCCGCTTGATTCTAAATT